>JAABUM010000051.1_pt1 | contig 311696 bp, 294 predicted proteins | sample 5559161 | NCBI WGS metagenome assembly JAABUM01 (sample SAMN10711868, study PRJNA513369) | rock metagenome | isolation source: Antarctica rocks | place: Antarctica: Victoria Land, Siegfried Peak nord
CGACCTGCGCCCGACATCGTCCCCGGGAGGCTACCGGGTCGCACCGACGGCCGGTCACGGACGTGCGCGCGCCCAGGGCCTCAGCCGGTTGTCCCTGCTGCCGCCGATGCCCACCCGTCAGGCCGCATACGGGCAGCGACCGCCTCGAACGACGTCGGGGGGAGCACGCCGGTCGACGAGATTGTGAGGTCGCGCCCCGGCACCCATCGAGGTGGCGCCGCTGGCCGGGCCCGCTGTCAGACCGGCCCCTGAAGGTGTATCGGGTCATCAGGGACGGGAGAGCGTCGCCGGGCCACAAACGGCCTGCGGCATGAGGGACGTGCACGGGGAACCGTTGAGCGTTGTCCGGCTCAGTCGGTGCTGTGGAGCGGCAGCGAGAGATCCGCGGCCGAAGCCATTGTTGATCCGCAACCACGCGAGGACAGTGCAGGTATGACTCAGGCTGCCGGTGACGAGCTCAGCGCATTCCTGCATGCGGGCGATCAGGCGATCTGGTCCGCCGCTGCCCTGGTGTTGGCGGTTCAGGGTGCCGCTTCGGGTGAGCAGCGATCGGCCGCCCAGGCGGTATTGAGGGCGAGTGGTCTGGGTCGGGTCGTGACGCTGGGTCCCGAGGAGTCTGGCGTGCTGGCGGCGCAGGCTGCGGCCCCTGTCCATCAGGTCGCTGCCCTCCTTCGCGGTGAGGGGCAGATGTGGGCCGCCCAGAGCGATGAGGCCCTCCTTGCGCAGGGGCGGGCAAGCGCCCAGGGCGCCGCCGCCTTCGCGCGGTTCGGCCTACCGTCTTTGTCCGGGCTGCCGGAGGCGTTCGCCGGTGGGGCACGGATGCTTGATGTCGGCACGGGGGTCGCTGCTATGGCGGTGGCCTATGCCGAGCTGTTCCCGCGGCTGACGGTTGTCGGGATCGACGTGATGCCTCGGGTGCTCCGGCTCGCCCAACAGACGGTGGCCGCGAGTTCGGTCAGCGACCGGGTCGTCCTGCGCGAACAGGACGTGAGTTCCCTGGATGAGCCCGAGACGTATGAGTTCGCGTGGGTGCCGGCACCGTTCATACCGGCGTCCGCACTCAGCGCGGGTGTCCTCCGCGTCGTCGAGTCGCTGCGTCCGGGCGGGTGGTTGATGCTGGGGCATGGAAAGTACGGCGGGTCCGACGTGAGCGACGCGGTTGGCCGGTTCAAGACCATCGCCTACGGGGGCACCGCACTCAACGACGGGGAGGCCGAGCAGATGCTCAAGACCGCCGGTCTGGTCGACGTGAGGGTGGTTCCGACCCCCCAGGGCAACCCGGCAATCACCGTCGGACGCAAGCCCACGCCAGCATGACGCCGTCAGGCGGCGACGCGCCACCGCTTCCACCACCCGTGACGGCCGCTCCCCGCCTGGGCCAATGTCGGACGTGGGTCTCAGCGGGCCGCGTGCCGCCAGCCCGAGTGAGACGATGGTGAAGCGCGAAACCCGCTGTCGTTGCGGCACGCCAGAAGGAATCCGGCTCGTCCTGCTGCTGCTCGCAGGCATGCTGCTCGTCATCGACGTCTTGACCGCCTGAGCCAGGCGCCCGGGTCCGCTCGAACCCGCTCAGCCGAGGTGGCCCCGGACTGACGCATGACCCTTGAGCAGGTTCCGAGCGATCGTGCGCCGCTGGATCTCGTCGGTGCCCTCGTAGATGCGCAGCAGCCGCAGCTCGCGGTACCACCGCTCGATCGGCAGCTCGCGGGTGTAGCCCATGCCGCCGTGCATCTGCAGCACCCGGTCGACGATCTCGTTGGCCTTGACGCCCCCGTAGAGCTTGGCCATCGACTGCGCCTGGCGGGAATCGAGACCGGTGTCGACCTGCCAGGCGGCGGTCAGCACCAGCCAGCGCAACGCCTCGATCTCGGTCGCCGAGTCGGCCACCATCCACTGGATCGCCTGGCGTTCGGCGATGGGCTCGCCGAAGGTGACCCGGTTGCGAGCCCAGTCCATACCCATCTCGACCAGACGCTCGCAGGCGCCGAGCGCGCGGGCGGGCAACAGGTAGCGGCCCCGCCCGATCCAGCGCATCGCCAGCGCGAAACCCTCGCCCTCCTCGCCGAGGATGTGGTCGTGTGGGACCCGAACATCATTGAACACCAACGCCGCCGGCCCCCACTCGCCCATCGTGTCGATCTGGCTCGAGGTCCATCCACGGTCACGGTCGACGAGGAAGCACGTGACGCCTCCGTTGGCGCCCTTCGCCTTGTCGGTGACGGCGAACACCATCGCGAAGTCGGCCTCGTTGCCCCCGGTGATAAACGTCTTCTCGCCGTTGATGACCCACTCGTCGCCCTCGCGCCGCGCCGACGTGCGGATCGCCCGGGCGTCCGACCCCGCCCCGGGCTCGGTGATGGCGAAACAGGACTTGCGGTCGCCGGCGATGGTGGGGAACAGGTATGCCTGCTGCTGGGCCTCGTTGGCGTCGTACAGGATGTTGTCGGCGGCACCGCCGAACGCGAACTGGATGAAGCTGCGGCCCAGCTCGATCTCGGTGAGTGCGGTCATCACCGCCGACAGGCCCATCCCGCCGTAGGCCTCAGGGGTCTGGATGCCGAAGAAACCAGCCTGCTTCGCGATGTCATGCAGGCGTTTCAGCTCCTCCGGGGGCAGGCCCCGCTCGCCACGTCGTTCCCGCGCGAGCACGTCGGGCTCCAGGGGGATGAGCTCTCTCGTCACGAACGTCCGCACCCAGGCGCGGATCTCGCGCTCCTCGTCGTTCAGCGACAGGTCGACCATGCGCCAGCTCCTTCGTCGTGCGGGTTCACCGGGCGTGCGTCACGCCATCATGAGGCAACGGCGCAGAGGGCGAGGGGCGGCGTCAGATCAACGTGCCCGGGTCGGGATCCTTCCGCGCGTCGGAGGGGGTGTCCGACGCGTCCGGGTCGTCCTCCGGCTCGAACGAGTTGGGCTCGCCGACGGTGAGCTCGATGCCCTCGCCGGTGCCCTCACCGTCCAGGAGCGAGTCGGACCGGTCGGACTGCTGCTGGCTCTGGTCGCCCTGTTGGCTGGTGTCGCTCACGGTGAGGTCGCCTCCCTTGACGGTAGGTCTCGAGCCTCTCCCACACAGTCCCTGACGGCAACCCGGTCCACCCGCGGACGCCGGATCGGCGCGGCCTTCCCGCACCAGCCGCGGGAGGGGCCCCCCCGCGGGTGAAGGAAGATGCCCGTGTTGCAACGATGCAGCCCGTGACGTCCCGACCGCCGGCGCGAGACGCGTACCCGCCCCAGGCCTTGCGCGAGTACGCGTTCCTCGCCGACGGCTACCGCGGCGCGCTCATCGGGCCCCGGGGTGACGTCTCGTTCCTCTGTGCTCCGACCTGGGACTCCCCGGCCGTCTTCTCGCAGCTGCTGGGCGGCCGGGGGGTGTATGCCGTCACGCCAAGGGAGACCTTCGTGTGGGGCGGCTACTACGAGCCGGCCAGCCTCATCTGGCGCAGCCACTGGATGACCACCGAGTGCCTCGTCGAGTGCCGGGAGGCGCTGGCCCAGCCCGCGGACCCGCACCGCCTGGTGCTGCTGCGGCGCATCGAACCCACCGGTCCGTCACCGGCCCGGGTCGAGGTGGTCCTGGAGCTCGGCGCCGACTTCGGCCGCCAGGCGTCGACCGCCCGCCGCGGGGACGACGGCCGCTGGACCCTCACCGCTGGTGACCTCACCTGCCGGTGGTCCGGTGCCGGCGCCGCCCGGAAGGGCCGGGACGGGGTCCTCCGACTCGAGATCGACGTGCCGGCCGGGCAGCACCACGACCTGGTGCTCGAGATCAGCGACCGCCCGTTGCCGGAACCGGTCGTGCCCGACGAGGCGTGGCGGTCCACCGTCGACTACTGGCAGCAGGCCGTGCCGCGCTTCGACCGGTCCGCCGCCCCGCGGGACAGCCGCCACGCCTACGCCGTCCTGCGCGGGCTGACCGCTCCCGGCGGTGGCATGGTGGCCGCCGCCACCCTCGGCCTGCCCGAGCGGGCGGACGCCGGGCGCGACTACGACTACCGCTACGTGTGGCTGCGCGACGAGGCGTACGCCGGTCTGGCCGCCGCCGCGCACGAGCCTCACCCGCTGCTGGACGAGGCCGTGGCCTTCACCACCGCGCGGGTCCTCGAGCACGGCGACCGGCTGGCTCCGGCCTACCGGCTCGACGGACGGGTCCCCCCGAGGGAGCACGACATCCCGCTGCCGGGCTACCCCGGGGGAGGGGTCCGGACCGGCAACTGGGTGCGCGGGCAGTTCCAGCTCGACGGCTGCGGCGAGCTGCTGGTGCTGTATGCCGCGGCGGCCCGACACGACCACCTCGGCGCGGACGACCTGCGGGCGGTCACCACGCTCACCGAGGTCATCGAGCGCCGGTGGGACCGGCCCGACGCCGGGATCTGGGAGCTGGACGACGACTGGTGGACGCACTCCAGACTGGCCGCCGTCGCCGGTCTGCGGTCGGTCGCCACCCACCTCGATGCTGCCGCGGCGGGGCGCGCGGTCGTGCTCGCCGACGCGATCATGGCGGAGACGTCGGCCCGGTGCCTCGGGCCGGACGGCGCCTGGATGCAGTCGCCGACCCGACCAGGGGTCGATGCGTCACTACTGCTGCCACCGGTGCGGGGGGCGCTGTCACCCCACGACCCGCGCAGCGTGGCCACGGTCCGCGCGGTCACCGACCAGCTGGCCGAGGACGGGTACGTCTACCGCTACGCCGTCGACGGCCGGCCGCTGGGAGAGTTGGAAGGGGCCTTCCTCCTGTGCGGTCTCGCGATGTCGCTCGCGAGCCTGGCCAGCGGGGACACCGTCCAGGCCTACCGCTGGTTCGAGCGGCAGCGTGCGGCCTGCGGACCGGCGGGGCTGCTGTCCGAGGAGTTCGACGTACGGCAGCGGCAGCTGCGCGGTAATGTGCCGCAAGGTTCGTCCACGCCCTGCTCCTGGAGTGCAGCCAGCGGCTTGGGGAGACCGGGAAGGGTCTGGACGCGTCGTGACGGCGGTTGCGGGGCACGTGAGTGGCGCGTGGTGGGAGCCTGCCTAGCTATCGGCGCGCTGGCTGCTCTGAAGGCCGGGAGCGTCGCCCTCGACGAGCTTGCCGTCGGCGTCCCAGACCTGCGGGCCGCCGGCCTCGTCCGCCGTCCAGTCGCCTGGCTGGCGGGCGTCTGAGCCGGCCGCGACATCGTGCTTCGCCGGATCGTGCTCGTGCGCGAACTCCTCGGCGGAGCGCTGCTGCTCCGCGGGGTCGACGGCAGGGTCCTGGTCGCCGGATCCGGCTGCCGGCCCCGCATCGTCGTTGTCGGGCTGCTCACGTCGCTGGTCGTCCACAGTGACTCCTCGCTCGTCCGGCGCCGGCGTCGTTGCCGGTCGACCTGCGGCTCAGTCTGCCGCATCGGGCTCCTGCCAGACCTGAGTGCAGCCCATGAAGTCGGCGCGGCCGTGCCGCCACCCGTGTTCGCCTAACCTGTCAAGTATCCCGCGACAGAGATGAGCCGGCCATGACCCTCGACACCACGCGTACCGACGCCCTTGCGATCCCGACCGACGACGCCACAGTGCGCGCCAACGACATGGCCCACGTCCTGCACTCATGGGCGGCCCAGGGGCACATCGACGCCATGCCGATCGCCGGGGGTGACGGTGCCTGGTTCTGGAACGCCGACGGACGCCGGTTCCTCGACTTCTCCAGCCAGCTGGTCAACGTCAACATCGGCTACCAGCACCCCAAGCTCGTGGCGGCTGTGCAGGAGCAGGCGGGCCGGATGGTCACCGCGTCGCCGGCGTTCGCCAACGACGCGCGGTCCGAGGCGGCCCGGCTCATCGCCGAGGTCGCCCCCGGGGACCTCGACATGGTCTTCTTCACCAGTGGGGGCGCCGAGGCCAACGAGATGGCCATCCGGATGGCCCGCGCCCACACCGGGCGGCACAAGATCCTCGCGGCCTACCGCAGCTATCACGGCTCCACCGCGGGTGCCGCAGCCCTCACGGGGGAGCCGCGTCGCTGGGCCACGGAACCGGGTATGCCAGGGGTGGCCCGGTTCTGGGGTCCGTACCCCTACCGTTCCGCGTTCCACTCCGATAGTGCCGAGCAGGAGTGCGCGCGCGCCCTGCAGCACCTGCGCGACACGATCATCGCGGAGGGGTCGCACACCATCGCCGCCGTCATCCTCGAGACCGTGGTCGGCACCAACGGGATCCTCGTCCCGCCCGACGGCTACCTCGCCGGGGTGCGTTCGCTCTGTGACGAGTTCGGCATCCTCTACATCGCCGACGAGGTGATGTCCGGGTTCGGGCGCTGCGGCGAGTGGTTCGCCGTCAACCGGTGGGGCGTGGTCCCTGACCTCGTCTGCTTCGCCAAGGGCGTCAACTCCGGCTACGTGCCGCTCGGTGGTGTCGTCATGTCGCCGGCGGTCGCGGCGACCTTCCACGACACCCCGTTTCCAGGGGGCCTCACCTACTCCGGTCACCCGCTGGCCTGCGCTACGGCCGTCGCCTCGATCGGTATCTTCCGTGAGGAGGGGATCCTGGATCACGTCCGCTCCCTCGAGACTGACGTCATCGGTCCCGAGCTCCGCGCGCTTGCCGACCGGCACCCGAGCGTCGGCGAGGTGCGCGGGCTCGGCGTCTTCTGGGCCCTCGAGCTGGTGCGCGACCGCACAACCCGCGAGCCGCTGGTTCCCTTCAACGCCACCGGTTCCGCCGCCGCGCCGATGGTCGAGCTGGGCAAAGCGTGCAAGGCCAAGGGCCTGTGGCCGTTCATCGCCATGCACCGGTTCCACGTCGTGCCGCCGTGCGTCATCACCGCCGACGAGGTGCATCAGGGGCTCGCCATCCTCGACGAGGCCTTGGAGGTCGCGGACCGATACGTCACCGGTTGAGCCTCCTCCAGGGGTGGTTAACCACCCCCGTGGTTTGGGTAGGGTTCGCGCGTGACCGAGAGCCGCCGCATCGCCATCATCGTCAACCCCACCAAGTTCGACGACATCGACGCGGTGAAGGAGCAGGCCGGCAAGATCTGCGCCGACCACGGCTGGGAGGAGCCGCTGTTCTTCGAGACGACGAAGGACGACCCGGGCGTGGGCCAGGCTCAGCAGGCCCTGGACGCGGGTGTCGACATCGTCTGTCCGCTCGGTGGCGACGGCACGGTGCGGGCCGTGGCCACGTCCCTGGTCAACACCGGCCGGCCGCTCGGTCTGCTCCCCGGCGGCACCGGCAACCTGCTCGCCCGCAACCTCGACCTGCCGGTGGAGGACCTCGCCGACGCGCTGGTGGTCGTCCTCACGGGGAAGGACAAGCGGATCGATGTCGGACTGGTCCACCTTTTCCCCGACTCGGACGCGCCCGAACCCCTCAAGGGTGACGACCCGGCCACCCCGGACGACCCCCGCCACGACGACGAGGAGATCTTCCTCGTCATGACCGGCATCGGTGTCGACGCCCAGGTCATGGCTGACACCAACGAGAAGGTCAAGGGCGTCCTCGGTTGGCCCGCTTACGTCTTCGCCGGTGTCGGCAAGATGTTCAAGCGTGGGTTCATGGTCAAGGTGGCCAGCGGCGGTGGCGACGGTCAGGTGCAGCACGCGAGCAGCGTCATCGTCGGCAACTGCGGCATGCTGCAGGGCAACGTCAAGCTCATGCCCGACGCGGCGCTCGACGACGGCATCCTCTACGGCGTGATCCTCGCGCCGAAGGGCCCGTTCGGCTGGGGCGCCGTCGCCGCCGACCTCGCCAGCCGACACAGGCGCGGCCACAAGCAGCTGGTGCGGATGACCTCCACGTCGATCCGCGTCACGGTCCTCGACCCGGTCGAGACCCAGATCGACGGCGACCCGATGGGTGAGCAGTACGGCCTGTCCACCCGGGTCCTTCCGCAGGCGCTGGCTGTCCGGGTCCCCTGAGGCATCTGTGCGGATGGCTCCATCACCGCTGACGCCGAGCCGCCGGCGGCGGCTACTGCCGGCGGTCGGGTATGCCGTCGGGATGGCCGTCCCCGTGACCGCGCTCGCCCTGCTGGTCCGGGAGCGGGTCGACGTCGTCCTCTCGTACGACGCCGCGGCCATCACCGCGGTGACCGACCTCACGCGGTCCCACCCCGGTCTCTGCACCGCGCTGGTCACCTGGCAGGAGGCCTTCCAGCCGATCTGGGTTTACAGCGTGGGCACCGGTGTATGCGCGTGGCTGTGGTGGCGCCACCGGCTGAAGACGCGCGCCATCTGGGGATTCGTCACGATGATGGTGTCCTGGAACATCGCCCTCGACGTCAAGTACGTCGTCCAGCGGGCCCGCCCGGTGGTCGAGGACGCGGTCTCCCACGCACCCGGATACAGCTTCCCCTCCGGACACGCCGCCAACACGGCAGCCGCCGCGACGGCCGTCACCGTGGTGGTCTGGCCGGTGCTGGCCAACCCCGCCGCGAAGATGGGGGTGGTCACCGCCGCCGCCGTCGTGGTCGTCCTCACCGCCCTTGACCGGCTCTTCCTGGGCGTGCACTTCCCCTCGGACGTCACCGCGGGCGTCCTGCTGGGCTCGGGCCTGGTGCTGGCGTCCTACGCCGGCTTCCGCGGTTGGAACCCCGCCCACTCGAGCGAGCGGCCGGACACCCCCGGCCCCCGACCCACCGACCACTCGAACCGGTCCCCGCGCCGGGCCGAGCCCGTCGGCGCGTCTCCCGGCCCCTCGCCCACCCCGAAGGAACAGTGACCATGGCCTTTCTCACCCGCTACACCGACGACCCCTCAAAGCCCCGCGTCGGCGAGGCTCTGCGCGACCTCGCGCTGCGCGTCCTCCTGCCGGCGGTCGTCCTCTGGCTGCTCATCGTCGGCGTGGGCAAGATCATCGAGGGGCCGCTCGGCAGCCTGCAGAGCGAGAGCGTCATCAACCAGGACCTGCAGAACGGCCGAACTCCGTTGTGGGACAACATCACCGAGGTGTGGTCGCATATCGGCAACACGGAGATCGTCATCGGTGTCTGCGTTGTCATGGTCGGGCTCATCTGGTTCCTGACCAAGCAGTGGTGGGTCGCCATCGTCCCCCTCATCGCCATCGCGGTGCAGGCGACGGTCTTCGTCGTCGCCACAGCGGTCACCGGCCGCGCTCGTCCGGAGGTCGAGCACCTCGACCCCGCGCCGCCCACGTCGTCCTACCCCAGCGGCCATGTCGGGGCGTCGACCGCCCTCTACTTCACGCTGGCCGCGATGTGCCAACGGATCTCCAACCCGGTGCTGCGCCGGGTGCTCACCGTGATCTGCCTGGTCATCCCGTTCCTCGTCGCGTATGCCCGGCTGTACCGCGGGATGCACCACCTGTCCGACGTCGTCGTCGGCTTCCTCAACGGCCTGACCTGCGCGATCCTCGCTTGGCTCTACCTCCGTCGCGCCGACGACCGCTCGTCGGCGCGCGCCGTGCGCGACCGGGTGGCCTGACGGCCGGGACCCTCAGCGCTGCGCCGAGTGTGGCCGATCCGCCACGAACGGCGCCGTCGAGCGCCGTCCGAGGGCTGTTTTGTGGCCGTTCAGCCACGCCCCCGGTCTCGCGCCGTCTCGAGCCGCCGGTCAGACCTTCGCGTAGCGCGCGCGGGCGAACGAGTAGACCGCGAACGACACGAAGCCCAAGGCGACGACGACGAGGGCGACGACCCCGAACGGTGCGTCCTTCAGGGTGCGCAGGGCACCGTCGAGCCCGGTGGATTCGTCGGCCGAGGAGTGCAGGCCCGCCAGCACGAAGAGCAGGCCGACCACGGCCAGGGCCACACCCTTGGCGATGTAGCCGAACCGGCCCGCATTGACGGCCCACTGGCCGGGGTGGCGCTCGAGGTCCTCGAGGAACGTCTTCTTGTAGCCCTTGTAGACGTGGTAGCCGCCGACAGCGATGATCGCGACCCCGACGGCGCCGACGAGCCACCGCCCCGCGGGCTGGCCCATGAGCGTGGAGGTGAAGTCGACGCTCTGCTGGGTGCTCGACGAGCTGCTGCTGCCCTTGGCGTAGGTGAATGCGCTGACGGCGAGGACGGCGTAGAGGACCGCCTTGGCGCCCGCCTTGACCCGGTCGGACGTCTCGCCGCGGCCGACGACGACCTCGCTGAGCTGCCACACGGCCAGGCCGACGAAGCCGATGACGGCGAGCCACAGAATGATCCGTCCGACCGGGTTGTCGGCCAGTGACTGCAGGGCGCCGGACTGGTCGGCGCTCTTCTGCCCGTTCTGGAGGGCCACCTGGATGGCCAGCCAGCCGATGAGCAGGTGCACGACCCCGTTTGTCGCGTAGCCGAGGCGGGCGGCGTTCTCGAGCGCCGGGTGGTCGTTGGCCCGGACGGCGGCGGACCTCACGTCGTTGGTGTCCATGGCCGCATCCTTGCGGAGAGCGGTCCCCCTGGTGAGTGAAACGAGGCCCGAAACGGGGGTGGGACCGGGTTTCACCCTCAAGGATGGGGCAGGATGGGGCGGTGTCCACTGACTCGCGCGACCGTCACGTGGGACCACCGACCACCGGGTCGGGCAGCGCCGACGAGGGCGCCGACGCAGCCATCGACGCCGGCGTCGACGGGCCCAGCATGCAGGTCGTCGAGGTCGAGGTGGTCGAACCGCCGATCCCCGACCGGGTGCGCCGACCGGCCGACGCGTTCCGTCTGGCCGCGGCCCTGGTGGTGCTCGTCGGCGGGCTCACCCTGTCGGTTCTGGCCGTGGGCACGCGGGGCGCCGTCGAGCAGGACCTCAGCGAGGCGGTCAGCGGGCTGCCCCGTCTCCTGCTGACACTGCTCACGTTCCTCGCCGGCCTCGGCATCGTCGCCCTCCCGATCGCGGTCGGGGCCGACCTGCTGGTGCGGCGGCGGCCCCTGCAGCTGGTGCAGTCGTTCGGCGCGGCCCTGGTGGGCGCGGTGCTGGTCCTCGCTCTGGGCCGGCTCATCCTCGCCGGTCCGCTGGACGGGCTGCAGGGGCCACTGAGCCGGCCGCTGGCCAGCGGGCCGTCGGCGCCGCTCGACATCACCCTCGTCACGCTGCTGGCCCTGCTGACGGTCGCCGACATCGTCGGACGCAAGTGGATCTCCCCGGCGGCGATCGTCGTCGTCGCCGCGACATCCGTGGTCGCCTTCCTGTCCGGGTCGCTCGCGATGGGCGCGGTCGTGTCGTCTCTCCTGCTGGGCTGGATCGTCGGCCTGGCCGTCCGGTTCCTCTTCGGGGCCACCTCCACCCGCCCGCCCGGCACCGAGATCGCCAGAGCCCTCGTCGACACGGGCATACCCCTCACCCGGCTCGAGCTGCTCGACGTCAACGTTGCCGGTGACCGTCACTACGCGGGCACGACCAGCACCCTGCCGGTCGACGTGCACGTCATCGACCGCGACACCTTCGGGCTGGCGTCCGGACGCCGCTTCCTGCGGGTGCTGCGACTGCGCAACGGCTTCACCCGCCCGCCCGCCTTGACACTGCGTTCTGAGATCGAGCACCGCACCCTCATGGGACTGGTCCTGGCCCAGGCCCGCATCCCCGCCCCTCGCCCGGTCGCAGTATGCGAGGTGGGGCCGTTCGCGGCCGTCGTCGCCTACGTCGACCCGCACGGAACGACCCTCGCTGAGCTCGGCGGCCGGCTCGACGACGCCCAGCTCGGCGAGATCTGGCGCATGTTCGCCATCCTCCAGCGGCGCAAGGTGGCGCACCGGTCGCTGGGGCCGGACGTCGTCATGGTCGACGACGACGGGCGCGCGGGCCTGCGGTGGGTCGGAGCGGGGGACCTGGCCGCCGACGACGTCACCCTGCGGATCGACCTGGCCCAGCTCCTGACCACGGTCGCGCTCAGCGTCGGCCCGGAGCGGGCCATCTCGTCGGCGGTGGCTGAGCTCGGCGAGGATGCGGTGGTCCGCGGTGCGCCGCTGCTGCAGAAGGTGGCGTTGACCCGACCGACGCGCGACGCGCTCAAGGACCAGGCGCACGACGGGCTGCTTCCCCGGCTGCGCGACGGGATCGTCGCGCTGCGGCCGTCGACCGAGGCCGCCGAACCGGTGGAGCTGCGTCGGGTCACGGTGCGCAGTGCGGTCATGGTGGTCGGCCTGCTCGTCGCGGCCTACGTCATCCTCCCGCAGTTCGCCCAGGTCGACTTCGGTCACGTCCTCCGCACCGCCCAGTGGGGCTGGGCCGCGGCGTGCGTCTTCTTCGCCATCTTGACCTTCGCGGGTGCGTCCATCGCTCTCAACGGTGCCGTGCGCATCCGCCTGAACTTCGTGCATACCTATATGACCCAGCTCGCGGTCGCGTTCAGCGGTCTGGTCGCGCCCGCCGCCGTGGGAAACATCGCCCTCAACACCCGCTACCTGCAGACGTCGGGCCTCCCCCCGGCGGTCGCCGGCGCGGGCGTGGGTGTCGCCCAGGTGGCCCAGTTCTGCTCCTACGTCATCCTGCTGCTCGTGTCCGGCGTCCTGGCCGGCACGGGGCCGCAGGCCGCGTTCACCCCGCCGCCGATCCTCGTCGCCGCGGTCCCGGTCGTCGTGCTCCTGGTGCTCGGGCTGCTCGCCGTCCCCAAGGTGCGAGAGGTCCTGACGAAGCGGGTGATCCCCCCGCTCAAGGCGGCCCTGCCCCAGGTCCTCGCCGTGTTCCAGACCCCCGCCAAGCTGGCCCAGCTCATCGGTGGCGCCCTCATGCTCGACGCCAGCTTCGTCGCGGCGCTGTTCTGCGCCACCCGGGCGTTCGGGGCCGACACGTCGATCCCGGCGACGGCCGTGGTCTACTTCGCCGGCGCCATCATCGGCTCCGCCGTCCCGACGCCGGGCGGGCTGGGTGGCATCGAGGCCGCCATGTCGGCGGGCCTTATCGCTATCGGCGTCGACAGCAGCACCGCCGTCTCCTCGGTGCTGCTCTACCGGCTGGCGACCTACTGGCTGCCCATCCCGTTCGGCTGGTTCTCGCTGCAGCGGCTGCAGAAGATCCACGCGATCTAGTCCGCCCTCAGTCCCGCCGCACCGCCGCCGCCCCGCCCCGCGCCGTGGGAGGAGTCCCGCCCCCTAGGGGGTGCCATCGCCCACGACACCCGTTCGCGCCGCAAACATGGGGGAACGCCCCTCATGCCGCCCACCCCTCACCTGACACGATCCTGGAACACGTGCTGTGGCGGCCTTCGGGTGCGACGACGGCGGCCGCACCGACGCAGGAACGAGGGCGGACATGGGGACTCGACGCGGGGGGGTTCGTCCACGAGGCGGGCGCACGAGGAGACCTCCGTGCCCTCCTCGGGGCGGGAGCAGCCGGAGCCACGGCCGCCAGGTCAGGCGTCGGCGGCCCGGTCCACGTTGACGGTGGGCGTGCCGGACCCACACCGGACCACGACGGCGCGGGAGTCATCCCCGCCGGGGTTGGACTCACGGTGCACGGCGCCCGCCGGGACGTGCAGGAAGTCGCCGGGACCGGCCTCGACGACGTGCTCCCCACCCGGGCCCGACTCCAGCCGCATCCGTCCGGACACGATGTAGAGCGTCGTCTCGTGGGCGCCGTGATGGTGCCACCCCGAGACGGCCCCCGGCTGCGTGTCGACGGTGCCCGACCACATGCCCTCGGTGTGCAGCGCGACCGCGCGGCTCATGCCCGGGGTGGGGTCGGCGGCGTCCAGCGCGTCGGCGGCCACCCGCGTACAGGGACGCGCCGCGGGAGACAGGTCGCTCATGCCCGACAGCCAACCACGCGCATCCGGGCTAGGACGAGATGGTCGTGGTCGTCGCCGAGCCCGACGGGCCCGGCAACGGGACCGTGCGCTGGACGGCGGGTAGGCCCGGTGCGAGCAGCGCGGCGTAGCTGCCGGCGACGAGTGGCTCGGGGGTGAGATTGCCGTCGACCGGCCCGGGAACGGCCACGACGGTGCCCTCTCGGACGAACACGACCCGCTCGACCCCGACCACACCCGTCGCGGTAAGCACGATCTGGCCCACCGCAACGGGCAGCTTCGCCGGGCTGGGATCCTGGTTGGGGGTCTGCAGCTCGATGTTGGCGGTGCCGTTGGTCACTCCTCGCACCACGATGGTCGAGCCGGGCCCCAGGTCGGTGGCCAGCCCGCGGGCCCGCTCACGGTCGGAGGGGCCGACCGCCAACCGGCTGAGCAGGGCCTGAACCAGCGGCACGAGGGACCCCCGTGGCACCTGCACGTCGACGGGCACGAGGTGCTGCTGCGTGTCGGCGAGGTAGACCGCGCCCCCGGTCAGCGCCACTCCGGGCGTCGGTGCCGCCGTGGGGCTGGCCGACGGGCCGTCGAGCAGCCCGTAGGGCACGTCCTCCTTGGGCACCAGCACCGGTGTGCTGCTGCGGGGGAGCCCGCACGCGGCCGTCAGCGAGACCAGGGCGAACAGGAGGCAGGCGAGACCGGCCAGCTGGGCTCGACGCCGCCGACCGTTCATCGGACGGTCACCGGCTGCCCCTCATCCACCTCGGCGGTATGCCGCGTGGAGACCGGCAGCTCCATACTGAAGCGGGCGCCTCCGCCCGGTGCGTCCTCGCACCACACCCGACCGCCGAGGCTTCCGGCGGTCTCGGCGACGATGCTGAGGCCCAGTCCGCTGCCCGGCAGGGAACCGCGCGACCCACCGCGGACGAACCGCTCGAAGATCCGGTCGCGCTCGTCCACCGGCACGCCGTCGCCGTGGTCGTCGACATCGATGCGCACCTGCGAGCGGACCCGCCGCACGGACACGGCCTGCAGCCCGCCGCCGTGACGATCGGCGTTGTCGTAGAGGTTGACCAGGGCCCGGCCGAGCTGCTGCTTGTCGACGCGCACGGTGAGGTCGTCGAAGGGTCCACCCCCGGCGCTGGGCACCTGGAGCAGCGCCGGGTCGCGGTGGCTCTGCTCGAGTGACTGGCGGGCCAGCTCGACCGCGTCGACCTCGCCCAGCACCTGCCCCCGGACGCCGGCGTCGAGCCGGCCGAGCTCGAGCAGGTCTTCGAGGGTCTGCTGGAACCGCCCCAGCTCGACCGAGACGAGATCGACCGCTCGTTGGGTGCGCGGGGGCAGCTCGTCGCGGCGACGCTCGATCACCTGGACGCTGGCGACGAGTGTGGTGAGCGGCGACCGCAGCTCGTGGCCGAGGTCGGCGGCGAACCGGGCGTCCCGCTGGATCCGGTCGTCGAGGGCCTCCACCATGCTGTTGAACGACCCGACAATGGTGGCCAGGTCGGGGTCGTCGGTCGGCGGCAGCCGGGTCTGAAGGCCGCCGGCGCCGATCCGCGCGGCCGCGGTGGCCACATCGTCAAGCGGCGCCATGAGCCGGCGCAGGGCCAGCCGCCCGAACATGGCCCCCGCGAGGGTGGCCAGCACGGCGAACGCCGTGAGGACGATGGCGAGCGTGTTGAGCGTGGAGCGCAGCTCGGCGGTCTGCACGATCTCGAAGAACTCGGCCTCGGCCGCGGGCAGCGGCACGCCGACGACGAGCGACGGGGTGTCCTCGCTGGTGCCCCACCCGAAGGTCACCGACCCCGACGACACCCCGTCGCGGACCGCCTCCGGGATGGCCTGAGGGCCGCGGGCGAGGGCCGAGGAGTACCACCGGTCGTCCTTGTGGACCACCAGCTCGGAGTCCGCGGGCGCGTTGACCGAGCCCAGGACGTCGGGCACCCGGGCGTCGCGGGCCAGGAGCCCGTCGAGGACGAACGAGGCGTCGGCGTAGGACTGGCGCAGCGCCGTCGCCTGCCGCTGGTCCATGAGGTAGTGCCGGGCGGTCAGGTAGGTGCCGACGGCGAGCAGGGCGGAGACGATGAGCGCCCCCAGCGCGAAGGACGCGGTGACCGTGTCGCGCAGGCCCCAGCGGGACCAGGGGGCCCGCGACCCGCGGCCGGCGCGGGTCCACGCCGGTCGGAGGCGGCCCATGGGCGGGCCCGGCCGGCCCTGGCTCATGCGCGGCTCATGTCGGGCTCATGTGAGGTCCAGCCGGTAACCCTGGCCTCGGACCGTGACGACGAGCAGGGGCGCGTTGGGGTTGGCCTCGACCTTGGTGCGGAGTCGGCGGACGTGGACGTCGACGATCCGCTCGTCGCCGAAGTAGCCGCGCTCCCACACCCGCTCCAGCAGCGTGCGCCGGCTCAGCACGCGGCCGGGCGGCGACGCCAGCTCGCACAGCAGCCGGAACTCGGTGAGCGTCAGGTGCACCTCCTCGCCCCCGCGGCGCACCACGCCGGCGTTGACGTCGAGGACGAGCGGACCGCGTTCGGAGTCGAGGACCAGTGCCGACTGGTCGGCGGGGGTCCCACCGCCCACGACCACCCCGGCTCGGCGCCGCAACGCCCGCAGCCGCGCGCCGATCTCCTTGACCTGAAACGGTTTCGTGACGTAGTCGTCGGCGCCGGCCTCGAGGGCGGCGACGATGTCGTGGGTATCGGTCTTCGCGCTGAGGACGATGATCGGGGCCTGGCTGGTCGGTCGGACCGCCCGGATGAAGCTGAAGCCGTCCATCCCGCCGAGCATGAGGTCGACGAGCATGAGGTCCGGCGGCGTCCGGGCGACGAGCTCGAGAGCCCGCTCCGCGCTCGCGGCCTCGATGACCTCGTAGCCCTCGTCCTCCATGGCCAGGCCCAGTGCCGCACGGATGCCGTCGTCGTCCTCGAGGACCAGCAGGGTGAGCGACACGAGTGCCATCCTGCCAGCGTGACCTGGGGGTGCCGGGCCGCGTCGAGCCGGGCGGACCCGGGCGACCGCACCTCGACACGAGACTGCAAACAAACGCCCACCAGTTCATCACCGTCGGCGGGGCAGGGTAGGGGGTCCACGAGGTGGTGCAGGTGGGAGCGCAGACATAGGCGACGCCCCACGGCCCGCAGGGCCCCGTAGGACCGCAGGACCCCGCATACGAGACACCGGAACGAGGAGGGTGGCATGACCGAGCTCAGCCTCCTCGGCCGAGCCGACCAGACCGTCCGGGTCGCCCTGGGTGAGCCGCCCACGTCGGGGCTGGGCGACCTGCGGTGGCAGCTGGCGGGCCTGCTCGGCGGCGGGACCAACACCCTCGTCATCGACGTCTCCCGCCTCGACCGCCTGTCGTCCGCCTGGGTCGCCACCCTCCTGGGTGTCAAACGCACCTGCCACGCCCGCCGCATCCGGGTCGTCCTCGCGGACCCGTCCAACCGCACCCGTGAGGTGCTCACCCGCACCGGGCTGGCGTCCGTCTTCGAGATCGAGAGCTGACCACCATGACCACCACCGTCCCGTCCCGCCTCGACCACCAGCAGGGCCCCCGGCGCATCCTCGGCGCAGGCTTCGAGATCGTGCTCCACGAAGGTGACCGGCGCGCGGCCCGGGTCGTGCCCGGCTCGCAGCGGGTATGCGTCACCGTGGCCGACGCCGTGCTCGGAGCGGCCGGGGCACCGCTGGCCCACGATCTCGCGGGCACCCCGGGCGGGTCGTCATGCCTGTGTTGGGGGCGCGCCGACGGCTCCATCCAGGTGCGGGCATCGTGGGCGCCGCCCGCCCTGCTCGTCAGCCGGCAGCGCATCCTCATGGTGCCCGAGACACCGGGGGCGCCGGGTCTGAGCGTCATGGCGCCCGGCGACCGGCTCCTCATGCTGTCCTCGTCGGCCTACGAGGCGGCACCCGAACGGATGGTGCGGCTGCTCCACGAGGAGCCGGCGCACCTCCTCGCCGCCGACGCCCACGACCTGCTCCGCGTGCTGTTCCGCGACGTGCCCCAGGCCGGAGGGGCGGTGGTCACCCGGCTCGCCTGACCCGTTCACCGGGCGGACCCGCTCGTGGGGGGCGGGGCGCCCTGCACAGTGTCGTGCGGGGCGCCTCGTGCAGCCGGTGTGACCCCCGCAGGGGGGCGGTCACACCGGACCGTCCGGGGAACAGGCGTGCCGGCTGCGGCTAGGCGGTGCGTTCCTCGTCGGTGGCGGCGCGCACGACGATGCGGGTCCACGCACCGACGTAGATGCGGTCGTCGTCGTCGAGCTCCGTGCGCGGACCGACCGCGATAGGGCTGTCCGGGAGCGGACCCGAGGCCGGACCGACGAAGGTGCCGTTGGACGAGCCGAGGTCCTCGACGAACCATCGCTGCCCGTCGGTGGACAGCTGGGCGTGCCGGCGGCTGACCCCGGTGTCGGCCGTGCAGTCGATATCGGGGTGGATGTTGCGGCTCGGGGACATCCGCCCGATGAGCAGGCTCCGAGCCGTCAGCCCGACCACGACCGGGAGGCCGGCCGACGGCATCGGCTCGTCGGCCTCCTGCACGTCGTACCACTCGGGGTCGACCCACACCTCGGCCACCCAGGCGAGCGCGATCGCCGGAGTGATCGAACCGCCCCCGGCGACCACCGGGGACGGAGCCGCCCCACCGTCACCGGCCGCCGTCCCGGCCCCCATCCCGGACTCGGTCCCGGACGCGCCCTCGGGACCCTCGCCGGGCGTCGGCTTCGGCGTGGACCCGCGGGGCAGGGCGCCTGTGGTGAAGTCGTAGCCGCACGCCTCGCAGAAGAGCGCGTCCGGCGCGTTGGGTGTCGAGCAGTTCGTGCAGACCTGCTGGTCCGGATGTGCGTCGGGGTCGGACGACCCGGGAGTGGGGTCGGGAGCCGAGGTGCCTGCACCCGCCACAGGTTCCGGCTGGTGCTCGAGGTCGATCTTCGCGCCACAGGTGTCGCAGAAGTCCTCGGCCTGCGAGAGGTGGCCGTTGGGGCAGGTCGCGCTCATCCCGTCACCCTGCCATGCCTCCGCGGACCCTCGCTGCCACGAACCCGGAAGAACCGAGAGGCTCCCGTCACTTGCGGACGCGGGTGGTCTTGGTGGAGGCGGTGTCCAGCGCCATCTCGTCGAGCTTGTCGACGCCCTTCTTGAGCCGGACGGTGCCCGTCTCGGCGTTGTCGATCTCGACGACCTTGCGCAGCCGTGACGTCATCTCCTGGTCACCGGCCTCTGCGGCGATCTGCACCGCACGGCCGAGCTTCGACGTGGCGTCGTCGTCGCGGCCGGCGGCCTTCGCCGCCAGGCCGTCCTGGATCATGGCCGCCAGCTCGGCCTTGCCCGTGTAGCGGGCCACCTGGTCGTCGATCCGGGTGGTCAGGGCCTCGTCGGCGCTCCACGTCGCCTTGACGAGTGCCTGGGTCTGGACCTCGGCGCCGAGCGCGACCTGCACCCGGGCGGCCAGCTGCTCCTGGCCGAGGGACTTCGCCGACAGCCGGACCGCCACGTGGTAGTCGCGGCTCTCGTCGGCCCAGGCGCCGGTGGGGTAGCTCGAGGTGAGCGGGTTGACCTGGGTGCGCCGCGCGGTCAGGTCCTCCAGGGTCGGTGCCACCTGCTTGACGAACAGGGTCTGGGCGCCCTGGGGCGTCCACACCCTCAGGTCGACGTTGGCCACCCCGCGGGCCATCGACTTGCGCACCAGGCTCTGGAACTCCGCGGCCATCGCCTGCGGCGCCGGGATGAGGTCGACGGTGCCGAGCAAGGCCGAGGCGATGCGGCGCACCTCGTCGACCTGCCAGCGGTCGCCCAACCCGCGGCAGTCGCACTGGAACGTGCCGGTGGCCTCGTGGATCGAACGGGTCAGCTGGTCGGGCGTCTCGTGTTCGTTGGCGCCATCGGTGAGCAGGATGGCGTGGCGCTGGGTCGCCTGGGGCACGGTGGCGAAGACCTCGCGGGCCTTGGTCAGCCAGGTGCCCATGGCCGTACCGCCGTCAGCACGGAACATCTGCATCGAGGCGATGGCCGCCTGCCGCGTCGAGGGGTCCATCCGCACCATCTGGGTCGGGCCACCGGGGTAGGGGAACACGAGCGTCCCGACGTGGTTGCCGGCGATGACCGCGAACCACGTGCCGTCGGTGATCTCGTTCAGCGCGGCCGTCGCGGCGTTTCGGCCCTGCTGGATGCCCTGCTCGCCCATCGACCCCGACGTGTCGACGATGATGATCTCCGCCGCGTCGGTGGCTCCCGACTGCCCGGCCTGGCCGGCGCCGCGACAGGTGACCCGCACAATCGCGTGCACGTCGGTCCCGCCGTCGGGCAGGAACTCGTTCTGGAAGACCTCGGCGGTGAACTGGGCCATCAGGGGCTGCCCTTCGTGTCGGGAGATGCGTCAGTATGCGTCGGCTCTGGACCGTGGTGCGCACCGGCTCCGAGGTCGTCCGGGACATGCACCCCCTCCGACGTCTCTGGGAAGGCATCCGGTTCCGCTGGTGTCGGGTCGGCACGCGGCGGTGCGGCCAGCGGCTGGTCGGCGCGCGGCGGTGCGGCCGGCGGCTGGTCGGCGCGCGGCGGTGCGGCCGGCGGCTGGTCGGCGACCGCACCCACGCGGACCAGGGCCACCGTGATGTTGTCCGCCCCGCCGGCCTGGTTGGCGCGGTCGGTGAGGGCCTGCGCGAGGGTGGGGGGGTGCCGCCCGGCGTCGCCGAGGGCGGCCACCGACTCCTGGACGAGCGCGCGCAGGTCGTCGGCGTCGGACCAGTAGTTCCAGAGCCCGTCGCTGCAGACGACCAGCCAGCCGTCCTCCGTGAGGTCGACGTCGCCGGTGTTGGGCGTCAGGTCCTCGGGCGAGTCGACCCCCAGCCATCGCGTGATGGCGTGCGCGCCGGTGCCGGACTCGGCGTCCTTGCGCGAGACCCCCGAGCTCATCTGCGCGGCGGCGAACGAGTCGTCGGCACCGAGCTGGCGCGCGGCGCTGCCGGGCGCGTCGGGCAGCCAATAGCACCGGCTGTCACCGACGTTGCCCGCGACCGCCGTGCCGCCCACGACGAGTGCGGCGACCAACGTGCACGACGGCGGGCTCGCGACGGCGGCCTCTCCGGCGGCGGCCGTCGTCTCGACGACCGCCTGCTGCGCGGCCCTGGCGGCGTCGTCGAGGCGCTGCTCGGCGGCGGCCACGAGGGCCGATCGGGTGCCCGCCCCACGGGGCATCGGCTGGCGGAGCACGTCGCGGGCGGCTCGGCTGGCGGCCAGGCTGGCGATGTGGCTGTCGGTGGAGTTCGAGACGCCGTCGCAGACGACCAGCGCGGCGAACGACAGGGGGGACGGTTCGGCGTGCAGCGCCATAGCGTCCTCGTTGCGCCGGTGCCGCCGCCCGATGTCGCAGACCCCGGCGACCCACGGTGCCGGTGCCTCGCCGAAGTGGCTGCGCGGGTCGGGCTGCTTGGCGCCGCACTGGTTGCAGTAGCCGTCCTCGTAGTCCCCCTGGCCGCACTCGCGGCATACCTCCCTGGCCGGGACCGGTCCGGACCCGAGACCCGCGACGGTGTCGGTAGGGGTGTCCGCGGCGATGGCCGACGCACCGATCACCGGACCGGTCCACCCGACATCGAGGGGGGACTCCTCGCCGGGCGCCTCGGCGGCGGGAACGATGGGAACAGTACGCCCGTCGGCGAACTCGAACGCGCACTCCTCGCAGAACGTCGCGCCCGCGATCCGCTCAGCGCCGCAGCGTGGGCACGTCGCCGTGCCAGTCGCCGTGCCAGTCGCGGAGGCAGCAGCGGAGGCAGCCGCGGAGGCAGTGGGCTCGCTCGGGCTGAGGGCGGTCACCGCAACGTCCAGGGCCGCACGTCATTGGCGCGGTCGACGAGCTCGACCCGTTCGTCGCGGCTGGAGGTCAGGCGGGCCAGGCGCCGCAACGCACCCTCCAGGGCCTCACGCATACCCCGCCCGGTCGCCGGGAAGGAGCCGACCCGGAGGGTGGGCTGGTCCCCCCGCTGGCCGACCTCGTCGAGGGCCTTGCCGTAGATGCGGACGTCGAGGCTGGCGCGTTCGCGCGGGTCCATGAGCACCTTGTCCACGCTCGACCACGCCTGTGACAGTGCGATGACGCCCGACCCGGAGCCGGTGAGGATGTCGGCTCGGATCTGCCGGGCCAACGAGTACGCCCGCGACGTGGCCGACACGAGGTCGAGGGCCTGCACCGCGCCGTCGACGTCACCGCGCGTGGCCCGGATCCGCGCCATCCCGAACGCGGCTGCGGGCGTGAAGTTGGAGTCGGTGCGCGCACACGCGGCATACAGGCTCTCGGCGATGTCGAGCTCGGCGCTGGCCTCACAGGCGCGGGCCAGGGCCAGCTTGGGGGCGAGCTCACCCGGGACCTGCCCGTAGACGGCGTTGAAGGCGCTCTGGGCCAGGCGCGGCTCGTCGTGCTGCAGGGCGGCCAGACCCTGCATCCAGACAGCACGCCACTCCCACGGGTCGGCCCGCAGCATGGCGTTCGCCGCCGACTCCACGAGATCCGGCTCGCCCGCCGCGAGGGCCGCCCGGCACACGGCCAGGTGCACCTCGGGCGAGAGGGTGGGCGCCTGCTGGAGCGCGGCCAGCCGCTCTTCGGGGGTGCCCCGAGAGAGCCCGTGCAGCCAGCTGGCCTGCGGGTCGGAGGAGTCGACGCGCAGGCTCGGCAGCGTGCGCCAGTCGAGGACGTCGGTTTCGATCGCCGGCTCCTCGAAGAGCAGCGACGACGACGACCCCATCGCCCGGTCCTGACGCTGGTTGGTCGCGACCACCTCGCGCAGCACCCCGAGCATCTGCACCCGCAGCTCGTCGGCGGAGGCGAACCGGTCGTCCGGCGAGGCAGCCGTCGCCTTGAGCAGCAGCCGGTAGAGCGAGTCGTAGCGCTGGAACAGGGGGGTGGACGGGGCGGGGGGGAGCGAGTCGACGTAGGTCGACTGGTAGCCGCGGAACTCGGTCATGAGCACCACGAGGGTCCGACCGATCGTGTAGATGTCGGATGCGACGGTCGTGCCCTGCTGCGCGACCTCGGGGGCCTGGTAACCCAGGGTCCCGAAGATCGCCGAGTCGTCGTCGTCGATCCGGCGCACGCCGCCGAGGTCGATGAGCTTGACCATGTCGCCGACCTGGATGAGGTTGTCGGGCTTGAAGTCGCAGTAGACCAGGCCGAGGTCGTGCAGGTACTGGAAGGCCGGCAGGATCTCGAGGATGTAGGCCAGCGCCTGGTCGGCGGGGATGGGGTCGTAGCGCCCGGCCTTGCGCATCCGTTGTTTCAGAAGGGATTTCAGCGAGGTGCCGCCGACGTATTCCATGACGATGTAGCCCGCGTCGTCGTAGGTGACGAAGTTGTAGATCTCGACGATGTGCGGGTGCGAGACCTGCGCGAGGAAGCGCTGCTCCGCGATCGCGGCGGCGAGGGCGTCCGGGTCGCCCGAGTTGAGCAGCCCCTTGAGGACGACCCACCGGCTCGACACGTTCTTGTCGCGGGCGAGGTAGACCCAGCCGAGCCCGCCGTGCGCGAGGCAGCCGGCCACCTCGTACTGTCCGGCCACCAGGTCGCCGGCCTTGAGCTTGGCGTCGAACGAGAACGCCTGGCGGCACTTGGGGCAGAACCCATTGGTGCGTCCCGGACGGCCGTCCTTCCCCCGGCCCACGGGGTTGCCGCAGTGCGAGCAGAACCGCTTGTCCTCGGGGACGACCGGGTCCTTCATCACCGCGGTGCTGGCGTCGATGGCGGGCGTCGCCGGCACCGTCGTCAGCCCGGCGCCCAGCCGGGCGGTGCGCAGCCGCTGAGAGTCGCTACGGACCCGGCGGGTGGTCTTGCTCCCGGCCACGCCCACCCGGGACGAACCGAGCGCGGTCGAGGAGAGCCGGTTGCTGGCCCGCGACATCGTCGACGGCGAGCTGGCCACCCCTGCCGGCCCACTGGCCGAGGTCAGGGGCTCCACCGAGTCGCCCGACGCGCCGCAGACGTCGCAGTAGCCGTCCAGAACGTGGCCCCGGCAACCGGGCTGGTGGCACGGGGTGCCGTTCGGCACGGCGGAAGAGATCTGCTGCTGGACGGCGGGGGGCAGACCACTGCCGTCGTCGTCCTCGCCCTTGTCGGCGCCGTGGACCCCGGACCGAGGTGCCGCCGCGGTGGTCGTGCCGGGCATGCCGCACACGTCGCAGTAGCCGTCGACGATGTACCCGTCGCAACCGGGTTCGGTGCAGGCCGGGGCGCTCTTCACGGTGCTCATTGCGGGCGTCCTTGGCTGCCCGGGTGGATCGCCGGCCGACTCGTCGGGCGGCTCCCGACCGAGCGGAGGTAGGCCTGGTAGGCGGCAAGCAGGGCGCGCGCCCGGCGCACGTCGGTGGGGGTGGCCGCGAAGGTCTCGTCCAGCCGTCGGGCCAGGTCGTCGAGGTCGGCCCCGCCCGCCCCGGTCGAGCGGGCCTGCGCCTGGTAGGCGCCCGCGACGCCGACCAGCTCGTCGCGTTCGGCCAGCGCACCGGCGTACGCGGTCTGGGCCGCGGTGAGCGCCCGGGAGACCGCGTCGAGTCGGCGCAGGTAGCGTTCGACGCCCTGGCCGTCGGTGGGGACCTCGCCGAGCGCGGTGACGTCGGGGATGGCCAGGGTCGGGGCGGGGGTCACGGCCGCGACGCACTGGTCCTCGAGCAGCCGGATCGCGGCTCCCCGGGCGGCCAGCTCACCCCGCTGGCTCCGGGCTCGAGCCGCATCGCGGGCAGCGTCGAGGCGCTGGCCGGCGCCGACGATGAGGTCACGCTCCCCGGTCGACGCGTCGTACTCGAGAGGGGCGAGGAGACCGCCGACGTCGGCGCCCCGCTTGGCCTTCTCGGTGACCTCGGCCAACCGGTGGTCGAGCCGCTGCAGCCGGTCGCGCGCCGTCTCGCGTTCGACGCCCGCCGGCACGGTGTCGACCTGGTCGCGGATGCGCTCGACGGTCTCGCGCACCGACTTCAGCCGGGTGCCCACCTCCGCCCCGGAAGGCTCGAGGGCGAGCCGCGCTCGCAGCGACGACGTCATGGCGTCGGAGAGGCGGCACGCCTCGGGGAGGGACAGCGCCAGAGCCCCGGAGACCGACGGAGCCAGTGACCCGGCGGCCGATCCGGGGCTGACGTCGAGGCGCCCCCAGATCAGGGCGGAGATGCGTTCTGCCTCCTTGGCGCCGACCCGGCCGTTGTCGAACGTCACCTCGAGCAGGTCGTAGCGGTCGGAGATCGCCTTCCACAGGGCCATCGAGACGAGCATGTCGCGGCTGAACGCGTCGCGTTCGCTCGACGCGAGGGCGGCGGAGTCGAGGGCGTCGAGCTCGTCCTTGCGCTTGTCGCGCCAGGTCCCGAGGTCGCGCAGGAAGACGAACGCCTCCTGCGGCGAGACGCTCGAGCCGAGCCGGCCGGGCGCCTCCGGGGCGGCGCCGGTGGCCGGTGGCGTGGGTGAGGAGAGCTCGAGGGCCATCGCGCTCACGCCGCCCGGCCGTAGACCGAGGCGGGGGGCTGTGGGGCCGCGCCGAGGGGTCCGGCGAACCACTTGTCGTACGACGTCGTCCAGCGGCCGTCGGTCTTCCACGCGTCGAGGACCCTGTTGACGTAGCGCACGAGGTCGACCCGGTCCTTCTTGACGCCGACGCCGTAGGGCTCGGAGGTGAGCGCCGCGATCTTCGGCACCGACGCGTACGGGTCCTGCGCGGCCAGTCCCGCGAGCACGGTGTCGTCGCCCGCGATGGCGTCGACCTTGCCCTGCTGGAAGAGCACGAGGCACCCGGTATGCGTCGCCGCACCGACCGCCTGCACCCCGGCCGTCGCCTGGACGACGTCCATCGTGGAGGTGCTGTTGGGAGCGCAGACCTTCTTGCCGGCCAGGCCCGCGAGGCTGGTGACGTCGGAGCCCTTGCGCACAAGGATCTTCAGGCCCGACTGGAAGTACTCCGCGGAGAAGGCGATGTCGTTCCAGCGCGCGCAGTTCATCGTCATGTTGCGCACGACGACGTCGACCTTGTCGTCCTTGAGGTAGGGGATGCGGTCGCCCGACTGGATGACGACGAGCTGCACCTTGTTCTCGTCGCCGAAGATTGCCTTGGCGATAGCGTGCACCACGTCGATGTCGAAGCCCTCGATCTGCCCGGTGAGCGGGTTGCGCGAGCCGAGCAGGAGTGAGTCGGCCGAGACCCCGGCCCGCAGGTAGCCCGTCTTGCGGATCCCGGCGAGCGCGGCGTCGGCGGCCCCTCCCGTGAGGGCGGGCAGCGGGTCGTAGGACTGGGTCGCGTTGGTGCATGCGGCCGGGGTCGCCGTCGCCCCGGAGCCCGCGGGGGAGGTGGCGCTCGTCGCGGTGGGGGCGACCGTCGGCGCGTAGCTGGACGACCCGCACGCGGCCAGCAGCAGGGCGCCCACCAGGGCGGCCGCGCCGGCGGCGACCCGACGCGCCGGGGCGACGAGCGCAGTCATCGGTACTCCTCCACCCGCTCGTTCATGCCGCGCAGGGCGAGCAGCGCGGCGCCGACGCACAGCGCGAGCAGGGCCCACCCGAGCACGGTGACCCAGGCGATCGGCGCGGTGAGCGAGGCCGAGGTCTGGGCCTTGTAGCCGGCGAGGGACTGCGCCGAGTCGGCGTCGAACTGCGCGAAGGCCGCGTTGGCGGTGCCGGCGCCGGTCTTCGTGGCCGAGGCGACGGCCTTGTCCCACTCGCCGCTGTCATCCTGCTTGCGAATGTCCTTGTGCAGGGCCTCGTAGGCGCTCAGGTCGCCCTTGAGCTTCGTCTCCGCGGTGGCGGGCAGGGCGGCGAGGGCGCTGAAGGCGGTGGCGTACTGCGTCGTCCACGCGGTCTCGTACGCGCCGCCGGAGCCGCGGGAGATCAGGGTCAGGCTCTCGTTGGACTTGGCGTCGAACGCGGCCGTACGCGCCGACGCGACGGCGACTGTGTAGCGGTAGTCCGAGTCGCGCACCGACGAGACCTGGCTGCCGACCCCGCCCAGGGTGACCGCACCGAGGCCCATGGTCAGCAGAAGCAGCAGCGCGCCGAGGCCCATCGACACGTTGAGGTAGCGGTGGGTGCGGCGGGCCAGCCAGACCATGATGGCGACGAGCACGAGGAGGGCGGCCACGCCGGCGAGGAACAGCGCCGGCCGGCTGCTGCTCGCCGCGAACTCGGTGTCGGCCCGCTGGCTGTTGGCCTTCCTCAGCGCGTCGACCACGGGCAGCACGTCGGAGCGCAGGGAGGCGCTCGCCTGGTTGAGGTACTGCGCGCCGACGGGCTGTCCCTGGCGGTTGTAGACCCGCGCCTGCTCGACGGTCGACGCATACGTCTGCACCTTGGTGTTGAGGGTACCGAGTGCGGCGCTGTCGGCCGGCTGCGCCCGCGCCGCGTCGGTGATGCCGCTCGCCACCCGCGCGAGGGCCGCGTCGTAGTCGCCGCGCTGGGCGCTGTCCTCGACCCCGCCGACGAGGAAGGCGTTGGAGGCGTCGGCGTCGGCGCGCACCAGGTCGGCGTAGATCCCCTGGATGCGCACGACCTGCTGGGTGTTGAGGTCGGCCCGGTCGAGCGCACCGGCGGCCGACCACAGTGACGTGGCGCCGATGATCCCGAACACGGCGGCGGCCAGGGCGGCGACGAACCCGAGCAGGCGCATCCGGCCGGGTGTGCCCTCCATCGCGGTGCGGGCGAGCAGCGCGGCGCGGCGGCGGGACGCCGCCCCCGCCGCGACCGGGGCGGCCTGCGCTCCGGCGACGGAGGGGACACCCGCGGGAGCCGCACCCGGGGCCGTCACCGAACCCGGTGCGCCGGACGCCGTCGGCGTGGCGGTGGCCCTGCTCATGACGTGCCTCTCGTGGGGTCGGACCCCGCCGACGACGACGGGGCACCATCCGACGAACGTGCCCCACCCTCGGGTTCCCCGGATCTCCCGGACGGCGGCTCGGGCTCACCGGCCAGGGATCGGAAGTCCTCGCCGAGCAGCTCGCGCAGCTGCTGCACCGTGGGGTCCGCGACGTCCTGCAGGCGCCAGGCGTGCCGCCCGATGGCCTCCTCGAGCAGGTTGCGTGCGAAGCGCCCGTTGCCGAACGCCTGGGTGCGCGCCGTGCCGGCCAGGATGCCGCGGAAGGTCAACTCGGCCTCGCGGGTGACGTCGAAGTCGGCGGCCGACGCGAGCTTGCGCAGGATGGCGACGAGCTCGTCGTCGGTGTAGTCGTCGAACCCGATCACCGTGCGGAACCGGCTGGAGAGACCGGGATTGGCGGCGAGGAAGGCGTCCATCGGCTCGGTGTAGCCGGCGACGATGACGACGAGCTGGTCGCGGTGGTCCTCCATCTCCTTGACCAGGGTGTTGATGGCCTCCGAGGCGTAGTCGTCGCCGCCCAGCGAGTAGGCCTCGTCGATGAAGAGCACACCGCCAGTTGACTTCTCGCAGACCTCGGCGGTCTTCATCGCCGTCTGGCCGAGGTATCCCGCGACGAGCTCGGACCGGTCGACCTCCACTAGGTGGCCCTTCTCGAGCAGCCCCAGGGCGTGGTAGATCCCGGAGACCATCCGGGCAACGGTCGTCTTGCCGGTGCCGGGGTTGCCGGTGAAGACGAGGTGGCGAGTCACGTCGGGGTTGCGCATCCCCGCGTCCTGCCGTTTCTTCTCGACCTTGAGCATGGCCACCTGCTGATGCACCTCGCGCTTGACCCGGTCGAGGCCGATCATCGCGTCGAGGTCGGCCAACAGCTCCTCGACCGACTTCTCCGGCGGTGCGGGAGCCTCCGCCGACGCCTCGGCAGGGGAGCCGACCGCCGGCGCGGCCACCCCCGGCACGACTCCGACCGGGTCGCCGGAGGCAGTGGCTCCCCGCTGGCCGACATCGGTGGGGGCGGTCGGGATCACGGGCGGCCGTGCCCCGGGGCGGGTGGGGTCGAGGGCGCCGTCGAGCGAGCCCAGCAGGCGCAGCGACTCCTGGATGCGCGGGTCGGCCAGCGGGCTGAGGGAGGGGTCGTAGCCGTTCGACGCGGGCAGGGCGTGCAGCCCGGGGGGCGCGTAGGGCTGGCTCGCGGCATGCCGCTGGGCCTGCGCCGCCTGGGCGACGTTGCGCGCGACCGCGGCGTTGGCGCCGTCCAGCGTTACGGTCGCCTCCAGGACCTGGGCGAGCGCGTCGGCGTACTCCAGCGCACCGGTGCCGGTGGCGCGCAGGTGTGAGAGGAGCTGGGTCTCGCTGGCCCGCCACTTGCGGCCCTCTGACGCGTAGTCGGCGAAGGCCCGGTTGGACGCGTCGATGTCCTCGGGCGTCGGCCGGCCGATGGCCCGCGCCCAGTCCGCCGCCGCCTTGTAGACCGGCTGGGCCGGTTCGGCCACCGTCGCCGCGAGCGCGGCCCCCTCGGCACGAGCCTCCTGGACGTCGACGCCGAGGCGGCGGGCCACGGTGGCGAGAGCGTCGAGGGCGGCCTTGAGGTCGGTCATCAGGCGTGCCGTCCCGGCGGCGGGGTGAGGGGCGACGGCCCGGTCTGAGCGTCGGTGCCGCCCGCGGTGCTCGCCGGCTGGGGCGGGAGGGGCGTCGACCCGATCCGGAGGTCGCCGCCACCGGCGGCCGAGCCGAACTTCTCCGCGAGGAAGCGGCCGTGCACGACGAGCGCCTGAGCGTCCTCGCGGCATACCGCGTCGAAGACCTTGTCCATCGTCGCGCCGAGCAGGTCGAGCTGGTCGACGAGGACCATCAGTGACGTCTTACCTCGGTCGACCGGGCGGCTGTCCGCCCATTGCCGGGGCAGCCGGAGGTAGCCGCCGATGGCGTCGGGCAGGTAGTCGGTGGCGGTCGCCATGACGTTGTACGCCTGTGCGCTGCCGGGGCCGAGGGTCTCCAGGCGGGGCACCGTGTCGCGCACGGTGCGGGCCACCCGGCCGAGTCGCGACTGCACCATGCCGGGCACCTTGCCCTCACGGGCGAGCCGCTCGACGTGGTCGACCGCGTCGAGGAGGTCCTGGCTCGTCGGGGCGTGATGAGCGGGCTCGGGCTCGGGTGCGGGCGGCTTCGCGCCGAAGCCGAACCACGCGCCGATACCCATGTGCTCAGTGTCCCCAAGACGCGATGCGGTCAGCGGCCGAGGTCAAGGGACCCGGCCATGACCTTCGGGCTCTGCCGGTTGGCGCGGTCGAGGTAGGCCTGCGACTTCGCGACCTCGGTCTCGAGGGTGCCGATGGTCGCGGCCATGGTGTCGAGCGCCTGGACCTTGTAGGTGTCGATGGCGTCCATGGTCTGGTAGATGTTCGCGAACGCGGCCTGGAGCTGGGGGAGGCCGATCGTCGCCGACGCGGCCTGCTCCTGGATCTTCACTGAGTTGTCGCGCAACATCTCCGACGTCGCTTGGATGAGGTTGCTCGTCGTCGTGTTGAGCGTGGTGATCTGGTCGAGGACGAGCTTCTGGTTGCCGAGGGCCTGCGCGACGATGACGGCGGTGCGCAGCGCCGAGATGGTCGTCGTCGTCGCGCGGTCGACGCCCTTGATGAGCTCGATGTTGTTCTTGATGGTGATGTCGATGGCCAGGTAGTTCTGGATCGACACCGCGAGCTGGGTGAGCAGGTCCTGGTGCTTCTGGCGCACGTAGAAGAGGACGTCCTGCTTGAGGGCGGTGGCCTTCTCGGGGTCGGTCGCCTCGAGGGTCGCGATCTCGGCGGTGAGGCGGGCGTCGAGCCGCTCGGCGATGTAGACGTACTGGTTGAGCCGGCCCATGGAGTCCCAGAGGTTCTGCTTCTCCATGTTGAGCGCGGTGTTGTCCTTCTGCAGCTCGTCCTGGCCGTCGCGCAACGAGTGGAGAATGCCGTCGAGGTGGGTCTGCGCCGACTGGTACTTGCGGAAGTAGTCGGTGACCTTGTCGCCGAGGGGGATCATCCCGAGCACCTTCTTGACCCCGTGGGCCTGGGACGGGTCGAGGTCCTCGACCGTCCGACGCAGGTCGAGCAGGGTCTTGCCGACCTTGCCGGTCTCGCTGAGGCCCCCCTCCCTGAGCGCCTTGACGGGGCTCCGCAGCAGCCGGTTGCTCGACTCGGCGGCGCGGCGGATGTCGTCGTCGCCCATGGTGCGCACGTCGGTCGCCTTGGAGTCGAAGGTCGGCGACTTGGCCTGCGCGGTGAGCAGGGCCTGCAGGTAGCCGTCGACCTTGGCGTCGAGGCCCGGGATCGCTGCCGCAGGCACCTGGGGCGCCATCTTGGGGGCGGCGGTGTCACTGACCGCCTGCACGGGGGCCGGCGGCTCGAGGGTGAGCAACGACGACGTGCTGGGCGGGGGGGTCAGCGGCTGGACCGCCTCGGCGGCGGGCGGTGGGGCGGCGGCGGCCGCACCGGCGGCTGACGGCTGGTCCGACATGGGCTGGTCTCCCCTCGGTGGGTCTGAAGCGTCGGGCGGGGGTGAGCGCAGGTCACGGCCCACGCATACCCCCGCTACGCAGACGAGTTGACAATCTACGCGGTTCCCGTCGCGGCCTGTGGTCAGGTTCTGCCCTGACCCGACCCCTGGCCGGTTTGCGTCCGGGCGGGCGTCAGGACAGGATCGAACGATGGCCACCGAACACCACCAAACCGACACGCGCATCACCGTCGCGCGCACCATCGACGCCCCGGCGTCGGCGATCTTCGACGTGCTGACGCTGCCCGCGCGGCACAAGGAGCTGGACGGGTCGGGGTTCATCATCTCGGACGAGCACGCCGACCGGATCACGCATACGGGGCAGGTGTTCACCATGAACATGCAGGGCGACCACATGGGTGGGGAGTACCAGACCGACAACCACGTGGTCGGCTACGACAAGAACGCCCTGGTCGCGTGGAAGCCGGCGCCGGCCGGCACCGAGCCGCCCGGGTGGGAGTGGGTGTGGCAGCTGACCCCTCAGGGGCCGGACGCCACCAACGTCACCCTCGTCTACGACTGGGGCCAGGTCACCGACAAGGACCTGCTCCAGAAGGTGCACTTCCCCCTCGTGTCGGAGCAGCAGCTGGAGGAGTCGCTCTCGCACCTGGCGAGCGCCGTCTCCGGCTCGTAGCCGCGCCCACTCTCGACCTCAGTATGCCGGGGGGGTGGCCGCTGGCGCGCCCGGAGCCCGGCGCGGACCCACCTGTCTGGCCGGGACCCCGGGGAATGGGTATGTTCGTCGGTGAGGAGGCTGCATGGACGCATCGCTCGTCGCCGAGGTCACCCGGTGGCTGCCGCCGGACGCGGTCATCACCGACCGGCAGCGGCTGCGCACCTACGAGTGCGACGGTCTGGCGCAGTACAAGGTCGTTCCGGGGCTCGTCGTGCTGCCCGAGTCGGCCGAGCAGGTCGCGGCCGTGGTGCGGGCTTGCGCGGCCCGCGGCATACCGTTCGTCGCCCGGGGGTCGGGCACCGGTCTGTCCGGAGGCGCCCTCCCGCACGCCGATGGCGTCCTCATCGTCATGTCGAAGCTGCGCGACATCATCGAGATCGACCGCGACAACCAGCGCGCGGTCGTCGAGCCGGGTGTCATCAACCTCCAGCTCACCAAGGCCGCACAGCCCGGCGGCTACTACTTCGCCCCCGACCCGTCGAGCCAGCAGGTGTGCTCGATCGGCGGCAACCTGGCGGAGAACTCCGGCGGCGCGCACTGCCTCAAGTACGGCTTCACCGCCGGACACGTCACCGGCGTCGAGTTCGTCACCCCGCTCGGTGAGCTGGTCGAGATCGGCGGCAAGGCCGTCGACTTCCCGGGCTACGACCTGCTCGGGGCCATCGTCGGCTCGGAGGGCACCCTGGGGGTCGCTACCCAGGTGACGGTGCGGCTGACCCGCAGCCCCGAGGTGGTCCAGACGGTCCTGGCGGCCTTCCCGGACACCGACACCGCCGGCCAGGCCGTCTCCGCCATCATCGGCGCCGGTGTCATCCCGGCAGCGATCGAGATGATGGACGCCCTGGCCATCGAGGCGGCCGAGGCGGCGGTGCAGTGCGGCTATCCCGATGGCGCAGGCGCAGTGCTCATCGTCGAGCTGGACGGTGCGCAGTCGACCGTGGAGCGTCAGTTCGCGCAGGTGACCCGGTTCTGCGAGGAGGCCGGTGCCTCCGAGCTGCGGATCGCGCAGGACGACGTGCAGCGTGCGCTGTTCTGGAAGGGCCGCAAGTCGGCCTTCGCCGCCGTCGGCCGGATCAGCCCGGACTACATCGTCCAGGATGGGGTCATCCCGCGCACGGTGCTGCCCGAGGTCCTGCGCCGCATCGGTGAGCTGTCGCGGGAGAGCGGCGTCCGCGTCGCCAACGTCTTCCACGCTGGCGACGGCAACCTTCACCCCCTGGTCCTGTTCGACGACGGCGTCGAGGGGCAGGCCGCGGCCGCGGAGGAGATGTCGGGCGCCATCATCGACCTCTGCATCGCGTTCGGGGGCTCGATCACCGGTGAGCACGGTGTGGGGTCCGACAAGGCCAAGTACATGCCGAAGATGTTCGGCGAGGACGACCTCGACACCATGCAGCTGGTCCGCTGCGCCTTCGACCCCAAGGGGATCGCCAACCCCGGCAAGGTGTTTCCCACGCCTCGGCTCTGCGGTGAGGTGCCCGGCCACAAGCGCGAGGCGCACCCGCTCGTCCAGGCCGGGCTGGCGGAGCAGTTCTGATGAAGGTCATGGCGCCGGAGGTCTCCGGCCGGCTGGCGGAGGCGGCTGACGGGCAGGTCCGCGAGGCCGGGTCCGACGACGTCGTCGACGGTATGCCGGCCCGCTGGGTGGTCTCCCCCCGCGACGCCGCCGCCGTGTCCCGGGTCATGGCGGCGGCTTACGATCTCGGGCTGGCGGTGGTGCCCCGGGGTGCTGGCACGCGGCTGTCGTGGGGGGCTCGCCCCGACCCACTCGACGTCATCCTCGACCTCGGCCCTCTCGACGAGCTGGTCGAGCACACCCCGGGCGACCTCGTCGCCGTCGTCCAGGCCGGCCTCCGGCTCGACGACCTGGAGAAGCGCCTGGCCGAGGCCGGTCAGCGGCTGGCGGTCGACCCCCCACGTCGCGGCACGGTGGGCGGGCTGGTCGCGAGCGCAGCGACCGGTCCGGTCCGTCTCTCCGCCGGCCCGGTGCGCGACCTCGTCATCGGGGTGACCATGGTCCGGGCCGATGGCGTGCTCGCGAAGGCAGGGGGCAAGGTCGTCAAGAACGTCGCCGGCTACGACCTCGGCAAGCTGCTCACCGGATCGTTCGGCACCCTCGGAGTCATCACGCAGGTCGCCCTACGGCTGCATCCCGTGACCGAGGTGAGCCGGTGGGCCAGCGTGCCGGTCCGCTCGGCGCAGGAAGCGCAGGCGATGGTCCTGCGCGTCGCCCACTCCCAGCTCGTGCCGTCGGGATGCGAGCTCGACTGGCGCGACGGGTCGGGTGAGCTGGCGGTACGCGTGGACGGGCTCACCCACGGCGTCGAGGACCACATCGCGCTGGCCCTCGAGCTGCTCGGCCCGCAGTCGGCGGGGTCGTCCTCGGCGCCGGAGTGGTGGGGCACGGAGCCCGCCGGTGAGGTGCTGCTCAAGGTGACTCATGAGGTCGCCTCCCTTGCCGCCGTGCTCGAGGCGGCTCAAGGGCTGGCCGTCCGGGGCAGCGCCGCCGTCGGCACCCTGTATGCGTCGGTCCCTCCGGCGGACGGGTCGACGGGCACGAACGGCCGAAACGACGCCGATCGGCCCGAAAACGGGGTTGGTGCCCGTCGAGCGGGTTCGGCCGCAGACGTCGTGGCCCGGCTGCGTGCTGCGGCGCCGTCCTTCGGGGGAGCGGTCGTCGTCCTGGAGGCCCCCGCGGAGGTCCAGGCGGCCGTCGACGTGTGGGGTCCGGTGCGGGGGCTGGATCTCATGCGCCGGGTCAAGGACCAGTTCGACCCGACCCGGGTGCTGTCGCCCGGCCGATTCGTTGGAGGAATCTGAGGATGACTGCCGACCCCGTCGCCGCCCCAGCCGGGGCCGGGGGCACCGCCGACAGCGGACCCGCGACCCCACCTGGACCCGGGGCGTTCGACGACCACAAGCCGCCGTCGGCTGCACTGGTGGCCGACTGCGTGCACTGCGGCTTCTGCCTGCCCTCCTGCCCCACCTACGTCCTGTGGGGCGAGGAGATGGACTCGCCCCGCGGGCGGATCTACCTCATGAGCGAGGGCCTCGGCGGTGAGCCGCTCACCGACTCGATGGTGGGCCACTTCGACGCCTGCCTCGGCTGCATGGCCTGCGTCACCGCGTGCCCGTCGGGCGTGCAGTACGACCGGCTCATCGAGGACACCCGCGCCCAGGTCGAACGTCGCCACGAGCGCTCTACCGCCGACAAGGCACTGCGCGAGGGCATCTTCGCGCTCTTCCCTTACCCCAAGCGGCTCAAGGCGGCTCGCGGCCCCCTGCGTCTGTACCAGCGCACCGGGCTCCCGAAGGCGCTGCGGAGGTCCGGGCTGCTGGACCGCCTCTCGCCGACACTCGGGGCGATGGAGGGTCTGGCCCCCGAGCTGGGCCGGGCCGAGCGGGTGCTCGAGCGGACGTCGGCCCGCGGCAGCCGACGCGGCGTGGTCGGGATGCTCCTTGGTTGTGTGCAGCGCGAGTTCTTTCCCGGCGTCAACGCCGCCACCGCACGGGTGCTCAGCGCCGAGGGCTTCGACGTCATCGCCCCCAGGTCCCAGGGCTGCTGCGGCGCCCTCTCGTCACACAACGGACGCGAGCAGGAGGCAAAGCGCGTCGCGCGCAGCTTGATCGAGGAGTTCGAGGACGCGGGCATCGACGCGCTGGTCGTCAACTCCGCCGGATGCGGGTCGGCGATGAAGGACTTCGTGCACCTCTTCTCCGACGAACCCGACTGGGTCGAGCGGGCCAAAGCGTTGAGCGACAAGGTCCGTGACGTCGCGGAGTTCCTGGCCGAGGTCGGCCCCGTCGCCGAGCGGCACCCCCTGGACGTCTCCGTGGCCTACCACGACGCCTGTCACCTCGGCCACGCGCAGGGCATCCGCAGCCAGCCCCGTGAGCTGCTGCGCGGCATACCCGGTCTGCAGGTCAAGGAGATCAACGAGGCCGACCTCTGTTGCGGCTCGGCGGGGATCTACAACATCCTCAACCCGGAGCCGGCGCGCCAGCTCGGTGACCGCAAGGCCAAGAACGTCATGGCCACCGGCGCCCAGATGCTGGTGACCGCCAACCCGGGCTGCCTCATGCAGGTGGCCTCGTCGATCGAGCGCAGCGGTGGCCACCTCGCGCTCGCCCACACCGTCGAGGTGCTCGACGCCTCGATCCGAGGTCTGACCCCAGCAGACCTCGGCGTCTCCCCGGGGAGCCCTTCGACACCATGAGGTGTGGCCCATGTACAAGCCGGTGCTCGACGCCGTAGGCGGCTCGCTCCTACTCACCGCGCTCGTCGCGATGTTGCCCCTGCTCACACTGTTCGTCCTTCTCGGCGTCTTGCGGATGACGGCGTGGAAGGCCGCGCTGATCTCGCTCCTCGTCGCCATAGTCGTGGCCGTGCTGGCCTACTCCATGCCGATCGGCCAGACGCTGCTCGCAGGAACAGAGGGCGCGGCGTTCGGCTTCTTCCCGATCCTGTGGATCGTCATCAACGCCATCTGGGTCTACAACATGACCGTGGTCACGGGCCACTTCGACGTGCTCCGACGATCCTTCGCGAAGGTGAGTGACGACCGCCGCATCCAGGCGGTCATCATCGCGTTCTGCTTCGGCGCCCTGCTCGAGGCGCTGGCCGGCTTCGGGACGCCGGTGGCCATCACCAGCGTCATGCTCATCGCCATCGGGCTGCGCCCGCTCAAGGCGGCAGTGGTCGCCCTCGTTGCCAACACCGCCCCCGTGGCCTTCGGTGCGCTTGCCGTGCCGATCACCACGCTGGCGACGGTCAGCGGGGTCCCGGAGCATTCCCTCTCGCAGATGGTCGGCCGGCAGACCCCCATCCTGGCCATTTTCGTCCCCATGGCCCTGGTGTGGATCCTGGACGGGAGAAAGGGCGTCCGGGAGACCCTTCCGGCCACCCTGACCTGCGGCGTGGTGTTCGGGATCGCGCAGTACGTCACCTCCAACTTCATCTCCACTCCACTGACCGACATCGTCGCCTCCTTGGTGGCCGCGGCCTCCGTCGTGCTGCTCCTACGGGTGTGGAAACCCAGTGGGCGTTACATCGACGTGCCCGACACCGTGGCCGACGTCACTGGAACGGGCGCAACCAGCGCAACCGGTTCGGTAACCGGAACCGCCTCGGTGGCGCGTGCCGCCGACCAGGGCGTGGAGCATGGCTCACCGACCGCCGGTGGCGGGGACCACCGGGAGCATGGGGACCACCCGCTCGGGCAAGGCGTCGGCACCATGGACGAGCTGGCTGAGCGCGACCGACTGGCTCACGACACCAGATCAGACGTTGTCAAGGCCTACGCGCCCTACCTCATCATCGTCGCGCTTTTCGTCCTCGCCCAGCTGCCCGGCATCAGGGACTTCTTCAACGCCTCGGCCGCCAACCCGTCCTTGAAGTGGCCCGGTCTCGACCTGCAGACCCCCGAGGGGAAACCCTCGAGCATTCCGACCTTCCGGCTCAACATCCTTTCGGCCGCTGGCACGCTGATGGTCATCGCCGGCCTGATCACCATCCCGGTGATCGGGATCTCCCCGGCCAGGGCATTCAAGGCCTATCTCGACACCTACCGACAGCTCGCGCTGGCCATCGTGACGGTGATGGCCGTCCTCGCGCTGGCCTACGTGATGAACGCGTCCGGGCAGACCGCGACCCTGGGGCGGTGGCTCGCCACCTCCGGAGGGCTGTTCGCGATCTTGTCGCCCATCTTGGGATGGCTTGGCGTCGCGGTCACCGGATCGGACACGTCGTCGAACTCGCTCTTCGGGGCCCTGCAGGTGTCGGCCGCCCGGCAGACCGGCCTCTCGGAGGTCCTCATGGCCTCGGCGAACTCGTCCGGAGGGGTGCTGGGCAAGATGATCTCACCGCAGAACCTTGCCATCGCCGCCGGCGCCGTCGGCATGGCCGGGAGGGAAGGCGACATCTTCCGGAAGGTGTTGGCCTGGTCGATTGGGTTCCTCGTGTTCATGTGCCTGCTGGTCTACCTCCAGTCCACGTCGGTGCTGTCGTGGATGATCCCGTAGGGTCCCGCCATGAAGGTCGCGCTGATGCTCACCTGCATCAACGACGCGCTCTTCCCCGACACCGGCAAGGCGGTCGTCCGGCTGCTGCGCCGGCTCGGGGTCGACGTCGACTTCCCCGCCGGACAGGCCTGCTGCGCACAGCCCATGGTCAACACCGGCTACCTCGACGAGGCCGTCCCGGTGGTCCGTGGGTTCACCGAGGCGTTCGCCGGCTACGACGCGATCGTCGTCCCGTCCGGGTCGTGCGCCGGGGCGATCCGGCACCAGCACGACCTGGTCGCGCGCCGTTCCGGTGACCCCGCGCTGGCCCGGGCGGTCGCCGAGACCTCGCCGCGGGCCTACGAGCTGACCGAGTTCCTCGTCGACGTCCTGGGTGTCGAGGACGTGGGGGCGTCCTTCCCGCACCGGGTCACCTACCACCCGACGTGCCACTCGTTGCGGATGCTCGGGGTCGGTGACCGTCCGCTGCGGCTTCTGAGGCAGGTCAAGGGGATTCGGCTGGCCGAGCTGCCTGCGGCCGAGGAGTGCTGTGGGTTCGGCGGGACGTTCGCGGTGAAGAACGCGGAGACATCGGTGTCCATGGGCTTCGACAAGGTGCGACACGCACGGGACACGGGAGCCGAGGTCCTGGTGGCCAGTGACAACTCATGCCTCATGCACCTCGGCGGCATCCTGTCGCGGGAGCAGGCGGGCATGAAGGTCATGCACCTCGCTGAAGTCCTCGCGTCGACCGAGGGGGCCTGATGGGAGCCACGTTCGTCGGTATGCCGCCGTTCCCCGAGGCGGCGCACCGGGCCCTCGCGGACCCGCAGCTGCGGGCCAACCTCGCCCACGCGACGACGACGATCCGGGACAAGCGCGGCCGGGTTGTTGGGGAGCTCGACGACTGGGAAGCGTTGCGGCTCAAGGCGGCTGACATCAAGGACGACGTCCTGGCGCACCTCGACGAGCACCTTGAGACGCTGGAGGCGTCGCTGACGGCCCGCGGGGCGGTCGTGCACTGGGCCCGCGATGCGGCGGAGGCGTGCGCCGTCGTCGCCCAGATCGCCAAGGACCACGGCGTCGACGAGGTCGTCAAGGTCAAGTCGATGGCCACGCAGGAGATCGAGCTCAACGAAGCCCTTGCCGCGCAAGGGATCTCGGCGTGGGAGACCGACCTGGCCGAGCTCATCGTCCAGCTGGGCGACGACCTGCCCTCACACATCCTCGTGCCCGCCATCCACCGCAACCGCGCCGAGATCCGTGAGATCTTCCGCACCCGCATGGCCGGTGCCGGCCGACCGGCACCCGAGGGCCTCACCGACGAGCCCGCCGAGCTGGCCGCGGCGGCCCGGCAGCACCTGCGCGAGAAGTTCCTGCGGGCCAAGGTCGCGGTCTCCGGGGCGAACTTCGCCGTCGCCGAGACCGGCACCCTCGTCGTCGTCGAGTCCGAGGGGAACGGCCGCATGTGCCTGACCCTCCCCGAGGTCCTGGTCAGCGTGGTGGGAATCGAGAAGCTGCTGCCGCGGTTCGAGGACCTCGACGTCTTCCTTCAGCTGCTGCCGCGGTCGAGCACGGGGGAGCGGATGAACCCCTACACGTCGATGTGGACCGGCGTGACGCCCGGCGACGGTCCGCAGGAGGTGCACGTCGTGCTGCTCGACAACGGCCGCACCAACGTCCTCGCCGACGAAGTGGGCCGCCAGGCGCTGCGCTGCATCCGCTGCTCGGCCTGCCTCAACGCCTGCCCGGTCTACGAGCGCACGGGCGGCCACGCCTACGGCTCGGTCTATCCCGGCCCGATCGGCGCGATCCTCAACCCGCTCCTCAAGGGGGTGGGACACGACGCGCAGGTCGACTCACTGCCGTATGCGTCGTCGCTCTGCGGCCGCTGCTACGAGGTGTGCCCGGTGCGCATCGACATCCCTACCGTGCTCGTGCACCTGCGGGTCAAGGTGGTCGACGCCCACCGCAACGGGCTCCCCAAGGGGCAGGACCTCGCGATGAAGGCGTCCGCGCTGCTCCTCTCCGACGGCGCGCGGATGGGATATGCCGTCAAGGCCGGCTCGGTGGCCAACCGGGTGGTCACGGCCCTGAGCCGGCGCACCCTGCCCGGCGGGCGGGTGGCGATCGGCCGCATACCCGGTCCGGGTGCCTCGGCGTGGACCGGTGCCCGCGACCTGCCGGCCCCGCCGCGAGAGTCGTTCCGAGCCTGGTGGGCCAAGACGGATGGCGGCCGCAACCAACCCCCGGCCTCCGGCGGCCGGGCGTGACCGCCCGCGACGAGGTCCTGGCCCGGGTGCGGTCGGCGCTGCGCCAACCTCCCGGCGACGAAGCACCGCCCGGAGCCGCCCCCGGTGCCGACCTGGGGTTCGACGCTGCCGACCCCGACCACACCGACGACACCGACGACACCGACGACCGCCCGACAGCGGAGCGGTCTGACGTCGTCGGGCTGTTCGTCGAGCGCGTCGCCGACTACCGGGCCGTGATCGTGCGCTGCGCCCCGTCGGAGGTGGCCGATGCGGTGCGGGCCGGCCTGGGCGGGTCGACCCGGGTGGTCGTCCCGGCCGGTCTTCCTGACGCCGTAAGGGCGGGTCTGGACGGGCTGGAGCTCGTCGACGACGACCCGCCGTTGAGCGCGCTCGACCTCGACGCCGTCGACGCCGTGGTGACCACCGCGGCGCTCGGGATCGCGCTCACCGGCACGATCGTCCTCGACCACGGGGCCGGCCAGGGGCGCCGGGCGCTGAGCCTCGTCCCCGACCTCCATGTCTGCGTCGTCTTGGCCGACCAGGTGGTCCCCGACGTGCCCGACGCGGTGCGCGCCCTCGACCCGACCCGCCCGTTGACGTGGATCAGCGGTCCGAGCGCCACCAGTGACATCGAGCTCGATCGCGTGGAAGGCGTCCACGGCCCCCGCACCCTCCACGTGATCGTCGTCGACCCCACCTGACGCCCCGGCCGCCCCGCACCCCCGCACCGCACCCCCGCCCCGCGCCCCACCCCCGCCCCGCACCCCGCCAAAGGTCACCTCTGGTCGTCCTGGGCGTCCCCAGAGGGCCAATGGTGACCACTCGGACCTGGCGGAACGTCCAGAGGTGACCTTTGGCGGGAGCCGACGCCCGGGCGGGGAAGCCTGGACCACCGGCGCCAGGGGTGGGCGGGGGCGCCCGGTAGGTTCACGGCCATGCCCGACCACTCGGCCACGTCACCGGCGACGCGCTTGTCCGAAGCGGACCTCGAGTTCCTCGTCGCGCAGACGACGTCCCTCGTCGAGTTCGCCAAGCGCAGCCCCCACCCCGACGGTGGCTTCGCGTGGCTCGACGACGACGGCACGCCCCTCCTCGACCGCCCTGTCGAGCTCTGGCTCACCTGCCGGATGGTGCACGTCCTGGCGCTCGCGGAGATCCTCGGCGATGCGTCCTGCCGCCCCCTGGTCGCCGCCGGCGTCGCGGCGCTGCGCGGCCGCCTCCACGACGACGAGTTCGGCGGTTGGTACGCCGCGGTCACCACGAAGGACGCTTCGTCAGAGCCGTCCGACGACTCCAAGCAGGAGTATGCGCACGGCTTCGTCGTCCTGGCCGCCGCCTCCGCGGTCGCCGCCGGCCACGACGAGGCGCGACCGTTGCTCGACGACGCGCTCGCCGTCTTCGACCGGCACTTCTGGCGCGACGCCGACGGACTGGCGGTGGACGTCTGCGACCGGACCTTCGAGCTCGTCGACCCCTACCGCGGCGTCAACGCCAACATGCACACCGTCGAAGCGCTGCTGGCGGCGCACGACGTCACCGGTGACGCCATCCTCCTCCAGCGCGCCGTCACCATCACGAGCCGCGTCGTCCACGAGTTCGCGCGCGGCAACGGCTACCGGCTGCCCGAGCACTACGACGAGCAGTGGCGTCCGCTGATGGACTACAACCGCGACCAGCCCCGCGACCGGTTCCGCCCCTACGGCGTCACCATCGGTCACCTCATGGAGTGGGCCCGCCTGGCCCTGCACGTCCGCACCGCACTCCGCCGGGCCGGCACCGACGCTCCGGCGTGGCTCCTGGACGACGCCCAGGCCCTCTTCGATCGCGCCCTCGCGGACGGCTGGCAGCACGCCGGCGACGGGCATACCGAGGGTTTCGTCTACACGACGGACTTCGACGCGCACCCCATCGTCGACGACCGTCTGCACTGGGTCGTCACCGAAGCCATCGCCACCGCCTGGACCCTGGCCCTGGTGACCGACGAGAAGGACCCCACGCGAGCCCAGCAGTACCGGCACTGGTTCGACCGCTGGATGGAGCACGCCCGCACCGCCTTCGTCGACGAGGTGCACGGATCGTGGCACCACGAGCTCGACCCCCAGGGGCGCCCGTCGAGCCGAGTATGGGAGGGCAAGCCGGACGTCTACCATGCCTACCAGGCCATGCTCCTGCCGCGCCTGGGTGAGGTCAGCAGCTTCGTCGAGGGGGTCTTGCAGCTGCGTCGCGAGGACGGGCTGACGGATTTCCCGACCCGCTCCGGCACCGTGTAGTCTCGCCGTCGCAACGACGCCCCAATAGCTCAGACGGCAGAGCGTTTCCATGGTAAGGAAAAGGTCTAGGGTTCGATTCCCTATTGGGGCTCTGGTTCGCGCCGGCGGCTTGCGCCGCGGTCGTGACCACCAGGGCGGGGTAGCTCAGCTGGTTAGAGCGCACGACTCATAATCGTGAGGTCGCGGGATCGAGCCCCGCTCCCGCTACCGGATTTCCGGGTATGCCCGTGTGCCGGGTAAACTCGGAGGTCTCCTGTGGCGAGCCTTGCGGCCCGCAGGACCCATATCGCACATCGAGAGCAGGTAGTCAGCCGTGGCCAGCAAGAGTGTCGACGTCCGCCCCAAGATCACCATGGCGTGCGTGGTCTGCAAGAACCGCAACTACATCACCAAGAAGAACCGGCGCAACGACCCCGACCGGCTGGACCTCAAGAAGTTCTGCCCCAACTGCGGCCAGCAGACCGACCACCGCGAGACCCGCTGACCCCAGCCCCTCGCTCAGACGACGCGCCCGCTTCCCCTCCTGGGGAGCGGTCGTTCGCTGTCCGGAGCGGGGTGTGACAATCGCCGGGATGACCGATGACTGAGCGTGGGAGCGAGCCGGCCGAGGCCGACTCCTTTGACCCCAACCTCGGCGCCGAGAACCCCGCCGAGCCGGCCCGCAACCTGCGCTCGCTGCTGGGTCGGCACGCCATCGACACCCGCCCCTTCCGCATCCCGGCGTTCCGCCGGCTCACCATCGGCCAGGGCGCCTCGTTCATCGGGTCGATGCTCACCCAGGTGGCCGTGCCGGTGCAGGTCTGGGACCTCACGCACTCCACGCTCTACGTCGGGTTCGTGGGTCTGGCCGGCCTCGTCCCCATCGTCGTGTTCGGGCTCTACGGCGGGGCCATCGCCGACGCCGTCGACCGCCGCCTGCTCTACCTGTGGTCGTCGGTCGGCGCCTGGGTGGTCACGTTGGCCCTGCTCGCTCAGACCCTGCTCGGGTTGGGGAGCGTGTGGCTCATCCTCGGCTTCGTCGTCGTGCAGTCGGCGATGTTCGCGGTGTCCTCCTCCGCCCGGGGCGCGATCATCCCGCGACTCGTCGACGCCCCGCTGGTCCCGGCCGCCAACACGATCAACTTCACCGTCGGCAACGTCGGTCAGGTCGTGGGCCCCCTGCTGGCCGGCCTGCTCGTCATCCTCCCCAACGGCTTCGCCTTCGCCTACGGGGCCGACGCCCTGCTCTTCACCGCGGCGCTCTACTCGGTGGTGCGCCTGCCGCCCATCCCGCCGCAGGGCGACGGCCCGGTCGAGCGGGCCTCGATGCGGGCCGTCGTCGACGGTCTGCGGTTCATCGCCCGCCAGCCGGTGCTCGTCATGAGCTTCGCCGTCGACATCGTCGCGATGGTGCTCGCCATGCCGCGGTCCCTCTTCCCCGCCGTCGCCGACCAGCGCTTCGGAGGCCAGGTCGGCCCCCTCTACGCCGCGATCGCCATCGGCGCCGTGATCGCCGGCCTCTCCAGCGGCTGGATCGGCCGGGTCCACCGACAAGGCCGGGCGCTCACCGTCGCCATCGTCGGCTGGGGCGCGGCGGTCGCCTTGTCGGGCCTCGTCGCACCGCTGTGGCTCGTGGTCGCCCTGCTCGCCCTGGCGGGCGCCTTCGACCTGGTCAGTGCCGTCTACCGGCAGACCATCCTCCAGACCTACGCCCCCGACGAGATGCGTGGCAGGATGCAGGGCGTCTTCATCGCCGTGGTCGCCGGTGGGCCGCGACTCGGCGACGTCCGCGCCGGGGCCACCGCAGCCGTCACCACGCCCACCTTCTCGTGGGTCGCCGGAGGAGTGGCCTGCATGCTCGTCGTTGCCGTGGCGGGTGTGCTGGTGCGCCCCTTCTGGCGCTACGACGTGCGCGCGGGCGCCTCCTCCGAGCCGACATAGGCCCGGCTAGGGTTGCCGGTATGCCGGTCAACGCAGACTTCGTCGGGCGCACCTATCCGCCCGCCCCGCCGTATGCCGTGGGGGCGGCCAAGATCCGCGAGTTCGCCGAGGCTGTGGGCTCGACCGACCCGGTGCACACCGACGCGGAGGTGGCCCGGGCCCGCGGCTACCGCGACGTCATTGCCCCGCCGACGTTCGCTGTCCTCATCGCCCAGCTGTGCGACGCCCAACTCGTGCGTGACCCCGAGGCGGGTATTGACTACAGCCGCGTCGTGCACGGCGAGCAGAAGTTCGTCCACCACCGCCCCATCACGGCCGGCGACGACGTGGTCGGGGTGCTTCACGTCGACGGGGTCAAGGCGGCGGGCGGGCACACCATGGTCACCACCCGCACCGAGCTGACGGCGGCCGGCGACGACGTCTGCACCGCCACCTCCACCCTGGTCATCCGAGGGGGCGAGTGATGAGCACCGCCTCGATGGCTCCCGTGCGCCGCTTCGCCGACGTCGAGGTCGGTCAGACCCTCCCGACCAAGACGGTCCACATCGAACGCGCCACCCTCGTCCAGTACGCCGGCGCCTCGCTCGACCGCAACCCCATCCACTGGGACGAACGGTTCGCCACAAGAGTCGGGCTGCCCGACGTGATCGCCCACGGGATGTTCACCATGGGCTCCGCGGTGACCCTGGTCTCCGAGTGGGTGGGTGACGCCGGCCGGGTCGCGGAGTACTCCGTGCGGTTCACCAAGCCCGTCGTCGTTCCCTACGAGGGTGGGGCCGACGTCGTGGTCGACGGGGTCGTCAAGACGGTCGACGCCGAGAGGCGGACCGCCACCGTCGAGCTGACGGCCCGGTGCGGCGACGACAAGGTGCTCGGCCGCGCGCTCGCGGTCGTCCGCCTCGACTGACGCTCGGCCCTGACCGGATGCGGGTCGACCACGATGTCCCCCTGTCGACCCTGACGACGATGCGAGTCGGTGGGCCGGCCGCCCGCCTGGTCCGGGTGGAGACGACCGACGAGCTGGTCGATGCCGTCCGCGAGGTCGACGACGCCGACGAGCCGCTGCTCGTCGTCGGGGGCGGCTCCAACCTCGTCGTCGCCGACGAGGGCTTCGCCGGCACGGTGGTCCGCGTCGAGACCACGGGCGTACGCGTGGAGTCCGACGACTCGTGCGGCGGGGCCAACGTGCGCGTCGCCGCGGGGGTCGCCTGGGACGAGCTCGTGGCGCAGACCGTCGACGAGGGGTGGGCCGGGGTCGAGACCCTCTCGGGCATACCGGGGTCGACCGGCGCCACCCCGATCCAGAACGTCGGCGCCTACGGCCAGGAGGTCTCCGACACCGTCGCCCAGGTGCGGGTGTGGGACCGGCAGGCGGGTGAGGTGCGCACCTTCTTTGGGTTCGACTGCGGGTTCTCCTACCGCGACTCGAGGTTCAAGGGCGGTGACGGCAAGGGTGGTCGCTACGTCGTCCTCGACGTCGTCTTCCAGCTGCGCATCGCCGACCTCTCCGGACCGGTCCGCTACGCCGCCCTGGCGCACGCGCTCGACGTCGAGCCGGGCAGCCGGGTCCCCCTCGCCGAGGCCCGCGAGGCGGTGCTCGACCAGCGCCGTCGCCGCGGCATGGTCCTCGACGGCGCGGACCCCGACACCTGGAGCTGTGGGTCGTTCTTCACCAACCCGATCCTGCCCGCGGTCGAGATGGACGCCCTCGTCGAGCGGGTCCACGGACGGCTCGGCGCCGAGACCGAGCTCCCGGTGTGGCCAGAGCCCGACGGCCGGCGCAAGACCAGTGCCGCCTGGCTCATCGACCGCGCCGGCTTCGCCAAGGGCTACGGGCTGCCGGGGGCCGCGGCCCTCTCGACCAAGCACACCCTGGCGGTGACGAACCGAGGCGAGGCGACGACCGCAGACGTGCTCGCGCTGGCTCGCGAGGTGCGGGACGGCGTCGAGACGGCGTTCGGCGTCCGCCTCGTCAGCGAGCCCGTTCTCGTGGGCGACCGGCTCTGACCCGAGAGGGGTCAGCCGACGAGCGGCACGCCGAACGTCTTGGCGGGGTATTCCGCGCCACCCGTGACCTGGGTGGCCGGACGGTTGTAGTCGAGCGTCAGCTTCGGGGCGTTCCGCGGATCGACCTTGAACACCAGCCAGCCGGTCACCGCGTCTCCCGTGGTGACCGACCCCGGCAGCAACGTCCAGCCCGCGCCCGTGACCGCGTCGTTGACGAGGCCGTCGGGCTTGTTGGGGAACTGGCTTCCGCTGTTGATCGAGAAGTCGAACCACCGGATCGGGATGGTGAAGTCCTTGGACGGTGTCCAGGTCATCCCGACCGCGAGGAGCTCGTAGGCCTGCGCCGACGCCTTGTAGCCCGCCGGCCAGGGCAGCTGGCGGGCGATCCGCTTGACGGCCACGGTCTCCTTGAGATCGGGGTCGCTCATCGTCTGGTTGACGTCGGTGTACGTCGTGGGCATGCTCGTCGGCGCCGCGTCCGCCGTCGTGGTGCTCGGCCCGGACCCCGTCGTGGTGGTGCCTGAGGCAGCCGTCGTCGTGGTTGCTGAGGCAGCCGGGGTCGTGGTTGCTGAGGCAGCCGGGGTCGTGGTGGCGGTTCCGGAGGCGGCACCCGTCGCGCCTGCCGACGACGGCGAGGTGGTCCCGGCGTCGGTCGTCGTGCACCCCGCGAGCAGGACCAGGGCGGCAGCGGCGGTCGCCAGGGCCGTCTTCATGGCGTTCAGGGTGCCCTGGCGAACGGGCTGCGACCAAATCGTCAGGACGTGACGACGCCCGTGTCGGGATCGGGTGCCCCGGCGAGCCATCGGTCGCCGGCCGACAGTGCGGCGGTCCGCAGGGTGCCGGGCGCCCGGCTGCCGACGATGCTCTGCCGGGCGAGATCGGCCAGCTCAAGGTCGGAGAACCCCAGGTCGTGGCGCGCGCTGGCGTACTGGTCGGCCAGCCGGGTCCCGAAGAGGAGCGGGTCGTCGGCACCCAGGGCGACGGGGATGCCCGCGTCGACGAGCCGGCGCAGCGGCACCTGGGTCGCGTCGGTGTAGACGCCGAGGGAGACGTTGCTGCCCGGGCACACCTCGAGGGTGACCCCGGACTCCGCGACGCGGTCGAGAGCGGCGGGGTCCTCGGCGGCACGGACGCCGTGGCCGACCCGGTCAGGGCGCAGGACGGTGAGGGTGTCGACGACCGACGCCGGCCCGAGGAGCTCGCCGCCGTGCGGGACGAGGGCCAGGTGTCCCCGCCGCGCGATCTCGAACGCGGGCGAGAAGTCGGGTAGGGCTCCGCGCCGCTCGTCGTTGGAGAGGCCGAACCCGACGACCGTGCCCGGCTGGTCACCGGCATACCGGACGGCGAGTCGGGCCAGCGTGCGGGCATCGAGCGGGTGCCGGATGCGGCTGGCGGCCACCACGACCGCCACGCCGACACCCGTCGTTGAGGACGCCGCGGCCGCCTCGTCGAGGACGATCTCGAGCGCCGGGGTGACGCCGCCGACGAACGGGGCGTAGGACGACGGCTCCACCTGGAGCTCCAGCCAGCGCGAGCCCTCGGCGGCGTCGTCCTCAGCGGCCTCGCGGACCACGCGACGCATGTCGTCCTCGCCTCGCACGCACGAGCGGGCCAGGTCGTAGAGGCGCTGGAACCGGAACCAGCCGCGCTCGTCGGTGGCATGCAGCTGCGGCGGCCAGTGGTCGGTCAGAGCCTCCGGCAGACGGATCCCGTGCCCCGCGGCCAGGTCGGCCAGGGTCTCGATGCGCATCGAGCCGGTGAAGTGCAGGTGCAGGTGGGCCTTCGGCAGCGTGACGACGTCGCGGGTGCCGCCAGCCGCCGGTGCCATGGCGTCACTCTGGCAGAGGGTGACTGCCTCCGTCCGCGGGCCGTCGGTGGCGTTCGGGACCTGCCGGGACACCTGTCGGAGGGTCTGCCTATGGTCGGATGAATGAGACACGGTTTCGTCGTCCCGTTCACCAGCGACCTGGAGTTCGTCGAGATCGCCCAGCAGGCCGAGGCTCGTGGCTGGGACGCCGTCTTCTCGTGGGAAGCGGTCTACCGGCACAGCGCCTGGGCCCTCCTCGCGGCGGCCGCGGTCCGCACGGAGCACATCCGGTTGGGCACCCTCCTCACCCCGGTCGCCCGTTACCGGCCGTGGGACCTCGCTCAGAGCGTGGCCACCGTCGACCGGCTCTCAGGCGGACGGGTGATCCTCGGTGCCGGGCTGGGCGCGGTCAACGCCAACTGGCTCTCGTTCGAGGCCGACGAAGGCCGGGCCGTGCGAGCGCGCCGGGTCGACGAGGGGTTGGCGGTCTACGCCGGTCTCCTGGGGCCGACGGCGGCGCCGCCTACGAGCACGCCGGGGAGTTCTGGACCGTGCGGCCGGTGACCGACCTGGCTCCGTCGCCTCCGGTGCAGCGCCCCCACCCGCCGGTCGGGGTGGTCGGTGCGCTCGTGCCCGGGAAGGAGCGTCAGCGATCCCTGGAGCGGGCGGCCCGCTGGCAGGGCGTCTTCCCGGCCCTCGCGGGCGGCGCAGCGGGCAGCTCAGGCTTGACCCTCGACGTCCTCGGCGAGATCGTCGCCCGGCTCCGCGCCCTGCGCGCCGAACACGGGCTGCCATGGGACGGCTACGACGTCGTCGTCGAGGGCGACAGCCATGGCCGCTTCGGCTCGGTGCACGGTTCGCCGCAGCCGTGGGCCGACGCCGGTGCCACCTGGTGGGTGGAGAGCTGGTGGGACCTGCCCGACGGACCGGCGGGTGTGGCCGAACTGCGCCGCCGCGTGGACATCGGTCCCCGGGGCGGCGGCTGAGCGCTCAGGTCAGAACTTCCGGCCGTCGTCAGCGGTCGTCCGCGGTCGTCCGCGGTCGGCAGCGGTGGTCAGCTGTCGTCGTTCGCCGACCGGAGCGATTCCAGCTCGTTGGTCTCGTCCTCGTCACGGATGGCGTCGGCGGCGGCCTCGCTGAGCGGGCCGGCGTCCGCCGCTCCGCGGGTGGCGACATCGTCGGTGCCAAGGGCCTCGTCACCGGGCTCGTCGGAGGCGATATGCATGGCCGCCTCCTCGGCGGAGGCTCCGGCGCCGTCGATGCCGACATCTGCGGCGAATTCCCCCGCTCCGCGGGGGGACCCCCAGTCCTGGTCCACGTCCTCGCCCGTGCCCTGGTCGGGGGCCACGAGCCGGCCGGCGCGGGCTCCCGAGTCACTCACGAAGTCGTCGTCCACGGGGATGGCGTCGGGGTCGTCGCCACCGAGCATCTCGGGCTCGTCCAGCCCCGACTCGTTGTCCGGTGCCCCGTAGGCGCTGTCGGGGTCGGGGATCTCCTGCTTGATGCGCTGCTCGATGGTCTCCTCCTGGGACTGCTCCCAGGCCGTGGTGCCGAAGGCGAGCGAACCGCGGGCGCGGTCCGGGGGGGAGTAGCCCGCGTCGAGCACGTCGTCCGGCGAGTCCACGTCCGGATCCTCAAGAGTGTCCCCGCTCTGCAGCTGGTCTTCGTCGTCCACCGAGAAGCTGCCGATGTCGGTGTTCATCTCCTCGCCGCTGTAGCTCTCGTCGCTCATGCCCGTCACTCTGTCACGAGGCCACAGGGCGGCCGCGCCCCCGCCCCGGGCGACCCCCGAACCCGGGTCGATCAGTCCCGCCACGTACTCAGCCACTCAGCCACTCAGACACCAGCCCCCCGCCAGCCCCTCAGCCATTCAGCCACTTGACTCAGCGTCGAGCTGGTTGACACCCGTTGCACCCTGCGTCAACCCGCTTGACGCTGAGTCAAGCGGCGCAACGGAGGTGGGAAACCGCGGACCGGCGCCAGTCAGACGCCGACGGCCAGCTTCTCTGCGGCGGCCAGCGCCACGCACGTCGCGACCCCGGACATCGCGGTCTCGACGTCGGCGAGCACCGGGAACGACGGCGCCAGCCGGATGTTGCGGTCGCGGGGATCCCGGCCGTAGGGGAACGCCGCCCCCGCCGGGGTGAGCGCGATCCCCGCCTCCTTGGCGAGCAGGATGACCCGCGAGGCGGTGCCGTCGAGGGCATCCAGGCTGACGAAGTACCCACCCGTGGGCCGAGTCCACTCGGCCACGCCGAGCCCCTCGAGGGCCGAGGTCAGCGCCGCGTCGACCGCCGCGAACTTCGGGGCGAGGATCTCGCGGTGCTTGCGCATGTGGTCCCGCACGCCCTGCGCCGAACCGAAGAACTGCACGTGCCGCAGGTGGTTGACCTTGTCCGGACCGATCGACGCCAGCGCCAGGTGCTTGAGGAACCACGTCTTGTTCTCCACCGAGGCGGCCAGCACCGCGACCCCGGCACCGGCATACGTGATCTTCGAGGTCGAGGCGAAGACGATCGGCCGGTTGGGGTTCCCTGAGGCGGCGGCGAGGGTCAGCACGTCGGCGCTCTTGGCCTCCTCCTCGGTGAGGTGGTGGAAGGCGTAGGCGTTGTCCCAGAAGATCCGGAAGTCGGGGGCCGCCGTGGGCATGGACACCAGAGCCGCCGCGATCTCCTGCGAGACCACGGCGCCGGTGGGGTTCGCGTAGGTCGGCACGATCCAGATGCCCTTGACGCTCGGGTCGTCACGGACGAGCGCCTCGACGGCGGCGACGTCAGGTCCGTCGACGGTCATCGGCACGGTCAGCATCTCGATGCCGAAGTCCTGCAGCATGGCGAAGTGCCGGTCATAGCCGGGTGAGGGGCAGACGAAGCGCACCGTCTCCTCCTGCGACCACGGCTGCGGGGACTCCGGTGCTCCGTGGAGCAGCAGGTCGACCAGGGTTTCCCACATCATCGTCAGGCTGGAGTTGCCACCACAGACGACCTGTTCCGGCTCCACCCAGAGCAGCTCGGCGAACAGCTCCCGCAGCTCGGGCAGCCCGTCGAGGACGCCGTAGTTGCGTACATCGGCGCCGGCCCGGTCCCTCGTGGTGGTCGGTAGGTGCAGGAGGTCGTTCGAGAGGTCGAGCTGCGCGACCGACGGCTTGCCGCGGGTGAGGTCCAGCGACAGCCCGCGGGCCACCAGCGCGGCATACTCCTCCCGTCGTTCGTCCAGGAAGGCCGCCAGCTCAGCGCTCGACCGGTCGGCGAGAGGGGTGCGGACGGCAGACGGCGCAGCGGACGAGGTGCTCACGCGAGCATCCTCCCACCGCCGTCGCCTCCGGCCCGAGGGCGTTCCAGCGGGTTCGCGCACGCCCCGCGCGGTCCCGTATGATGTCTTCTCGGTGGTCGTCAGCCGCCATGCTTCGGCATGCCTGCCGCCAGCCGCCCGCGGACCCGACCCGGCCGAGGTCCGCGTAGGGCAGTGGCTCAATTGGTAGAGCACCGGTCTCCAAAACCGGCGGTTGGGGGTTCGAGTCCCTCCTGCCCTGCGGAACGCAGGGAACGACCCAGGGGCCCGGCGGCGTTGGCCGTCAGGGCCATCGATGAAGGCATGACGAAGCAGTGAGGAGAGCGGGCATGGCGACCGAAGCGAGTGCAGAGTCGCGCGGTTCCCGCGACTCCGGCAGCTCAGGCAGCTCTGGCCGAGCCGGACGCCGCCGAGCGCAGGGGGGCAACCCCGTCAGCCGGCTGTTCCAGTCGCTGGGCCTGTTCGTCAGCCAGATCCTCGACGAGCTGCGGAAGGTCGTGCGGCCCACCGGCAAAGAGCTGCTCAACTACACCGTCGTGGTCATCGTCTTCGTCCTCGTCATCATGGGGATCGTGGCGGCCCTCGACTTCGTGTTCCACCGGCTCGTCCTGCTCGCCCTGGCGGGTTGACCGCATCACCGACAGCATGACCACCGAGCCCGACCCGCTCACCGCAGCGCGTCCCCCGCTCACCTGAAGGAAGCAGGCATCAGCGTGTCCGACGACACCACGACGCACGACATCGACCTCGAGAACGACCTCCAGGGCGACGCCAAGGCCCAGGCGGCCGGCGAGCACGGGATCTCCGACGCGCCGCTCGAGACGTTTGCCGGGCTGCCGGACTCCGCGGAGACGGTCCACACGACCGACCCGGACGCTCCCGGCTACATCGACGACGCGACCGCCCCGACCGCCGAAGAGTCCGACGCGACCTCCGAGGCCCCGGCCGACCCCGTCGCCGAATACAAGCGGCAGCTGCGCATGAAGGACGGCGACTGGTACGTCGTGCACTCCTACGCCGGCTACGAGAAGCGGGTCAAGACCAACCTCGAGACGCGGATCTCCTCGCTGAACATGGAGAACTACATCTTCGAGATCGAGGTGCCCATGGAAGAGGTCACCGAGATCAAGAACGGCCAGAAGAAGCTCGTCTCCCGGGTGCGGATGCCCGGCTACGTCCTGGTCCGGATGGACCTCACCGACCAGTCGTGGGGCGCCGTACGCCACACCCCGGGCGTCACGGGCTTCGTGGGCAACGCCCACCAGCCCGTCCCGCTCAGCCTCAACGAGGTGTTCACCATGCTGGCCCCCGACCTCGAGACGCCCTCTTCGGGTGGCGGGGCCGGTGGCACCGGCGGCGGGGCGGGCCGGCCCAAGGAGGTCCAGGTCGTGGACTTCCAGGTGGGCGAGTCCGTCACTGTCATGGAGGGCCCGTTCGAGACCCTGCCCGCGACGATCTCCGAGATCAACGCCGACACCCAGAAGCTCAAGGTGCTCGTCTCCATCTTCGGCCGGGAGACCCCGGTCGAGCTGTCCTTCGGTCAGGTCGCCAAGATCTGACCGGCGTTCACCTCGCCCGGACCCCCGGGTGAGGTCAGGCAACCGGGTCATCGCCCCTCGGCGTCGGCCCATCACCACAGGAAAGTGACACCTCATGCCCCCCAAGAAGAAGCGGATCTCCGGCTTCATCAAGCTGCAGATCAACGCCGGTGCGGCCACCCCCGCGCCCCCCGTCGGCCCGGCCCTCGGCCAGCACGGCGTCAACATCATGGAGTTCGTCAAGGCGTACAACGCCGCGACGGAGTCCCAGCGCGGCAACGTCATCCCCGTCGAGATCACCGTCTACGAGGACCGCTCGTTCACCTTCGTCACCAAGACCCCGCCGGCGGCCGAGCTGATCAAGAAGGCCGCAGGCGTCCCCAAGGGTTCCGGGGAGCCGCACAAGACCAAGGTCGCCACCCTCACCGCCGACCAGGTCCGCTCGATCGCCGAGCAGAAGATGGAGGACCTCAACGCCAACGACGTCGAGGCCGCCGCGAAGATCATCGCCGGCACCGCCCGGTCGATGGGCATCACCACCCCCGGCTCCTGAGGCCGGTCCACCCGCATACCGACTCGCATACGGACGTATGCGGGTGTGTGGCAGGACCAGCGCTGGTCCAGACGACCACAACTCCACATCCCCACCAGAGGAGCAGCATCATGAAGCGCAGCAAGGCTTACAACGCCGCCGCCGAGAAGCTCGAGGCCGGCAAGGTCTACAGCCCGCTCGAGGCCGTCCGGCTGGCCAAGGGCACCAGCCTGACCAAGTACGACGCCACCGTCGAGGTCGCCATGCGCCTCGGCGTCGACCCGCGCAAGTCCGACCAGATGGTCCGCGGCACGGTCAACCTCCCGCACGGCACCGGCAAGACCGCCCGGGTCCTCGTGTTCGCCAACGGCGACCGCGCCCAGGCGGCTCGTGACGTCGGGGCCGACTACGTCGGGTCCGACGACATGATCGAGAAGGTCTCCGGCGGCTGGCTCGACTTCGACGCCGTCGTCGCCACGCCCGACATGATGGGCAAGGTCGGCCGGCTCGGCAAGGTCCTCGGCCCCCGCGGCCTGATGCCCAACCCCAAGACCGGCACGGTGACGATGGACGTCGCCAAGGCGGTCACGGACATCAAGGGCGGGAAGATCGAGTTCCGCGTCGACAAGCACGCCAACCTCCACTTCATCATCGGCAAGGTCTCGTTCGACGAGACGTCACTCGTCGAGAACTACGCGGCCGCACTCGAAGAGGTCCTGCGTCTCAAGCCCAGCTCGTCGAAGGGCCACTACATCGAGAAGGCCACGATGGCCACGACGATGGGCCCGGGCATCCCGCTCGACTACCGGCGCACCCGCAACCTGCTCGTCGAGGACAGCGCGGTCGCGACCGCCTGAGGCTCGTCCCCGTCGACCACACAGCGCCCGGAACCCAATCTGGTTCCGGGCGCTGTGTCGTGGCTCATCCCGTGCGCTGTGCTGCTCGCGTTCGGGTCAGGCCGGCCGTCAGGGGGTCCTGACCCCAGGCTGACCGGCTGCTGACGAAATCGGACCGCCCGCTGTGCCCCACCTGTGGGTGCGCGGCGCTAGTTTCAGCCCATGAGCCGCCACCGTCGCCGTCCACCGACCCGACTGGCCCCGCGCATCGTCGCCGGGGCCGTCGCCGTCTCCGCCCTCGCCCTGGCGAGCGCCGCCCCGGCCTCGGCCGACCGGGGCTGGCACGGCCGGCCGACCGACCTCCCGAAAGTGCCGCTGATGGTCGGAGGCGGCGGGGCCGTCTCGACCGTCGACCGCGACGCCAGCCAGGTCGGCATCGACGTCCTCACGCGTGGTGGCAACGCAGCCGACGCAGCGATCGCTACGGCGGCCGCCCTCGGGGTGACCGAGCCATACAGCGCGGGCATCGGCGGCGGTGGGTTCCTCGTCTACTACGACGCCAAGACCAAGAAGGTGTCGACGATCGACGGCCGCGAGACCGCGCCACAGACCTTCACCGAGAGGTCCTTCCTCAACGCCGACGGCACACCCATGAGCTTCGACACCGCCGTCACCTCCGGTCTCTCGGTCGGCACGCCGGGGACCCCGGCCCTCTGGGCCAAGGCGGCGAACGAGTTCGGCACGTGGCGGCTCTCCCAGCTGCTCTCGCCCGCAGCCCGGCTCGCCATCCAGGGCTTCACCGTCGACCAGACCTTCCATGACCAGACCGCCGCCAACGCGCCGCGCTTCGCGAAGTTCCCCGCCTCCGCCGACCTCTTCCTCCCGGGTGGAGCACCACCGGCGGTCGGGTCCACCTTCCGCAACATCGACCTGGCCAAGACCTACCTCCAGCTGGGGGCGCGCGGGACCGGCTGGCTCTACGGCGGCAAGCTCGGCGAGGCGATCGTCGACGAGGCGCGCACGCCGACGACAGCGCCGGGGGTCAGCGTCATGGGCGGGCAGCTCACCCTGGCCGACCTCAAGGCCTACGAGGCCCTCGACAAGGCCCCCATCACCTCCCGCTACCGGGGCTACGACGTCTTCGGTATGCCGGTCCCGAGCTCCGGGGGCATCGCGGTGGCCGAGATCCTCAACCTCGTCGAGGCCTACGAGGCCCGCACCGGTAAGACCCTCAAGAGCCTGGATGAGGCGAGCTACCTGCACTGGTTCTCCGAGGCCTCGGCGACCGCGTTCGCCGACCGCAACCGCTACGTGGGGGACGTGGCCGGCGTCCCCGTCGGTGAGCTGACCAGCCAGGCGTTCGCCGACGAGCGGGCCTGCCTCTTTAACCCCGACCACGCTCAGATCCGCCCCATCCCGTTCGGCAGCCCCGACGGCTCCTACACCTCGTGCCCCCAGCCCGGCGCCCGGCAGGGCCAGCCCTACGAGGGCCAGTCGACGACGCACCTGGTCGCCGCTGACAAGTGGGGCAACGTGGCGTCCTACACGTTGACCATCGAGCAGACCGGCGGATCGGGCATCACCGTCCCGGGCTACGGCTTCCTGCTCAACAACGAGCTGACCGACTTCAACTTCGCCCCGCTCACCCCCGGCGTCACCGACCCCAACCTGCCCGGCCCGGGCAAGCGGCCGCGCTCGTCGATGAGCCCGACGATCATCCTCAAGGACGGGTCGCCCTATCTCACCGTCGGCTCGCCCGGCGGCGCGACGATCATCACGTCGGTCAGCCAGACGATCCTCGGCTACCTCGATCGCGGGTTGTCGCTGGTCGACGCCATCGCGGCGCCCCGCCTGTCCTCACGCAACGGCAAGTCGGAGGATGCCGAGCCATCCATCGCGGCCGCCGCGACCGGCACCACCCTGAGGGCGCTCGGTCACGTCCTCAACCCCACGGCCGAGATCGGCGCGGTCACCGCGATCCACCCGCTCGGGGGAGCCCGGTTCCAGGCGGCCGCCGAGACGGTACGCCGCGGCGGCGGCTCCGCGATGGTCGTCCAGCCCGCGCGCTGACGGGCTGACGCGGGTCACAGCGCCATCCGTAGCGGCCGCCGGGTCGTCCCCACGACCCGACGGCCGCTACCAGCGCCGCTGCGAGCGGACCGGCGACCCTCGTCGCGCCGCTGATTGGCGCCGTTTTGACCCGGACCGGTGCGCCCGCGTACCCTGGCTGCTGACCACAGACCGCCGGTCGTCCGGCGCCCGCTCCCCGTCTCGGGGATCGGACGTCAGACCGAAGGTCCGCACCCGGTGCGGCGACCTGCGTAGGCCACGAACGAGCCGCATACCCCGCGTATGCCCTCCGTCCCGTGCGCTTGCGCCGGGGCCTTTCTCGTGTACGGACCCCCGTGCGGTTGCCACGCAACGCAAAGGAGGGCCCACATGGCCACCGCTTCGAAGTCAGCGGCCATCGCCGAACTCACGGACCAGTTCCGCGGCTCGGGTGCGGCAGTGCTGACGGAGTACCGCGGCCTGACCGTGAAGCAGCTGAGCCAGCTGCGCACCGCGCTTCGTGGACACGCCACCTTCGCCATCGTCAAGAACACGCTGACCGAGCTGGCCGCGAAGGAGGCCGGAGTCACGGCCTTCGACGGTCAGTTCGTCGGCCCGTCGGCGATCGCCTTCGTGTCCGGTGACCCGGTGGAGGCAGCCAAGAGCCTGCGCGACTTCGCGAAGGCCAACCCCCTGCTCGTCATCAAGGGCGGCGTCCTCGACGGCAAGACCCTGACGGCAGCGGAGATCACCAAGCTCGCGGACCTCGAGTCCCGCGAGGTGCTTCTCGCCAAGCTGGCCGGCGCCATGAACGCGTCGCTCAGCAAGGCGGTCTACCTCTTCGCCGCGCCCCTGTCCCAGAGCGCCCGCCTCATCGAGGCGTACCGGGCCAAGGTCGAGGCCGAAGGCGGTGCGTCGTCAGCGCCCGGCGATGCTCAGGATGCCGTCACCCAGCAGGACGAGGCGGACGCCACCGACACCCCCCAGGACGTCGCCGCGGGTGGCGACGCGAGCTGAGTTCATCCGGCCACCCGGCCGGTCGGAGTCTGCTCACCACCACAACCACAGCCACTCACGGCAGGAACAGGAAGGAACGCCACCATGGCGAAGCTCAGCAGCGACGAGCTCCTTGACGCTTTCAAGGAGATGACCCTCATCGAGCTCTCGGAGTTCGTGAAGCAGTTCGAGGACACCTTCGGGGTCACCGCGGCCGCTCCGGTGGCCGTCGCGGCCGCCGGCGGTGCCGGTCCGCAGGACGCCCCCGTGGTCGAGGAGCAGGACGAGTTCGACGTCATCCTCGAGGCCGCCGGTGACAAGAAGATCCAGGTCATCAAGGAGGTCCGCACGCTCACGAGCCTGGGCCTCAAGGAGGCCAAGGACCTCGTCGACGGCGCCCCCAAGGCGGTCCTCGAGAAGGTCGACAAGGCCGCCGCGGACAAGGCGAAGGACCAGCTCGAGGCGGCCGGCGCGACCGTCACCCTCAAGTGAAGTCCCGGCGCTGACCGGGACGGGCGCTGCGTCCGTCTCGGCTCACCGCCGCACCGAAGGGCTCGACCACCTGGTCGGGCCCTTCGTCGTCACCTGGGGCACCGCGACCGAGGCGTAGCCTCGGCGACCGTGTACGACCCGCCCGAAGCGCACGCGTCCGGGATGCTCGACGTCGGCGACGGACAGCAGCTGCACTGGGAGGTCCGCGGCAACCCGGACGGCAAGCCTGCCGTATGCCTGCACGGGGGTCCCGGGTCCGGCAGCAGCCCGTGGCTGGCGGCGTTCTTCGACCCCGCGGCATACCGGATCGTCCTGCTCGACCAGCGTGGAGCCGGACGGAGCACCCCGCCCGCCGGCGACCCGGACACCGACCTGTCGGTCAACACCACCTCGCACCTGGTGGCCGACCTCGAACGCCTGCGCGTGCACCTGAGGGTCGATCGCTGGCTGCTGCTGGGGGTGTCCTGGGGGGTGACCCTGGGCCTGACGTACGCGCTGGCCCACCCCGAGCGGGTCAGTGAGGCGGTCTTCCTCGCGGTGACGACGACCCGCGCCGAGGAGGTCGAGTGGCTGACCCGCGGCGTCGCCCGGTACTTCCCGGAGGCGCACGAGCGCTTCCTGGCCGTGCTGCCGCCCGCCGACCGCGACGGCCCGCTCGCCGCGGCGTACGCCCGCCTGCTCGCCTCACCGGACCCGCAGGTGCGCACCGACGCCGCGGCCGCGTGGTGCGCCTGGGAGGAGGCCATCGTCGCCCTCGCGGACGACACCCCGCCCGACCCACGCTACGGGGACCCCGCGTTCCGCTACCGGTTCGCCCGCACCGTCACCCACTACTTCAGCCACGCCGGCTTCCAGCCCGATGACGCCATCCTCGGCGAGCTGCACCGCCTCGCCGGCATCCCCGGCGTCCTCGTGCAGGGCCGTCTCGACCTGTCCGGGTCGGTGGCGCTCGCGCAGAGCGTCGCCCGGCGCTGGCCGGGGGCCGAGCTGCACGTCGTCAGCGGGGTGGGGCACGCCGGCTCCGCCGCCATGAACGCCGTCGCCGTGGCGGCCACCGACCGCTTCGCCGCGCCGCTCATCGACCCCCGGCTGGCCACGGGACCGCGCCGCTGACCTGCAGGAACGCCGCCCGGAAGGCGAGGGTGCTTGACGTTGCCCCCGCACAGGGTCCATAGTCGTGCCGTTCTCGACAGGTTCGTCTGGGTCGGAGCGCCGCCGTCTCTCGGCCGGCCGCCCACCGGCGGGTTTGACTCGGGTGGACTTCCATGCCCCGGTGGAGTATGCTATCGCTTTGCGCTGCCTCTGCCCGCAACCTTCCCTTGACTCGAGCGCTTCGTGATGCCCGGACCGTGTTCGCTGCGGTTCCCCAGGTGCCTGGATAGCCCCAGGCAATTCACGATGACTGCGATGACGATGACGGACGGTGTCTGGCGCAGGCAACGCTGAAACTCACAAGTTCAGTAAGGCCCGTGGAAGGACCCTCCTTGGCTGCCTCGCGCACCGCCTCCCAGAATGTGTCCACCGCACGGACGGCCTCAGGCCGTCTGAGCTTCGCGCAGATCCGCGAACCCCTCGAGGTCCCAGACCTCCTGGCTCTCCAGACGGAGAGCTTCGACTGGCTGCTCGGCAACGAGCGGTGGCAGGCCCGGGTGGCCGCCGCCAAGGCAGCCGGCCGGACCGATGTGCCCGACCGGTCCGGGCTCGAGGAGATCTTCGAGGAGATCTCCCCGATCGAGGACTTCTCGGGCTCGATGTCCCTCTCGTTCCGCGACCACCGGTTCGAGGAGACCCGCAAGACCATCGAGTCCTGCAAGGAGCGCGACCAGACCTACGACGCGCCCCTGTTCGTCACCGCCGAGTTCATGAACACCAACACCGGTGAGATCAAGAGCCAGACGGTGTTCATGGGCGACTTCCCGCTCATGACCGAGCGCGGCACGTTCATCATCAACGGCACCGAGCGCGTCGTCGTCTCCCAGCTGGTCCGCAGCCCGGGCGTCTACTTCGAGCGCACCGCCGACAAGACGTCCGACAAGGACATCTACACGACCAAGGTCATCCCGAGCCGCGGCGCCTGGCTGGAGTTCGAGATCGACAAGCGCGACATGGTCGGCGTTCGCGTCGACCGCAAGCGCAAGCAGTCGGTCACGGTGCTCCTCAAGGCCCTCGGCTGGACCGAGGCGCAGATCCTTGAGGAGTTCGGCGACTACGAGTCGATGCGGCTCACCCTGGAGAAGGACCACACCCAGGGCCAGGACGACGCGCTGCTCGACATCTACCGCAAGCTGCGCCCGGGTGAGCCCCCGACCCGCGAGGCCGCGCAGACGCTGCTCGACAACCTCTACTTCAACAGCAAGCGCTACGACCTGGCGAAGGTCGGCCGCTACAAGCTGAACAAGAAGCTGGGGCTCGAGGCGCCGCTGAGCTGCTCCACGCTGTCCATCGACGACATCGTCGCGACGATCAAGTTCCTCGTCACGCTGCACGCCGGCGAGACGAGCATGAAGGGCCGTCGCGAGGGCCACGACGTCGACCTGCGGGTGGAGGTCGACGACATCGACCACTTCGGCAACCGGCGTCTTCGCAGCGTCGGCGAGCTCATCCAGAACCAGGTCCGCACGGGCCTCTCCCGGATGGAGCGCGTCGTCCGCGAGCGGATGACGACCCAGGACGTCGAGGCGATCACGCCGCAGACCCTCATCAACATCCGTCCGGTCGTGGCGAGCATCCGCGAGTTCTTCGGGACCTCGCAGCTCAGCCAGTTCATGGACCAGAACAACCCGCTGGCCGGGCTGACGCACAAGCGGCGTCTGTCCGCGCTGGGCCCAGGTGGTCTGTCCCGCGACCGCGCCGGCATGGAGGTCCGTGACGTCCACTCGTCGCACTACGGCCGGATGTGCCCGATCGAGACCCCTGAGGGCCCGAACATCGGACTCATTGGCTCGCTCGCGTCCTACGGACGGATCAACGCGTTCGGCTTCGTCGAGACGCCCTACCGCAAGGTCACCAAGGGCAAGGTCAGCGACAACGTCGACTACCTCACCGCCGACGAGGAGGACGAGCACGTCATCGCCCAGGCGAACGAGCCGCTCACCTCGGACAACCACTTCGGCAACGAGCGCGTGCTCGTGCGCACGAAGGGTGGCGAGGTCGAGTACATCCCGGGGGCCGACGTCGACTACATGGACGTCTCCGCCCGCCAGATGGTCTCGGCGGCCACCGCGCTGATCCCGTTCCTCGAGCACGACGACGCCAACCGCGCTCTCATGGGCTCGAACATGCAGCGTCAGGCCGTCCCGCTGGTCCGCAGCGAGGCGCCCCTGGTCGGCACCGGCATGGAGTTCCGCGCCGCGCTCGACTCCGGTGACGTCGTCATCGCCGCCAAGGCGGGTGTCGTCACCGAGGTGAGCGCCGACCTGGTCACCGTCGCCAACGACGACGGCACGACGCAGACCTACCGGATCGCCAAGTTCGACCGCTCCAACCAGGGCAACTGCTACAACCAGATCGTCCGCGTGGAGGAGGGTGCCCGGCTCGAGGTCGGCGGCGTCATCGCCGACGGTCCGGCCACCGAGGGTGGCGAGATGGCGCTCGGGCGCAACCTGCTCGTGGCGTTCATGCCGTGGGAGGGCCACAACTACGAGGACGCGATCATCCTCAGCCAGCGTCTGGTGCAGGACGACGTCCTCTCCTCGATCCACATCGAGGAGCACGAGGTCGACGCCCGCGACACCAAGCTCGGCCCCGAGGAGATCACCCGCGACATCCCCAACGTCTCGGAAGAGGTCCTCGCCGACCTCGACGAGCGCGGGATCATCCGCATCGGCGCCGAGGTCCGCGACGGCGACCTCCTCGTCGGCAAGGTCACGCCCAAGGGTGAGACCGAGCTGACGCCAGAGGAGCGGCTGCTGCGCGCGATCTTCGGTGAGAAGGCCCGCGAGGTCCGCGACACGTCCCTGAAGGTGCCGCACGGCGAGACCGGCACGGTCATCGGCGTCAAGGTGTTCGACAAGGACGAGGGCGACGACCTGCCCCCGGGGGTCAACCAGCTCGTGCGCGTCTACGTCGCGAACAAGCGGAAGATCACCGACGGCGACAAGCTCGCCGGCCGGCACGGCAACAAGGGCGTCATCTCGAAGATCCTGCCCATCGAGGACATGCCGTTCCTCGAGGACGGCACCCCCGTCGACGTCGTGCTCAACCCGCTCGGCGTGCCGGGCCGGATGAACGTCGGCCAGATCCTCGAGCTGCACCTCGGCTGGGCCGCCTCGCGCGGCTGGGAGATCGCCGGGTCGCCCGACTGGGCCAAGCCGATCCCGAAGGACAACTGGTCAGCGCCTGCGGGGAGCCGCGTCGCCAGCCCGGTGTTCGACGGGGCGGGCGAGGACGTCATCACCGGTCTGCTCGACTCGACGCACAAGACGCGCGACGACGTCCGGCTCATCGACGGCTCGGGCAAGGCACTGCTCTTCGACGGCCGCTCGGGCGAGCCGTTCCCGGAGCCGGTGTCGGTGGGCTACATGTACATCCTCAAGCTCCACCACCTCGTCGACGACAAGATCCACGCGCGGTCGACCGGTCCGTACTCGATGATCACCCAGCAGCCGCTCGGCGGTAAGGCCCAGTTCGGTGGCCAGCGCTTCGGTGAGATGGAGGTCTGGGCCCTCGAGGCCTACGGCGCGGCCTACACGCTGCAGGAGCTGCTGACGATCAAGTCCGACGACGTCCCCGGCCGCGTCAAGGTCTACGAGGCGATCGTCAAGGGCGAGAACATCCCCGACTCCGGCATCCCCGAGTCCTTCAAGGTCCTCCTCAAGGAGATGCAGTCGCTGTGTCTCAACGTCGAGGTCCTCAGCTCCGATGGCCAGACCATCGAGATGAAGGAAGCCGACGAGGACGTGTTCCGCGCCGCCGAGGAGCTCGGCATCGACCTGTCCCGGCGCGAGCCGAGCTCGGTCGAAGAGGTCTGACGAACAGCACCACAACGGTGGGTATGCGCGGAGCCCGCTCCGCGCATACCTCGCCCACCAACGTTTAGAGACTCACGAGAGTTAACGAGAGAAGGAACCACGTGCTCGACGTCAACTTCTTTGACGAGCTGCGTATCGGCCTGGCCACTGCTGACGACATCCGTCAGTGGAGCCATGGCGAGGTGAAGAAGCCGGAGACCATCAACTACCGCACCCTGAAGCCGGAGAAGGAGGGGCTCTTCTGCGAGCGCATCTTCGGTCCCACCCGCGACTGGGAGTGCAACTGCGGGAAGTACAAGCGGGTGCGCTTCAAGGGCATCATCTGCGAGCGCTGCGGCGTCGAGGTGACTCGGGCCAAGGTGCGTCGTGAGCGGATGGGCCATATCGAGCTCGCCGCCCCCGTCACCCACATCTGGTACTTCAAGGGCGTCCCGAGCCGGCTCGGCTACCTGCTCGACCTTGCCCCGAAGGACCTCGAGAAGGTCATCTACTTCGCGGCCTACATGATCACGTCGGTCGACGTCGACCAGCGTCACCAGGACCTGCCCTCGCTCGAGGCGCAGATCCAGGTGGAGAAGAAGGAGATCGAGAACCGCCGCGACGCCGACATCGACGCTCGGGCCAAGGTGCTCGAGCGCGACCTCGGCGAGCTCGAGGCCGAGGGCGCCAAGTCCGACGCCAAGCGCAAGGTCCGCGAGTCGGCCGAGCGCGAGATGAACAACATCCGCAAGCGCGCCGACCAGCAGGTCGAGCGGCTCGAGCAGGTGTGGGACCGCTTCAAGAACCTCAAGGTCCAGGACCTCGAGGGCGACGAGGTCCTCTACCGGGAGATGCGTGACCGGTTCGGCCTCTACTTCGAGGGCGGGATGGGCGCGGCAGCGATCCAGAAGCGCCTCGAGACCTTCGACCTCCAAGGCGAGATCGAGATCCTGCGCGAGATCATCGCGACCGGTCGCGGTCAGAAGAAGACCCGGGCCCTCAAGCGGCTGAAGGTCGTCTCGGCCTTCACGACGACGACCAACAGCCCGACCGGCATGGTTCTCGACTGCGTCCCGGTCATCCCGCCGGACCTGCGCCCGATGGTGCAGCTCGACGGTGGCCGGTTCGCGACCTCCGACCTCAACGACCTCTACCGCCGCGTGATCAACCGGAACAACCGCCTCAAGCGGCTTCTGGACCTCGGCGCGCCGGAGATCATCGTCAACAACGAGAAGCGGATGCTCCAGGAGGCCGTCGACTCGCTGTTCGACAACGGCCGTCGTGGCCGTCCGGTGACGGGCCCGGGCAACCGGCCGCTCAAGTCGCTGTCCGACATGCTCAAGGGCAAGCAGGGCCGGTTCCGCCAGAACTTGCTCGGCAAGCGCGTCGACTACTCCGGCCGTTCGGTCATCGTCGTCGGCCCGCAGCTGAAGCTGCACCAGTGCGGCCTGCCCAAGCAGATGGCCCTCGAGCTGTTCAAGCCGTTCGTCATGAAGCGGCTCGTCGACCTCGACCACGCGCAGAACATCAAGTCCGCCAAGCGGATGGTCGAGCGCGCGCGTCCGGTCGTCTGGGACGTCCTCGAAGAGGTCATCACCGAGCACCCGGTCCTGCTGAACCGGGCGCCCACCCTGCACCGCCTGGGCATCCAGGCCTTCGAGCCACAGCTCGTCGAGGGCAAGGCCATCCAGATCCACCCGCTCGTCTGCACGGCGTTCAACGCCGACTTCGACGGTGACCAGATGGCCGTCCACGTGCCCCTGTCGGCGGAGGCACAGGCCGAGGCCCGCATCCTCATGCTGTCGAGCAACAACATCCTCAAGCCGGCCGACGGTCGTCCCGTGACCATGCCCACCCAGGACATGATCATCGGGCTGTTCCACCTCACCTCTGAGATGCCCGACGGCACCGGTGCCGGCCGGGTCTTCTCGACCCCGTCCGAGGCGCGGATGGCGTTCGACCAGCACGCCATCGAGCTCGGCTCGCGGGTCCGCATCCGGCTCACCGACGTTGTGCCCCCGGTCGGGCAGGCGCTGCCCGAGGGTGTCGAGGCGCGTGAGGACGGCACGGTGCCGTCGCTGATCCTCGAGACGACCCTCGGTCGCGTCCTGTTCAACGAGGCGCTGCCGGTGGACTACCCGTTCGTCGAGGAGGTCGTCGACAAGAAGCGGCTCAGCTCGATCGTCAACGACCTGGCCGAGCGCTACACCAAGGTGCAGGTCGCGGCGTCGCTCGACGCGCTCAAGGACGCCGGCTTCCACTGGGCCACCCGGTCCGGGGCGACCGTCGCCATCTCCGACGTCGTCACGCCGCCGCGCAAGACCGAGATCCTCGAGGAGTACGAAGCCCGGGCGACCAAGGTCCAGAAGCTCTACGACCGTGGGGCGATGACGGACAACGAGCGTCGCGAGGACCTCATCGAGATCTGGAACGAGGCCACCAACAAGGTCGCGGACGAGATGCGGGCCAACATCCCCGTCACGAACACGATCTACAAGATGGTCAACTCCGGGGCCCGAGGCAACTGGATGCAGCTGCGTCAGATCGCCGGTATGCGTGGCCTGGTGTCGAACCCGAAGGGCGAGATCATCCCCCGTCCGATCCGCGCGAACTTCCGCGAGGGTCTGTCGGTGCTCGAGTTCTTCATCTCGACGCACGGCTCCCGCAAGGGCCTGGCCGACACCGCGCTGCGGACCGCCGACTCGGGCTACCTGACCCGTCGCCTCGTCGACGTGTCACAGGACGTCATCGTCCGTGAGGACGACTGCGGCACCGAGCGTGGCCTGACCATGCCGATCGCCGACACCAAGGGCACCGCCCGGGTCGTCCACGAGGACGTCGAGACCAGCGTCTACGCCCGCACCCTCGCCCAGGACGTCTCCGACGCCGACGGCACGGTGCTGACGGAGGCCGGGATCGACCTCGGTGACGTTGTCATCGGCGCGCTGTTCGCGGCCGGCATCGACCAGGTGAAGGTCCGCTCGGTCCTCACCTGCGAGAGCAAGGTCGGCACCTGTGCGGCCTGCTACGGCCGGTCCCTGGCGACCGGGAAGCTCGTCGACATCGGTGAGGCCGTGGGCATCATCGCGGCGCAGTCGATCGGCGAGCCCGGCACCCAGCTGACGATGCGCACCTTCCACACCGGTGGTGTGGCCGGTGACGACATCACGCAGGGTCTGCCGCGTGTCGTCGAGCTGTTCGAGGCGCGCACCCCCAAGGGAGTCGCCCCGATCGCCGAGACGACCGGCCGGGTCAAGGTCGAGGACACCGACAAGACCCGTCGGATCGTCCTCGTGCCCGACGACGGCGGCGACGAGCACGCCTACCCGGTGAGCAAGCGGTCCCGCCTGCTCGTCCAGGACGGCGACCACGTCGAGGTCGGCCACCAGCTGGTCCAGGGCGCCATCGACCCGAAGCAAGTCCTGCGCATCCTCGGCCCGCGCCAGGTGCAGCAGCACCTCGTCGACGAGGTGCAGCACGTCTACCGGCAGCAGGGTGTGTCGATCCACGACAAGCACATCGAGGTCATCGTCCGGCAGATGCTGCGCCGGGTGACGGTCATCGAGTCGGGTGACGCCAACCTCATCCCGGGCGACCTCGCGGAGCGTGGGCGCTTCGCGGCGGAGAACGACCGGGTGCAGCGCGAGGGCGGCAAGACGGCGTCGGGCCGGCCCGAGCTCATGGGCATCACCAAGGCCTCGCTCGCGACCGAGTCGTGGCTCTCGGCGGCGTCCTTCCAGGAGACGACCCGGGTGCTCACCCAGGCCGCCATGGAGGCCAAGTCGGACCCGCTGCTGGGTCTGAAGGAGAACGTCATCCTCGGCAAGCTCATCCCGGCGGGCACCGGCCTGCCGCGCTACCGCAACATCGCGGTGGAGCCCACCGAGGAGGCGAAGGCGGCGATGTACTCGCTGCCCAGCTACGACTCCTACGACTACAGCAGCTTCGGCACCGCGCCGGGCGAGGCGATCCGCCTCGACGACGTGAGCCTGGGCTTCACCGACGGCTGAGCCCTTCTCTCGGCTGACGCCGGCTGAACAACGACAGGGCGGGTATGCGCCGGGAGAGATCCCGGGCGTACCCGCCCTTCGTCGTTGTCCAGCACGACCCGCCCCTTACCGGGGCAACGAGGTGGATCCGACTCACTGGGAGGGGTCGGATCCACCGTGTTGTCGTTGCTACGCCATGGGCCGGCCCACGGCCGAGCCGAACGCGGGCGACGCCAGCAGCCGGTACCAGGTCGCGCCGAGCAGGGCCGCACCGACAACCCCCTCGACCGCCCAGAACGTCCAGCCGAGCGGCGGCGACCACTGCGCCTGCGGGACGAACCACAGGTCTCCCAGGCCGCCGTAGCCGGAGTCGAGCCCGACGGCATACCGCTGGGCGTTGAGGTAGAAGCCGACGAGGACGACGACCGGGAGCGCCGCAGCGGCGAGCATGAGCCCCGCCCGCCACGACCGACCCGCCCGGCGCCGCGCGAGGACCCCGCCCGACCAGATGGGCACGATGGAGAGGATCGGGATGACGTGCCGTCCCTGCAGACCGGCGTCGACGCCGTAGAACGCCCGGGAGTAGGTGACATAGCTCAGGGTGACCCCGAGGACGAACAGGCCCACGATGACGAGCCGGTCCCGCCGGTCACCGCACACCAGGGCGGCGAGCACCAACGCCACGATCGCGGCGAACCACACCACGTTGACGATGGTCGGAGGACGCACGTCGAGCCAGCCGAACCACCCGACCGACTGCTCGACGAGCGGGAGGGTCTGCATCTGCACGAACCGCACGAGGCTGTCGGCCGAGACCCAGGGGCCGAGGAGCACCGGGTGGTCGTAGCGCAGCTCCCACACGGCGATGGCCGCGATGGCGAGCACGGGGGCGACGACGGTCACCCACATCAGCCGGCTTCCTGACCGCAGCCCCCCCAGCAGCTCTCGCCAGCCGCCCAGGAGGAGGAGCAGCCCGGTGAAGACGCCCAGGGACACCACGCCGAGTTGCCGGCTGAGCACCAGCGCGGTCGCGCAGACGAGGACGACGGCCAGCGTCCGGGGCTCACGGAGCGACTCGGGGTGCCGGCCGTAGACGGTGACGACCGCGGCCATCCCCATGGCGGCCAGGATCTCGACGGCGCTCGTGGTCAGGCTGCCGGTGCAGAACATCACCATCGGGGTGGCGGCGGCCGCGACACCCACGAGCACGCGCGTGCCCAGCCACCGCGCCAGGTGCGCACAGGTCAGCCCGAGCAGCACCATCGAGGCGGTGAGGACCATCAGCCGGCCCAGGAGGTCGGCGGTGGGGACGTCGGGGCCAAGGGTGGCGACGACCCCCACGGGCGGGTAGAGGAACGGCGGGTACGCCCCCACGGTCGTCGCGACGAGAAGGTCACCACCGGTGACCGGGGGCGAGGTCGGCTGGCAGGCGCCCGTGGCCTGCGGCTTGAAGCGGAAGCACGGGTAGGCGTCGGGGGAGAGGCGCGCCGGGATCTCGACGACGCGGGTGATGGAGGCGTTGCGGATGACCCCCTTGTCGGTGGTGCCGGCCGGGGCGGGGGGCCCGGGTACGCCGATGTCGAGGCGGGCCAGACCCAACGCCTTGACGAGGTGGTCGTTCTCGTCGGGAGCCGCGGTCGCCGGGTTGGCCACCGCCCAGAACAGTCCGAGCAGCAGGTACGGCACGAGGACCATCCCGACCACCCGGGTGACGCGGGAGCGGCCAGCGGGTGGGGCTGCGCGCTCGCTCACGGCGCACAGCATGACATCGGCCGTCCGGGCGGCTGTTAGGCTCCGACGCCGTCGACCCGCGCGGGCCGCGTCGGTCCACGATGGGCGTCCGCCCGATCGAAGGAGGAGCCGACGTGGAGCCCGAACGCGTGGACCCCCAGCACGCCGACAGCGACGAGCCCGGCTACTTCGGCACCCGGCTGGCCCACGACCCCAACCGGGCCAAGGTCTGGCGCCACCTGACGGCCTACCTGGCCCGGTGGATCGAGCCGGGCGCCCGGGTGCTCGAGCTCGGCGCCGGCTGGTGCGACTTCGCCAACGAGCTGGCCGCCTCCGGATCGGTCGCGGAGGTCGTCGCCCTCGACTCCGACGCCACGGTGGAGCGGGCCGCCGGGCCGGGGGTCGTTCCGGTGGTGGCGGACTGCACCGACCTCGCCCTCTTCCCGGACCAGCGGTTCGACGTCGTCTTCGCGTCCAACCTCGTCGAGCACCTCGACCGCGAGGAGACCACCCGGCTGGTGGACGAGAGCCGCCGCGTCTTGCGCCCCGGCGGCCGGCTCATCCTGCTGCAGCCCAACTTCCGACTGGCTCCGGGCCGCTACTTCGACGACTACACGCACGTGTCGATCTGGACCGACCAGTCGCTCGGTGACTTCCTGAGCTCCCGCGGTTGGCGACTTGAGTCGGTGGAGGCCCGGTTCCTCCCGCTCACCCTCAAGTCCCGGGGAGCCGGGCTGACCTTCCTCGTCCCGTGGTACCTCCGCTCGCCCGTGAAGCCGTTCGCCGGCCAGATGCTGCTCGTCGCCGCACGGTGAGGCTCCGCCGATGACCTGGCGGGACAGGACGCTCTGCGTGGTGCTCCCGACCTACAACGAGAAGGACTCGATCGTCGACTGCATCCGGCGGTTCGAGGCGCTGCCGGAGGTCGACGAGGTGCTCGTCGTCAACAACAACGCGGCGCCAGGCACCTCGGCCGAGGTGGCGAAGACCGGGGCGAGGGAGGTCGTCGAGACCCGTCAGGGTTACGGCGCGGCCATCCTGCGGGGCCTGGCCGAGACCGATGCCGACCTCGTCTGCGTCTGTGAGCCCGACGGCACCTTCGACCCGGAGGACCTGCGCAAGCTGCTCGCCTTCATGCCTGAGTGCGACATCGTCATCGGCTCGCGCACCGTCGCGACCTTCATCTGGGACGGAGCCAACATGGGGTGGTTCCTGCGGTGGGGCAACTGGGGCGTCGCCAAGGCCGTGGAGGTCCTGCACAACACCACCTCGCTCAGCGACGTCGGCTGCACGTTCCGGGTCATGACCCGCGAGGCGGCCCGGCAGATCGTGCCGCGCTCGACGGTGGACGGGTCGGCCTTCGGCCTGGAGATGATGCTCCTCGCCGCGATCCTCAAGATCCGGATGGTGCAGGTGCCGGTCAACTACCGGCCCCGGGTGGGCGTCTCGTCGGTGACCGGCGACCCCCGGGCGACCCTTGTCCTGGGCACGGAGATGGTGGGGCACGTCGTCCGCAGCCGGTTCCGGGTCCGGGAGGTCCGGCGCGAACCCGGGTCGGGGTCCCCACGAGGTATCGGAGCGAAGTGGAGAACCTCGTGGGGTGACCTAAAGTGAGCGACGTGACCGACACGACGATCGTCCTCACCGAGGTGCCGCTGAAGGCGCTCGACGTCGAGCGGATCGTCGGCCTCCACAACGGGTCGGAGCCGGTCTTCCGGGTGCTCGTACCGGCCGACACCAAGCGCAACGTCCTCGTCTCGGTGCTCAACCACCTGAGCCTCTTCGAGATGCGCGAGGCCCTGGAGACGCTCAAACCCATCGACCGCACCGAGGCGCACGCCGACGCCGAGCAGACGCTGGCCGAGAGCCTCGAGGCGCTCACCCAGGCGGGGGTCCAGGCGACTGGGGCCATCACCGACGACGACCCGCTCCCCACCCTCGAGGCCGAGGTGGAGGCGGGGGCCAGCGAGGTCGTCATCGTCACCGAGCCGCACGCCCTGCAGGACACCTTCCACACCGACTGGGCCAGCGAGGCCCGCGAGCGGCTCGGCGTACCGGTGCTGCACGTCTACACGGGGGACTGGCGCCTCGGCTGAGCATCGCCTTCTGCCTACCCACGGCCCGGACAGGGCCTCGTAGCGGAAGCAATTTGGCCGCCCTCCGGGCCAGGCGGTACCCTTGAGAACTGTGTCTGGGCTCGCCCAGGCACAGGCAGCAGGAACCGAGCCGGCACCGCACGACCGAAGACATCTCGCGGCGTACCGGGGCAGGCTCACCTCTCTCGCCGGGCAGTCCTCAGGGGCTAGGGGCGGACCGAAGGTCCGTGCCGTGCCGCTCCTGGACGGTGCAGGGGAGAGCACTCTGGACGACACACCCGAACGCGGGGGTCGGCCAGGGCCACACCAAGGAGCGCCGCCGCCAGAACGGCGGGGCAGATCAACTCGAGACGACGTACGGAGAACAGGTTGCCCACGATCAACCAGCTGGTCCGCAAGGGTCGCCAGGACAAGGTCACCAAGACCAAGACCCCGGCCCTGAAGGGTTCGCCCCAGCGACGCGGGGTGTGCACGCGCGTGTACACCACCACCCCCAAGAAGCCGAACTCGGCGCTGCGCAAGGTCGCGCGCGTCAAGCTGACCTCGGGCATCGAGGTCACGGCTTACATCCCCGGTGTCGGTCACAACCTGCAGGAGCACTCCATCGTGCTCGTGCGTGGTGGCCGCGTGAAGGACCTCCCGGGGGTCCGCTACAAGATCGTGCGCGGTTCGCTCGACGCCCAGGGCGTTCGGGGCCGCAAGCAGGCCCGCTCCCGTTACGGCGCCAAGAAGGAGAAGAAGTAATGCCGCGCAAGGGCCCCGCCCCGAAGCGTCCGCTGGTCGTCGACCCGGTGCACAACAGCCCGTTGGTCACCCAGCTGGTCAACAAGATCCTGCTCGACGGCAAGAAGTCGATCGCGGAGACCATCGTCTACGGCGCCCTCGAGGGTGCCCGCCAGAAGACCGGCACCGACCCGGTCCAGACGCTGAAGCGTGCCCTGGACAACATCAAGCCGGCCCTCGAGGTCAAGTCCCGCCGCGTCGGTGGTGCCACCTACCAGGTGCCGATCGAGGTCAAGCCCGGTCGCTCCACGACGCTGGCCCTGCGCTGGCTGGTCGGCTACTCGCGCCAGCGCCGCGAGAAGACCATGACCGAGCGCCTCATGAACGAGATCCTCGACGCGAGCAACGGCCTCGGTGCCGCGGTGAAGCGCCGTGAGGACACCCACAAGATGGCCGAGTCCAACAAGGCCTTCGCGCACTACCGCTGGTGACCTGACCCGTTCCGACCTCTCTGAACCGTGAGCCAGATCGGCAGGTATGCCGCGAGTGCGCCACACGCACCCGGCATACCTGCCGCTCGCCCCGCGTTGTACGGACCGGGACGGCGACACCGCCCCACATCTTCACGCCCACAATCTTTGAGATGAGAGACCACCCGTGGCACTCGACGTTCTGACGGACCTCACGAAGGTCCGCAACATCGGCATCATGGCGCACATCGACGCCGGCAAGACCACGACGACGGAGCGCATCCTCTTCTACACCGGCATCAACTACAAGATCGGTGAGGTCCACGACGGCGCCGCCACGATGGACTGGATGGAGCAGGAGCAGGAGCGCGGCATCACCATCACGTCGGCCGCGACGACGACCTTCTGGAAGAACCACCAGATCAACCTCATCGACACCCCCGGCCACGTCGACTTCACCGTCGAGGTCGAGCGCAACCTGCGCGTCCTCGACGGCGCCGTGGCGGTGTTCGACGGCAAGGAGGGTGTGGAGCCGCAGTCCGAGACGGTCTGGCGCCAGGCCGACAAGTACACGGTCCCGCGCATCTGCTTCGTCAACAAGATGGACAAGCTCGGCGCCGACTTCTACTTCACCGTGCAGACGATCGTCGACCGGCTCGGGGCCACCCCCCTGGTCGTGCAGCTGCCGATCGGCTCCGAGTCCGACTTCGTCGGTGTCGTCGACCTGCTGACCATGAAGGCCTTCACCTGGCATGGCGAGGTCAAGCTCGGTGACGACTACGAGATCGAGGAGATCCCGGCCGACCTGCGCGAGAAGGCGGAGCAGTACCGCCACGACCTGGTCGAGAAGGTCGCCGAGAGCGACGACACCCTCATGGAGAAGTACCTCGAGGGCGAGGAGCTGACGGTGGCCGAGCTCAAGGCCGGCATCCGCGCGCTCACGATCGCCGGCGAGGTCAACCCCGTCCTGTGCGGAACGGCCTTCAAGAACAAGGGCGTCCAGCCCATGCTCGACGCCGTTCTCGACTACCTGCCGTCGCCGCTCGACGTGCCTCCGACCGAGGGCCATCGCCCCGGCAAGGAGGAGGAGATCGTCGTGCGTCACGCCGACGCCTCGGAGCCGTTCTCGGCGCTGGCGTTCAAGATCGCGACGCACCCGTTCTTCGGCACCCTCACCTACATCCGGGTCTACTCCGGCCACGTGGCCGCCGGCTCGCCGGTGGTCAACTCGACCAAGGGCAAGAAGGAGCGCATCGGCAAGCTCTTCCAGATGCACTCCAACAAGGAGAACCCCGTCGACGGCGCGTCCGCCGGTCACATCTACGCGGCCATCGGCCTCAAGGACACGACCACGGGCGACACCCTGTGCGACCCGGCCGACCAGGTGATCCTCGAGTCGATGACCTTCCCTGAGACCGTGATCTCGGTGGCCATCGAGCCGAAGACCAAGGGCGACCAGGAGAAGCTCGGCGTCGCCATCCAGAAGCTCGCGCAAGAGGACCCGACGTTCCAGGTCCACCAGGACGACGAGTCCGGTCAGACGATCATCGCCGGGATGGGCGAGCTCCACCTCGACATCCTGGTCGACCGGATGCGCCGTGAGTTCAAGGTCGAGGCCAACGTCGGCAAGCCGCAGGTGGCTTACCGCGAGACGATCCGCCGCGCCGTGGAGAAGCTGGACTACACCCACAAGAAGCAGACCGGTGGGTCGGGCCAGTACGCCAAGGTGCAGATCACGCTCGAGCCGCTTGACACCCACGAGGGCGAGCTCTACCAGTTCGAGAACAAGGTCACCGGTGGTCGCATCCCCCGGGAGTACATCCCGTCGGTCGACCAGGGCATCCAGGACGCCATGCAGTACGGCGTGCTGGCCGGCTACCCCCTCGTCGGCATCAAGGCGACCCTGCTCGACGGGGCCTACCACGATGTCGACTCCTCGGAGATGGCGTTCAAGATCGCCGGCTCCATGGTGCTCAAGGACGCCGTCCGCAAGGCGGACCCGGTGCTTCTCGAGCCGATGATGGCCGTCGAGGTGCGCACGCCGGAGGAGTACATGGGCGACGTCATCGGCGACATCAACAGCCGCCGCGGGCAGATCCAGGCGATGGAGGACATCAGCGGCGCCAAGGTCGTGCGCGGTCTCGTCCCGCTGTCGGAGATGTTCGGCTACGTCGGCGACCTGCGGTCCAAGACCCAGGGCCGGGCCAACTACTCCATGCAGTTCGACTCCTACGCCGAGGTCCCCCGGTCCGTGGCGGAGGAGATCATCAAGAAGACCCGCGGGGAGTGACCGCCCGGGCGGCGGGCGCCAGCAGGCATACCCCGTCATCCCGTAAGGTGTCTCTCCGGATTCGACCAGCAGAACCACCATCGGTGCGTGGCTACCCACACACCACCCAGCACGCGCCACGTCCAGCCATAGGTCGACCGGCGTTAACCAAGTCCTGAGGAGGACCACAGTGGCGAAGGCCAAGTTCGAGCGGACCAAGCCGCACGTCAACATCGGCACCATCGGTCACATCGACCACGGCAAGACGACGCTGACGGCAGCGATCTCGAAGGTCCTGCACGACAAGTACCCCACGCTGAACCCGCAGTTCGCGTTCGACGACATCGACAAGGCGCCCGAGGAGAAGCAGCGCGGCATCACCATCTCCATCGCGCACATCGAGTACCAGACCGAGGGTCGTCACTACGCGCACGTCGACTGCCCCGGGCACGCCGACTACGTGAAGAACATGATCACCGGTGCGGCGCAGATGGACGGCGCGATCCTCGTGGTCGCGGCGACCGACGGCCCCATGCCGCAGACGCGTGAGCACGTCCTCCTGGCTCGCCAGGTCGGTGTGCCCTACATCGTCGTGGCGCTCAACAAGGCCGACATGGTCGACGACGAGGAGATCCTCGAGCTCGTCGAGCTGGAGGTCCGTGAGCTGCTGTCGTCCTACGAGTTCCCCGGCGACGACCTCCCGGTCGTCAAGGTCTCCGCCCTGAAGGCCCTGGAGGGCGACGAGGAGTGGGGCAAGTCGGTCCTCGAGCTCATGGACGCCGTCGACACGGCCATCCCGACGCCGGAGCGTGAGATCGACAAGCCGTTCCTCATGCCCGTCGAGGACGTCTTCACGATCACCGGTCGCGGCACCGTCGTCACCGGCCGTATCGAGCGCGGCACCCTCAAGGTCAACGAGGAGGTCGAGATCGTCGGCATCCACACCGGGCCGCCGGCGAAGACCATCGTCACCGGCATCGAGATGTTCCGCAAGCTGCTCGACGAGGGTCGCGCGGGCGAGAACGTCGGTCTGTTGCTGCGTGGCACCAAGCGCGAGGACGTCGAGCGCGGCCAGGTCGTGGCCAAGCCCAAGACCATCACGCCGCACACGAACTTCGACGCGAACGTCTACATCCTGTCCAAGGACGAGGGTGGCCGGCACACGCCGTTTTACGACAACTACCGTCCGCAGTTCTACTTCCGCACCACCGACGTCACCGGGGTCGTCAAGCTCCCCGAGGGCACCGAGATGGTCATGCCAGGTGACAACACCGAGATGGCGGTCGAGCTGATCCAGCCGATCGCCATGGAGGACGGTCTCCGCTTCGCGATCCGCGAGGGTGGCCGCACCGTCGGCGCCGGCCGCGTCACCAAGATCACCAAGTGATCTGACGCTCCAGCAACACCTGCTTCACCGTGAAGGGCCCCGTGACTCCGGTCTCGGGGCTCTTTTCGTATGTCGGTGGAGCCACAGGTGGGTATGCCGGTGCTCCGCCGGCTTGACCCGTCGGGGCCGCGCACGGCTGTGCAGGAACCGGGGGTGTGTCGGCTGCGGGCACTAGGGTGAGAGTCGGTTCGATAAAGGGGTGTCCAGTTGTCGCAGTCTGCTCGTTCACACGCTCGACCCGATCTCGACGTCGCCCTGGAGCGCGCCAAGGGGGAGGTCTCCGACGTGCTGCTGACCGTCGAGCACGCGTTGGACCGCGCCAAGCGCGCACGCAAGGTCGTCGTCAAGGATGGCGCCGACCGTAACGCGGAGCTGGCTCTAGGTGAGTCGATCCAGAGCCTCGAGAAGCTGCGCAAGCGCCTGCTGCAGGACACCTACTTCGCGGGCGACAACATCCGGCTGCTGTGAGCTCAGCTCCGACCGGCTTGCCGCGTAGCGGCGAGGAGATCCAGGCTGCCCTGCAGGGGTTCGTCAGGCGCTGGCAGAGCTATGCGGGCACCGAGCGGAGCGAGGCGCAGACCTTCCTCAACGAGCTGTTCGAGTGCTTCGGCACGTCCCGGATCGACGTCGGTGCCAAGTTCGAGGACTTCCAGGCGTCGGCCTCCGGCTCCGGTTTCATGGACCTGCACTGGCCCGAGGTCGTCATCGTCGAGATGAAGCGACCGTCGCGCAGCATCGTCCAGTCGGCCCAGGACCAGGTCATGCGCTATTGGCGCGAGTCAGCCGTCGAGGCGCTCGACCAGCCCGCCGCCCGCTACGTCGTCGTCTGCTCGTTTCAGCGGTTCGAGATCTGGGAGCCCGGGCGCTTCCCGATGCGACCACGACTCACCTTCGAGATCGAGGAGCTGCCCGAGCGCTACCAGGCCCTGGCGTTCCTGGCCGCACCAACGCTGGTGCCATCGTTCCTTGAGCACCACCGAGCGCTCACCAAGGAAGCGGCAGCATCAGTGGCCCTGCTCTATCAGTCGTTGAAGGACCGTTCGGCGGCGCCGATCGATGAGGTCCAGCGCTTCACGATGCAGACCGTGTGGTGCCTGTTTGCTGAAGACCTGGGGGTGATCGACGGCTACCCGCTGCAGAGCATCGTCGCCTCCCTGCGGCGCGACCCGAGCCGTTCGTCGGCCGCGGAGATCGGGCTGCTGTTCCGCGTGCTGAACCAGAAGGGCCACCACAACCGCCAGGGCGCGCTGAGCGGCACCCGCTACGTCAACGGCGAGCTCTTTGCCCGCCCAGCCGAGGTCAACCTCAACCAGGAGGAGCTCGCTCTGCTGGCCCAGGTGGCCGAGCACGACTGGCGCAAGGTCGACCCCACCATCTTCGGTTCCCTGATGGAAGGTGTCCTTGGTCGCGAACGACGGTGGGAGCTGGGCGCCCACTACACGCACGAGGTCGACATCCTCAAGATCGTCGAGCCGACCATCATCCGGCCCTGGCAGGCGCGCATCGACGCCTGCACCTCACCTCGTGAGCTGCGAGACCTGCTCGACGAGCTGTGCGCATTCCGGGTCCTCGACCCAGCCTGCGGCTGCGGCAACTTCCTCTACGTGGCCTACCGAGAGCTGCGGTCACTGGAGTATCAGCTCAAGCAGCGCATCACGTCGATGGCGCAGGAGCAGGGCGTCCCGGTGCCGCCGGGGCCGTGGCCGTTCTACGCGTTGAGCAACCTGCAGGGCATCGATATCGAGCGGGTCGCGGTCCTCATCGCGCGGGTGACCTTGTGGATGGGGCACCGCCAGATGATCGACCGGTTCGGTGTGGCCGAGCCCGTGCTCCCGCTGGTCGACCTGTCCACCATCCAGGTCGCCGATGCGCTGCGGGTCGAGTGGCCGGAGACGGACTGCATCGTTGGTAACCCCCCCTTTCTTGGGGCAAAATACGTGCGGCAGGAGCGGGGAGACGACTACACCCAGTGGCTGATCTCAAGGTTTGGGGTCGGCATTAAGGACTACTGCGTTTACTGGTTCCGTCGCGCCCAGGACCACCTGCAGGAGCAGCAGCGCGCCGGCCTCGTTGGCACGAACTCCATCTCTCAAACAAGTGGCCGATCCGCTTCCTTGGACTACATTCTCGCCACCGGCGGAATAATCACCGATGCCACCTCAAGCCAGAAGTGGCCCGGCGAGGCCAAGGTGCATGTCAGTTTGGTCAACTGGATTTACGGTGGGGCGACAGCGCCTACCTTCCTCGACGGCGTCGAGGTGGCCGGAATCTCAAGCCAACTGCGACCGCTAAGCGACTCATCAGCCTCCGCGGCAGTTCTCAATGAGAACCGGAACCGCGCGTTTGCGGGTGTCGTGCCCCAGGCCAAGGGCTTCGTGCTTGCGGCTCCGGAGGCTGACGCCCTCCGCCAGAACCCTGACAATTGCGCCGTGGTTCTGCCGTTCTTGACGGGGGATGACATCGTCAACAACGTGGGCGCTCTGCCCTCACGTTGGGTCATTGATTTCCGAAGCCTGTCCCTGGAGGCGGCGCAGCGCTTCATCGAGCCTCTACGAGTGGTCAGGGAACGAGTCCGTCCCGAGCGCGATGCGTCTACGAACCGCGCCACGGAAAGCCGGTGGTGGCTGTTCGGTCGGCGGGTTGAGGGAATGAGACGCGCTGTTGACGGCTTGTCCCGCTATGTGGCCGCCGGCTCGACAGGGAAGCGGTTTGCCGCAGCCTGGCAGAAGTCAGCAACAGTCCCCAATAACGCAGTCTGTGTTTTCGCGTTTGACGATGACTTCTCCATGGGGGTTCTCCAGTCCCGCGTTCACGTGGCCTGGGCTTGGGCTCAGTCCTCGACGCTGAAGGGCGACCTTCGATACACGCCGTCTTCGGTATTCGCGACCTTCCCGTGGGCCGGCGCATTCGCCACTCCGGACCGGCGCGAGCGCGTCGCCGAGGCGTGTCGACGGCTGCTCGCCCGGCGGTCGGAGATCTGCCTGAGCGAGCAGATCGGCTTGACGACGCTGTACAACCAGGTCGACGACGGCGCCTACGTCGACCTGAAGCGCCTGCACCGTGCTCTCGACGAGGCCGTCGCCGACTGCTATGGCTGGCCCGCGAACGTGGCGCAGGACGATGCCGAGCTGGTCCGGCGCCTGACGGCGCTCAACCGCCGGATCGTCGAGGGCGAGGTGGCCTACGCGCCGTTCGCCTACCTCGAGACTCCAACCCGGGTCGGCGTCGACGTCGGAGAGTGACCCGGCCGGACTCCGGTCGACGCGGCATACAGTGACGGCCATGCCGAACCCGACCGCCACGGCGTTCGACCGCGACGTCGAGGCTCAGGCGCTCATCGACTTCGTCGACGCGTCGCCGTCACCCTTCCACGCCGTCCGCACCGCCGCCGCCCTCCTCGAGCCGGCCGGGTTCACCGAAGTCCACGAGGACGAGGCCTTTCCCAGCCCTCCCGGCCGCTACTACCTCGTCCGCGGTGGCTCCCTGGTCGCCTGGAGCACCGCCCACCGACCGGCCGAACCCGTCCGCTCGTTCCGGGTGGTCGGCGCGCACACCGACAGCCCCAACCTGCGGATCAAGCCCAACCCCGACGTCGCCCGCGCCGGCTGGCAGCTGCTCGGCGTCGAGGTCTACGGCGGCCCCCTGCTCAGCTCGTGGCTCGACCGCGACCTGGGCCTCTCCGGCCGTGTCGCCATCCGCGAGCACGACCACACGGTCAGCACCCGGTTGCTCACCGTCGACGAGCCCGTCCTGCGGGTCGCCCACCTGGCCATCCACCTCGACCGGACGCAGAACCAGGCCTTGAGCCTCAACCCCCAGCAGCACCTCATGCCCCTGTGGGGGATGGGGGAGGCGCCGGGCGACTTCCGGGCCTGGCTGGGCGACCAGGTCAGCGCCGACGCCACCGACGTTCTCGCCTGGGACGTGATGACGCACGACGTCCAGCCGTCGCGCGTGATCGGCCGCGACCGTGACCTCATCGCCGCCCCGCGCCTGGACAACCTGGCGACCTGCCGCGCCGGCGTCGCTGCCCTGCTGCACGCCTGCGCCCAGGACAACCCGCACGTCCCCGTGCTCGCGCTCTTCGACCACGAGGAGGTGGGCAGCGTCTCCGAGCGGGGGGCGCAGTCCGGCCTGCTCACCGACACCCTCGAGCGCGTCGTCCACGCCTCAGGCGGGTCCCGGGAGGACTACCTCCGCGCGATGGCCCGCACCGTCGTCGCGTCCGGAGACATGGCCCACGCCACCCACCCCAACTACGTCGACCGCCACGACCCCCAGCACCAGGTCGCCGTCAACGGCGGGCCGGTGCTCAAGGTCAACGCGCAGCTGCGCTACGCCACGGACTCGGTCGGCGCCGCGGCCTTCGTCCTCGCGTGCGAGCAGGCGGGCGCACCGGTGCAGCGCTTCGTCGTCCGCACCGACCTCCCGTCGGGCAGCACCGTCGGCCCGATCACCGCTGCCCTGACGGGGGCGACGACGGTGGACTTCGGTGCGCCCCTACTGTCGATGCACAGCGCGCGTGAGCTCTGCGGAGCCCACGACCCCGCGATGTATGCCGCCGCGCTGGCCGCGTTCCTCGCGCCCCAGACGTCGGGCTGACCCAGCGGCCAACCGGACGCCCATGAGGTATGCGGGCAGTGACTCAAGGGAGCGGTCAGCGCGGTGGAGACAACCCCTCCTGAGGGGTCGAACCCACCGCGAACTCCTGTTGCGTCGGCAACGTCAGCAGCGTGGCCCGCCCGCCCGCCCGCCCGCCCGCTCGCCGCAGCCCGCCCCGCGCGGCCGGGGTGACCTGACGGCATACCGTGGTCGATCGCTGCTCTTTGGAGGTCCGCGATCGACCACGCTGTCGGATTGCCACCGGGTGAGGCCCATGCTGGTGGCGCGGATTTGATCGCCCCCCGCCGCCTCTGGCACACTAAGGAAGTTGCTTGACGCGCAGGACTGACCCATGTGAGTCCCGCCGCCCCTTGTCGGACACGTTGAAGCGTGGCTCGAGGGAAGCGCAAGCACCCGGTTCCACCGGGGATCACGACCAACACCCGGCCTCGGGCACGTCAGTGCCGAGCGCCGGACCGCGGAGCGGGTGCGACACACCCGACCTCGGGGGTCGGCCCCAGGAGCACGAATAGCAGTTGCCCGGCGAGAGAGAGACTTGACCCAGATGGCGGGACAGAAGATCCGCATCCGCTTGAAGTCGTATGACCACGAGGTCATCGACAGCTCGGCGCGCAAGATCGTCGACACGGTGACCCGTGCCGGTGCGACGGTGGTCGGCCCAGTGCCGCTGCCGACGGAGAAGAACGTCTTCGTCGTCATCCGCTCGCCGCACAAGTACAAGGACTCGCGCGAGCACTTCGAGATGCGGACGCACAAGCGGCTCATCGACATCATCGACCCGACGCCGAAGGCTGTCGACTCGCTGATGCGGCTCGACCTGCCCGCCGACGTCAACATTGAAATCAAGCTCTGAGATCAAGCGCCGAAAGATGATGAGATGACTACTACCACCGTGAAGACGGTCAAGGGCGTTCTCGGCGAGAAGCTCGGCATGACCCAGGTCTGGGACGCCGGCAACCGCCTGATCCCCGTGACCGTCATCAAGGCCGGCCCCTGCGTGGTCACCCAGGTCCGCGACGCTGACACCGACGGCTACGGCGCCGTGCAGATCGCGTTCGGCGAGATCGACCCGCGCAAGGTCAACCAGCCCATGAAGGGCCACTTCGCCAAGGCGGGCGTCACCCCCCGCCGCCACCTGGTCGAGCTGCGCACCGGCGACTCCGCCGAGTACGCCCTCGGCCAGGAGGTCACGGTAGAGGCCTTCGAGGCCGGCCAGCAGGTCGACGCGAGCGGCCGCACCAAGGGCAAGGGCTTCGCCGGCGTGATGAAGCGCCACGGTTTCCACGGCGTCTCCTCGTCCCACGGTGCGCACAAGAACCACCGCAAGCCCGGCTCGATCGGCGGGTGCTCCACCCCCGGCCGCGTCTTCAAGGGCATGCGGATGGCCGGCCGGATGGGCGGCCAGCGCCAGACCACCCAGAACCTCACCATCCACTCGGTCGACGCCGAGAAGGGCCTGCTGCTCGTCAAGGGTGCCGTTCCCGGCCCCCGCGGTGGCATCGTCCTCGTCCGCACCGCGGCCAAGAGCGCCCCGATCGTGAAGGGAGCCTGACCCGATGGCCACCACCAGCACCAGCATCGCCACTGCGGCCGACCTGCCCGCCGAGATCTTCGGCGTCCAGACCAACGTCCCGCTCATCCACCAGGTCGTCGTCGCCCAGCTCGCGGCCGCCCGTCAGGGCACGCACTCGACGAAGAACCGGGGCGAGGTCCGAGGCGGCGGCGCGAAGCCGTACCGCCAGAAGGGCACCGGCCGCGCCCGCCAGGGCTCGACCCGCGCGCCACAGTTCACCGGCGGTGGCGTCGTCCACGGCCCGACGCCGCGCGACTACTCGCAGCGCACCCCCAAGAAGATGAAGGCCGCGGCCCTGCGCGGTGCCCTCTCCGACCGGGCCCGCCACGACCGCGTGCACGTCATCGACAGCCTCGTCTCCGGCAGCGCGCCCTCGGCCAAGCAGGCGTATGCCGCGCTGATCGGCGTCACCTCCCGCCCGAACGTGCTCGTCGTGCTCGAGCGCTCCGACGAGGTCGCGTGGAAGAGCGTGCGCAACCTCCAGGACGTGCACGTGCTCGCCGCCGACCAGCTCAACACCTACGACGTGCTGTGCTCCGACGACGTGGTCTTCACCCGTGGCGCGCTCGACGCGTTCGTCGCCGCGTCGGCCCGGACCGCCTCGAAGCTCATCAGGGTCGAGGACACCGGCTCGGCGCTACCGACCGTCGTCGCCGACACCGAGCCCACCGAGCCCACCGAGCCCACCGAGCCGACAGTGTCCCCCGAGGCCACCGAGCCCAACGAGGCCACCGAGGCCGGTCCCGGCGGCAGCCACGCCGCAGCCAGTGAGGACGAGAAGTGAGCATCCACATCAAGGACCCCCGCGACATCCTCATTGCGCCGGTCGTGTCGGAAAAGTCCTACGGGCTGCTCGACGAGGGGAAGTACACCTTCCTCGTCGACCCGCGGTCGAACAAGACGGAGATCAAGATCGCCATCGAGCAGGTCTTCAACGTCAAGGTCGACTCGGTGCACACGCTGAACCGTCAGGGCAAGACCCGCCGCACCCGTTTCGGCACCGGCAAGCGCAAGAACACCAAGCGCGCGATCGTCACCCTCCGTGAAGGATCCATCGACATCTTCGGCGCGAGCGCCTGAGCCGTCGAGGGATCTGGACAGGACTAGAGGACACACACCATGGCTATCCGTAAGTACAAGCCGACCACCCCGGGCCGTCGCGGCTCGTCGGTCGCCGACTTCGTCGAGGTGACCCGCACCACGCCGGAGAAGTCGCTGGTCCGCCCGCTCTCCAAGAGCGGCGGCCGCAACAACGCCGGCCGGATCACGACCCGGCACATCGGTGGCGGTCACAAGCGCGCCTACCGCGTCATCGACTTCCGTCGACACGACAAGGACGGCGTGCCGGCGACGGTCGCCCACATCGAGTACGACCCCAACCGCACCGCGCGCATCGCGCTGCTGCACTACGCCGACGGCGAGAAGCGCTACATCCTCGCGCCGAACCGGCTGCGTCAGGGTGACCGCGTCGAGAACGGTGCCGGAGCCGACATCAAGCCCGGCAACGCCCTCCCGCTGCGCAACATCCCGACGGGTACCACGGTGCACGCCATCGAGCTCAAGCCCGGCGGTGGCGCGAAGATCGCCCGCTCGGCCGGGTCGAAGGTGCAGCTCGTGGCCAAGGACGGGCCCTACGCCCAGCTGCGTATGCCGTCCGGCGAGATCCGCAACGTCGACCTGCGCTGCCGCGCCACGGTCGGTGAGGTGGGCAACGCCGAGCAGAGCAACATCAACTGGGGCAAGGCCGGCCGGATGCGATGGAAGGGCAAGCGCCCGACCGTCCGCGGTGTTGCCATGAACCCCGTGGACCACCCGCACGGTGGTGGCGAGGGCAAGACGTCCGGTGGACGTCACCCGGTCAGCCCCTGGGGCCAGGCCGAGGGGCGTACCCGTCGTCCGCACAAGGAGAGCGACAAGCTCATCGTCCGTCGCCGCCGTTCTGGCAAGAAGCGCTGAGGAGCCTGACCAACCATGCCTCGTAGTCTCAAGAAGGGTCCCTTCATCGACGACCACCTTCAGAAGAAGGTGGACGTGCAGAACGAAGCGGGCACGAAGAACGTCATTAAGACGTGGTCGCGCCGTTCGGTCATCAGCCCGGACATGCTCGGCCACACTCTCGCCGTGCACGACGGCCGCAAGCACGTCCCGGTGTTCGTCACCGAGTCGATGGTCGGCCACAAGCTCGGTGAGTTCGCTCCGACGCGCACCTTCCGTGGGCACATCAAGGACGACAAGAAGGGACGTCGTCGCTGATGTCCACGACCGCTACCGCCACCACTGAGGTCACCCAGCCCGCGGTCCTCGAGGCCACCGCCCGGGCCATGCACGTCCGGGTGACGCCGCAGAAGGCCCGCCGCGTCGTGGCCCTCATCCGTGGCAAGCAGGCCACGGAGGCTGTCGCCGTGCTGCGCTTCGCGCCGCAGGCCGCGTCCGAGCCGATCCGCAAGGTGCTCGAGAGCGCCATCGCCAACGCCCGGGTCAAGGCCGACCGCGCGTCCGAGGCGTTCGACGAGCGCACCCTGGTCATCTCGTCGGTCTACATCGACGAGGGTCCGACCATGAAGCGGTTCCGCCCGCGGGCCCAGGGTCGAGCCAGCCGCATCAACAAGCGTACGAGCCACATCACGGTCGTCGTCGCGCCCACCGGAAAGGTCACGTCCCCCGCTCCCCGCAGGGGCGTGGCGAAGAAGGCCACCACACGTCAGGGAGGCACCCGCTAATGGGTCAGAAGGTCAACCCGAACGGGTTCCGGCTCGGCATCACCACCGAGCACAAGAGCCGCTGGTTCGCGGACTCCACCAAGGACGGGCAGCGCTACCGCGACTTCGTCAAGGAGGACGTGGCGATCCGCCGGCTCATGGAGACCGGCATGGAGCGCGCCGGCATCTCCCGCGTGGAGATCGAGCGCACCCGTGACCGCGTCCGCGTCGACATCCACACCGCGCGGCCGGGCATCGTCATCGGCCGTCGCGGCGCGGAGGCCGACCGGATCCGTGGTGAGCTGGAGAAGCTGACCGGCAAGCAGGTCCAGCTGAACATTCTCGAGGTCAAGAACCCCGAGATCGACGCGCAGCTGGTCGCCCAGGGCGTCGCCGAGCAGCTCGCCGCCCGCGTCTCCTTCCGGCGCGCGATGCGCAAGGGTATGCAGTCCGCCCAGCGCGCCGGTGCGAAGGGCATCCGGGTGCAGTGCTCCGGTCGTCTCCAGGGCGCCGAGATGTCGCGCTCGGAGTTCTACCGCGAAGGCCGGGTCCCGCTGCACACGCTGCGCGCCAACATCGACTACGGCTTCTACGAGGCCCGGACGACGTTCGGTCGCATCGGCGTCAAGGTGTGGATCTACAAGGGCGACATGACCGCTCGCGAGCTCGCCCAGCAGCAGGCGGCCGCGCCGCGGGCCCCCCGTGGACCGCGTCGCGACGGCGCCGACCGCGCCGAGCGGCCGATGCGGGCCCGCCGGGACGCGCCCGAGTCCACCTCGGCGCCGCAGGGTGCCGACACCACCGAGACCGTCGCTGCCCAGGCCCCTGAGGCCGCGGCCAGCGCCTCGACGGCTCAGAACGAGCAGGCCTGACCATGTTGATCCCCCGTCGAGTCAAGCACCGCAAGCAGCACCACCCGGGTCGCTCGGGCGCTGCCACCGGTGGCACGCGTATCGCCTTCGGCGACTACGGCCTCCAGGCCCTCGAACCGGCGTACGTGACGAACCGTCAGATCGAGTCGGCCCGTATCGCCATGACCCGCTATATGAAGCGTGGCGGGAAGGTCTGGATCAACATCTACCCGGACCGTCCCCTGACCAAGAAGCCCGCTGAGACCCGCATGGGTTCAGGTAAGGGTTCGCCCGAGTGGTGGATCGCCAACGTCAAGCCGGGTCGGGTGATGTTCGAGCTGTCTGGTGTGCCGGAGCCGATCGCCCGCGAGGCGATGCGCCTGGCCATGCACAAGCTCCCCATGAAGTGCCGTTTCGTTCGGCGTGAAGGTGGTGACATCTGATGGCAGTCGGGACCAAGGACCTCGCGTCCGAGAACCTGCGCGGCCTCGAGGACGAGCGCCTCGTCGACGAGCTGAAGAAGGCCAAGGAGGAGCTGTTCAACCTCCGCTTCCAGTCGGCCACCGGCCAGCTGGACAACCACGGCCGGCTGCGCGCCGTCCGCAAGGACATCTCGCGCATCTACACCGAGATGCGCGAGCGCGAGCTCGGCATCGGTATGCCGCCGAGCACGTCGAGCACGTCGGCCGCGTCGGACAGCAAGGCCGACGGCACGTCGGACAGCAAGGCCGACAAGAAGGCCGCCAAGGCCGAGAAGAAGGCCCAGAGCAAGGCCGAGAAGAACACGAAGGCCGAGGACGAGGCATGAGCGAGAACACCACCCCCGCACCAGCGGACGCGCCCGAGCGGCAGTACCGCAAGACGCGGTTCGGCTATGTCGTCAGCGACAAGATGGACAAGACCGTCGTCGTCGCCGTCGAGGACCGCGTCAAGCACGCGCTCTACGGCAAGGTCCTGCGGCGCAGCAGCAAGGTGAAGGCGCACGACGAGGCCAATGCGGCCGGCGTCGGTGACCGCGTCCTCATCATGGAGACCCGCCCGCTGTCGGCCACGAAGCGCTGGCGCGTCGTGGAGATTCTGGAGAAGGCCAAGTGATCCAGCAGGAGTCTCGGCTTCGCGTCGCCGACAACACCGGTGCCAAGGAGATCCTCTGCATCCGGGTGCTCGGTGGCTCGGGCCGTCGCTACGCCGGCATCGGCGACACCATCGTGGCGACCGTCAAGGACGCGATCCCCGGCGGCAACGTCAAAAAGGGCGACGTCGTCAAGGCCGTCATCGTGCGCACCGTCAAGGAGCGCCGTCGGGCCGACGGGTCCTACATCAAGTTCGACGAGAACGCCGCCGTCATCCTCAAGGCCGACGGCGACCCGCGTGGCACCCGCATCTTCGGCCCGGTGGGCCGCGAGCTGCGCGAGAAGCGCTTCATGAAGATCATCTCGCTCGCCCCGGAGGTGTTGTGATGGGCGCCCACAGCATGCGCATCAAGAAGGGTGACCTCGTCCAGATCATCTCCGGCCGTGCGCAGAAGAACGGCGGCGACCGAGGCAAGCAGGGCAAGGTCATCGCGGTCTACCCCGACACGCAGCGCGTACTCGTCGAGGGGATCAACCGGGTCACCAAGCACACCAAGGCGGGGGCGACCGCTCGCGGCACCCGCACCGGTGGCCTCGTGCACACCGAGGCACCCGTCCACGTGAGCAACGTCGCGGTCGTCGACCCCGACACGAAGAAGCCGACGCGGATCAAGACCCGCGTCGAGATGGTGGAGCGCGACGGCCGGCAGAAGGCCCACCGGGTCCGCGTCGCCGTGCGTTCCGGTAAGGATCTCTCATGACGCAGACCGACACCCGCCCCGCTGACATCGCGGCGGACCTGACCGACCACACGGACGGCTCCGACACCGTCTCAGTGCCGCGGCTCAAGCAGCGCTACCGCGACGAGATCAAGCCGGCCCTGCGCGACCAGTTCTCCTACCAGAACGTCATGCAGGTGCCCGGTGTGGTCAAGGTCGTCGTCAACATGGGGGTCGGCGACGCGGCCAAGGACAGCAAGCTGATCGAGGGCGCCGTGCGCGACCTCGGGGCGATCACGGGCCAGAAGCCCATCGTCACCAAGGCCCGCAAGTCGATCGCCCAGTTCAAGCTGCGTGAGGGGATGCCCATCGGCGCCCACACGACGCTGCGTGGCGACCGGATGTGGGAGTTCCTCGACCGTCTCGTGACGATCGCCCTCCCGCGCATCCGCGACTTCCGTGGCCTGTCGCCCAAGCAGTTCGACGGCAACGGCAACTACACGTTCGGTCTCACGGAGCAGTCGATGTTCCACGAGATCGACCAGGACCGCATCGACCGCGTGCGCGGCATGGACATCACCGTCGTCACGACGGCAACCAACGACGACGAAGGCCGCGCGCTGCTCAAGGCCCTCGGCTTCCCCTTCAAGGAGAACTGACAGATGGCCAAGACCGCCCTCGTTAACAAGGCGAACGCGACGCCGAAGTTCAAGGTCCGCGGCTACACGCGCTGCCAGCGCTGCGGCCGTCCGCACTCGGTCTACCGCAAGTTCGGCCTGTGCCGGATCTGCCTGCGCGAGATGGCCCACCGCGGCGAGCTCCCAGGCGTGACCAAAAGCTCTTGGTAGATACCCCTCGAAGTTCTCCGCTCGTTCCGCCCACGCAGAGCGTGGGACCCTGCTCCGATACGTCGCGGGGACCCCGAGATGGACACGCACCTCTTACCCACGCACCACAGACATCGAAGGTCCACCCGGGCATACGCCCGGGTTGTGAAACCACGGTGAGGAAGGGCCTGAAGCCCACATGACCATGACCGACCCGATTGCGGACATGCTGACCCGCGTCCGGAACGCCAACTCGGCGCACCATGACGACGTCTCCATGCCGTTCTCCAAGCTGAAGTCCCACATCGCCGAGATCCTCCAGGCCGAGGGCTACATCGCCGCCTGGAAGGTCGAGGACGCCGAGGTGGGCAAGACGCTCACCATCGACCTCAAGTACGGCCCGAACCGCGAGCGCTCCATCGCCGGAGTCCGCCGCGTGTCCAAGCCGGGCCTGCGGGTCTACGCCAAGTCGACCAACCTGCCCAAGGTGCTCGGCGGGCTCGGGGTGGCCATCATTTCCACGTCGACCGGCCTACTGACCGACAAGCAGGCCGCCAAGAAGGGCGTGGGTGGGGAAGTCCTCGCCTACGTCTGGTAAGGGGGAGTAGCCATGTCGCGAATAGGACGACTTCCGGTCACGGTGCCCTCGGGCGTCGACGTGACCATCCAGGGCCAGGACGTCAAGGTCAAGGGCCCCAAGGGCGAGCTCGCCTTCGTTGTCCCCGAGCCGATCAGTGTGAGCAGGGACGGCACCGAAGGGGCCGTGCAGGTGTCCAGGCCCAACGACGAGCGCGAGTCGCGCTCGCTCCATGGCCTGACCCGCTCGCTCATCAACAACATGGTCCTCGGGGTCACCGAGGGCTACGTGAAGCGGATGGAGATCCACGGCACCGGGTACCGCGTGGCCAACACGGGCGGGAGCCTCGTGTTCTCCCTCGGCTACAGCCACTCGATCACCGTCGAGGCGCCCCAGGGGATCTCCTTCACCGTCGAGAACCCCACCCGCTTCGCGGTGCAGGGCATCGACAAGCAGCAGGTGGGCGAGGTGGCCGCCAACATCCGCAAGCTGCGCAAGCCCGACCCCTACAAGGGCAAGGGCGTCCGCTACGCGGGCGAGACGATCCGCCGCAAGGTCGGAAAGGCCGGTAAGTAACCCATGTCCTCAGCACGCAGCATCAACGGCGTCATCAAGCGCGGCAAGAGCAAGACCGATGCTCGGGTCCGCCGTCAGATCCGTGGTCGCAAGCGGATCAGCGGCACCCCCGAGCGTCCGCGCCTCGTCGTGTCTCGTTCGACCCGACACCTGTTCGTGCAGGTCGTCGACGACACCGTGGGCCGCACCGTGGCCTTCGCGTCGACGATGGAGCCCGACCTGCGCTCGTTCGACGGCGACAAGACGGCCAAGGCGAAGCGGGTCGGCGAGCTGCTCGCCGAGCGCACCAAGCAGGCCGGGGTCGAGGCAGTCGTCTTCGACCGCGGCGGCAACCGCTACCACGGGCGGGTCGCGGCGATCGCCGACGGCGCCCGTGATGGAGGGCTCTCACTGTGAGCACCCCCTGCAGCACCACGAAGACCACTGAGACGAGGACTATCTGATGCCCGGACCACAGCGTCGAGGCACCGGCGGGATCGGCGGTGCCGCGGGCACCGGGACCGGCGCCACCGGTGACCGCAACGACCGTCGTGACAGCCGTGGGGGCGGCCGTGACCGGCGCGACTCCCGCGACCAGGGCGAGAAGAGCCAGTACATCGAGCGCGTCGTGACGATCAACCGCGTCGCCAAGGTCGTCAAGGGTGGCCGCCGCTTCAGCTTCACCGCCCTCGTCGTCGTCGGCGACGGCGACGGCACCGTGGGCGTCGGCTACGGCAAGGCCAAGGAGGTGCCTGCGGCGATCGCCAAGGGCGTCGAGGAGGCCAAGAAGGCGTTCTTCACCGTCCCCCGCATCCAGGGCACCATCCCGCACCCCGTGCAGGGTGAGGCCGCTGCGGGCGTCGTCATGCTGCGCCCGGCGTCCCCCGGTACCGGTGTCATCGCCGGTGGTCCGGTGCGCGCCGTGCTCGAGTGCGCCGGCATCCACGACGTGCTCAGCAAGTCGCTCGGCAGCTCCAACGCCATCAATATCGTCCACGCGACGGTCGCGGCCCTGCGCGGCCTCGAGCGCCCCGAGGCTGTGGCCGCCCGTCGTGGCCTGCCCCTCGAGGACGTGGCCCCCGCCGCGATGCTGCGGGCCCAGGCCGCCGGCGTTGCTGAGAAGCGAGCCGCAGCCGGAGTGGGTGCCTGATGGCCCGCATCAAGGTGACCCAGACCCGTTCGGAGATCGGGGGCAAGCGCAACCATCGTGAGACGCTGCGCACCCTCGGCCTCAAGCGCATCGGCGACGTCGTCGTCAAGGAGGACCGCCCGGAGATCCGGGGCATGGTCCGCACGGTGACGCACCTCGTCGCTGTTCAGGTCATCGAGGAAGCTGAGTGAGTCAGATGGCTGAAGAGACTGCCAAGAAGACGGCCGCCAAGGCCGAGCGTTCCGAGACCTCCGGGGCTCCCGGTGCGCGCACGGAGGGGACGCTCAAGGTCCACCACCTGCGCCCCGCCCCCGGAGCCAAGACCGCGCGTACGCGTGTCGGTCGCGGTGAGGGTTCGAAGGGCAAGACCGCCGGTCGTGGCACCAAGGGCACCAAGGCCCGCTACCAGGTGCCGGCCCGGTTCGAGGGCGGGCAGATGCCGCTGCACATGCGGCTGCCCAAGCTGCGCGGGTTCAAGAACCCGTTCCGCACCGAGTACCAGGTCGTCAACCTCGACCGCCTGACGGCGCTCTACCCCGATGGCGGCACCGTCTCCGTCGAGGACCTCGTCGCCAAGGGCGCCGTCCGCGACGGCCATCTCGTCAAGGTGCTGGGCACCGGCGAGCTGACCGCCAAGGTCGACGTGACGGTGCACAAGGTCTCCGCCACCGCCAAGGAGAAGATCGAGGCGGCCGGCGGGTCGGTCACCATCCTCTGACCACCGCCACACCCGCCTGTACGCGCACGGCCGGCACCCACCTCGGGTGGCCGGCCGTGCGCATACCGGAACGCCGGTCGCCCCCGGCTTACGGGGTATCCTCTGCAGGTTGACGCTCGCGTCACCGCACCACCAGCGACAAGGTCACCGTGCACCGGTTCGGGGCCGTTCCAGGAGGATCAGTGCTCTCGGCCTTCGTTCGGGCGTTCAAGACGCCCGACCTGCGCAAGAAGCTGCTGTTCACGCTCTTCATCATCGCCGTCTACCGGCTCGGCACCGCGGTGCCGACCCCCGGGGTGGCGTACGCGAAGGTCCGTGACTGCCTGGCCACCGCCGACCCGCAGTCAGGCTTCATCGGCCTGGCCAACCTGTTCAGCGGCGGGGCGCTGCTCCAGCTGTCCATCTTCGCGCTGGGGATCATGCCCTACATCACGGCCAGCATCATCGTGCAGCTGCTCACCGTGGTCATCCCGCGGTTCGAGGCCCTCAAGAAGGAGGGTCAGGCCGGGCAGACGAAGATGACGCAGTACACGCGCTACCTGACCATGGGTCTGGCGGTGCTGCAGAGCTCGACGCTCATCACCTTCGCGCGCAACCCGCAGCGGATCTTCGGCCCCTCGTGCACCGAGATCATGACCGACCAGACCATGCCGACGATCGTCATCATGGTGCTCACGCTGACGGCGGGCACCGGCCTGATCATGTGGATGGGTGAGCTCCTCACTGACCGGGGCATCGGCAACGGCATGTCCGTGCTGATCTTCACGTCGATCGCCTCGGGCTTCCCGACCTCGCTGTGGGCCATCCAGCAGAAGGACGGTCGCTGGGACGTCTTCGTCGGCATCATCCTGCTGGGCTTCCTCATCATGGCCCTCGTCATCTTCGTCGAGCAGTCCCAGCGGCGGGTGCCCGTGCAGTACGCGAAGCGGCAGGTCGGGCGGCGGATGTACGGCGGGAGCTCGACCTACATCCCGCTCAAGGTCAACATGGCCGGCGTCATCCCCGTCATCTTCGCCAGCTCGCTCCTGTCGCTGCCGGCGCTCGTCGCCCAGTTCAACCGGCCCGCGGACGGCACGCCCGGCCCCGGCTGGGTGCAGTGGATCAACGACAACCTGACCCGCGGCGACCACTGGAGCTACATGGTCCTCTACGTCGCGCTGATCCTCTTCTTCACGTTCTTCTACGTCTCGATCACGTTCAACCCGACCGAGGTCGCGGACAACATGAAGAAGTACGGCGGCTTCATCCCGGGGATCCGGGCGGGGCGGCCCACTGCGGAGTACCTCGACTACGTCCTGACCCGCATCACGGTGCCGGGGGCGCTCTACCTCGCGGCCATCTCCCTCATCCCGCTCATCGCCCTCGTCGCGGTCGGGGCGAACCAGAACTTCCCGTTCGGTGGGACGTCGATCCTCATCATCGTCGGCGTCGGTCTCGAGACGGTCAAGCAGATCCAGGCGCAGCTGCAGCAACGCCACTACGAAGGGTTCCTGCGGTGAAGCGACTCATCATCATGGGCCCGCCCGGTGCGGGCAAGGGCACCCAGGCCACCCGTATCGCCGAGCGCTACAGCATCCCGGCGATCTCCACGGGTGACATCTTCCGCACCAACATCAAGGACGGCACCGACCTCGGCAAGAAGGTCAAGTCGATCCTCGACGCCGGGGGCTACGTCCCCGACGAGCTCACGAACGACATTGTCCGAGAGCGGCTGCTGTGGGTCGACGCGGCCCCAGGGTTCCTCCTCGACGGCTACCCCCGGACGCCGGGACAGGTGGCCTTCCTCGACGAGGTGCTCGCCGCGCACGGCCACGCGCTCGACGGGGTCGTCGAGCTGACCGTCGACGAGGACGCCGTCGTCGCGCGGCTGCTCAAGCGGGCCGAGACCGAGGGTCGCACCGACGACACCGAAGACGTCATCCGCGAGCGACAGGCGATCTACCGCAAGGAGACGGCGCCCCTGATCGCCCTCTACGAGCAGCACGGTGTGCTCGTCAAGGTCGACGGCATGGGCACGGTCGACGAGGTCACCGAACGCGTCGTCAAAGCCGTCGACACGTTCTGCGGCTGAGCCGGAGGTCTTTGTGTTCGGAAAGCGCCAGACGCCGGCGAAGACGGCTGAGCAGCTGGTCCGCATGCGGCGGGCCGGGCTGCTGGTGGGGCAGACCCTGGAGATGCTCCGGGGCGAGCTCCGTGACGGCCGGACCACCCTCGAGCTCGACGCGCTCGCCGAGGAGTTCATCCGATCGCACGGGGGGGTGCCGAACTTCCAGTTCGTCCCGGGCTACGCGCATACCCTCTGCACGAGCGTCAACGACGAGGTCGTGCACGGCATCCCCGGGAGCCGGGTCCTGCACGACGGAGACCTCATCTCCGTCGACTGCGGCGCGGAGCTCGAGGGCTGGAACGGCGACGCCGCCTTCTCGGCGATCGTGGGCGCTCCTGAGGCCGGGACCTCGCCGGACCGAGAGCTCGTCGCGGTGACCGAGGACGCCCTCTGGGCCGGCATCACGGCGCTGGCCGTGGGCGAGCGTCTGTATGCCGTGGGTGAGGCGGTCGAGGACAGCATCGAGTCCGCGGGCCGCGAGCACGGCCACGACTACGGGATCATCGAGGAGTACGTCGGCCACGGCATCGGGCGGTCGATGCACGAGGACCCGCAGATCCCGAACTACGGGGTCCGTGACCGAGGGCCGGTCGTTCGCTCCGGGTTCACGGGGGCCATCGAGCCGATGGTGACCTGGGGTGGCAGCGAGACCCGGGTGCTCGCCGACGACTGGACGGTCGTGACGACCGACGGGTCTCGGGCGGCGCACTGGGAGCACTCGGTGGCTGTCACCGACGCCGGCCTGACGGTGCTGACCGCCGTCGACGGGGGAGCGGCCCGGCTCGGCCGCTCCGGCGTGGCGTACGCCTCCCTCGACGCCTGACCGGACGGGCACCTCGGAGTCACAGCGGCTCTGGTAGCGGCTTCCTGGTTGCTGCAGCGACCTTGTGGCCGCTACGACGGCCGCTGCCACGTGGGTCGAGACTGTCCACACCCTCTGGCCATACGGTTCCCGTCGTCCACAGGCGAGCGCTTCCACCTCCCGTGGCATCAGGGAACCGATCAGACTGCCGGGCATGGAGCTGTCGTCGGCCACTGCCGCGCTGGTGGAGCAGCAACGCGGTGTCGCGACGCGGCGTCAGCTCCTCGACGGGGGCGTGACGGCGGCCCAGATCCGGTGGGCTCTCGGACGTCGTTGGCGGCTGCTGCTGCCTCGGGTGATCCTGCTCGACCCGGGTCTGCCCACGGATGAGCAGCGGCTCGTGGCGGCCTTGCTCCTCGCCGGCAACGACTCCTGGTTGGCCGGCCCGACCGCAGCGGCTGTTCATGGCCTGCCGGGGTGCACGCTGACGGCCCCGATCTACGTGCTGGTTCCGCCGAATCGCACCTCACGGACCGTCTCGTGGGTGAGCATCACCCGCTCGTACCTGACCGACGAACGGCTCGTCGAACGGGGCCCCCTCCGTCTGTCGTGTCGGGCGAGGGCCTTGGTCGATGCGGTCGCCGACTGTCCCGACGACGATCGGGCCAGGGCACTGGTCATCGACGCCGTGCAGCAGCGCTTCGTACGCCTCGACGACGTGGCGCACTGGGTCGAGGCCCGCCGGAGCGACGGGCGGCGGCGACTTCGTCGAGCGCTCGAGGACGCCGCCGCCGGGGCGTGGTCGCTGCCGGAGGCGAAGCTCCTCGACCTCATCCACCGCTCGGCGGTGCTACCCCGCCCCTGGGCCAATCCCGTGCTGGTCGACGACGACGGCCGTCGTCTCACCACGCCGGACATCTGGTTCGACGACGTGGCCCTGGCGGTCATGGTGCACTCACGCGAGTTCCATGCCGGTGTCCTGGACTGGGAGGCCACGGTCGTCGCGGACGAAGATCTTCAGGGTGCAGGCGCGGTCGTGACCGCCGTGACGCCGCATTCGGTGATTCGTGACCCGCAGGGGACCCTTCACCGGGTCGAGGCCGCCTACGAGCGGGCCCGTCGGTGGCCTCGGGAACGCATGATCCTCGCTCAGGAACGTTCCACCATCCCTCTCGAGCGCTCAGCCCCGAGGTCACAGCGGGTGTCGTAGCGCCCAAAGTGCTGTGCCAACGACCACCTGGCCGCTTCGACAGCCGCTGTGACCGGGGCTTGGCCGGTGCGTGCGTCAGCTGGGTACAGGGCTCAGGTGGATTAGGCCGGGGCCGTGCTCCTGCCGTAAGATCGAGTGTTGGGCGCGACGTGCTTGCGTGCCCGTATCGGTATCACTTCATACGAGCACGCCACACAACGGATTGACGGAGGACATGGCCAAGAAGGACGGTGTCATCGAGATCGAGGGCACGATCGTCGAGGCTCTCCCGAACGCGATGTTCCGGGTCGAGCTGAGCAACGGTCACAAGGTGCTCGCTCACATCTCCGGCAAGATGCGCCAGCACTACATCCGGATCCTCCCCGAGGACCGGGTTGTCGTGGAGCTCTCGCCGTATGACCTCGACCGCGGCCGGATCGTTTTCCGCTACCGCTGAGCCGCACGACCGCACCAGCATCACCAGCAGGACCCAGCACCACCAGCACGACCACCCACCCCGACGATCCGAAGACAGCAGGCAGATGAAGGTCCAGCCCAGCGTCAAGAAGATCTGCGACAAGTGCAAGGTGATCCGCCGCAACGGCCGGGTCATGGTGATCTGCGAGAACCTGCGCCACAAGCAGCGCCAGGGCTGAGCAGCAGCACCACCACCCGCACGACTCGACAGCTTCGAGAGCACGCACAAGAGAACACGCAGACACCCGACCCCTGAGCTCGCTCAGGACGTCACCCCCGGCACGGAGGCCGAGGACCGGTGCCCCTTCACAGGAGGGAGCACGCCACACCCGCGAGGGTGCGGTCAACCGGAACGGTGACTGCTCCAGACCTCCGTGAACCGATCAAAGGATCACCACACATGGCACGACTTGTCGGTGTCGACCTGCCGCGCGAGAAGCGCGTCGAGGTCGCCCTCACCTACATCTTCGGAGTGGGCCGCACCCGCTCGCAGCAGGCGCTGGCCGCGACCGGCGTCAGCCCGGACACCCGCGTCCGCGACCTCACGGACGCCGACCTCGTGCAGCTGCGCGACTACCTCGAGTCCAACGTCAAGATCGAGGGCGACCTGCGCCGCGAGATCGCCTCCGACATCCGCCGCAAGGTCGAGATCGGGTCCTACGAGGGCATCCGCCACCGCCGCGGGCTTCCGGTGCGCGGTCAGCGCACGAAGACCAACGCGCGCACCCGCAAGGGCCCGAAGCGCACCGTCGCCGGCAAGAAGAAGGTTGGTAAGTAATGCCTCCCCAGAAGCGCGCTGCGGCCGGGGCCAAGAAGGTCCGCCGCAAGGAGAAGAAGAACGTCGCCGTGGGTCACGCCCACATCAAGAGCACGTTCAACAACACGATCATCTCGATCACCGACCCCGCCGGTGCGGTCATCGCGTGGGCATCCGCCGGCCAGGTCGGCTTCAAGGGCTCGCGCAAGTCGACCCCGTTCGCCGCGCAGATGGCCGCCGAGGCCGCCGCCCGCCGGGCGATGGAGCACGGTATGCGTCGTGTCGACGTCTTCGTCAAGGGTCCCGGCTCCGGTCGTGAGACGGCCATCCGGTCCCTGACCGCCACCGGCCTCGAGGTCGGCGCGATCAGCGACGTCACCCCCTCGCCGCACAACGGCGTCCGCCCGCCCAAGCGCCGCCGCGTCTGAGCCATCGACAAGAACGTAGGAGCGATCTGACATGGCTCGGTACACCGGCCCCATCACCAAGAAGTCCCGTCGGCTCAAGGTCGACCTCGTCGGCGGCGACAAGAACTTCGACCTCCGTCCCTTCCCGCCCGGCCAGCACGGTCGTCGCCGGATCCAGGAGAAGGAGTACCTCACCCAGCTCCAGGAGAAGCAGAAGGCCCGCTTCACCTACGGCGTCATGGAGAAGCAGTTCGTTCGCTACTACAAGGAAGCGGCCAACCGTCCCGGCAAGACCGGTGACAACCTGCTGACCATCCTCGAGTCGCGCCTCGACAACGTCGTCTACCGCGCGGGCCTGGCTCGCACGCGTCGGGCGTCCCGGCAGCTCGTGACCCACGGTCACTTCGAGGTCAACGGCAAGCGCGTGGACGTCCCGTCCTACCGCGTCGAGCAGTTCGACATCATCACCGTGCGCAAGCAGTCCGTCGAGACGTTCCCGTTCGAGCTGGCCCGCCAGACGTTCGGTGACCGCCCGATCCCCGCGTGGTTCCAGGTCGTCGAGGGCAGCCTCCAGATCATGATCCACCAGCTCCCCACCCGGGCGCAGATCGACACCATCCTCACCGAGCAGCTCATCGTGGAGCTCTACTCCAAGAACTGATCGACGGTATGCGGCGAGCTCACTGAGCTCGTCGCATACTCAGGCCGCCTCCCGGACAGAGAGGAGCCGGCATACACAAGGCGTCAAATAGCGGTCGCCTGTGGGAAGGAAGAGAACCGTGCTCATTGCCCAGCGTCCCCTGCTCAGCGAAGAGGTCGTGGCGGACAACCGCTCGCGCTTCGTCATCGAGCCTCTCGAGCCTGGCTTCGGCTACACGCTCGGCAACACCCTGCGCCGCACCCTGCTCTCGAGCATCCCGGGTGCCGCGGTCACGTCGATCCGCGTCGACGGCGTCCTCCATGAGTTCCAGACCATCCCTGGGGTCAAGGAAGACGTCACCGAGATCATCCTCAACCTCAAGTCGCTCGTCGTCTCCTCAGAGCAGGACGAGCCCGTGGTCATGTACCTGCGCAAGCAGGGTCCCGGCACGGTCACCGCCGCCGACATCGCGCCCCCGGCCGGTGTCGAGGTGCACAACCCCGACCTGCACATCGCCACGCTCAACGGCAAGGGCCGCATCGAGATGGAGCTGACCGTCGAGCGCGGTCGCGGCTACGTCTCCGCCGCCCAGAACAAGGCCGGCGACGCCGAGATCGGCCGGATTCCGGTCGACTCGATCTACAGCCCGGTCCTCACGGTCAAGTACGCCGTCGAGGCCACCCGGGTCGAGCAGCGCACCGACTTCGACCGGCTCGTGCTGGACGTCGAGACGAAGAGCTCGATGGCCCCGCGCGACGCCATGGCGTCCTCGGGAAAGACGCTCGTCGAGCTCTTCGGTCTGGTGCGCGAGCTCAACGTCGAAGCCGAGGGCATCGACATGGGTCCGTCGCCGACCGACGCGGCGCTCGCCGCCGACCTGGCGCTACCGATCGAGGACCTCGACCTGACGGTTCGGTCCTACAACTGCCTGAAGCGCGAAGGCATCCACACCGTGGGCGAGCTGGTCTCGCGCAGCGAAGCCGACCTGCTCGACATCCGCAACTTCGGTGCGAAGTCGATCGACGAGGTCAAGGCCAAGCTGGTCGGCATGGGCCTGGCGCTCAAGGACAGCCCGCCCGGGTTCGACCCGAGCGCCATCGTCGACACCTACGGTGACGACTACGACTTCGACGATGACATGGCCGACATGACGGACCTGACGGACGTCGCGCCGACGCCGGAGACCGGTGACGGCGACGAGGGTCGCGCGCTGGCCGAGGACGAGAGCTACTGAGCGCGTCAGTCCGCTGACGTCCAGAACCTAAGGGAGAGAACATGCCCACCCCCACCAAGGGTCCCCGCCTCGGCGGCGGTCCGGCGCACGAGCGGCTCATGCTGGCGAACCTCGCCACGTCGCTGTTCGAGCACGACCGGATCACCACGACCGAGGCCAAGGCCAAGCGGTTGCGACCGCTGGCCGAGCGCCTCGTCACCTTCGCCAAACGCGGTGACCTGCATGCGCGCCGTCGCGTGCTCACCGTCGTGAAGGACAAGGGCGTCGTGCACCGCCTGTTCGCCGAGATCGCTCCAGACATGGAGCTGCGGGCCGGCGGCTACACCCGGATCACCAAGATCGGCGCGCGCAAGGGCGACAACGCCCCCATGGCCGTCATCGAGCTGGTCCGTGAGCCACTGTCCGCTCGCAAGGCCACGGTCCGCGAGGCCGAGGGAGCGACGAAGCGCGCCGCCAAGCAGCCCGAGGCCAAGGACGCCGCTGCCGCGACGAAGCAGGTCGAGGACGCCGGCGACACCGTGCCGGCTGAGCAGCCGGTCGACGTCGACGGCGTGCAGGACTCACCCGCCGAGGGTGGCGCCCACGCCGCCCCGGTTGCGGCGAGCCCCGAGGCCGACGCTGCCGACGCTGCCGAGACTCACACCGAGTCCTGACCCACACCCTCGCCACCAGCCGTTCGTGCTCTGGACCGCCCCGAAAAGGGTGCGGTCCAGAGCACGAACCGTTTGGGGGGAGCGCGGGTCGGTGCGGGCGGGCGTTAGGTTCGGGGTATGCCATCTCGCTCCCCTTCCGGTGCCTCCGCCGTGCTCCTGGACGCGTTCCGCCGCACCCCCGACCTCGTCGACGCGGCCCTGCATGGCCTCACCGAACAGGACCTCACCCGCCGGGTCGACTCGGACGCCAACACCGTGGCCTGGCTGATCTGGCACACCGGCCGGATGCAGGACGGGCAGGTGGCCGGCGCCGAGAAGGCCCTGGGCCGCAATGCGGAACAGGTCTGGCAGAGCCAGGGTTTCGCCGACCGGTTCGGTCTCGACGTGGGCGACGACACCGTGGGTTACGGCATGTCGTCCGACCAGGTCGACAAGGTGCACGCCCCGGCAAACCTGCTGAGGGCGTACCACCGTGCGGTCAACGACCACACCCTGGCCTTCGTCGAGAGCCTTGACGAGGCCGACTATGAGCGGGTCGTCGACCCCGGCTGGGACCCGCCCGTCACGCTGCTCGCTCGGCTCGTCAGCATCGAGCAGGACGCCCTGCAACATCTTGGCCAGGCTGCCTTCCTCCGCGGCGTGCTGCAGCGCACCTCCGGCTAGCCGGGTGGGGGAGGTCGTGAGCGAGGTCAAGAACGACGTTGTGCGGGTGCGGCTCGATCTGGCCTACGACGGCACCGACTTCTCCGGCTGGGCACAGCAGCCGGGTCGCCGCACCGTCGAGGGTGAGCTGTCGGCTGCGCTGACGACGGTGCTCCGGGCTCCGGCACCGGTGCGGCTCACCGTCGCGGGCCGCACCGACGCCGGCGTACACGCCCGTGGTCAGGTAGCCCACGCCGACATCGAACCCGATGCCTGGGCCGCCCTCCCGGGCCGGACCGACCGCGAGCCGCAGGACGCCGCGCGCACCCGCCTCCGCGGAGTGCTCCCGGCCGACATCGGCATCCGGCGGTTTCGAGCGGCGCCCCACGGGTTCGACGCCCGCTTCTCGGCGCGCTCACGGCGCTATCTCTACCGGCTCGCCGACGACCTGGCCGCGCACGACCCGCTGCGCCGCCGCGACACCGTCGTGGTGCGTGGTTCCCTCGACGTGGCGGCGATGAACGAGGCCGCCTCCCAGCTCGTCGGCCTGCACGACTTCGGCGCGTTCTGCAAGCGGCGGGAGGGCGCGACGACGGTGCGCACCCTCCTCGCGTTCTCCTGGGTCCGGCTGGACGAGGGCGTCGTCGCCGCCACCGTCGTCGCGGACGCCTTCTGCCACTCCATGGTGCGTAGCCTCGTCGGCGCGCTCGTCCCCGTCGGTGACGGCCGCCGCGACCCGGACTGGCCGGCCGACGTGTTGGGGCAGGGCCGGCGCCACTCCGGCGTCCTCGTCATGCCGCCGCACGGGCTCAGCCTCGAGGAGGTCGACTACCCGCCGGGGGCCGAGCTGGCGGCGCGAGCGCAGGAGGCGCGGGCGGTGCGGTTGTTGAGCCGGCCGCCGACCGACGAGCCGCCACCGCCCTGAAAATCCGGCGCACGGCATACCCCAGGTTTGGGAGACTGGCTCCTCGTGGGGCATGTCGACGTCAACTCGGTCTACTTCTCGCTGCCGGACGGGCGGCCGCTGCTGACCGACGTGTCGCTGCGGGTCGCCGAGGGCGCCAAGGTCGCGCTGATCGGCCCGAACGGCACCGGTAAGACCACCCTGACCCGGATCGTGGGCGGCGACCTCGCCGCCGACGAGGGGGCGGTCACCCGCAGCGGCGGGCTGGGCGTCATGCGGCAGTTCGTCGGGAAGGTCCGTGACGACACGACCGTGCGGGACCTGCTGCTCACCGTCGCCCCGGCCAAGATCCGCTCTGCCGCGGAAGCTGTGGACCGGTCCGAGCTGGCGATGATGGAGGACGACACCGAAGCGGTGCAGATGGCCTACGCCCAGGCCCTGGTCGACTGGGGAGACGCCGGCGGCTACGAGTACGAGACGCTCTGGGACGTCTGCACGACCGCGGCCCTCGGCCTGCCGTTCGACACGGCGCAGTGGCGCCGCGTCGGCACGATGTCCGGCGGCGAGCAGAAGCGGCTCGTGCTCGAAGCGCTGCTCCGCGGGCCGGAGGAGGTGCTGCTGCTCGACGAGCCGGACAACTACCTCGACGTGCCCGCCAAGCGGTGGCTCGAGGACCAGATCGTCGCGTCGCCCAAGACGGTGCTCTTCGTCAGCCATGACCGCGAGCTGCTGAGCCGGGTCGCGACCCGCATCGCCACCCTCGAGCCCGGGGGCGGTGGGTCGACCTTGTGGGTGCATCCGGGGCCCTTCGCGACCTACCACCAGGCCCGCGTCGACCGGCTGGCCCGGCTCGACGAGCTGCGCCGGCGTTGGGACGAGGAGCACGCCAAGCTCAAGGCGCTGGTGCTCATGTACAAGCAGAAGGCGGCGTACAACGACGGGATGGCGTCGCGCTACCAGGCGGCCCAGACCCGGCTCGCCAAGTTCCTCGAGGCCGGGCCACCTGAGGCGCTGCCGATGCGGCAGCAGGTGCGGATGCGCCTCCAGGGCGGGCGCACCGCCAAGCGTGCGGTGGTCTGCCAACGGCTCGAGCTCGCGGTCGGCACCGGCGAGGCGGCGACCGACGCGCTCATGCGCCCCTTCGACCTCGAGATCTGGTTCGGCGAGCGGGTGGCGGTGCTCGGGTCCAACGGCTCGGGCAAGTCGCACTTCCTGCGGCTCCTGGCCCGGGGCGGGTCCGACCCTGATCGGGAGCACCAGCCGGTCGGGGACGTCGTGGCGGCGCCCGTCGCGCATACGGGGGTCGTCCGGCTCGGGTCTCGGGTGCGCCCGGGCTGGTTCGCCCAGACCCACGAACACCCCTCCCTCATGGGCCGGACGCTGCTCGAGGTGTTGCACCGCGGCGACGAGCATCGGGCGGGCAAGCCCCGCGAGGAGGCGGCCCGGGCGCTCGACCGGTACGAGCTCGCGCGGGCGTCGGAGCAGACCTTCGACTCGCTCTCGGGCGGTCAGCAGGCGCGGTTCCAGATCCTCCTGCTCGAGCTGTCCGGCGCCACCCTGCTGCTGCTCGACGAGCCCACGGACAACCTCGACCTCGACTCCGCGGAAGCGCTGGAGGAGGGGCTCGACGCGTTCTCCGGCACCGTGGTCGCCGTCACCCACGACCGGTGGTTCGCCCGGGGGTTCGACCGGTTCCTCGTCTTCGGCGCGGACGGCCGGGTCTACGAGTCCGACGAGCCGGTGTGGGACGAGGGCCGGGTGGCCCGCGCGCGGTGAGGTGGGTGCAAAGTCCTGCGTGGCACCGACCGGCCCCACTACGGTGACGCCATGCGACATGTCGGGCTTGGGCGGGTATGCACGGGGCTTGGGGCGGCGGCGACCCTGACGGCGATGGCGGCGCTGGGGGCGTGCAGCTCGAGCCCGCCGACCCCCGTGGTGTCGACCTCGAGCGGCACCTCCTCGACGTCGGCCACCTCCAGCTCGACGTCGAGCCGGTCCACCACGACGACGTCGCGCCCGACCACGTCGTCGGGCACCTCCACGACCAGCGGCGGGTCGGTCACGGCGTGCAAGGCCGGCACCGGGAAGGCCACCGTGGTGCCCTCGTCGGGCGGCGCCTCCGCCGGTCACGTCCAGCTGGAGGTCCAGGTGACCAACACCTCGAGCGCGCCTTGCACCGTCCGCGGCTACCCAGGCGTCTCGCTGGTCGCCGGCACGGAGGGTGCGCCGCTCGGTGCTGCCGGCCAACGATCCCCTGGCCCAGAAGGCCTGGTGACGCTCAAGCCGGGCGCCAAGGCCACCGCGCACGTGCAGCTCGCCGAGGCCTCGAACTACCCGAACTGCGGTGTCACCGCGGCGGCGGGCTTCCGGGTCTATCTCCCGGGCGACACCGCGGCGCAGTTCTCGCCGCTCGCGCAGCAGGGGTGCTCCAACACCTCGGTCGTCCTGCTCGAGGTGTCGCCCTTCACCACCTCCTGACCGCCCCTACCCCGCCCCTCCTCCCCAACCCCCCGCCCCGTCCCCATCCCCACGCCCAGTTCCCACCCCCCATTGCCACCGGACTCACGACATTGTCGGTTCGGGCCGGTTCCGGCCCCGAAAACCGACAAACACGTGAGTCCGGTGGCGCGTCTGGGGTTGACAGGAGTTGCCGAACTTTCGTTCGCGCCGTTTTCAGCGCGAGAGCAGGGCGAGGAACCGCTCTGCGTCGCCTGCGCGGGGCAGGTTGTTGAACATGACGTACGGCGACGGCCGGCCCTCGACCAGGTCTCGCAGTCGGCGCAGCTCGTCATCGGTATGGACGTGCCTCGAGCCCGTGGTGCCGTGCAGCCGGTAGTAGGTGCGCTCCGGCGTCACGGTCTCGGTCTGCATCGGGTCGACCACGTGAACAAGGTCGAGCTCGGCGCAGAGCTCTGTGAGTAACGGCGTGGGCCAGTGACCACGGGGCTCCCACAGAAGCCGCCCGGCCGGCCGCTCCACCTGCGACATGAACGTACGCAGCCGACGGACGTTGTCACCGGTCGGGCCGAAGCTCTTCGGGCACTGAAGAAGCACGGCGGTCGCCCGCAGGATGCGGGCGCACTCGAGGGTGCGCTGCCAGCCCGCAAGGACCGGAGGGGTCGTCCGGAACGCTCCGACCTGACCCCTGGCGCTGTCCGGCAGAGGCCGCTTCAGGCGCCGGTAGGTAGGGCTGGTGGACTCGTGCGTGACGATCTGCCACGCCTTGATCGTGAGCTCGAAGCTGGCCGGCACCTGAGTCCGCCAGCGCGTCAACACGGCATCGGCTGGCGGTTCGTAGAACGTGTGCTGCACCTCGACGACGGGGAAGCGACGCCCGTACGAAGACTGGGAGACCGTCCAACCACACAGGCCTACGCGAACGTCCACCTGCCTAGCGGTCCCTGGTGTGAGGCGGGTCATCCGACGCCCTGCGCGGCAGCTTCCAGCGGGCCATGCCGCCGAGTATCCCTGAACAGATGGACACTGAGCACCCACCCCATCGACAGGGGCATCGTCCCGCCGCCTGGCCGGCGTGAGTCTGTCCTTCGCGGCGTTGAGAGTCGCTCGTTTTCATGGGCTACCCGTGCGGGGCCCGCCGACGTCTGCGCGTTGCGGGCGCGGCGGGTGCCACCAGAATCCCAACAGTCGACGACTACGCCTGCGCATCACGACGGCAAGTGGGACGCTGGGAGCGGTGGGGCAGCCAACGTCGATCTGACCTAGGAGGTCACCATGCTCACCAGTGCATCCGTCACCGCGAACATCCCCGCCGCCGACCTCGACCGGGCCCGGTCGTTCTACAGCGAGACCCTTGGGCTGACGCCGGTCATGGAGGTCGACGGCGCCGGGATGCTCGTCTACCGCACGGGCGGTGGGACGACGTTCAGCGTCTACCAGACCGAGTACGCCGGCCAGGCCGGCCACACCATCGCCCAGTTCCACGTCGACGACGTCACGGGTGAGGTCCGCGCCCTGCAGCACAAGGGCGTCGCGTTCGAGACCTACGACATGCCGGGCGTGACCTGGGATGACGGGGTGGCCAAAATGGACGGCATGGGCCAGGCGGCATGGTTCAAGGACAGCGAGGGCAACATCCTCTGCATCGACTCGGGCTTTCCCGAGAGCTGAGCCAGCCCAACCCGCGAGGGGTTGCGTGCGACGAGCGTTGCGCCGTCGGTCTTAAGGGTCATCCGGGCCAGCCCGATCCGCGCCGCCCGCGATGGGCCATGCGACGTTGGCTCACGCCCGCTGGCCCATGGTCGAGGGGGTCTTGCGCGGTGGCACCGATGAGTTTCTCTTCCCGGGACAGTCGGTCTATGCATGAAGGTCCTCTTTCCTGCGCTTCGGGTGCGCGACCTCGACGCGTCGCTGGCGTTCTACACGTCGGTCGGGTTTGACGTCGTCGGGCAGGTGGAAGTCGGTGGCGGCGCCAGGATGGCCATGCTGGCGTCGCCGCAGGAGAGTGACGTGTCCTTGGAGCTGGTTCACTCGGACTCCCGCGGCCCGGTGGCACCCGGCGGACTCGACCATCTGGCGGTGCAGGTCGACGACCTCGAGGCAACCCGAGCGGCCCCGTCGTCCGCCGGACTCGACATCGGCCCGGCCGAGACCCCTGGCGGCCCCGACGGGCCGCGCACCGCATGGGTGGTCGACCCCGACGGCTACCGCCTCGAGCTCGTCGAGTGGCCCGCAGGTCACCCCCGGGGCATGACCCGCACAGACTTCGAGCCGACCACCACGACGGCGTCGCGATCCTCGTGCTCACCCACCACGTGAGATCGAGGTGCACGTGGTGCCCCGTCCTCCTCGGCGCGGGACAACGCCTCTTCGACGGCCTCGGCGGGTCGGTCGAGCTCGAGGCCACGCGGGTGGTGCAGGGGCGCGATGGCCCGCACCTGCGCTACCGAGTCGTGCGCACCTCCTGACCCCTCGCCCCCACCCGCCGGCCAGTGCTCGCCGGTCATCCCGATCGTGCAGCATTGATCGAACCGGCGCATAGCACAACCGGACCGCCGGCCGACTACGCCCGGTATGCGTGACCGGGTGACCGGGTTACCCGCGGGATGGCGGGAGGGCGCCCGCGAGGTGCCGCGAGGTTCCGACGGCCAGCCACAGGATCACGAGGCACTCCACCACGGCGATGATCATCAGCTGCAGGCCGTTGAGGCTCGCAAAGGCGCCGAGGACGACCATGGCCGTGGCGACGACGAGCAGCTTGAGGATCGTGACGAGGGTCAGCACCGAGAACGGCCGGCCGGCCACCGCCCGGGGTGGCCAGCGCCGCAGGTTGAGGATGGCGAGCACCAGGCACAGCAACGCACCCACGATGGCGTTCAGCCTGAACACGAGGGCGGCTCCCGCTTCCATGCCCGACTCCGTCGTGGCGACGCGGGCATACAGCCAGAACAGGGCCAGGTCGCCAACGAGCACCACGAGGGCGATGGTCGTCCGGGCGCCAGCCGGGATCGCGACTCCCCCTACCCCCGGCGGACCCGCCCCCCCGCTGGGTCGCTGGTCGGTCACACGGTCGCCCTGGGCCACGCGGCACCCGGGTACGCGGTGTTCTCCGAGAGCTTCTGCGTCAGGGTCGTGTTGGCACTCGAGCACTGCGACTTGAGGATCTCGACCGCTCCCCACGCCGCCGCCGCGAACACCCCGACACCGATGGCGGCCGCGAACGGGGCGGTCGGTGCAGTGATGATGCCCGCAGCGGCCGCGATGGCGGTGATGATGGCGACGACAAGCACGGTGAGGGCGGAGATCAGCACCGTCCAGAACGTCTTGATGCCCGTGGCCAGGTCCTTGAGCGCCGTGCTGATGCCGTCGGTGAACTGGGTCTTGACGTTCTGCAAGGCCGTCTTCTGCAAAGGCATCTGCTGTTTGTACTGCTCGGCGGCCGACCCCTTCCAGGTGTCGTCGACCGACAGGCCGGCCAGGTCGGCGAACCCGACGCGGGCGCTCACATGTGAGCCCACGGTGCTGCTCCACTCATCGGCTGTGCGCGTCAGCGTGTCGGGCGACCCCAGGTTGGACAGCACCCAGGCGAGCTTGTCGAACGCGGCGTTGATCTTGTCGCAGAGCCAGTTCCAGCCTTCTTTGAGCTTGTCGGCCACCCAGCCGAAGCCCCAAGGGATCCAGTCGAGGATGTCGTTGATGGCGTTCTCGAGCTCCTTGACCTTGGCGTAGAACGTGTCGACGAGATCGGAGATCTCCTGCGCGGTCGGGTTGGACATGGTTGCTTCCCCTCTACGTGTAGTCCCACGTGCCCTTGTAGGACTCCGTGGCCTGGGTCTCGTTCTCCTGGTAGTTCTTGCGCACGGTGCGCAGCGTCGTCGCGATCGCCGTCGTCTCGGTGGCGCCGCCCTCGAGCAGCCCGGCGACCTTGCTCTGCAGCGCGCTGTAGGTCCTGGTGAGGCCCGTCCAGTCGGCGGCGAAGCTGAGATCGGCCGTGGTCAGGGTCAGGCCTCGGGCGGTCGCGCCCTCCGTCGTCAGGACGGTGGCGGTGTCGTCCCAGTTGGCCGCGTCCTTGCCGAGCGCCGCCAGGGCTACTTCATAGGTCATCGTGTCTCCGATCCGTCGGTGTCGTGCTCCAGCTCCGGTCCCTTTGCCGCTTTCAGTCGCGCAGCCCCACCTCGCGGGCCAGGGCGACCGGGTCCTCCGTGAGGCGCCGCAACCGTCCGATGGAGCTGCGCTCGATGATGGCGGCGGTGTCGTCGTCGCCGAGCCGACGGTAGGCGTCCTGCACCGCCTGGAGACTCTCGCGTCCGACGTTGGTGGCGTGGGCCTGCTCAGCCCAGGTGCGGTCGAGCTCGAGACCCTGCAGGGTGCCGTTGCCGAGCAGGGTGGCCCTCACGTGGCCGGAGCCGCTCGAACCGGTGTACTCGCGAGTCATCTGCTCGCGGACCTGCGCCGACACGTCGTCGATGGCTGCCGTCATCTCGGAGATGAGGTCGTACAGCGCGCTCATCGTGCCACCGGCTCGCTCGGCGGGCTGGTTGCGCGTGGCCTCGGTCAGCTGGCCGGCCAGGGTCTCGTGGAGCGCAGGCAGGGGCGTGCGGACCGGCGGCCGGTCCTGCTCCTCCACGACGAGCGCACCCCACTGCTGCGCGCGGGTCGTGGCCGCCACCATCATGGCCTCCGCGACGGCCGCACCAAACGAGTCCGCCGAGTAGTGGTCTCGCCACGCCGGGCCGACGGCGATGCCGGAGATGCGTCCCTGCGGGTCGAGCGTGACGGAGACCGCTCCATGTCCGTCCTTCGCCGTGACGGGCGTCAGATGCTCCTGGGCCGAGCCGTAACGCCCCGCGGCAACGCTGACGTCCTCGTAGAGCTGACCGAAGTCGTCGGACGGGTCGGGCACGGGGTCTCCTCTCGGGTGGGCGCTCGCCGGCCTTCATACCCTTCCGAGTCGGCGGAAGGGTCGCATGAGCACCGGTGCCTAGATGGGGTGGGCCTTGTTCACCAACATTCAGCAGCCTCTCAGGCAGGGGTTCAGGCAGGGGGGCCTGGGTCACGCTCGGTGGGGCCGACCGCCAGAGGGGCGAACGCCGTGACGGTGACCCCCGCGTCGTCGAGAGCCGCCCGGACGGCAGTGGCCATGGCGACAGCCCCCGGGGAGTCTCCGTGCAGGCATACCGACTGCGCGTCGACCAGGACCTCCGTGCCGTCCTGCGCCGCCAGCCGCCCGTCCACGACCAGGCGGACGACCCGGGCCGCGACGACTGTCGGGTCGGTCACGAGGGCGCCCGCCTCGGTCCGGGGCACGAGTGACCCGTCGGCCCGGTAGCCGCGGTCGGCGAACGCCTCGGTCACCGCGGACAACCCGGCCGCCGCCGCGACGCATAGGAACACCGACCCCGGCAACCCGAGGACGGGTAGCCCGGGGGAGTAGTCGGCCGCCGCCTGCACCACCGCCTGAGCCTGGCCCTCGTGCACGGCGACGGCATGGTAGAGCGCGCCGTGGGGCTTGAGGTAGGTGACGGCGCCGCCGGCCGCGCGGGCGATGCCGTCGAGGGCGGCCAGCTGGTAGAGGACGTCGGCGTAGAGGTCGTCGGGTTCGACGTCGACGAAGCGCCGGCCGAAACCGGCCAGGTCGCGGTAGCCCACCTGTGCCCCGATGGCGACCCCGTGCTCGACGGCCATCCGGCACGTCTCGACGAGGGTGCGGGGGTCGCCGGCGTGAAAGCCGCACGCGACGTTGGCCGAGGTGACCACCGGCAGCAGCGCGGCGTCGTCACCGAGGGTCCACCGGCCGAAGGACTCGCCCAGGTCGGCGTTGAGGTCGATGGTCCGGGAGTCAGCCACCCGGCGAGCCTGTTCACACTGAGCAGTCGTGTCAAGCCGGGTATGCGCCGACTGCCTCGTCGCCGGCCTCGCCGCCACCGCCCCGGTCGGTCGGGCTCAGTCGTCGAAGGACAGGAGCACCTTGCGCAGCAGGGCGTTCAGCTGGTCGAGCTCGCGCGGTGTGAGCGCGGACAGGAGATCTCCCTCGCGGGCGATCCCGGCGTGCAGGTGCTCGGTCCACGTCGCGCGACCCGACGCGGTGGGGCGGATGAGGATCCGGCGCCGGTCGAGGGGGTCGACCTCACGCGTCACATGTCCCGATTCGACGAGCCGGTCGAGCCGGCTGGTCATCGCCGCACGCGTGACGTGACAGAAGTCGGCCAGCATCGCGGGTGTGGCCTCGACCGGGTAGGGCTGCACCATCAGCGCATGCAGGGTCTTGACGTCCTCGAGGGTGAACGGGCTGCCCGCCTGGGCCAGCGCGTCCTTCCTGCTCAGGTGCCTCAGGACGTACTGCATGCGGGTCACCGCGCCCTCGATGGCCGGGTCCATGTCCGGGACCTGGGTGGCCCACCGGGCGACGTGGGCATCGACGGCGTCGTGCGCGGGCGGTCGCCTCGGCATACGCATCAGTGTCCCACCTAGGGCACGCCGGTACAACGACCGATAATTATCTGTCAAATAGTTAGATGACGTACTAATCTGGCTGACCATGCAGACGGTGACCAGCTCGTCGCGGCGAGGTCTCTCCCGGTGGGGGACTCGCGACTTCCAGCTCCTGCTCGGCGGACAGACGCTCTCGTGGGTCGGTGACGCCTTTCAGCCGATCGCGCTCTCGTTCGCCATCATCAGCGCGGGTGGGACGGCGACCGACCTCGGGCTGGTCCTCGCCAGCGGCGTCGTCGCGCGACTGGCCTGCACGCTCGTCGGAGGTGTCTGGGCCGACCGGTTGCGTCCCCAGACCGTCATGGTGACGGCCGACCTCGTCCGGGCGGCCGCGGCCCTCGCCCTGGCCGCAGTGGAGGTGACAGGGCACCGTCCACTCGGAATGCTGTGCGCGCTCGTCGCGGTCTTCGGAAGTGCCGGCGCGTTCTTCTACCCGGCGATGTCGTCACTGAAGCCGGTGCTCGTGCCGCCGGAGCTGCGCCAGTCGGCGAACGCCGCCCTCAGTGCTGCGCAGACCGGGGCGATGACCATCGGGCCGGCGCTGGCCGGGGTGGTCGTCGCCGTCATGGGCGCGCCGTTCGGGTTCGCCGTCAACGCCGCCAGCTTCGTCGTCTCGGCGGTCACCGTGGCGCTCGTCCGCGAACGCACGGGTCGGCCGGCTCGGTCCGGCTTCGTCGCCGAGCTGCGCGGCGGCTGGTCGGCGGTCCGCAGCCACGACTGGCTGCTGTGGGGGATCGTCGCCGCCGCGGTCTACCACGTGGCCAACGGGGTCGTCCTCGTCACGGTCAACGTCCTCGCGCTCACCCAGCTCGGCGGTCCATCGGCCCTCGGCGTCATCTCCGCGGCGGAGGGTCTCGGGGGCGTCGTCGGCAGCCTGCTGGCCCTCCGGGTCCGGCCCCGGCGGCCATTGGTCGCCGGGTTCCTCGCCCTCGGGCTGATGCCCGTGTGGGTCATGGCCTACGTGTGGCCGGGCACGCTCACGGGTGTCCTGGTGGGGGCGGTGGTGGGTTTCAGCGGCCTGATGTTCTTCGGGGTCTGCTGGGAGACCGCGATCCAGAACCACGTGCCGCACGCGCTGCTGGCCCGGGTCTCGTCCTGGGACGTGCTGACGTCGTTCGTCGGTATGCCGTTGGGGCAGGCCGTCGCCGGCCTCCTCACCGACCGGTTCGGAACCAGTCGCGTCCTGACCGGTGCGGCGCTGGTCATCCTCGTCGCCGGAGTGGCCCCGCTTGCGGTTCGGGGGACCCGGCGGCTGGCCGAGCACCCGGGTGCGGACGGCGGTCAGGCCGACGGGCCCGCGCCGGGGAGCGCTCGGCCCGCAGCGCCGGGAGGTAGCACGCCGCCCCCAGCACGCTGACCGCACCGAGCAGGACCATGACCGTGGCGGTCGACGTGGCTCCGGCGAGCAGGCCTCCCAGCAGCAGCACTGCGCTGTAGGCCAGGAAGGAGACCATGGAGTTGATGGACAACACCGTCGCCCGGTTCTCGGCCGTCGCTTCCCGGTGCAGGAGCGTGCCGTGCATCGGACCCCCGCCACCGTGCAGGGTGTAGGTGACGGCATACGCGGCGACGAGGGCGACCGGACCGGCGACCAGCCCCATGGCGGCCGCCCCTAGGCCGTTGAGGACACGGGTCAGGATGGCCGTCCAGGTGACCCCGATGTGGCGGCTGGAGATTCCGGCCAACCCGGAACCCAGGGCAAAGAGGGCCCAGCCGCAGGCGGCCACGGGCCCGACGAACGCCCCGGCTCGCTCCTCGCTGCCCAGCAGCTCGGCAAGCCGGACGGGCTGGAAGGTCTCGAAGACGACCATGGCCATCGCCCAGAACAGCTCGACCGCGACGAGGCCGAGCAGGACACGGTTCGTGCCGAGCAGGCGTACGCCGCCCTGCACCACCACCGGAGCCGTCCGAACCGAGGCCAGCGCCCGCGCACCCGCTCTCGCCCCGTGCGCCTCGCGGTGCTCCCGCAACAGCACGAGCACGGTCACCAGGTGGACGACGGTGAGGCCGATGCAGACCAGCCCCGGCAGGAACAGGCCGCTCTGGGAGCGCAGTGGGTGCCACCAGACCAGGCCGCCCGAGACGACGGCACCCGCGGCGATCGACACCCCCATGACGACGCCCTGGGCGGACAGCGCGCCGCCGACGTCGGCGCCGGGAGTGGTGGCGTGCACCGTGTCGACGTACCAGGCGTCGAGTGGTCCGGAGTCCAGGGCTCGGAAGACCCCGGTCAGCACGGCCGCCACGGCGAACTGCCACCAGGCCGTGGCCGTGAGGAAGACCACCGACGAGGCGACGTAGACGACGGCGGCGGTGACGTAGACCGGTTTCCGGCCGAACGCGTCGGCGAAGCCGCTGGTGGGCAGCTCGAGGAGGAACACGGTGAACCCCGTGAGGGACGCCGCCGACAAGGCTTCCGGGACGGACAGTCCACGCTCCAGGGGCCAGAGCGTGATCAGCCCGATGACCAGACCTACGGGGAACCACCGCGTGGTCGTCAGGGTGAGGAACACCCGCCCTGCCGCGGCCGGCGACAGGGTCGTTCGTGGTGGATGGCGCCGGTCTTTGGTGCCGTCCAACGCACGATCGCGCGGCCCGGTCACGACCGGGTCCCCCGGGGCGACCCGTCGAGGTCGACCGGGTAGGCGTAGGTGTAGACGGCGATGCGTTTGGCCTGCGGGTTGCCTTGCCCGACCCGGCGGTATCTCTGCAGCACCTCCTCGAGCTCACTGCGCATCCGCGTCATCTGCTCGAGGGTGACCAGGGCCACGTTGTCGTTCAGCCCCAGCTGGTCGACCCACTCCACGGGCCAGGTGTGCTCGACGTCCAGCCACTGTTCGGCCTTGGCGGCGAAGTGCCGGACGTAGTCGCGCGACAACCAGTTCAGGGCGGTGAGGGCGTCCTCGTCGTCGACCAGCTCGCTCTGGGTCCACGAGTGCTGTTCGGTCGCGGCCCGCCAGAGCCGTTCCTTGCCCCGGCCCTCGTGGGTGTCGGCCACCAGACCCACCGTCTCGAGGCGGCGCAGGTGGTAGCTCGTGGCTCCGGAGTTCGTGCCCAGCAGGCCGGCCAGCTCCGTGGCGCTGGCCGGGCCGCTGCGGCGCAGCTGACCCACGATGCGGGACCGCAGCGGGTGGGCCAGGACCTTGACCGCCTCGGCGGTCAGGTGCAGCTCGGTGGGGGGCTCGGTCGTCATGCGTGCACAATACCTCTGCACAGTCTGTTTGCACAACATCTATGCACCGCCGGCCAAGGCGGGCATCGCCGCAGGTCAAGGTGGGTATGCCGGCGAGTCACCCGTGATTTTGGAGGGTCCTTCGCACGCCCTAGAATGGAGGAGTTGTGCTGCCTCGACGCGCGGTGGGCTCGGCCGGCCCGGATCCCCTCCGAGGGCCACTGACCACTCTCGCGGCCAGGACGCGGCCTACCAGACTCTCATCGACAGGAAAGCTGACCACTGTGCGCACGTACACCCCCAAGCCCGGCGAGGTCACCCGCGCCTGGCACATCATCGACGCGACCGACGTCGTGCTCGGCCGGCTGGCCAGCCAGACCGCGATCCTCCTGCGCGGCAAGCACAAGGCGACCTTCGCCCCGCACGTCGACACGGGCGACTTCGTCATCATCGTCAACGCCGACAAGGTCGTCCTGACCGGCTCCAAGGCCGAGAAGAAGAAGGCCTACACGCACTCCGGCTTCCCGGGTGGCCTGAAGTCCACGTCCTACACCGAGCTGCTCGACAAGCACCCCACCAAGGCGGTCGAGAAGGCCATCCGCGGGATGCTGCCGCACAACTCCCTGGCTCGCCAGCAGATGACCAAGCTCAAGGTCTACACCGGCCCGGCGCACCCCCACGAGGCCCAGAAGCCCGTGCCCTTCGAGCTCACGCAGGTCGCGCAGTAAGCGCGCCGCATCGTCTCGAGCCTCCCGACTTGATCTGCCACTGAGAACACCAAAGGAAACCCGTGTCTGACACCGCCACTGACGTCCTCGAGACCGACGAGCCGGAGCTGAGCTCCTACACGTCCGAGTCCACCTCCGCCAGCGCGGCCGGTGAGCCCGCCCGCCGCCCGAGTGCTTCCGCCCCCGGCGCAGCCACCGGCCGGCGCAAGCAGGCCATCGCCCGGGTCCGCATCGTGCCGGGCACCGGCGAGTGGACCATCAACGGCCGGACGCTCGAGGCCTACTTCCCCAACAAGGTGCACCAGCAGATCGTCAGCGAGCCCTTCGCGGTCCTCGACCTGACCGGCGCCTACGACGTGCTCGTGCGCGTGCACGGCGGCGGTCCCTCCGGTCAGGCCGGCGCCGTCCGCCTCGGTGTGGCTCGGTCCCTCAACGGCGTCGACGAGGAGCTGAACCGCGCCACCCTCAAGAAGGCCGGGTTCCTCACGCGAGACGCGCGCGTCCCCGAGCGCAAGAAGGCCGGTTTGAAGAAGGCCCGTAAGGCACCGCAGTACAGCAAGCGCTGACCCATCGTCGCGACGAGGGCGGTCCCGGTTCGGCCGGGGCCGCCCTCGCCGCCTTCCCCCCGAGGGACCGTGACGCGACCCGTAGTAGGTTCGGTCGCCGGCGCCTCGGGGGACCCTCGACGGCCGACGCAGGAAGGCGGACACCCACAGTGGCTCGACTGTTCGGAACGGACGGCGTCAGGGGTCTGGCGAACCACGACATCACGGCCGAGCTGGCCCTCGATCTGGCCGTCGCCGCGGCGCACGTGCTGGCCGAGTCCGGCGAGTTCGAAGGCCACCGGCCCACGGCCGTGGTCGGCACCGACGGCCGCGCATCCGGCGAGTTCCTGTCCGCCGCGACCGTGGCCGGGCTCGCCTCGGCCGGGGTCGACGTCCTTGATGCCCGCGTCCTGCCGACCCCGGCCATCGCCTTCCTCACCGCCGACACCGGCGCCGACCTCGGCGTCGTACTCTCGGCCTCGCACAACCCGATGCCCGACAACGGGATCAAGTTCTTCACGCGGGGCGGACACAAGCTGCCCGACGACGTCGAGGACGCCATCGAGGCGCGGATGCGCGAACCGTGGCAGCGACCCACCGGCGCCGGCGTCGGCCGCGTGCGCTCGCTCGACGACGGGGCGGAGCGCTACGTCCAGCGCCTCCTGTCGGTCCTGCCGAACCGGCTCGACGGGTTGCACGTCGTCGTCGACGCCGCCAACGGTGCCGCCTCGGCCGTGTCGCCCGAGGCGTTCCGCCGGGCCGGCGCCGAGGCCACCGTCATCGGGGCAGACCCCGACGGTCTCAACATCAACGACGGCTACGGCTCGACCCACCTCGAGCGCCTGTGTGCGGCGGTGCTCGACGCCGGAGCCGACCTCGGTATCGCCCACGACGGCGACGCGGACCGCTGTCTCGCGGTCGACGCGTCCGGCCGGCCCGTCGACGGTGACCAGATCATGGCGGTGCTGGCCATCTCGTTGCGCGACAAGGGCCGACTGCCCGCAGACACGCTGGTGGCCACCGTCATGTCCAACCTGGGGATGCTCCAGGCGATGCAGCGCGAAGCGATCACGGTGCGACAGACCGCAGTCGGTGACCGATACGTGCTCGAGGACATGAAAGCCGGCGGGTTCGCCCTCGGCGGCGAGCAGAGTGGTCACGTCATCTTCCTCAAGCACGGCACCACCGGGGACGGCGTGCTCACCGGGCTCATGCTGGCGGCCCGGGTCGCCGAGACCGGACGTTCGTTGGCCGACCTCGCCGGGGTGATGTCCCGCCTGCCGCAGGTGCTGGTCAACGTCCGCGGCGTCGACTCGTCGCGGGCGGACACGCATACCGGCGTCCAGGGCGACGTCGCCCGAGCCTCTGACGAGCTGGGCACGAGCGGGCGCGTGCTCCTGCGCAAGTCGGGCACCGAGCCGCTCGTCCGAGTGATGGTCGAAGCGGCTGACCAGTCGCGCGCTCAGGCCGTCGCGGACCGCCTCGCCGAGTCGGTGCGGAAGCATCTGACCCTTCCATGAGGCTGGTCATGTTGGGGGGCGGGGGTTTTCGCACCCCCCTCGTGTATGCCGCGCTGACGGCAACCGGGTCAGGCGTCACGGAGGTGGTGCTGCAGGACACCGAGGCCGCACGTCTCGACGTCATGGCGCACGTGCTGGCTCCGCTCACCGAGGCCGGCGGAGCGGAGGCGCCGCGGGTGACGACCACCACCGATCTCGACCGGGCCCTCGAAGGTGCGGACTTCGTCTTCTCCGCGGTGCGCGTCGGCGGGCTGGCCGCCCGTGTGCAGGACGAGCGGGTGGCGCTGGACCTCGGGGTCCTCGGCCAGGAGACGACCGGGCCGGGCGGAGTCGCCTACGGGCTGCGCACGGTCCCGGTCGCGCGCGCCATCGCCCAGCGGGTGCGGGCGGTCGCCCCGGACGCCTGGGTCATCAACTTCACCAACCCCGCGGGGATGATCACCGAGGCCATGCAGGCCGTGCTCGGACCACGGGTCGTCGGCATCTGCGATACGCCGATCACCATGGCCCGAAGGGCTGCTCGCCTGCTGGGCGTTCCGGCGGATACGACGCTGGAGCTCGACTACGTGGGGCTCAACCATCTCGGGTGGCTGCGCGGTCTCGGGGTGGGCGGTGAGGACCTGCTTCCGCGGCTGCTGGCCGACGACGCGTTGCTCGGCGCGACGGAGGAGGGCCAGCTGTTCGGGCTGGACTGGGTGCGCACCCTCGGGGCCCTGCCCAACGAGTACCTCTACTACTACGACTTCACCCGTGATGCGGTTGCCGCGATCGCCGCCGGTGGGAGGACCCGGGGCGAGTTCCTGCGCGGACAGCAGGAGGCCTTCTATCTCGCCGCGCAGGAAGACCCGGCGCAGGCGCAGGAGCGGTGGACGGCTGCGCGGCACGAGCGGGAGAGCACCTACATGGCGGCCGAGCACGCCGGGGCGCCACGCGGCGGCGCCGCCGAGGTCGCCGACGTCGGAGGGTACGAAGGGGTGGCCCTGTCGTTGATGCGGGCCATCACCCACGACGAACGGGCCACGATGATCCTTAATGTCGCCAACGGGTCGACAGTCTCCGCCCTGCCCTCCGACGCCGTGGTCGAGGTGCCCGTCACCGTCGGTCAGGACGGCCCTCGTCCGTTGACGGTGACCCCGCCCGACCTGCACCAGCTGGGCCTTATGGCCCAGGTCAAGGCCGTGGAGCGCTTGACGATCGAGGCCGCGGAGACCGGCTCGGCGGCGGCGGCCGAGCGGGCGTTCGCCCTGCACCCGCTCGTCGACTCGGTGACCACGGCCCGGTCGTTGCTCCGCGGCTACCGCGAACGCATCCCCGAGGTCGATGCCGTGTTCACGGCGTGACCCTGGACGTCCGCCCCGAGCGCACGGCCTACCGTCCCGGTGACATCGTCCGGGTCCTGGTCGACGGCACGAGCACGGGCACCGCCGCGGTCGAGGTCACGCACCTCGGTGAGGTCTGGGCGGACCTGACCGTGGATGTTCGACCGGGTCGGCAGGTGGTCGAGCTCGGGACTGGGAGCCAGGGGTCCTACGCGGTGCGGGTCCGGACGGGCGAAAGCTCGGTCGCTACGGCGTTCGACGTGCTGGCCGACCCGCTCTCGCGGCCCCGCTACGGGTTCCTCGCCAACTTCCCCCCGGGCCGCGACGACGCCGAGGAGCTGCGCGACTCACTGCGCGCTTTCCACGTCAACGCGGTCCAGTTCTATGACTGGATGTACCGGCACGCCGAGCTGGTGCCTCCGGCTGACACCTATCAGGACGCGCTGGGCCGCACCCTGTCCCTGACCACCGTGCGTCAGCTCGTCGAGACGGTCCACGGGCTCGGCGCGTCTGCTCTGGCCTACGCCGCCGTCTACGGGGCCGGTGCCGACTACGCCGCGCAACACCCGGACGAGGTGCTGCACCGCCGCGACGGGTCGCCATGGATGCTGGCCGACTTCCTGTGGATCATGGACGTCAGCCCAGGTTCCACCTGGACGACACACATCGTCGATGCCATGCGGCGGGCCGTGTCCGAGGTCGGGTTCGACGGTCTGCACCTCGACCAGTACGGCCACCCGAGGGCGGCACTGACCGCCGGGGGCACCAGGGTCGACCTCGCGGAGGCCTTCCCCGCGCTGATCGACTCCGTGCGAGAGACGCTGCCCGGGGCCGTGCTGATCTTCAACAACGTCAACGACTTTCCGACGCGTCGCACGGTGCGGGCGCGTCAGGACGTGACCTATATCGAGGTCTGGTCCCCGCACGACGAGTATGCCGACCTCGTGCGGCTCGTCGAGGTGGCCCGCGACCTGGCGCCCCACCGACCGGTCGTGCTCGCGGCATACCAGTCGCCCTTCGCCACGGCCGGTGGAGCGCCGCAGGTGGCGGCGGCGGCGCTCGCGCTCTCGACGGTGTGGGCCTCGGGCGGCCAGTCGCTGCTGTTCGGTGAGGTGAACGCGGTCCTCGTCGACCCGTACTACCCCCGTCATGCGATCCTCGACGACTCCGCGGCGCGCACGCTGCGCGCGTTCACCGACTTCTCCGTCGCTAACGGTGACCTGCTGTTCGGACCTGAGAGCGGCACGACCACGCAGTCCACGGTGGGCGGAGTCAACGAGGACGTCCACATGACCGGCGTTCCCGTGAGCCTGCGTCCTGAAGCCGGGCGCGTATGGGTGCGCACGAGCCGGGTCGGTGGCCGGCTCGTCGTGCAGCTCGTCGACCTTCGTGACCAGGCGGACACACGGTGGAACGAGCCGAGGACACCGACCACCCCCGTGGCCGGGGTCACCGTGCGGGTGCGGGTCGTCCAGCCCGGACCGCGGGCGTGGTTCGGTCACCCGTTGGGCGGACCGGAGCTGAAGCAGCTGGTGGTGCGCGACCACGGGGACCAGATCACGCTCGAGGTGCCCGAGTTCGACACGTGGGGGTTGCTCGTCGTCGACGGCTGACCGGACGAGGCGCCGTCACACGACCTGGTTGAGCAACCCGGTGTCGACGTCGTAGAGGAACCCGCCGACGAGGACGGAGTCCGGGATCAACGGGTGCGTCAGGACCTTGCGGACGTCGAGACGGAGCACCGCCTCCTGGTCCTCGACGACGTGGAAGGGGTACCACGTGGCGTCGGTGCGGGCCGAGGCGCTCACCCGGTCGCGCAGCTCGGCGGCCGTGTTGGAGGCCACGGCGCACCGGGTGTGGGGGACGACGAGGACCCGGTTGACCCCCAGCAGGTGCACTCCCAGGACGATGGCCTCCAGCGCCGCGTCGTCGACCCGGCCCCCGGGGTTGCGGAAGATCTTGGCGTCTCCCGGCTTCAGGCCCACCATGCGCAGCGGGTCGATGCGCGAGTCCATGCAGGTGACCATGGCCACGCCGGCGTGGGCCACGCCGTCGAACCCCTTGACCGGCGCGGTCTCGGCGTAGGACCGGTTGGCAGACAACAGGTCCGCGAAGTCCAGAGGGCTCATGGCCGGCTCCCGAACGCGGGGGAGGAAGGGGCGGTCACGGGCATCGGTTCTCCTCTTGCAGCACGGATTTCCACTGTAGGGGGCCGACGGTGGCCGTATCGCCGCGTCCAGCACGCGGTTGCGGTGGTGTCAGGAGGTGACGTCGATGCCGGATGGCCAGAACAACCTCCTCCCCGGGCTCGATCCATCGACGCACCGAGGTCCGAACCCTGCGAGGGTCTGGGGGTCACTGAACCGGTACAGGTCACGAATCGGGAAATCCTGTGTCTGGTGTGGCGCCGATCGCCTGGAGTGGTGTCGAATGAGCCCAACAGAGACGAGGAGACTTCGAGGCGCGCCCCAGCGCCTCTGACAGTGACCGGCGACCATGCCGGTCTCCTGTCGCCCGGTCGCTAGCGGCCGGCCCGCGCGGGGCCAAGGATGCCCCCGGATCACCTCCAAGGAGGAGTCAGAACAATGATCAGTCGCAGGGCAAGCGTGACCGCTCTCGTCGGTGTGGCCGTGGCCGGCCTCGCCTCGGGCTGTCTGTCGTCAGGGGGGTCGAGCAGCTCGGGTGGAGGTGGTAACGCCACGGCGAGTGGGCCGGGGAAGTCAAGTGTGGAAGTCATGTACGGCTTCGGCAACGAGCAGGAGACGGCCTTCAAGAAGGACCTCGACAAGTTCGCGTCGGCGAACGGGTTCACCGTCAAATACACCAAAGCGGCGTCCTGGGACACCGAGATCCGCGCTCGCGTCGCCGGTGGCAACCCGCCCGACGTCGGCCTCTTCCCCCAGCCGGGCGTGATGTGTGACCTGTCCAAGCAGAAGAAGGTCCTGGCGTACGACGACGCCACCGTCGCCACCGACAAGACGACGCTCGTCCCCGGCTTCGTCGGCGCCGGCACGTGTGCTGACGGCAAGGTCTACGGCCTACCGTCCGCCGTCAGCGTCAAGTCGCTGCTGTGGACCGACGCGCCCACGTTCACCGGCGCCGGCTACACGCAGCCGAAGACGCTCGACGACATGCTCGCCCTCACCGACAAGATCCGCACTGCGGGCAAGACGCCGTGGTGCATCGCCGCGGAATCGGGCAACGCGACCGGCTGGCCGATCACGGACTGGATCGAGGACCTCGTGCTGCGGCTCGCGGGCCCGGACAACTACGACAAGTGGGTGACCGGCCAGCTGAAGTTCAACAGCCCCGAGATCAAGCCCGCCTTCGAGTACTTCCAGAAGATCGCCTTCACCGACGGCAACGTCCTCGGTGGCACCAAGGCCATCGTCGCCACCAACTTCCAGACCGGTGGGAACCCGCTGTTCAAGCAGCCCCCCGGCTGCTACCTGTTCAAGCAGGCGACCTTCATCGCCGGCAAGGGCGGGTTCCCGGACGACGTGCTCGCGAAGCTCGACACCGAGGTCGGCGTCTACCCCTTCCCGCCCAAGACCGCGGGTGACAACCCCGTGCTGACCGGTGGTGACCTGGCGTCGGCCTTCAACAACGACGCCAACAGCATCAAGCTCCGCAACTTCATCGCCAGCAAGGACAACGGGATCGAGGCCGGCAAGGCGGGCTACTTCTCGCCGCACAAGACCTTCGACGTCTCGCTCTACCCGAGCAAGACTCTGCAGAAGATTGCGACCGACGTGCTCTACAAGTCCACGGCCGCTCGCTTCGACGGGTCGGACCTCATGCCGGCCAAGGTGGGCGCCGGCACGTTCTGGACCGAGCCGATCAAGTGGATCTCCGGCCAAGAGGACCTCGACACCGCGCTGAACAACATCGACAACAGCTTCCCCAAGAGCAGCTGACGCCGGCCCGGCGGCCGCGGGCGGACCTCTTCGGAGGTGTCCCGCGGCTGTCGGGTGACCACCACCCGTGCGGCACCTTCTGAGAATGGACCGGGTCCTTGACCATCAAGATCCTCAACGCCGTCATCGCCATCATCGGTGGTATCGGCGGCTCCATGATTCTGTTCTGGCTCCTCAACAAGCTGGCCGAGTCGCTGAAGGGGAAGTGGGAGGACCGGGTCAAACCGTGGATGTTCGCGGGCCCGGCGATTCTGGCGATTGCCGTCTTCCTCATCTATCCCGCGATCTCGACGATCCAGTACAGCTTCGCCAACGAGGACTCGACCGCATACGTCGGGTTCAAGAACTACGCCAACCTGCTGACCGACCCCACCTTTCTCCAGGTGCTCTTCAACAACGTGCTCTGGATCCTCATCGTGCCGGCACTGACCGTGGCCCTTGGGTTGGGGGTGGCCGTGCTCGCCGACCGGCTCCGTCCCCGCGGCGAGAAGGTCAGCAAGACGCTCATCTTCCTGCCGATGGCCATCAGCATGGTCGGCGCGGCGACCATCTGGCGCACGATCTACGAGTATCAGCCGTCCGGCACCCCGCAGACGGGGCTGCTCAACGCCGTCTTCGGCCTCTTCGACAAGGGCCCGTTCTTCTGGTACTCCATCGACACCCTGCACCTGAACAGCCTGCTGCTGATGATCATCCTCGTCTGGACGCAGGTCGGCTACTCCATGGTGCTGCTCTCCGCGGCCATCAAGTCGGTCCCGGAGGACACCCTGGAGGCCGGCCGCATCGACGGCGCGGGTGAGCGGCGGATCTTCTTCAGCCTCATCATCCCGCAGATCCGGCCGACCCTCATCACGGTGTTCATCACGGTGCTCATCGGGGTCATGAAGGTCTTCGACATCGTCTACGTGACGACCAACGGCAACTTCAACACCGACGTCATCGGCCGGCGGTTCTACGACGAGATGTTCACCCAGGGCAACTATGGCTACGCCGCGTCGATCGTTGTCATTCTCATGATCGCGATCATCCCGGTCCTGATCTACCAGGTCCGCAACTTCCGGGCCGAGGAGGCTGCACGATGAGCACGTCACTGCAACCGGGGGTCGGCGCTCCGGAGGAGATCCCCCAGCAGTCCCAACAGGTCCTGCGGCACAGCAAGGCCGGCAGCGGGCCCGGTAGCGCCACCTGGCCCGTGCGCCTCGTCGTGGTCGTGCTGTGCCTGCTGTGGATCGTCCCGGTCCTGGGGCTGCTCATCAACTCGTTCCGAACTCGTGACGCGCAGTTCGGTTCTGGGTGGTGGGCCGCCATCGCCAACCCGCTCGACTTCACCTCGTGGACGGTCGACAACTACGTCCGCGTGCTGACGACGAACGACGCCGGCGTCAACATGGGCCAGGCGTTCGTCAACAGCTTCATCGTCACGGTGCCCGCGACGGTCATCCCGATCCTCATCGCGGCGTTCGCGGCATACGCGTTCACGTTCATGCAGTGGAAGGGCCGCGACATCGTCTTCGTCGTCGTCGTCGGCCTGCTCGTCGTGCCCAACCAGGTCGCGCTCGTGCCCCTGCTCAAGCTGTACGGGACTGTCGGCCTCAACGGCACGTTCCTGGCGGTGTGGCTCGCCCACATCGGCTTCGGGATGCCGCTGGCGGTCTACATCCTGCGCAACTACATGTCGGGTCTGCCGATGGCCATCATCGAGTCGGCCAAGATCGACGGGGCGAGCCACTTCACGACGTTCTGGCGGCTCATCATCCCGATGTCCACGCCGGCGCTGGCCTCGTTCGCGATCTTCCAGTTCCTCTGGGTTTGGAACGACCTGCTCATCGCGCTGCTGTTCCTCGGCCGCGGCGACAACACCATCCTCACCGTTGCTCTCCAGGGACTCCAGGGTCAGACGGGTCAGGGGCGCGAGCTCATCCCCGCCGCCGGGTTCGTCACGATCATCGTGCCGCTGATCGTGTTCCTCTCCCTGCAGCGCTACTTCATCCGCGGCATGACGTCAGGCGCCGTCAAGGGCTGACGTTCAGCAAGGACCACGAACGCCGGTGCCCGGGAGACCCGCTCTCCCGGGCACCGGCGTGCTCACGGCCCGGACCGCAACAGGCGGCGCGACGGCTCCAGGACCAGGCGGAATGGTATGCGGCTACGAGCGGCTGAGCTCGGATCGGCGGGGGGCGTAGGCCCCGGCTCGCGCCACGGTGATGCCCCCCGTGGCGATGGCCCGCTCGATCGCCGGCTGCACGTGCTTCAGGGTCGCGGCCCCCAGCCGGTCGCGCGCCTCGATCCCGCCGAGCAGGCCGGCGTCGAGCAGGCCCGAGATCAGCCCGGCCATGAACGAGTCACCGGCGCCGACCGTGTCGGCGACCTCGGTCGACGTGGCCGCCGCGGTCGCCACCGAGCCGACGTGGTGCAGGGCATAGAGCGCTCCCTCGCCACCGCGCGTGACCACGGTCAGCGAGGCACCGAGGGCCCCCCAGTGCCGGAGCACATCCGGGACGTAGCGGTCGGGGTAGAGCCACGCGATGTCCTCGTCACTGGCCTTGACGACGTCGGCGAGCGCGACGAGGGCCTCGATCCGGGGGCGGATGTCGTCGGGCGATCCCATGAGGCTGGGCCGGGCGTTCGGGTCGTAGGACACCGTGGCGGTGGCGCGCGCACGCTCGACCGCATCGACGGTTTGGGTGCCACCGGGCTCGAGGACGGCGGCGATGCTCCCGGTGTGCACGTGCCGGTAGCCGTCCAGCTCCGAGATGGCGGGGACCTCCCAGGTGATGTCAAAGTCGTAGGTCGCCGCGCCCTCGTCGTCGAGCACCGCCCGAGCCACCGAGGTGTGGTCGGCGCCGTCGCTCCCGTCGACCAGTCGGGTCCCCATGTCGCGACAGCGCTCCGCGATCCGGCGGCCCCGGTCGTCGGCCCCGACCCAGGTGGCCAGCGCGACATCGTGTCCGAGGGCGGCCAGACCGAAGGCGACGTTGGCGGGGCTGCCACCCACGTGCTCCACTGCCGGCGAGCCGCTGCGCTCGACGGCGTCGACCAGCGCCTCGCCGATGACGAGCACCGGGGGCCGGTCGGGCGCGCTGGGCGGGCTGGGTGGACTGGGGGTGGGGCTCATCGGCACACGTCTCCTCCGTCGCAGGGTCCGGGGCAACTCTAGGGGGACCACGTTTGGTCTCCGGGGCGTCAGGGGAGACGATGAGGCCATGAGCTCGCCGGGCCCAGGCCAGCCGCCTCCAGCGTCACCACCCTCGGTGCCGGACGCCCCGGAGAGCCCGGAGAGCCCGGAGACCCTAGCGCCGGTGGCCGCCGCGCCGGCCAGCCGCTACTCGATGGGCTCGAGCGGCAACATGGTCCGCTCACTTCTCGTCATCCTCGGAATGGTCGCCGTCCTCGTGGCGATCGTGCCGCGCACCACCGGGATCACCCAGCCACCCGTCGACGCCGCTTCGGTGGTGGCGGACGCGGCGATGCAGGCCGGGCTCCCCTTCGCCGCGCCCGTCCGGCTCCCGTCGGGGTGGAAAGCGACCAACGCCCGGTATGCCGCGAGCACCGACGGGCTGCCGACCTGGCAGGGCGGGTGGTCCACCCCACAGGGCGGCTACGTCGCCATCCGCCAGACCAAGACCTCGAGCCCGGCCTGGCTCCAGGCCGCTACGGGGAAGGGGAAGCCGACCGGCCAGGTGCAGGTGGGCGGGCGCACCTGGGCGCGTTACCAGGCGACCTCGCCGCAGCCGCGGACCAGCCTGGTCGACCTGCCCTCCGGGGCAGCGGCCTCGACCGGACTCGTCACGGTCATCACCGCGACCGCACCGGACGACGAGGTCGCGACGTTCGTCACGGCGCTGCAGCCGGCCCCGACTCGCTGATCTGTCGCTGCGCGCCGTCGAGCCACGACGTGCAGTGGGCCGCCAGGGCCTCGCCGCGCCGCCAGAGCCGCATCCCCTCCTCGAGGGGCACCTGGCCTCCTTCGAGCTGGGCCACGATGGCGCTCAGCTCGTCGCGCGCGGTCTCGTAGGACAGGTCGGCGACGTCAGGGAACTCGGGGCCCGGCTCCGACGCTGGGGCGGCCGCACTGGCATCGGCGACCGCGGCGGCGGAGGCGTCACCGCTGGCGGGAGGGCTGCTGGGGGCCTTGGCCATGCGGCAACCCTAGTTGGGGCGTCCGACGGTGCGGACGCCGAAGTCGCCGCGCGCCACCCGCACCCGGAGCAGCTCGTCGGTCTGCAGCTCGTCCTGGGCGACGACGACCCGCCCGTCGCGGTGCTGCACCACGGCATACCCGCGCTCGAGGGTGGACTGCGGTGACAGGGCTCGGACGCGGGCGGCGAGATGGCGCACCTCGTCATCGCCGCGGTGCAGGCGGGCGACGACCCGCTCCCGGGCGCGCGTCCGCAGGGCGACGACCTGTTCGCGCTGACGAACGACCAACGCCGTGGGGTCGGCCATGACCGGTCGCGTGCGCAGCGCGTGCAGGAGGTGGCCCTCGTGGTCAAGACGACGAGCCACGGCGCGCCTGGCCCGCTGGCGAGCCTGCTGGGCCCGCTCGAGCTCGGCCCGGGCGTCGGGAACGACGCGCTTGCCGGCGTCGGTCGGCGTCGACGCCCGCCAGTCGGCCACGAAGTCGAGCAGCGGGGTGTCCACGTCGTGACCGATGGCGCTCACGACGGGAGTCACCGCGTCAGACACGGCCCGCAGCAGGGTCTCGTTGGAGAACGGCAACAGCTCCTCGGCGGCGCCACCACCGCGGGCGATGACGATGACGTCGACCCCTCGGTCGGCGTCGAGCTCGCGCAGGGCGGCGGTTACCTCGGTCACCGCGTTGCTGCCCTGAACCGCCACCTGACGCACGGTGAACCGCACGGACGGCCAACGGCGCCGGGCGTTCTCGACGACGTCCTTCTCTGCCGCACTGTCCCGACCGGTGATGAGACCGACGCAGCCGGGCAGGAACGGCAGCGGGCGCTTCCGGTCGGCGGCGAACAGTCCCTCGGCGGCCAGCCGCTGCTTGAGGATCTCGATGCGAGCCAGCAGGTCGCCGACCCCGACCGGCCGGATCTGGCGGGCGTCGAGCATCAGCGTGCCGCGCTTGGGCCAGAACATCGGCTTGGCCTGCAGGACGACCCGGGCGCCCTCCACCAGCGGGGCGCCCATCGCGGCGATGGCGTGCACCGAGATGCTCGCCGACAGCGACATGTCGACGTCGGGGTCGCGCAGGGTGAGGTAGGCAGTGGTACCGCGGCGGTTGACCTGCACCACCTGCCCCTCGACCCAGAGGGCCGACATCTTGTCGACATAGTCGGCGATCTTGAGGCTGAGCACCCGCACCGGCCACGGCGCCTCGGCGCTGGTGTCGCCGGCCCGTTCGGGCAGCACGGCTCCGGCGGTCACGTCCTTACCCTAGGGTCACTCGGCGGACGCCTCCCGTCGTTCGGCGGCGGTGTAGGCGCGCATCGCCGCCGCCGGGTCGACCCGACGGGCGCGGCGCAGGTCGGCGACCTTCGCCGATGTCGCCTGCATCGCCGCGACCGCGCTGCCCCGGGTCCACGTCACCGCGTGGGCGGCGTCGATCCCGAGGCCACCGCCCACCTCGACGGCGTCCTGGTCGGCGCCCATGTAGAGGAACTGCCACCCGTAGGTGCTCGTCTGCTGGTCGACCAACGACCTGATCGCGGGGTGCGTCCACTCCCGGCTGGCGTTCTCCAGCCCGTCGGTCATCACGGCGACGACGACGGTGCCGGGGCGCCGGCCCTCGGGCAGCGCGGCCAGCCGTGCCCCCGCGTCGACGATGAGCCGGCCCATCGAGTCGAGCAACGCGGTGCTGCCGCGCGGGTCGAGCTGCAGCGGGCCGACCTGGTCGATGGGGATGTCAGAGAAGACGAGCTCGTACTCGTTGTCGAAGCGGGCCAGCGACATCCGGCACTCGCCGTCACCGCGGCGCTGTTCGGCGACGAAGGCGTCGAACCCCCCGACGATGTCGTCCTTGATCGACTGCATCGACCCGCTGCGGTCGAGCAGGACAAAGATGTGAGTGAGGTCGGGACGGGTGTTGTCCGCGCTCGAGGGGACGACCATGGGGCTCTCCTTCAGGTGGTGCGACGCGGCCGGAACCGCATCGGCGGGCGGGGGTCAGTGCTCTGCGCGTTGTCGGCGGCCGGCTCCGGCGTGCGCCCGGTCTCCTGGTCGTAGCGGGCGCGCTCGACTCCGGCCGCGGTCACCCGACCGCTCTCGTTGGCATACGGGGCGAGCAGGGGAGTGCGGCCCAGGCGCGGACCGACGGCGTTCTCCGAGAGGCCGACACCGGCCCCGACGGACCGGATCGACGCCCGGCCGGCGACGACGGCGTTGGCCATGGTCTCGTCGATGAGCCCGGCGAGCCGGTCCGCGGCCGACCGGAGGTGCGGCAGGGCCTGACCCGGGTCGGGGCTCTCGGCCGCGGCCTCGAGGCTGGCGCGGATCGCGGCGTAGGGCTGGTCGTCGGAGGTGGTCACGCGTCCAGGTTACCGCACTAAATGCGGATCCGCGAGTTGTTCGTGTATGCGAGTACTGCGGCCCCAGCAGCCGTGGGTCGGGGGGCCAACCGGTGACCCACGTACGATGACGGCATGTCCGTGCCCCCCGTGAAGAAGGTCCTCCTCGCGGCGCCGCGCGGCTACTGCGCGGGGGTGGACCGCGCGGTCGTCACGGTCGAGAAGGCGCTGGAGCTGTACGGCGCCCCGGTCTACGTGCGCAAGGAAATCGTCCACAACCGGCACGTCGTCACCACCCTGAAGAAGCGCGGCGCCATCTTCGTGGACGAGACCGACGAGGTCCCGGAGGGCGCCACGGTGATCTTCAGCGCGCACGGGGTCGCCCCGGTCGTCCACGACGAGGCGAGGGCCCGCAGCCTCAAGACCATCGACGCGACGTGCCCCCTCGTGACCAAGGTGCACCGCGAGGCGGTGCGCTTCGCGGACGCCGACTTCGACATCCTTCTGATCGGGCACGAGGGGCACGAGGAGGTCGTCGGCACGGCGGGTGAGGCACCCGAGCACATCACCCTGGTTGACGGCCCGGACGACGTGCCCAACGTGGAGGTCCGTGACCCGGAGAAGGTGGTCTGGCTGTCGCAGACCACGCTCTCGGTCGACGAGACGATGGAGACGGTGCGCCGGTTGCGCGAGCGGTTCCCCAGGCTGCAGGACCCGCCGAGCGACGACATCTGCTACGCCACCCAGAACCGCCAGGTCGCGGTGAAACAGATGGCGCCGGCCTGTGATCTCGTGCTCGTCGTCGGGTCGCGCAACTCGTCCAACTCGGTGCGCCTCGTCGAGGTCGCGTTGGACCACGGGGCCCGCGCGAGCCACCTGGTCGACTACGCCGAAGAGATCGACGACGCCTGGCTCGACGGCGTGTCCACCGTCGGGGTCACGTCCGGAGCGAGCGTCCCGGAGGTCCTCGTCCGCGACGTCCTCGCCTACCTCACCGACCACGGCTTCCCGCCCGCCGAGACGGTCGTCGCGGCCGAGGAGTCACTGCTGTTCGCGCTGCCCACCGAGCTGCGCCGCGACCTCAAGGCACGGTCGGGCTCGGAGCCGGACCACGTGCGGCACAACCCCGCGGTCGTCGGGTCCGGCGCGCTGCGCTGACCCTCGTCCGGCGCCCTGCCGGACGGTGGGGGGGTTGGGTCCGGCTCACCACCAGCCCTGGCGCTTCGCCCAGCGCAGCAGCACGCCCGACATCACGGCCATGATGACCATGAGGACGATGATCCAGACCGGGTGGGTGCGGGTTGTTGTCGTCCATGTGGGCCATGACGCTCTTCTCCAGACCGCCGACCTCCTCGGCGAGCTGGTTGACCGACGCCTCCTCGGCGGAGGGTGAGGGTGGCCACGATTCAGCGCGGCACGTGCGCCCATTCCATCACGGCCCGGACCGCGCGGGCGTGGAAGCCGAAGCTCGACGTCAGCTGCTCGGCGGTCTGCTCGTCCGGGTCGGGGATGCCCAGCCATAGCCAACCGTCGTCCCTGGCCAGCAGACCGTAGACATCGGGGTGCGCGGCCTCAGAGGTCCGCCCGGTGCTGCGCTCGACCCAGAACACCCTGATGCCAGGCATATTCGCTCATGTAGACCCGGTTTCTGAGGGTTTGGGGGCGACCACGCGCACCGTCAGGCGCTGCGCGCGCGCTCTTCCGCCTCCTCGACATCGAGCTCGGGACGGCTCACGTCGGCGTCGAGCGCCTCGATGAGCTCGTAGGCGGTCAATGGACGTGGGGTCGCCTCCACCGGCGCGAGCGTGGGCAGCCGGCGCTCCACGAGACCGAGGTCGTGCAGGCGCCGGGCGGTCGGCAGGACGCGGCTCTCCAGGCAGCCCACGAACCCGTTGTACGCCTCCACCGAGCGGCGCAGGGCCGCCCCCATCGTGCTGGCGTGAGCCCCTAGGGCTCCCAGCCGCTCGTGCAGCTCGCGGCCCACGGTGAGCAGCTCTCGAGCGTTGTCGGCCAGCGCGTCCTGCCGCCAGGTGTAGGCGACGGTGCGCAGCAGCGCCAACAGCGTTGCGGGGGAGGCCAGCACGACGCGGCGCGACATCGCGTAGTCGTGCAGGCCGGGGTCGTGGGCCAGTGCCGCCGTGAGGATCGCCTCTCCCGGCACGAAGCAGACGACCATCTCGGGTGTCGTCTCGAACGCCGTCCAGTACGCCTTGGCGGCCAGGGTGTCGACGTGGCCGCGCAGGGCCTTGGCGTGGGCGGCCAGGGCGGCGGTGCGCCGGTCGGCGGTGAGGCCCTCGGCCTGCGCCGCGAGGAAGCCCGTCATCGGGACCTTGGCGTCGACGACGAGAGTCTTGTCGCCCGGCAGGCGGACGACGACGTCGGGCCGCACCGTGCGGGCGTCGCTCGAGACCGAGGTGACCTGCTCGTCGAAGTCGCAGCGGGAGAGCATCCCGGCGTGCTCGAGGACGCGGCGCAGCTGCACCTCCCCCCACGACCCCCGCACCGACGAGGCGTTGAGCGAGCCCACCAGAGAGGCGGTCTGGGCGCCGAGCTCCGTCGTCGTCCGCGACACCCGGGCCATCTCCGCGGCCACCTCGCTGAACTGGGCGACGCGCTCGCGCTCGAGGTCGTGGACCTGCTGCTCCACCCGGTCGAGGCTGGAGCGCAGCGGCGCGATCATCTGGGCCGTCTCGGAGTCTTCGCTGAGGGCGGCCTCGAGGTCGATGACGCGCTCGCGGAGTAGGTCGCGCTCGGTGGCCGCCGAGGTGAGGCGCACCGCATACCGAGACTGCACGACGAGCCACGCGAGCAGCGCACCGACGGCGAGGCCAGCGAGTGCGAGCAGGATCTCCATGCCGGAACAGTGACAGCCCGCACCGACAAACCTGGGGACCTACCGCTGGTGGTGCGACTCCTGGAGCCCGTAGACGGGGGTGTCGAGTCCCTCGTAGCGTGCCTTGAGCTGCAGGGCGAGGAACTGGGAGTAGTGCCGCGACTGGTGCAGGTTACCGCCGTGGATCCAGAGGTTCTCCACGTTGGTCGGCTTCCACATGTTGCGCAGCTCGCCCTCCCACGGGCCGGGGTCCTTGGTCGTCTCCGAGCCGTAGCCCCACACCTTGCCGACCCGGTCGGCGACCTCGGTCGAGATGAGCGTCTCGAGGAAGCCGTTCATCGACTGGTAGCCCGTGGCGTAGACGACGACCTCGGCGGGCAGCGTCGTGCCGTCGGTGAGCACGACGGCATCCTCGGTGAGGTGGTCGACCTGGCCGTGGACGACCGGGACCCGTCCGTCGATGACCAGCTGGCCCGCGCCGACGTCGATGTAGTAGCCGGAGCCGCGCCTCAGGTACTTCATGAACAGGCCGGAGCCGTCGTCGCCGAAGTCGAGGTCGAACCCGGCCGCCCGCAGCCCGTCGTAGTACTCCTGGTCGCGCACCTGGGCCTCGTCGTACGCCGGTTTCACTGCCCCGGGCATGATCCGGTAGGGCAGCGAGGCGAAGATCAGGTCGGCCCGCTCGGTGGTCACCCCGCTCGCGACGGCCCGTTCGGAGTAGAGGTCGCCGAGGGCGAGGTCCATCAGCGAGTCGCTCTTGATGAGGTGGGTGCTGGAGCGCTGGACCATCGTCGGATGCGCGCCCGCCTCCCACAGCGACGCGCAGATGTCGAACGCCGAGTTGTTCGACCCGACGACCACGACGTTCTTGCCGGCGTAGGCGTCGCCGCCCGGGAAGTCGGACGAATGGTGCTGCTCGCCGCGGAAGGTGTCCTGACCGGCATACGTGGGGCGGTTCGGGTAGCCGCTGACGCCGAGCGCGACGACGAGGTGCTTGGGCCGCAGCTGCACCTCGGTGCCGTGGCGGTCGACGGTGACCACCCACTCCTGCGCCTCGTCGTCCCACCGTGCGTTGCGGCACGTCGACCGGGTCCAGTAGCTGAGCTCCATGAGGGCGACGTAGTGCTCGAGCCAGTCGCCGATCTTGTCCTTGGCCGCGAACACCGGCCAGTGCTCGGGGAACTTGAGGTAGGGCAGGTGGTCGTACCAGACCGGGTCGTGCAGATGGAGGGACTTGTAGCGCTTCCGCCAGGAGTCGCCCGCCCGCTCGTTCCTCTCGAGGATGACGGTCGGTATGCCGTGTCGCTTAAGCCGGGTGCCGAGGCCGATGCCGCCCTGGCCGCCGCCGACGACGACGACGTAGGGCTGCTCTGTGTCGCCCAGCGCCTCGTCCGCCGCCGTCTTGCGCTCGAGCCAAGAGCGCCGCCCCTTGACGATCTCGTGCTCGACCCCCTTCTCGCGCTGCGTGCCGAGCGGCTCCTCGTAGCCCTTGAGCTCGACCATCGTCGTGAGCAGCGTGAAGGCCTTGCCGTCCTGGAGGCGCAGGTGCCCGAACCCCCTCGCCTGGGCGGTCTCGAAGTCGATCCACGCCTCCTCGCCCCCCGGCTCGCCGGTCGCCGGCTCGGACAGCGACCACCCCTTCGGCTGCACCCGCTCGAGGGTCGACCGCAGCAGGTCCGCGATCTGGTCTCGGCCCTCGACGGTCTTGATGTTCCACGTGAAGGCGACGAGGTCCCGCCACAGCCCGTTCTCGGTGAAGAGACCGGCCGCGCCTTGGGTGTCACCTGAGGAAAGGGCGGTGTCGAAGGCGGTGAGCCATTGCTCTACGGCGGCGCTGGGGGTCTGAGCGGCATCCTCGGGGGAGACCGGCTCGGTGGTGGTTGACGTCATGGGGAGCTCCTTCGGTCGCGCTGGCGTTTGCCCCATTGGACACCCGTGGGCGGCGCCGGTCACCGTTCCTTCAGGTACGTATTCCCCCTCTGGTAGAGATGGGCTATGGCCGACGGGCACTTCGAGTTCGACGACGAGATCGCCGTGTCGGCAATGCCCGGCCACCCCTGCACCTACGCCGGCCGGTTCGGTGAGGGCTGGCGAATCGGCAATGGCGTCAACGGCGGCGTCATCATGGCGCTCGCTGCCTCCGCCCTGAAGCGGCGGTTGGAGCAGGACGGCGGGCACGGCGACGTCCTCGCGCTGAGCGGGTACTTCGTCACACCGGCTACCCCCGGGGCGGTAGAGGCGCATACCGAGGTGGTTCGGGTCGGGCGCACGATGTCGACCGGTCAGGTGTCCGTGCGCCAGCCTGGTCCGGACGGCGTTCTGGTCGAGCGAATGCGCGCGCTCGCGAGCTTCGCCGACCTGGACGCGTCGGCGACGGTGATCCGCTCGACACCCGCGCCGGCCATGCCGCCGCCCGAGGACTGCGTGTCGGCGCAGGAGGCGCCGCCGTCCTTCCTCGCGGCGGCGTCGCTGCTGGAGCGCCTCGACCTGCTCATCGACCCCGCTACCGCGGGCTGGGCGATGGGGCGGCCCAGTCAGCAGGGGGCGATGCGGGGGTGGCTCCGCCTGCGCGACGGACGTGAGCCTGACCCCGTGATGCTCCTGTTCGCCCTCGACGCGCTGCCCCCGGTGGCGTTCGACCTCGGCATCCTCGGGTGGGCACCCACGCTGGAGTTCACGGGGCACGTCCGGGGTCGACCCGCGCCCGGCTGGCTCCGGGTCGAGCTCACCAGCAGCAACGTCACCAGCGGCCTGATGGAGGAGGACGCCGTGGTGTGGGACAGCGAAGGCCGCGTCGTCGCGCAGTCGCGCCAGCTGTGCGGGATCAGGGCGCCGCGCCAGGGCCCGTGACCGTCGAGCTCACCTACGAGACGCACTCGACCACCGAGGACAACGAGGCGGGGATCGCGACCGGCTGGTTGCCGGGCCGGCTGTCGGCGCAGGGCCGCGCGCAAGCGGTCGAGCTCGGGCAGCGGCGGCGGGACGGCGGGTATGCCGTCGTGTTCACCGCAGACCAGCGTCATCTCGACGTGGTGGACACCACTCGGGACCTGTTGGCGACCCTTCGCCGGGAGCGCGACGGCGAGCGGGTGCTGCGATCGGGCACTCGGCGAACCGGTGGGCCCTGGAACACCTGCTCGACGGCATACCCCTCGCGACAGCGGTCTCCTTGCCGTTCGTCTGGCAACCGGGCTGGGCCTGGACGCTGCCCTGACGGCGACGTCCGGGGCCGCCTGTTCGACCGAACTAGACTCTTGTCCCCGTGGCCCTCACCATCGGCATCGTCGGACTGCCCAACGTCGGCAAGTCCACCCTCTTCAACGCCCTGACCAAGAACAACGTGCTCGCGGCGAACTACCCGTTCGCCACGATCGAGCCCAACGTCGGGGTGGTGCCACTCCCGGACGCCCGGCTTGGGGTGCTCTCCGAGCTGTTCTCGAGCGACAAGACGGTGCCGGCGACGGTGTCGTTCGTCGACATCGCCGGCATCGTGCGCGGCGCGTCGGAGGGGGAGGGGCTGGGGAACAAGTTCCTCGCCAACATCCGTGAGGCCGACGCGATCTGCCAGGTCATCCGGGTGTTCGAGGACGATGACGTCGTGCACGTCGAGGGCAAGGTGTCGCCGGAGGGTGACATCGAGACCATCAACACCGAGCTCATCCTGGCCGACCTCCAGACACTTGAGAAGGCGGTTCCCCGGCTGGAGAAGGAGGCGCGGGTGACCAAGGACCGGCGCGCCGCCCTCGACAACGCGGTTGCGGCGCAGGCGGTGCTCGAGAAGGGCGACACCCTGTATGCCGCTGGGTCGGCGGCTGGGGTCGACCTCGCCGAGGCGCGCTCGCTGTCCCTGCTGACGACCAAGCCGTTCATCTACGTCTTCAACCTCTCTGAGGGCCAGCTGGGTGACGACGCCCTCAAGACGCGGCTGCGGGAGCTCGTCGCTCCGGCCGACTCGGTCTTCCTCGACGCGAAGCTCGAGTCCGACCTCGCCGAGCTCGACGATGAGGAGGCCTTGGAGCTGCTGCAGTCGGTGGGGGCGGAGGAGTCGGGTCTCGACCAACTGGCGCGGGTGGGGTTCCACACGCTGGGGCTGCAGACCTACCTGACCGCGGGGCCCAAGGAGTCGCGGGCGTGGACCATCGGGCAGGGCTGGACCGCGCCGCAGGCGGCCGGGGTCATCCACACCGACTTCCAGCGCGGCTTCATCAAGGCCGAGGTGGTGTCCTTCGACGACCTGGTCAGCGCCGGCTCGATGAACGCGGCCAAGGCGGCGGGGCGGGTGCGCATCGAGGGCAAGGAGTACGTCATGGCCGACGGCGACGTCGTCGAGTTCCGCTTCAACGTCTGACTGTCCCGGAGGAAGGTGCCAGGGCCTGCCGTAGGTGTAGCACCGGTTGCCACGGTCATTGAGTGAATGACCAGATCTCGCAACGGGAGCTGCGCAACGACAGTGGCCACATCGTGCGGGCGCTCGACGACGGCACCTCGTTCGTCGTGACGAGGAACGGGGCAGCGGTGGCTGAGCTGCGGCCTCTACGTCGCCACCGCTTCGTGGACGCGCAGGCGGTCGTCGCGGCCTTCACCGGCGCGCCGGGGGTCGACGCCGCCCTGCTGCGGCGAGACCTCGACCGGGTGGCCGACCCGTCTCTCCCTGACCGGGTCTGACGGTGTCCGAGCGACCGGCCAGCGGGCTGCTCGACACGTCCGTCATCGTGGGTCTCGAACGCCTGGAGGCCAGCGCTCTCCCGGTGCAGGCAGCGATCTCAGTCGTGACGCTGGCTGAGCTTCCGGCCGCCCCGCTGGCCGCCACCGATCTCGGCGAACGGGCTCGGCGGCAGGACCGGCTGAACACTGTCGTCACCGTGTGATTCGGGTCGAAGCAACGGGCTGGACCATGACCGGTTCTGGGCTCAGCTGGACGGGCATACCGGACTTCGGCCAGCGGGCCGGTCCGCCGCTCCCGTCAGTCCGGGTGCCCCACGAGGTTGACGACGGTGCCGTCGGGTGCCCGGACGAGGAACCGGTGCACCCCCCATTCCTCGGTCGTCAGCGGATGCACGATCTCGTACCCGAGCCGCTGCGCCTCGGCGTACGCGCCCTCGACGTCGTCGACATGCACCGAGATGTCGGCATCCACTGGTGCGGTCGCGTCGCGGGTGACCAGCTGGACGGTCGCCCCGGTCTCGGGGGAGGTGTAACGCGCAACCCAGCCGAGGTTGAACTCCTCTCTCGCGAGGCCGAGGAAGCCGGCGTAGAAGCCCTTGGCGGCGTCGATGTCCGGCACCTGCAGGTTGGCGACCACGCGGAAGACCTTCACCGCTCCGAGGATGGTCTCGCCGCAGCCCGGTGTCCAGAGCGGAGGAACACCGAAAAGCCCGGTCCCACCGGGACCGGGCGTAGGTGGCGGTTCACGTACCACAACGGGCCAACCGCCGAAGTTTTCGGTTGCGCGCCGGTTCTGGGTGGTCGCCCGGGTGCGCGTCTGTTCTGAAGGAGCACCTCCAGTCTGCGCTGATACGCGTCGGTGCTCCGGGAGCTCCGGCGCAACACGCCTCGCGGAGACGCAAACGTGACCGAACGGCCGACCGTGGCGCGGCTCACCGTCACGACCCGAGCTGAATCACGTCCCGGTCGATCGGCAGCTCGTTGGTGCGCTTCGACGGCGACGCCGCGGCGGCGAAGGGGAGTACGCCGGTGGGCTCGAGGCCCATATTGTCGTCCCAGAGACGCTCGGTGACCCGGCCGAGGAGGGTGAAGGAGTCGAACACCCAGGGCTTGCTGTCGGCCGGGAAGTAGGTCGGGGTCGTGAGGATCTGGAAGTGCAGGTGCGGGGTCGTCGAGTTGCCGCTCGTGCCGATGAGTCCGATCTGCTGGCCCCGGGTGACCTTGTCGCCCACCCGCACCGCGACGGACCCGGGATCCATGTGTCCGTTGAGCACGTAGACGCCGTCGGCCACCTTGACGATGACGTGGTTGCCGACGGTGCCCGTGATGGCCGGCGGGGTGGGCGGCTTGGGGAGGTCGGGGTTGTTGGGCAGGCCGTCCAAGGCGGCGACGACGGTGCCGGCCGCGGCCGCCAGGATGGGCTGCCGGTAGGCGAGGAAGCTCTCGAGCTTGGTCGGGTCGCCGACCCATGACCGGTGCTGGTCATCCAGCTTGTAGAAGTCGATGGCGTAGCGCTGGGGCACGAGCAGGTCGCCGTTGACGGGAGCCAGGCCCCGCCGGTGGTGCGTGTCGTCGGCGCAGCAGCCCTCGCTCATGTACCACGTGCCGGCCGGGACCGGGCTGCCCAGGACCACCGGTCCGTCGGTGGCCGTCGCCGTGCGACCGACGCGGAATTGGGTGGGCACGGGGGTGCCGTCCGGCCGCAGCAGGGCGCCGCTCACGACATGCTCGATCGTCGCCGGCACTGCCGAGCGCTGCGGGAAGACCACGTCGATCCACGCAATGTCGGTGCTCGACGGCGGAATCGTCACGGAGGTGTTGCCGGGACCGGGAGACGTGGTGCCCTCCGCCTCGGTGCCCCCACCGAGCGGGGTGAGGTCGACCCGACCGGTGGCGCCGGGCACGAGGGCCGAGGTCGCCGCGTCGTGCAGCTCGACGCCGTCCACCCGCGTGGGCAGCGATGAGGCGTTGGTGATCGCCAGCTCGTAGGCCAGGTGCACCTTGCCGTCGCTCATCTCCACCGGTGAGGGGGTCGTGAGGTAGCTGGCGGAGATCGCGGTGAACCCCGTGGTGCTGTCAATCCCGCCCGTGAAGCCCCCTGACGAGCCGGAGGAACCGGACGAGCCCGCCGCCCCTCCGGCCGACGGGCTGCCCGTGGACGGCCCCGGACCGCTGTTGGTCTCGGTGCAGGCGGCGCACGCGAGGGCGACCAGCACGGCCGACGTGACCAGCCCTGCGCGCACGCGGTATCGGTCCATGACTCCACGCTAGGGCCGGGGCGGCCGCCTTACGATAGACCCAGGTCCCCTGCGGGTCCGGCATCTAGCATGGGCGAGGTGTCTGATACCCGCACGACATCGTTGACCGGACGGTCGTTTCTGCGTGAGCTCGACTTCACGCCCGGTGAGTGGCGCTCACTCGTCGACCTCACCCTCGCCCTCAAGACCGAGCGCCGCGAGGGGCGCGAGGTCCAGCGGCTCGTGGGCCGCACCCTGGCGCTCATCTTCGAGAAGACGTCGACGCGCACCCGGTGTGCGTTCGAGGTCGCGGCCTACCACCAGGGCGCCCACGTCACTGTGCTCGACCCCTCCAGCACCCAGATCGGCCACAAGGAGTCGGTCCCCGACACCGCACGCGTCCTGGGCCGCTTCTTCGACGGGATCGAGTACCGCGGCGCCGCCCAGGACACGGTCGAGAGCTTGGCCCGGTATGCCGGTGTGCCGGTCTGGAACGGCCTCACCGACCTGTGGCACCCGACCCAGGCGCTGTGCGACGCCGTGACGATGCTCGAGCAGGCGGGCAAGCCAGCCGACGAGATCGCCTTCGCCTACGTGGGGGACGCCCGGTTCAACATGGGCAACTCGTTGCTCGTGCTGGGGGCGCTCATGGGCATGGACGTGCGGATCGTCGCTCCGGACGGGCTCCAGCCCGCGGCCGCCGTCGTTGAGGCCGCCCGCGACGTCGCTATCGTCACCGGTGCCCGCCTGACCGTGACCGACGACGTCGATGCCGGTGTCGCGGGAGCCGACTTCGTGCATACCGACGTCTGGGTGTCCATGGGCGAACCGAAGACCGTATGGGCTGACCGGATCGAGCAGCTGCGGACCTACCAGGTCAACGCCGACCTGCTCGCCCGCACCGGCAACCCCGGGGTGCGGTTCATGCACTGCCTCCCGGCCTACCACGACCTCGGCACCGGGGTGGGTCGCGACGTTCACGCCCAGTTCGGGCTGACCGCGTTGGAGGTGACCGACGACGTGTTCGAGGGGCCGGCGTCGGTGGTCTTCGACCAGGCCGAGAACCGCATGCACAGCATCAAGGCCATCCTCGTCGCCACCTTGACGTAGAGCCCGGCCTGGCCCGTGAGTCACCCACCGGACTCACGTGTTCGTCGGTTTCCCGCCTCGACACGGCCTCGAACCGACAAGAAGTGAGTCCGGTCGGGGGAGACGTGGGGAAGACGTGGGGAGGGGGTGGGGGAAGCGAATGGTGGGGGCGTGGCTGTGACCATGGCTGTCATCGCACGACGCCGCGCTAGAGCTGGGTGCCGACCAGGGCGCCGATGGCGTAGGTGACGATCATGGCGAGCAGGCCCCCGAGCACGTTGCGGGCGACCTGGCGACCGGGCGTCGTGCCGCCGAGGCGGGCGCTGAGCACCCCCGTCAGGGCGAGGGCGACGACGACGAAGGCGACGATGACCGGCACGTGCCAGCTCGGCGAGCTGATCAGGGCCGCGATGAGGGGGAGCAGCGCTCCGACGAAGAACGAGCCCATCGACGCGTAGGCCGCGTGCCACGGACTGGTCAGGCTCTCGGGGTCGATCTGCAGCTCGACCTCGGCGTGCGCGGCGAGCGCGTCCTTGGCGGTCAGCTGCACAGCGACCTGCTGCGCGAGCTGCGGGTCGAGGCCACGCTGCTCGTAGAAGCCGGCCAGCTCGGCGAGCTCTTCGTCCGGAGTCTCCGCCAGCTCGCGCCGCTCGCGGTCCAACAGCGCCGCCTCGGTGTCGCGCTGGGTGCTCACAGAGACGTACTCGCCGACCCCCATGCTCAGCGCCCCGGCCACCAGGGCGGCGATGCCGGCCGTGAGGATGGCCGTGCGCTCCGTCGTCGCCCCGGCGACGCCGACGATGACACCGGCCGTGGACACGATCCCGTCGTTCGCTCCGAGGACGCCGGCGCGCAGCCAGTTGAGACGGCCGCCGATGTCGCCGTGCGGCTCGTGCTGCTGCGCCTGGACGGCGGCAGTCTCGGTCTCATGAGGGTCCATGTCCCCAGTGTCCCGGTGGCTGTGGAGTCTGTCACCCGAGGGAAGCCTCACCGAACCTGACGCGGAACACCCGATCACGGTGCGGCATACGGTGTCGTCGTGGTGACCGAGCCGGGCGGGAAGCAGCACGTCGTCGCGGCGGCCGTCGTCGATGACCTCGACCGTCCCACCCGGCTGCTCGCCGCCCGGCGCACCGAACCTCCCGCACTCGCGGGCGGCTGGGAGTTTCCCGGCGGCAAGGTCGAGCCGGGCGAGACGCCGGAAGCCGCGCTGCACCGCGAGATCGGCGAGGAGCTCGGGGTCACCGTGCGCACCGGAAGGCTCGTGGCCGCCCCCACCGACGACGGCCGGTGGCCGCTCGGGGAGCGCTACCGGATGACCGTGTGGCTCGCGGTGGTGGTCGAGGGCGACCCCCAGCCGATCGAATGGAGCCACGATGAGACCGGACGAAGTCCGGGGTTATCGAAGGAGCACGACGCGCTCCGGTGGCTGCCCGCCGACGACCTGTATGCGGTGGCTTGGCTCCCGGCCGACCTCCCCATCGTGCGCGCCCTGGGGGCCGTGATGGTCGGGGGGACCGCGAAACCCTGAGAGAATCGGGGCATGGTTATGCGGACCCGTGACGACATCAGGAACGTGGCCATCGTCGCGCACGTCGACCACGGCAAGACCACGCTGGTCGACAAGATGCTGTGGCAGTCGGGCGCGTTCGGTGAGCACCAGCACGTCGACGAGCGAGCGATGGACAGTGGTGACCTCGAGCGCGAGAAGGGCATCACGATCCTCGCGAAGAACACCGCGGTGCACTACAAGGGCAAGTCGGCCGCTGACGCCGGGCTCAGCGACGGCGTGACCATCAACATCATCGACACCCCCGGCCACGCCGACTTCGGCGGCGAGGTCGAGCGCGGCCTGTCCATGGTCGACGGGGTCGTCCTGCTCGTCGACGCGTCGGAGGGCCCGCTGCCGCAGACCCGGTTCGTCCTGCGCAAGGCGCTCGCGGCCCGGATGCCCGTCATCCTCTGCATCAACAAGGTCGACCGGCCCGACTCGCGCATCGCCGAGGTCGTCGACGAGGCTTACGAGCTGTTCCTCGACCTCGACGCCGACGAGCACCAGATCGAGTTCCCCATCGTCTACACCTCGGCCCGGGCCGGTCGCGCGTCGACCCACCGCCCCGACGACGGGGGTATGCCCGACGAGGCCGACCTGGAGCCGCTCTTCGCGACCATCCTGTCGACCATCCCGGCGCCGGTCTACGACGACGAAGCCCCCCTGCAGGCCCACGTCACCAACCTCGACTCGTCGAACTTCCTCGGCCGCCTGGCCCTGCTGCGGGTCTTCAACGGGACCATCAACAAGGGTCAGACGGTCGTCTGGTGCCGACACGACGGGTCGCAGAGCAAGGTCAAGATCACCGAGCTGCTGATCACCGAGGCCCTGGAGCGGGTTCCTGCGGAGAAGGCGGGTCCCGGAGACATCATCGCCGTCGCCGGCATTCCCGAGATCACCATCGGCGAGACCCTCGCCGACGCGGAGAACCCGATCCCGCTGCCCCTCATCACCGTCGACGAGCCGGCCATCTCGATGACCATCGGCGCCAACACCAGCCCGATGGTCGGTCGGGTCCGTGGGTCGAAGGTGACCGCCCGCATGGTCAAGGACCGACTCGACCGCGAGCTGGTCGGCAACGTCTCGCTGCGCATCCTCGACACGGAGCGCCCGGACACCTGGGAGGTGCAGGGCCGTGGCGAGCTCGCCCTGGCGATCCTCGTCGAGCAGATGCGCCGCGAGGGCTACGAGCTGACCGTCGGCAAGCCCCAGGTCGTCACCCGCGAGGTCGACGGCAAGGTCCAGGAGCCGGTCGAGCGTCTCACCATCGACACCCCCGAGGAGTTCCTCGGCCCGATCACGCAGATCCTTGCGGCGCGTAAGGGCCGGATGGAGCAGATGACCAACCACGGCACCGGCTGGATCCGGCTCGAGTTCCTCGTGCCGTCACGCGGGCTTATCGGTTTCCGCACCGAGTTCCTCACGGAGACAAGGGGAACGGGCATCGCCCACCACGTGTTCGAGGATTACGAGCCGTGGTTCGGCCCGATCGTCACCCGCACCAGCGGGTCGCTGGTCTCCGACCGCACGGGTGTCGTCACCGCATACGCCATGGTCAACCTCCAGGAACGCGGCACGCTGTTCACCGAGCCGACGACCGAGGTCTATGAGGGAATGATCGTCGGGGAGAACTCCCGGGCCGACGACATGGACGTCAACATCACGAAGGAGAAGAAGCTGACCAATGTGCGCGCTTCCTCCTCCGACAACTTCGAGAAGATCGTCCCCCCGCGCAGCCTCAGCCTGGAGCAGTCGCTGGAGTTCTGCCGGGAGGACGAGTGCGTCGAGGTGACCCCCGAGGCCGTCCGCATCCGCAAGGTCGTCCTCGACCAGACCGAGCGGGCCCGGTCCGCCGCCCGCCTGCGGTCCGCGGCCAAGTCCGAGGCCGCCGCCCGGTCGTGACGGGGCCGCGGCGCCCGCTGACCCGCTCCGCGGTGGCCGCCGCTGTCGTGGTCGGCCTGCTGCTGCTCGCCGGGTGTTCGATGCGCCAGGTGCAGTCGCCCACGCCGACGGCCCGGGGCGGCACGTTGCGGGTGCTCGTCGACCATCGGGTCGACACCTGGGACCCTCAGCGCATCGACGAGGCGGGTGCCGCCGCGTTCGCCCGTCGGACGTTCCTCCGCACGCTGACCGCACCGGCGCCCGCCGGGTCCGGCTTCCTCCCGGGGCTGATCGGTGACCTGGCGACGTCGACCGGCCGCGAGGAGGACGACGGGCGCCTGTGGTCGTTCACCATCGTCAAGGACGCGGCCTGGCAGGACGGCCGGTTCGTCACGTGTGCCGACGTCAAGTACGGCGTCTCGCGCAGCTTCGCTCGAGACCGGGTCGCCGGCGGCCCCACGTATGCGGTCGACCTGCTCGACATCCCCACGTACAACGACGCGCAGGGGCGGTCCGTCTCCGCCTACGACGGGCCGTACTCGGGCCACGGCGAGGCCTTCTTCGACCGGGCGGTCACGTGCGACGGGCAGGTCATCACGTTCCATCTCAACCAGACCCGCCACGACTTCGGCCAGATCGTGTCGACGCCGGCCTTCGCCCCGGTCCGCAAGGACCAGGACACCGACCGCACCACGACCCTCTCCGTGTTCTCCAGCGGGCCCTACATGCTCGAGGGGGTGTGGAAGCCGGGGGAGGGCGGCCGGTTCGTCCGCAACCGCAAGTGGATCTCGCTCTTCGACCCGGTGCGGCTCGCCTGGCCGGACGTCATCGAGGTCGAGGAGGGAGTGGCGACCACCACCCTGGTCCAGCGTCTCGTCGACGACCGCGGTGACGACCGCAACGCCATCACCTGGGCCGACGCGCCCCCCGCGATGAGCCAGCAGCTCTCCGCACCGGCCCTCGCCTCGCGCGTCACCCGACCCGACAGCGGCGTCGTCGACGTCCTCGTCCGGTCGTCGTCCAGCACGGTGCTGGCCGACCCGGCGGTCCGCCGCGCCTTCGCCCTGGCCACCGACCGCGACGCGTATGCCGCGGCAGTCGGCTCCCCGATGACCCCGGTGACGTCGGCACTGGCCGCGAGCATGCCCGGCCGGTCGGAGGGCGACCCACTCGGTGTTCCTGGCCCGGGGGAGCCCGCCGCGGCCCGCTCGGCCCTTGCCGCTGCCGGGGTGAGCGGGCCGGTCGCGGTGCGTGTGGCCTACCCCGCCGGTGAGGCGTCCGGCCGGGGCGTCTCCGCCCTGGCCGCCGCGTGGACGCGCGCCGGGTTCACCATCACTCTCGTGCCGCACGCGGTCGGCTCGGCGGCCGGCGGGGACGCGGCCGCCGACGTCACCCTGCTCTCGGTGTCGGCCGCCTGGCCCAGCGGCAGCGCCGTCCTGCCCGCACTCGTGTCGAGGGTCGGAGACCCCGCCCTCGCTGCGGCCGCCCAACAGGCGGCGGCGCAGCCCCAGCTGGTGGATCGGAACGCCGCGTGGGGGGCCCTGGACGCCAGGCTCGTGACGGCGGGCGATGTGGTTCCCCTCGCCGAACGAGAGCGGCTGCTCGTGCGAGGCAGTGGCGTCCTGGACTACCAGGAGAGCGCCCTGCTGGGCGGGCTGCCCGACCTGGCCGCGATCGAGGTCACCCACGAGGATCCCGGCTGACGAGGTCAGACCCCCAGGAACCACGCCGTGCCGTGAGCACGGAGTCCACAGGTTGGTTCCACCGCTGACATGGATTGGTCACGATCCGGCGACGTATGGGCGTCTCGTTCCGATCCGTGGACACCGTCGACTATGGTTTCGACGATCAACGGTGGTGCGGGATCGCGATTGACCCCCCCTGAGTGAGCACGAAACGACGCCTAACAGCGAGGACGACGGATGACGATTGCCTCGGGTCAGGAGGACACCAGCGATGGTGTCGCCATCGACACGGCGGCCACGGACGGTGCGGTGGCCATCAAGGGCCGCTCCCCGTGGCAGATCGTCCGAGGACGGCTCAAGCGCGACAAGGTGACCATGGTCGCCCTAGGTGCGTCGATCCTCTTCGTCGTGCTGGCGATCATCTCGCCCCTCTTGGCCAACCTGGGCGTCCTCAAGCCCGACGACCTGCATCCTGAGCTGGTCACCGGCCTCGGCTCGATGCCGGGCGGCTTCGGCGGCGGGATCAGCCTGACGCACCCGCTGGGCGTCGAGCCGGGCACGGGGCGCGACGTCCTGTCGCGCATCCTGACCGGCATGACGACCTCCTTGACCGTGGCCATCCTGGCCACCGTCTTCGCGCTGGTCGTCGGCGTGATCCTCGGGATCGTCGCCGGGTTCGCCGGCGGACGCACCGACTGGTTTATCAGCCGCTTCACCGACCTGGTGCTCAGCTTCCCCAGCACCCTCATGCTGCTCTCCCTGCAGGTCGTCCTCGTCCAGCTCATCGCCAACGCCATCAACCAGCAGTCCAGTGCGCCGGCGCCCAAGATCCTGTTCATGGTGTCCGTGCTGGGCTTCTTCGGGTTCCCCTTCTTCGCCCGCATCATCCGCGGCCAGGTGATCTCCCTGCGAGAACGCGAGTTCGTCGAGGCCGCGCGCTCCCTGGGCGCCAACCGCCGGCGCATCTACGTCAAGGAGCTCCTTCCTCACCTGTGGGCGCCGATCCTCGTCTACACGACGCTGGTCATGCCGGCCAACATCGCGGCCGAAGCCACCCTCGGGTTCCTGGGCGTGGGTCTCAACCCGCCCACCGCCTCGCTCGGGGCGATCCTCAACCAGTCGATCCCCTACGCCCTGCCCGACCCCGGGTTCTTCTTCTTCCCTGGGATCGTCGTGTTCCTGCTCGTGCTGTCGTTCAACCTGCTGGGCGACGGGCTCCGCGACGCCCTCGACCCCAAGTCGGGCCGTTCGTGACACCCCGACGTCCCCGAGGGCTTCACGCCCTCGTCCTCGGTGGCCCCGCCGCCGACCCCACACCGCATCGTGACCGACCCGGGTCGTGATGTTGAGCCCGCAGCAAACGCTGCGGGAAGGTCCACCGCACGGTTCGTGGTGGAAAGTGCACACAAGGAGAACACATGATGCGCACCAAGAAGGGCGCGACCGGTCTCGCCCTTGGCGCGGTCGTTGCGCTTGCTGCGGCGGCGTGCAGCTCAGGCGGGAGCGCAGGGTCGACGGCGACGTCGAGCTCTGCGGCCCAGGCAAAGGGCGGAACGCTCTACATGCTCAACCTGGGTCCGCACAACGGCCTCGACCCTCAGCAGAGCTACGTCGGCGCGGACCTCGAGTTCGCCGCCCGCGCCTACGCCCGGAGCCTCGTCACCTACTCGGTGGGCAAGGACAGCAAGATGGTCCCCGACCTGGCGACCGACACCGGCACGATGACCGATGGCGGCAAGACGTGGAAGTTCACGCTGGTCGACAACGCGAAGTGGCAGGACGGCCAGGCGGTCAAGTGTGACGACGTCAAGTACGGCATCTCGCGCACCTTCGCCACCGACATCATCTCGAACGGACCGACCTACATCCTGCAGTACCTGGATGTCCCGGCTGCGGCCGACGGGTCGTCGACCTACAAGGGCCCCTACAAGGGTGACGGCCAGGCCGACTACGACAAGGCCGTGACGTGCGACGGGCAGACCCTGACCCTGCATTTCAAGACGCCGTGGGCGGACTTCAACCAGGCGGCGGCGTCGTTGGCGGCGTACTCGCCGGTCCGCAAGGACAAGGACAAGGGTGACAAGTCCCTGTTCGACGTCTTCTCCAACGGCCCGTACATGCTGGACCCGTCGACGCCGTTCGACGCCAACAAGGGCGGGACGTGGGTGCGCAACCCCAACTGGGACGAGAGCACCGACAAGGTCCGCAAGGCCTACCCCGACAAGATCGTCGACGTCGAGGGCATCCAGAGCGAGCAGGTCTACCAGCGGCTGCTCGCTGATGGTGGCGAGGACAAGACAGCCATGACGTTCACCCCGGCCCCGCCGTCGCTGCTCCCGCAGATCGCGTCCAACCCGGCCGCGGCCGCGCGGACGCTCCAGACCGACGCGCCGTACGTCGACTACGTGCAGCCGAACGTCACCAGCGAGGTCATGAAGGACCCCAAGGTCCGTCAGGCCTTCGCCATGGCGACGAACCGTGACGCCTACGTCACGGCCAACGGTGGCCCGCAGGTCATGACCCCGACGTACTCCATCTGCAACCCGCAGCTGAAGTGCTACAGCAACGGCTTCAACCCGTTCGGCGCCCCCACCTCGGGTGACGCGGCGGGTGCGAAGAAGGTGCTGCAGGACGCTGGCAAGACCCTGCCGGTGCCCGTCACGGTCGTCTACCGCAAGACCGCGACCCGCGACAACGCCTTCGCGGCGCTGAAGCAGACGTGGGACCAGGCCGGCTTCAACGTGACGCTCGAGGGCATCACCGACAAGTACTACCGGACCATCTCCAGCGCTGCGCAGAAGGGCAAGGACGCCTTCTACGCCAGCTGGGGCGCTGACTGGCCGTCCGGGTCGACCGACCTCCCGCCGCTGTTCGACGGCCGGGTCAACATCACGGCGACCAGCTCCAACCAGGACTACGGGTACTACAACAACGACGCCGTCAACAAGGCGATCGACGCGGCGTACCTCATCCCGGACGCTGATGCCCGTGAGAAGGCCTGGGGCGCGATCGACCAGCAGATCAGCAAGGACGGCGGCGTCATCCCGCTCGTGAGCCAGAAGTTCACGTTCGTCAACGGCTCCAGCATCAAGGGTGCCCAGGTCAACCCGCAGTTCGGTGGCTACATCGACCTTGCCACCCTCTCGGTGAAGTAGTGGACCACCAGCACCACCAGCGGTAAGCACGACCACACGCCGGTGCCGGACGGGAGGACCTCCTCCCGTCCGGCACCGTGCGCCGACCAGGACGAGTTCGTGAGAGGCAGGTGACGGACCTCAGGGTCCTTTGCTCATGTTCTTCTACATCGTGCGGAGACTGATCTCCGTCGCCGTCATGCTCCTCATCATCAGCCTCACGACGTTCCTGGTCTTCTTCGCGTCCCCCATCGACCCCGCCAGCCTCACGTGCGCGAAGAACTGCACGCCGGCGGTCATCGAGGGCAACCGCGTCAAGCTGGGCTTCGACAAGCCCATCCCCGTGCAGTACCTCAACTTCCTCAAGGGCCTCTTCGTCTCTCGGGACTTCCCGGACGACCCCGCCCTCAAGGCCAGCAACCCTCAGCTGGTCTACACGTGCAGCGCCCCCTGTCTCGGCTACTCCACCGTGAAGACCCAGGGAGTCACCGATATCGTCAAGGCGGGCCTGCCCGTCACCGCGTCCATCGCGTTCGGAGCGTTCGTCCTCTGGATCATCAGTGGGGTGTTCTTCGGCATCATCGCCGCCCTCAACAGAGGGCGATGGCTGGACCGGCTTCTCGTCGGTCTGGCGCTGATCGGGTACTCCCTGCCCAGCTTCTTCATCGGGGTGCTGCTGCTCACCTTCATCGCCATCAAGTGGCAGCTGTGGCCCCTACCCAGCTTCACCCCGCTGACGGAGAACCCCGCCCTCTGGGCACAGAGCATCTTCCTGCCCTCGCTGACCCTCGCCCTGGTCTTCGGCGCCAGCTATGTCCGGCTCACGCGGGCCTACATGCTCGAGACGATGTCCGAGGACTACATCCGCACTGCGCGGGCGAAGGGGCTGAAGGAGGCGACCGTCGTGCGCCGGCACGGTCTCCGGGCGGCGTTGACGCCCATCGTCACGGCCGCGGGCCTCGACCTGGGCGGTCTGCTCGGTGGAGCGATCATCAGCGAGACCGTCTTCAACTTCCAGGGACTCGGCCTGACGTCCCTACAGGCGATCCAGAACACCGACCTGCCGATCATCGTCGCCGTCGTCGTGGTCGCGTCGTTCTTCATCGTCATCGCCAACCTCGTCGTCGACGTGCTCTACGGTGTCATCGATCCTCGGGTGCGACTCGCGTAGCGCTCCGCCTCACCCGCCTTTCCGCACCGCAACCGCCGACCAGCCTCAGGTCGAAGGAGAGCATCCCCCATGACAGTGCGCGACGAGACCGTCACCGCACCCACTCCAGGCGCCGCGGCGACGTCCGCGGCCTACCTCGAGCTGCGTGACGTCAAGGTCCACTTCCCCACCGACGACGGCCTGGTCAAGGCGGTCGACGGGCTCAGCTTCACGCTCGACCGGGGCCAGACGATCGGCATCGTCGGCGAGTCCGGTTCGGGCAAGTCGGTGACCAGCCAGGCGATCCTAGGACTCCACCGCCGCACGCGGGCCAAGACGTCGGGGCAGATCATCCTCGACGGCGAGGATCTCATGACGGTCGGCAACGAGCGGCTCCGCCACCTGCGGGGCAACAAGATGGCGATGATCTTCCAGGACCCGCTCTCGGCCCTGCACCCCTACTACACGGTGGGCGCTCAGATCGTCGAGGGCATCCGGGTGCACCACAGCGACATGTCGAAGGCCGCGGCCAAGACCCGGGTGCTCGACCTGCTCGGTCGGGTCGGCATCCCCAACCCGCGAAAGCGGATCGACCAGTACCCCCACGAGTTTTCCGGCGGTATGCGGCAGCGCGCCATGATCGCCATGGCCCTGTCCAACGATCCGTCGCTGCTCATCGCCGACGAGCCGACGACCGCTCTCGACGTCACGGTGCAGGCGCAGATCCTCGATCTCATGCGCGACCTGCAGCAGGAGTTCGGATCGGCCATCATCATGATCACCCACGACCTCGGTGTCGTCGCCGAGATGGCGGACGAGATCCTCGTGATGTACGGCGGCAAGGCGATCGAGCACGGCACCGTGGACGAGGTCTTCTACCGTCCCGAGCACCCGTACGCGTGGGGGCTGCTGACGTCGATGCCGCGCCTCGACCGGCAGCGCAAGGAGCGGCTCGACCCGGTGCCGGGCAACCCGCCGTCGCTCATCAACGTGCCCCCGGGCTGTGCCTTCCACCCGCGGTGCGGGTATCGCTCCGAGGTACCCGGTGACGCGTGCAGGACGCTCGTCCCAGGGCTGGACGACGCCGGCGGGGAGCACCTGGTGCGGTGCCACATCCCGTCGCCGCGACGGCGCGAGCTGTTCGAGTCCGACGTCAAGCCCCGGCTCTGAGGAAGGACCACCGTGAGCAGTGACCACCCCTACGACGACGAGCTGCGCAACGAGCAGCGGCGCGACCGTGAGCAGAACATCATCGGGAACACTCCAGATGTCGGTGCGGAGAGCCGCGAGGACGAACAGGCCCGGCGCGACCTGACCACCCCCCACCAGACCCCGGACGGGGCCGACGACAACGAGTGGACCGGCCAGGGCGACTACGAGTCGACCCGGGTCGCTCCGACGCTCGACGTCGAGGCCGCGCGGGTCTCGACCGAGGTCGCTGCCGACGCGCCCGCGACCCTGCCGGCGGATGCCTCCCGGCACGAGGTCGTCAAAGCGGTCTCCCAGGAGGCCCCGACCGTCGTCAACGACCACGGCACCTCAGACACCTCAGGCACCTCCGACACCTCCGACACCTCAAGCACCACCCATGCCGCAGGCACCACGTATACGGCAGACACCTCAGGCGCGACAGAGCGAGGGGGAGGCAGCACCGTTGCGGTGGCGGAGGTCCGTGACCCCGACACCCACGAGCTGCCCCCGGACTTCGTACAGACCGGCCAGCCGTTGCTGCGTGTCATCGGGCTGCAGAAGCACTTCCCGCAGTTCCGCCAGACGCTCGTCCGCCGTCCCGATGCGCCGGTCAAGGCCGTCGACGGCATCGACCTTAGCCTCTGGCCGGGGGAGACGGTCGGGTTGGTCGGCGAGTCCGGCTGTGGCAAGTCCACGGCGGGCCGGACCCTGCTGCGGCTGCTCGAGCCCACCGGCGGCACCATCGAGTTCGAGGGTCGGGACATCACCAAGGTGGGTGGTGACGAGCTGCGCACGCTGCGGCGCGAGATGCAGATGGTCTTCCAGGACCCCTACGGGTCGCTCAACCCCCGCCAGCCGATCGGGTCGATCATCGCGGCGCCGTTCGAGATCCAGGGCATCAAGCCCGAGGGCGGCGTGCGCAAGACGGTGCAGAACCTCATGGAGCGGGTCGGGCTCAACCCCGAGCACTACAACCGCTACCCGCACGAGTTCTCCGGCGGCCAGCGCCAGCGCATCGGGGTGGCCCGGGCGATCGCGCTGAGGCCGCAGCTCGTCGTCTGCGACGAGCCGGTCTCGGCGCTCGACGTGTCGATCCAGGCCCAGGTGATCAACCTGCTGGAGGACATCCAGAACGAGCAGAACCTCGCCTACGTGTTCATCGCCCACGACCTGTCGGTGGTCCGGCACATCTCCGACCGCGTGATCGTGATGTACCTCGGCAAGATCATGGAGGAGGCGCCGCGGGACACGCTTTACGAGCACCCGTTGCACCCCTACACGCACGCCCTGCTCTCCGCGGTGCCCACGCCCGACCCGGCGCGCGAGTCGAAGAAGGAGCGGATCCTCCTCAAGGGCGACCTGCCGTCGCCGCAGAACCCCCCGAGTGGCTGTGTCTTCCGCACCCGCTGCCCGAAGGCCCAGCAGAAGTGTGCCGACGAGGTGCCGATCGCCGTTGAGCACGTCCCGGGTCACCGCGTCGCGTGTCACTTCCCCGAGGAGCGCCAGATCGTCTGATCACCCCACGAGGTTCTCCGCTTCGCTCCGATACCTCGCGGGGACCCCGATGCGGGCAGACTGCCCATCATGTCCACGCTGCTCTTCGTCCACGCCCACCCGGACGACGAGACCCTGACCTGCGGCATCACCATGGCCCACCACGCGGCGATGGGCGACAGCGTGCACGTGCTCACCTGCACGCTGGGCGAGGAGGGCGAGGTCGTCCCCCCGGAGCTGGCCCACCTGCAGGGCGCGGCGGGGGACCCCCTCGGTCCGTTCCGCCTGGAAGAGGTCCGAGAGGCGATGCGCCGGCTCGGCGTGCACCACGCGGTGCTCGGCGCCGACCCGGCGACGGGAACCACCTCGTCCTACCGGGACAGCGGGATGGCCGGGATGGCTTCGGCCGAGCACCCCCGGGCCTTCGCTGCGGCCGACGTCGAGACGGTCGGGGCGCGGGTCGCCGAGCACTGCCGCGCGCTGCGCCCCGACGCCGTCGTCACCTACGACGCGACCGGGGGCTACGAGCACCCCGACCACGTGCAGACCCATCGGGTCACCATGGCGGCCCTGCGGCAGCTCGGTCCGGCGGAGCGACCGGCATACGCGTTCCACATCTGCACCCCCCGCTCGTGGGTGGGACCGGACCGGCGCTGGCTGCGCGAGCATGTGCCCGCGGACCTGGGCCTGGCCTACCCGGCCGACGACGACCGCGTCATCTCCTCCACCGTCGACGACGACCTCGTCACCCACGTCGTCATCGACCCGGTGCACCTGCCCGCCCAGGTCGGTGCCCTCGATGCCCACCGCACCCAGCTCAGGGTGTGGCCCGGCGGCTACTACACGCTGACCAACGATGTCGCGGCCCGGCTGGCGGGACGCGAGGCCTTCGTGCGGGTCGATCCGGAGACCGGGGATCGCATCGGGCCGGCAGCCGGGGAGGGTCCGGCAAGCGGCCTGCTACCTGCTCGTTAGGCTGGTGCGTCGTGCGTGACTTCGCCTGCCCCCACTGCGACCAGCGCCTGGTGTTCGACAGCTCGGTAGGCCTGTCGTGCTCGCACGGCGTCGGGTTCCACCTCGATGTGATGGAGTTCGCCGAGGTCGACCTCGACGGGTGCACCCTCGCCGAGCCGGCTCGCCGGATCTGCGTGAACCTCGAGACGGCCGGCTGCAACGGGGTCGTCACCGTGGCCTACCGCATCCTGCTGGGGCACCGGCGCCACGAGGTGGATCACTACTGCCTCGGGGTGCTGGCGCGCAGCGGTGCTGACCGCGCCGAGCTCGAGGCGCTGTTCGCCGGCCCCGGATCCGACGACCAGGCGGCGCTCGACCCGCACTACTCGCCGGGGGACTCGGCCGGCTGGGAGAGCGACGACGGGCCGTCCGACGCGACGATGCATCCGGCCGAGGACTGGGCCGAGACGTCCGGCCACTACCTCCACATCCGCGACACGGTCGACACCGCGGCGGCGTTCGGGCTCGCCCCGGCGGGGGCCACCGCCACCAGCCCGATGGCCGGGGCTGGCGGGTTCTCCCGGCTCGTCGACCTGTGGTTCCCCCTGGCCTGGTCGCTCACCATGCTCAACCGCTCGATGGGGCACCACGACCTCCACCCCTTCGTCCTTCCCCCGCGGGGGCTGACCAAGATGAGCGTCGCCCACCGCCTCGTCACTCCGGTGCGGGCCGAGCCCCACCCGGCCCTGGCCGAGGCGGCCGCCTCCGCCGCAGCGCGACCGTGAGCGAGCCCTACCTCGACCCGTCGTCAGACGTCTACCGCGTGGCGGTCGGACGTCTCGTGACCGGCGTCACCGTCGTCACGAGCCGGGTCGGCGACCTCGACCATGCCATGACGGCGAACGCCGTCGCGTCGGTGTCACTCGAGCCGCTGCTCCTGCTCGTCTGCGTGGAGCGGGAGGCCCGCTTCCACGACGCGATCACCGGCAGCGGGGTCTGGGGCGTCAGTATCCTCCCCGCGCCGGGCCGGGCCACAGCGGACTGGCTGGCGACGCGAGGCCGGCCCCTGCACGGCCAGCTGGACCGCATCCCGTTCCACCGCGGGGCGGCGACCGGGGTGGCCCTGCTCGACGGGGCGCTGGCCACCCTGGAGTGCGAGACGACCGACGCCCACGAAGCCGGTGACCACACCATCGTCGTGGGCCGGGTGCGCGCGGTCGAGATCCTCGACGAGGCGAGCGACGCCCTCGTCTACTACCGGGGTCACTACGAGACTCTCGCGTGACCCAGCCATCGAGCTCGGTCTCGGGGGCCCTGCGGCTACCGCTGCCGCACCCCTACGACGTGCCCTGGGTCGAGTGGTATCTCGAGGCCCACACCGTGGCCGGGCTCGAGCAGACGGTCGCCGGCCGGTATGCCCGGCCGCTGGCCCTGCCGTCCGGTCCAGCCCTGCTGTCCCTGCGGTTCGTCGACGACGCGGTCGAGCTCGACCTGTCCGCCGTCCCGAGCGCCGACCGTCCAGAAGCCCTGACCGTGGTGCGCCGACTCCTCGACCTCGACACCGACGGGGCGGCCGTCGATGCCCGGTTGACGCAGGATCGGGCGCTGGCCGCATCGGTGTCGGCCGCCCCGGGAGTGCGGGTGCCGGGGACCACCGACGGATGGGAGCTGCTCGTGCGCACCATGGTCGGCCAGCAGATCTCGCTGGCGGCTGCCCGGACCCACCTGGCCCGGCTCGTCGTCGCGCTGGGCGAGCCGGTCCAGGATCCGGACGGTGCGGCGCAAGGGGAACCCGCCTGGCGGTTGTTCCCGACGGCCGCGGCCGTCGCCGACGGCGGGCCGAGCGTGCTGTCCGGGCCCCGGCGGCGCGTCTCGGCGGTGCTGACGGCGGCCGAGGCCGTTGCCCGTGGCCGCCTCGACCTCACGCCCGGGCGCGCCGCAGGTCTGCTTCGGGCCGACCTGCTCGAGCTGCCAGGGGTGGGTCCATGGACCGCCGACTACGTCGTCATGCGGCTGGCTCCCGACCGGGACGTCCTGCTGGCCGGAGACCTCGTGGTCCGGCAGGGTGCCCGCCTGCTCGGGATCGAGCCCGGCGATCTCGTCCAGCGCGATCGGTGGTCTCCCTACCGGTCGTACGCGACGATGCACCTCTGGCGGGTCGCCCTCGCCGCCCGCAGCGCGGCCCGCGGCCGGGACGCGCCCGCCTGATGGGTCAGCGCGGGTCAGCCCGAGGCCATCCGCGTCAGCGCACGAGATAGGCGTACTGGTGGTGCCGCCGGAAGCCCTCGGACTCGTACAGGCCGACGGCCGCATCGACCTCGACCTCGACTTGGAGGTAGACGGAGGCCAGCCGCCGCTGACGGGCGACGAGGCCGACGGCATGCAGGACGGTGCGGCCCAGGCCGTGCCCCCGCCGGTCCGGGTCGACCCACAGGGCGGACAGCCCGGCCCAGCCCGGATGCACCGACACCCGGGCCACCGCAGTGATCTCGCCCGCCCGTCCGGTCGTCGAGAGGAAGAGCTGGCCGGCCGAGCCGGTGAGCACGACGTCCGTCACCCCCGGCACCGACTCCCGTTGGCGGGCGTACGCCTCGAGCCAGCGTGGTGACAGCGTGGCCTCGACGGTCACGGGCGCGGCGCCGTCCCGCGTCGGCTCGATGTCGGACGCCGCACCCGTCATCACGAGGGTCGGGTGCACCAGCCGGTAGCCGCCGTGGTCGAGCCGGGCACCCAACGCGTCGTCGGTCACCGCTCCGCTGGGGGGCAGGACGAGGTGGAACCGTGGCGGCAGCCGGCGCAGCGCATACCAGTGCTCGGCCCGGTCGACGGCCTCGTCGGGCGGTAGGCCGGGGTCACCGAGGGGGAGCACGGAGCACCCCCGGTGGGTGAACCCGCTCGACGCCCGCAGCAGCCAGTCGCCCAGCCACTCCTCTTCGACCGCGCGCCAACCGTCGGCCATCAGTCGCTCGAGATCGGTCGTGCCGACCGCGGTGTGCGGGCGGCCGCGCCGGACCGGGGGCGGAGGCACCGCTTTGACGACGACGACGTCCGATCGACGCACCCTCACAAGGCCGCGGCTCCCCTCCACGGTCAGGGCGTCGTCGTCGGACGCGACGACGACTCCCACCACGTCAGTCAGCGGCGGGTGCGACCCGTCGGGCCGCCGGTAGCGCACGACGACCCGGCGGCCGACCGGTGCCGGCTCCGACGCCTGACCCGGTCCCGCCGCTGGTTCCGACTCTGGTTCCGACTCTGGCGGGGTCATCGGTCTCCAGACGGCGCGGACGGCGCGGACGGCGCGGACGGCGCGGACGGCGTGGACGGGGTGGACGGGGTGGACGGGGTGGACGGCGTGAACGGTGCGCTGGGCCGGTCGGCACCTGCGGGCCAGTGGCCCCTGCGCCCGCAGCAGGTGGGGACTCGGCATACTAGGCGGTGAAATCCCCGCCCCGCAGAAGGACCGGTCTCCCATGACCTACGTGATCGCCCAGCCGTGTGTCGACCTGAAGGACAAAGCCTGTATCGAGGAATGCCCGGTCGACTGCATCTACGAGGGTGAGCGCTCGCTATACATCCACCCTGACGAGTGCGTCGACTGCGGCGCGTGCGAGCCGGTCTGCCCGGTCGAGGCGATCTACTACGAGGACGACGTCCCCGAGCAGTGGACCGAGTACTACAAGGCCAACGTCGAGTTCTTCGACGACCTCGGCAGCCCCGGTGGTGCCGCCAAGATGGGGGTCATCGCCAAGGACCACCCGATCATCTCGGCCCTGCCGCCCCAAGAGCACGACGAGTGAGGGCGGCGCTCCCCGACTTCCCCTGGGACACCCTCGCTCCCTACAAGGCCCGCGCCCAGGAGCACCCTGACGGCATCGTCGACCTCTCCGTCGGGACCCCGGTCGACCCGACGCCCCGGCTGGTGCAGGACGTATTGGCCGCGGCCGCCGACGCTCACGGCTACCCGCAGACGTGGGGCACCCCCGACCTGCGGGAGGGGGTGGCCGCGTGGTTCGCGCGCCGGCGTGGTGTGCCCGACGTCGACCCCGACGGTGTGCTGCCCACCGTCGGCAGCAAGGAGCTCGTGGCCTGGCTGCCGACGCTGCTCGGCCTGGGCGCCGGCGACGTCGTCGGCATACCGGCCGTCGCCTACCCCACCTACGACGTCGGCGCCCGGCTGGCCGCAGCGACGCCCGTCGTCGTCGAGGGCCTCACCGCCTTCGGCCCGCAGACCACGGCCACCCGGCCTCGGCTGCTGTGGGTCAACAGCCCCAGCAACCCCACCGGACGCGTGCTCGGCGTCGCGCACCTCACCAAGGTCGTGGCCTGGGCCCGGGCCAACGACGTGGTCGTCGCCTCCGACGAGTGCTACGCGGAGCTGGGCTGGACCCCTGACGGTGACGTGCCGAGCATCCTCGACCCGCGAGTGTGCGGGGGGAGCCACCAGGGGCTGCTGGCGGTCTACTCGCTGTCCAAGCAGTCCAACCTCGCCGGCTACCGGGCGGCGTTCGTCGCCGGTGACGTGGCCCTGGTACGCCAGCTGCTCGAGGTCCGCAAGCACGCCGGGATGATCGTGCCGTGGCCGGTCCAGCGGGCCATGCTCGCCGCACTCGGCGACGACGACCACGTGGCCGAGCAGAAGGCGAGGTATGCCGCGCGGCGCACCTCGCTCCTCGACACCGTCGGGCGGGCCGGGTTCCGCGTCGACGCGTCGGAGGCGGGGCTCTACCTGTGGTGCACCCGCGACGAGGACGCGTGGGCGAGCGTCGCCTGGCTGGCCGAGCGCGGGGTGCTGGTGGCGCCCGGGGCGTTCTACGGGGCAGCCGGCGCACGGCACGTGCGGGTGGCGCTGACGGCGACCGACGAACGCGTCGCGGCGGCGTCGGCTCGCTGGTGACAGGGCGGGGCACATGGTCACAGCGGCTGTCATAGCGCTTTTCTGGTTGCGCCAACAGCCCACAGGCCGCTTCGACAGCCCCTACGACGATGGCTGGAGGGCCCACACCGGACCCTGCCCCATGAAGGGGCGTGGCCCACCCTGCGGTAGCGTCGCCGTACGCGTCGTTGCCCCGCCGACCGGCCGCGGATCGGCGCCTGAGGAGGAACCACTCATGACGACCCACGTAGCCGAGGCCACGCTCACCGTCGACGACAAGAGCCTCACCCTTCCCGGGGTGCCAGCCACCGACGGCGCCGACGCGATCAGCGTGTCCTCACTGCTCAAGGAGACCGGCACCGTCACCTACGACGCCGGCTTCGTCAACACCGCGTCGTGCAAGAGCGCGATCACGTACATCGACGGCGATGCCGGCATCCTGCGCTACCGCGGGTACCCGATCGAGCAGCTCGCCGAGAAGTCCTCCTTCGTCGAGGTCTCCTACCTGCTGATCTACGGCGAGCTGCCGACGCAGACCGAGCTGGCCGAGTTCGAGGACCGAATCCGCCGGCACACGATGCTCCACGAGGACCTCAAGGCCTTCTTCGGCGGCTTCCCCCGGGACGCGCACCCGATGCCGGTGCTCTCGTCGGCCGTGTCCGCGCTGTCGACCTTCTACCAGGACAGCCTCGACCCCTTCAACAAGGAGCAGGTCGAGCTGTCGACGGTGCGGCTCATGGCCAAGCTGCCGACCATCGCGGCCTACGCCCACAAGAAGTCGGTCGGCCAGCCGTTCCTCTACCCCGACAACTCGCTGTCGCTCACCGAGAACTTCCTGCGGATGACGTTCGGCTTCCCCGCCGAGCCCTACGAGCTCGACCCGACGCTGGTCAAGGCGCTCGACCTGCTGTTCATCCTGCACGCCGACCACGAGCAGAACTGCTCGACCTCGACGGTGCGGATGGTCGGCAGCGCCCAGGCCAACCTGTTCGCGTCGGTGTCAGCCGGCATCAACGCCCTGTTCGGCCCGCTGCACGGCGGCGCCAACCAGGCCGTGCTCGAGATGCTCGGCAAGGTCCAGCGGGCCGACTACGACGTCGACACCTTCATGACCAAGGTCAAGAACAAGGAGCAGGGCGTCCGGCTCATGGGCTTCGGCCACCGGGTCTACAAGAACTACGACCCGCGCGCCGCGATCATCAAGAAGACCGCCGACGAGATCATCAGCAAGCTCGGCGGCGACGACGAGCTCCTCGACATCGCCAAGCGCCTCGAGGAGATCGCCCTCTCGGACGACTACTTCGTGGAACGCAAGCTCTACCCCAACGTCGACTTCTACACCGGCCTGATCTACAAGGCGATGGGCTTCCCCGACAAGATGTTCACCGTGCTCTTCGCGATCGGCCGGCTGCCCGGCTGGATCGCGCAGTGGCGCGAGATGATCGAGGACCCAGAGACCAAGATCGGCCGCCCGCGGCAGGTCTACACCGGGGCCACCGAGCGCGACTACCTCGCGCTCGGCCACCGCTGACGGCGACCTGACCCGGATGGGGAGCGCAGCACTCGGGGTTCCGAGCGCTGCGCTTCCCACGTCAGCCTCGGCGTGCGCCGGTCAGGCAGGGCGTGCGCCCGTGTTGTCGACCTGAGCCTGACCCCGCCGACCGTAGGCGCGCACGATCGGACCGTAGCTGAGGCCGTGCAGGACGACGCTCGCCAGCACGGTGATGACCATGACCTCGCCGACCAGCCCGTTCGCCGGCGCGGGCAGGTTGATGTAGGCCAGCAGCCCGAAGACGATCGACGCCAGCCCGCGGGGGCCGACCCAGCCGAGGAACAGCCGGTCGACCCGGGGAACGTCCGTCCGCACGAGCGACAGCATGACGGGCAGCACGCGGGCCACGGAGATGACGAGCAGGGCGTAGACGGCGATGGCGATGGTCGTGCCGTCGAAGAGGGTCTCGGTGATGAGCCGCCCGAAGATGAACCAGATGAACAGGCCCAGCAGGGTGCCCGTGTCCTCAGCGAAGTGCAGGGCGTCCGCGGGGAGGTGACGGGTCGCCGGCGCGAACAGGATCCCGGCCACGAAGCCGTTTCCGTTGACGACGTTCGCCAGCCCGTAGGCGATGATCGGCAGAGCCAGGACCGCGAGCCGCAGCGCCGACGGCTGGGTCCATTCCCACGCATACGCCCGCTTGAGCAGCCAGCCGGCGGGCCAGCCGACCGCGACGCCGACGACGACGGCCACGACCAGAGCGGGCACCGCCGACAGCAGCGCGCCCAGGTCGGGAGACTCGCCCTCGCGGGTGGGAGCGGCCGCGAGGCAGAACAGGAAGATCGGAGCAACGGCGCCGTCGTTGTAGCCGCTCTCGACGTTGAGCAGGTGACGCAGCCAGCCGGGTACGCGCCGGTCGCGAACCACGGCGACGGCAGGGGCGAGGTCGGTCGGCATGACGACGGTCGCCATGACCGCCAGCAGCCAGACGTTCTCGGCGGGGAAGACGATCGCTCCGACGAGCACCGCGACGACCAGGGACAGCGGGAGGGCGACGAGCAGCAGGCGGAGGGTGAGCTTGGGGCGCGCGCCCAACATCCCGCCCCGCACCTCGGTGGCGTCCACGAAGAGCAGAACCGCAAGCACGACCTCGACCGCCCGCTCCACGGATGCCGTGTCGAGGTCGATGGTGAAGACGGGGTTGGCGCCGGCCGTGAGCACCGTCCCGGCGACGACCATGGCGATCGGTGCCGTGACACTCCACTTGGCCAGCCGCCCGGCGACCAGCCCCCAGGCCAACAGGATCACCATGATCGCGACCAGGGCGAGCACGTCGACCTCCGAGGGTGGGAGCCAGCGGGTCGGTCCGGCGGCCTGCCCCGCAAATCTACGGCCGTGTCCGCCCGGGCGAAAGCAGACCCGCCTCCATAGACTCAGGTGTGACCAGCCCGGCCTCCCCGCCCGCCTCCTCGTCGGACTCCAATCCCGACAACGGTCCCGACATCGCTCCCGACAACGCTCCCGACGGCGGCCCCGAGGACGGCCCCGAGGACGGCCCCGCTCAGGACCGAGACCGTGCGGCCCGCACCTCGGGAGAGAAGACCGCTCAGCCGGCGGATGCCGGGCACGGCGGCCCCATCCGGCCGGCCACCGTGGGGCTGGTGCTCGGCGCTCTGGGCGTCGTCTTCGGCGACATCGGCACGAGCCCGTTGTATGCCCTCCAGACCGTCTTCTCGCTCGACCAGGGGGAGGTCAAGCCGACGCCCGAGGACGTCTACGGCGTCATCTCCCTGGTCTTCTGGTCGGTCACGCTCATCGTCTCGGTGAAGTACGTGCTCGTCGTCATGCGGGCCGACAACGAGGGGGAGGGCGGCGTCATGGCGTTGGCGGCCCTGGCCCGCCGACTGCTCAGCTCGACCTCGAAGCGGACCCGCGTGGTCATGGCCCTGGGCGTCCTCGGCGCGTCGCTGTTCTACGGGGACTCAGTCATCACCCCAGCGATCTCGGTGCTCTCGGCGGTCGAGGGCATCACCGTCACCAACCCGGGGCTCGCCCCGTTCGTCGTGCCCATCGCGGCCACCATCCTCACCGGGCTCTTTGCCGCCCAGCGCTTCGGGACCGGCAAGGTCGGTGCCCTCTTCGGGCCGATCATGCTGGTGTGGTTCCTCACCATCGCTGTGGCGGGCCTGGGCCACGTCGTCGGCGACCTCGCGATCGTCAAGGGGCTCTCGCCGACCTTCGCCATCGGCTTCATCGCCTCACACCCGTTCATCGCCTTCGTCGCGCTCGGCGCCGTGGTGTTGTCCATCACCGGCGCGGAGGCGCTCTACGCCGATATGGGCCACTTCGGCCGGCCGGCGATCAGCCGGGCGTGGTTCTGGGTCGCCTTCCCCGCCCTGGTGCTCAACTACCTCGGCCAAGGCGCGCTGATCCTCCAGGACCCCAAGGCGATCAGCAACCCGTTCTTCCTGCTCGTGCCGGGCTGGGCCACCATCCCCATGGTCGTCCTCGCGACCGCGGCCACGGTCATCGCCTCGCAGGCCGTCATCTCGGGCGCCTTCTCCATGTCAAGGCAGGCCGTGCAGCTCGGGTTCCTCCCGCCCCTAACGGTGCGCCAGACGTCCGACAAGGAGCAGGGCCAGATCTACCTGCCGTTCGTCAACGCGGCGCTCTTCGTCGTCGTGCTGGTGCTCATGGTGACGTTCGGCTCGTCGCAGCGGCTCGCCACGGCCTACGGCGTCTCCGTCACCGGCGCCCTGCTCATCGACACCCTGCTGCTCCTGAGCGTCGCGCGGATCCTGTTTGGCTGGTCGACCTGGAAGCTCGTGCTCGCCGGCGTCGCCTTCGGCGGCATCGAGGTCGCCTTCCTCAGCGCCAACCTCACGAAGATCCTCACCGGTGGCTGGCTGCCGCTGCTCATCGCCGCCGTGATGTTCACCATCATGACCACGTGGCAGCGGGGACGGCAGCTCATCATCCGCAACCGCACCGCGGTGGAGGGCTCGCTCTCGGAGTTCGTCGAGCAGCTGTCCGCCCAGCAGCTGGTGCGGGTGCCGGGGGTCGCGGTGTTCCCACATCCTTCGAGCGCGACGACCCCGCTGGCGCTGCGGGCCAACGTCGAGCACAACGGCGTGCTGCACCAGCACGTCGTCATCGTCTCGGCACAGGCCCAGAACGTGCCCCACGTGCCGTTGGAGCAGCAGGTGACCGTGGACGACCTCGGCAACCCCGACGACGGCATAGTCTTCGTGAGCATTCGCTACGGGTTCGCCGACAGCCCTGACCTACCCATGGGGCTCACCATGGCCGCCGGTCAGCACCCCGAGACGCACTACGACCCCGACACGGCGTCGTACTTCCTGTCGCGGGCCACCCTCCGAGCGGGCCGCGAGCCGGGGATGCAGCGGTGGCGCAAGATGGTGTTCATCGGGTTGGCGCACAACGCCGCCGACCCCTCGACCCGGTTCCACCTGCCCCCGGACCGCACGGTGGTCATGGGCTCCCGGGTCGAGCTCTGACCTGCGGTCGTCGTTGGCGGGCGACCATTGACTAGGCGTGCGCCGGGCAGTGGCAGAAGCGCACCGGGTTGATGGTCACCCAGCAATATGAGGAGCGTGGCGCACGGAATTCCAAGCGCTGCGCTCCTCATGTTCGTCCCGCCGTGCGCCCCGCTCCTATTGGGAGCACAGCGCACGGGACTGCGCATGGGACTGCGGCGGCCTTCTCCCTCAGCCTCGCTCGGTCAGCCCTGCGGGGCGCCGATGCGGATGGTCACCGTCGTCGATGTCGTCGATGTCGGCAGCGTTGGTGCGGCGCCCCACTCGGCGGCGGAGGAGCCGATGCCGCGGTTCCATATCCGGTCGGCGACCTGGACCTGGTCGATGCCGTATGCGTCGGCTCGGGCGACGCCCCACTGCCCCGCAGCCCAGGCCAGCTCCGCCGACGGCGCGGTGACCGTCAGCAGGGCGCCGTCCTGCACCGCGGTCACCCCCAGCTGGGCCTTGAGGTCGGCCGCGACGGCCGCACCGTCGGCGGCCTGGTTGACCGGCCGCAGCTGGCAGCCGAGCCCCGCAGGGGAGTGCCCGCGCAGGGTGGAGGCGAGGACCCGCCCCTCCTGCTCGTGGTCGGCATACGCAGAGGGGTAGGCGCTCTTCTGCACCGCCTGAGCGACCTTGGTGATCTCCATGTTCTCGTAGCCGGCGACCTTGACCAGCGCGTCGTAGAACGCGTTCGTCGCGTATGCCGGGTCGAGGATCTGCTCGCGGGTGCCCCAGCCCTGGCTGGGTCGCTGCTGGAACAGCCCGAGCGAGTCACGGTCACCGAAGGTGAGGTTGCGCAGCTTGGACTCCTGGATGGCCGTGGCGATGGCGATCGTCGCGGCCCGGGCCGGGAGGCCGCGCTTGTCGGAGATGGCGGCGATGAGCGCGGCGTTGGCGGTCTGCTCGGGGTTGAACGACACGGTCGACCCCCCGGCCGTCGCGGTGCAGCTGGGCTGGAACAGCTCGCCCTGCAGCTTGGTCCAGGCGACGTAGCCGCACCCGGCCACCAGCAGGAGCACGCTGAGGACCACCACAGGCGCCACCCACCGCCGCCGCCGCCGGACCGGGCGGTCCAGGTCCGAGCCGCTGCCGGCGGACCCCGTCCCCGTTCGACCCGTTCGACCCGTGGGGTGCTCAGACGTTCGCATGGAGGTCGTCGTTCAGCGTGATGCCCGTCCCGGCGCGGTCGCGTGCCTCGACGGCCCCCGTGACCGAGTTGCGGATGAACAGCACGTTGTTCCGCCCGGACAGCTCACGGGCCTTGACCACCGACCCGTCGGTGAGCGTGACCTTGGTGCCGGCGGTGAGATAGAGCCCGGCCTCGACGACGCAGTCGTCACCGAGGGCGATGCCGAGGCCGGACTGAGCACCGAGCAGGCAGCGCTTGCCGACGCGCACGCGCTCCGTGCCGCCGCCCGACAGCGTACCCATGATCGACGCGCCGCCACCGATATCGGACCCGTCGTCGACCACGACGCCCTGGACGATGCGCCCCTCGACCATCGAGGTGCCCAACGTGCCGGCGTTGTAGTTGCAGAAGCCCTCGTGCATCACGGTCGTCCCCGCCGCGAGGTGGGCACCGAGGCGCACCCGGTCGGCGTCGGCGATGCGCACACCGGAGGGCAGCACGTAGTCGGTCATCCGCGGGAACTTGTCGACCGAGCTCACCTCCACCGGCCCGCGCCGCCGCAGCCGCATCCGGGTCTGCTCGAACCCCTCCGCCGCACACGGGCCGTGGTTGGTCCAGACGACGTTCGTGAGCACGCCGAAGATGCCCTCGAGGTTGAGGGTGTTGGGCTGCACCAACCGGTGCGAGAGCAGGTGCAGGCGCAGGTATGCGTCGACGGCCGACGCCGGAGGCGCGTCGAGGTCGATGCTCAGCCCGACGCATACCTGGCGGGTGCCCCGGTCGTCGTCGCGTGTCTCGAGGGCGCGCAGGACGGCCGGCATCGGCCGCTGGTCGTCGTAGCCGCCACCGAGGTGGGGCTCGGGGAACCACGCGTCGAGCACTCGGGAGCCCTCGCCCGCGGGCAGTCCGGCCACCTGATGGGTCGCCAGACCCACGCCCCAGGCGCGTCGGGAGGCCTCGCTCGTCATGCCGAAGAGACTATCGGCGGCGCAGGAAGGTTCCGGCCGGCTTCCCCCCGACCCGGGTTGGCACGCTCGCTGCTGCGTCAACCCGGGAGGAGGGCGGGGTGGGGCCGGCGCTAGCCTGCGAGCATGGCCAGCGTCGCGTCCCACCCGCTCGAGCCCGCACCCGTCCTCGACCTCGACGCTGACGTCGTCACCCTCACCGCCGCCCTGTGCGACATGGCGTCGGTCAGTCTCGACGAGGCGGCCGTGGCCACCGCCATCGAGCACGCCCTCGCCCCACTGGACCACCTCGCCATCACCCGGCACGGCAACACCGTCGTCGCGCGCACCGACCTCGGCCGCACGGAGCGGGTGGTCCTCGCCGGCCACATCGACACCGTGCCCATCACCGACCCGCCCAACGTGCCCAGCCGGCGGGTCGGCGACGAGCTGGTCGGCCGGGGCACCGTGGACATGAAGGGCGGCGTCGCCGTGCAGCTGCGGCTGGCCCGGTCCGTCACCGCGCCCAGCCGCGACGTTACCTACGTCTTCTACGAGGGCGAGGAGATCGACGGACAGTTCAACGGCCTGGCGCACCTCGCTGACGGCGCCCCCGACCTCATCGCCGCCGACTTCGCCGTGCTCCTCGAGCCGACCAACGGGGCCATCGAAGGCGGCTGCAAGGGCACCCTGCGCGCCGACGTCGTCACCAAAGGGACCGCCGCCCACTCGGCCCGGCCGTGGAACGGGCACAACGCGATCCACGACGCCGCTCAGGTCCTGGCCCGGCTCGCCGCCTACGAGGCGCGCACGGTGACCGTCGACGGGCTCGACTATCACGAGGCGCTGCAGGCGGTCGGGATCACGGGCGGCATCGCGGGCAACGTCATCCCCGACCGGTGCGTCGTCACGGTGAACTACCGGTATGCGCCGGACACGTCCGGTGACGACGCGGCCGCCCACGTCGCCTCGGTGTTCGACGGGTTCGAGGTCGTCGTCCAGGACAACGCGCCCGGCGCCCGCCCCGGGCTGACCCTGCCCGCGGCCCAGGCGTTCGTCGCCGCGTTGGGCGTGCCTGTCGGGCCGAAGGAGGGCTGGACCGACGTGGCCCGGTTCTCGGCCCTCGGCGTGCCGGCCGTGAACTTCGGGCCGGGCGACCCCAACCTCGCCCACACCGACGACGAGCGGGCACCGGTGCAGCAGTATGTTGACGCGGAGCAGGCCATGCTCCGCTGGCTGCGGTGACCCGCCGGTGACCGACGCGACCGACGGCACACACCGCACCGACACCGCCGACGCCACTCCCGCCGTCCGCGGCCCGGACGAGGCCCCCATCACCGCGCACCCGAGCCGCCAGATGGGCCCCGTGGTGTTCCGCGGCGACCAGGTGCCGGCCACCACCGCCGACCAGCGGCTGCTCGACAGCTCGCCGCAAAACCGGGACGCCGACTGGCTGCACGCCGACCCCTGGCGGGTGCTGCGCATCCAGAGCGAGTTCGTCGAGGGCTTCGGCGCGCTCGCCGAGCTGGGTCCGGCTGTGAGCGTGTTCGGCTCCGCCCGCACCCGGCCCGACGACCCGGCATACGGGCTGGGGGTGCGACTCGGCCGGGCCCTCGTGCAGGCCGGGTACGCCGTCATCACCGGCGGCGGTCCTGGGGCGATGGAGGCGGCCAACCGGGGCGCGTTCGAGACCGGCGGGGTGTCAGTCGGCCTCGGCATCGAGCTGCCCTTCGAGTCCGGGCTTAACCGCTACGTCGACCTCGGCGTCAACTTCCGTTATTTCTTCACGCGCAAGACGATGTTCGTCAAGTACGCCCAAGGGTTCATCGTGCTGCCCGGCGGCTTCGGCACCCTGGACGAGCTCTTCGAGGCCCTCACCCTGGTGCAGACACAGAAGGTGACGTCGTTCCCGATCGTGCTCATCGGGCGCGCCTACTGGGGCGGCCTGCTCGCCTGGATGCGTGACGTCGCCGTCGTGCACGGCACGATCAGCCCGTCCGACCTCGAGCTGCTCCACGTCACCGACGACATCGACGAGGCGGTGCGCATCGTCGTCCGCGGCGCCGCGGCCGCGGGCGGCTGAGACCGTCCCGCGGGCTCGTCCGGGCGACCCGAGCATCCACCCGATCAAGTCGTGGCACGATCGTCGGATGATCTGGCTGGCCCTGCTCGTCGCCGTCCTCGTGGCCGTCGCCACGGCCGCGGCTGTCCTCGGCCGCGTCGACGGCTCCCTGGCCGACGCGACGACGACGATGAGCCACGTGCCCCTGCCGGACGACCCGCTCACGCCTGGCGACCTCGAGAGCCTGCGCTTCGACACCGGTCTACGGGGCTACCGGATGAGCCAGGTCGACGCCGTCGTCGACCGGCTGCGCGGCGAGATCGCCGACCTCGAGGACCAGCTGACGCGGGTCAGAGGGTCCGGCGTCGATTCCTACCAGCGTCCGTCCGAGGCCCTACCTGAGCCGTCGTCCACCCTGTCCACCCCGTCAGAGAGGGCCTGACGTGCCGGCGATCGAGGTGCGACGCACCGTGGCGACGCCACTCGACGCGGTCTGGGAGACCCTCACCGACTACGGCTCCTACGGCCGTTGGATACCCCTGACGCGAATGCGCGTCGACCCCGGACCCGTACGCCTGGGGTGGGGCTTCGGCGGGTTCACCGGGCTGGGGCCGGTCGGGTTCCTCGACTCGATGCTGGTCGTCCGCTGGGAGCCACCGAGGACGGAGCACGCCCGGTTCGTGGTCCGCAAGACCGGGCGGGTCCTCGCCGGGTGGGCCGACGTCAGCCTCAGCGGCACCACGGCCGGCGGCACGGATGTCGTCTGGCGCGAGGAGATCGTGCCCCGCCCCGAGGTGGTCGGGCGACTGCTCGCCCCCGTCACCGACGGCCTGACGGCCCGGTTGTTCGGCCGGACGCTCGACGCCATGCTCGACGCCGCGGCGGCCCGAGCCCGCGCCGGATGACCGCCGGATGAGCGAGGCCACCCCGGGTGGGCTGCTTGTGGGCCCGGACGGGTTGGCCCGGTGCGCCTGGGCCGGGTCGGCGCCGGAGTACCTCGCCTACCACGACGAGGAGTGGGGCCGCCCCGTCCACGGCGAGGCCGCCCTCTACGAGCGCCTCACGCTCGAGGCGTTCCAGTCCGGTCTCTCGTGGATCACGATCCTGCGCAAGCGCCCCGCGTTCCGCGCCGCTTTCGCGGGGTTCGACCCCGAGCGGGTCGCCCGGTTCGACGACACCGACCGGGCCCGGCTCATGGCCGACGCGGGCATCGTCCGCAACGCCCGCAAGATCGACGCCGCGGTGGCCAACGCCCGGGCCGTCCTGGCTCTACGGGCCGACGGTGGTCTCGACGCCTACCTCTGGTCGTTCGCGCCCACCACGCACCGGCCGCCGACGACGACGGCCGACCTGCGGGCCAGCAGCCCCGAGTCGGTCGCCCTCGCCAAGGGGCTGAAGCAGCACGGCGTCGTCTTCGTCGGTCCGACGACCGCCTACGCGACGATGCAAGCCTGCGGGCTCGTCGACGACCACCTCGCGGGCTGCGTCCGCTCGGAGTCCCCGGCGTTGTGAGCGAGGTGACCGACGAGGTGGCTGACGAGGTCTCCGACGAGGTCTCTGACGAGGTCTTTGGCGACCCGACGACCGGCCCGGCCCGCCCGTCGCCCCGGGGGGTCGCCATCGGGCGGCTCCTCCCGACCGTGCTGGTGGCGTACGCGGTGTGCCGGCTGGTGAGCGGCGTCCTCCTGGCCATCGTCGCGACCCGGCAGGTGCCCACGGGCTGGACCGGACCCGACGTCACCTACCTGAGCTTCACCACGCAGTGGGACGGGCAGTGGTACCAGGCGATCGCCGAGCACGGCTACCCCCGCACCCTGCCCGTCGACCAGACCGGGCTGGTCCAGCAGAACCCATGGGCCTTCTACCCCCTGTTCCCCTTCGTCACCCGCGCCCTCATGGACCTCACCGGCCTGGGGTTCGCCGTCGTGGGGTCGACCCTCTCGCTGCTGCTCGGGTTCGTCGCCGCGGCCGCCATGGCGCTGCTGCTGAAGGACCGCATCGGCGAGCGGTGGACCATCGCCACGGTCGTGCTGTGGGCGAGCATGCCGGCGGCCGTCGTGCTCCAGGTCGGCTACACCGAGGCCGCGGCCATGGCCCTGCTCACCCTCTTCCTGCTCGCTCTCGACCGCGAACGCTGGCTGTGGGCCATGGGGCTGGCCCTGCTCCTCGGGGTCACCCGGCCCATCGCTGTCCCCATCGCCGCTGTCGCCGTCATCGCCCTGTGGCTGCGCTGGCGCCGCCGACAGGCTGATCCCATCCCCGGCTCGGAGGCGGCGAGCGGGGTCGCCCTGCTCGCCGGCTGCGCGGTCTCCGGGCTGCTGTGGCCGGCGGTCGCAGCGCTCGTGACCGGCCGGGCCGACGCCTACACGACGACGATGTCGACCTGGCGGGCCAGCCGCGAGATCGTGCCGGTGCGCCCCTGGCTGGACATGTCGCGCTACTACTGGGGACAGACGTGGGGCCCGGTGTGGCTGACGGTGATCTTCGTCGTCGTCGCGGTGATGGTGCTGGGGCCGTGGGCGAGCCGGCTCGGCCCGCAGCTGCGGATGTGGTCGCTGGCCTACCCGGCCTACCTGCTCGTCGTCCTCGACCCCTTCACCTCGATCTTCCGCTACCTCCTGCCGCTCTTCCCCGTGGCGGCGATCCTCATCGGCGCCGCCGGGCGCCCGCTCTGGCGGTCGTGGGCGCGGTGGGCGTGGGTGCGGTTCGGGGTGCTGCTCGTCGCGTTCGTCGTCGGCCAGTGGTACTGGATCGACATCCTGTGGCGGTTCATCCCGCCCAGCGACTATCCGCCATGACCAGGAAAGGTCTCCGAGAACCGGGCCGTCAGCGACCCGTGTAGCGCGGCGTCGCCTTGGCCAGGAAGGCGTCCACCGCGGCGCGGTGGTCGGCGCTGTCACCTGTCAGCGACATCAGCTCGGCCTCGTGGGCGAGTGCCATGGGCAGGTCCTGGCCGGCCCCCTCCGCCACCGCACGCCGGATGGACCCGTACGCCAGGGTCGGGCCGGTCGCCAGCGTCCGGGCCAGCTCGGCCACCACCGGGTCGAAGTCCGCCGCCGTGACGACCCGGGTGGCCAGCCCCAGCTCGAGGCACTCGGCGGCGGGCACCGTGCGGGGGAAGAACAGCAGGTCCTTGGCCCGTGCCGGCCCGACGAGCCGGGGGAGGGTCCACGACGACCCGGAGTCGCAGGAGAGGGCGATGCCGGCGAACGCCGTGTTGATGCCGGCGGACTCGACCATGACGCGGACGTCAGCGGCCAGGGCGAACGACGCACCCGCCCCGGCCGCCACCCCGTTGAGGGCGGCGAGCACCGGCTTGTTCATCGTGGCCAGCAGCATGACGATCGGGTTGTAGTGGTCGACGACCGTGCGACCGAGGGCCTCGTCGCCGCGTCTCAGAGCCGCGACGTGCTCCTTGAGGTCCTGTCCGACGCAGAACGCCCGGCCCCGTCCGGTGAGGACGACGCATCGCACCGCGGGGTCGTCGGCCACCTGCTGCAGCGTGGCGAGCAGCTGCTCCTTCACGGCGAGGTCGAGGGCGTTCATCGCCTCGGGCCGGTTCAGGGTCACCGTGGCCACACCGTCGGCGACGGTCAGCTCGACCACCGAACCAGCGCCGGTGGCGGCGGGGCTGGCGGGTGTCGGAGTGGGAGATGTCGTCATGGTCGAACCCCTGCCGGTCTCTGTGGTGCGTCGGTGTGCAGCGCGGTGGTCGTGCCGGTGTCGGCGGGCACATGACCGCAGACGCCGGAGCCATCATCGTCGCGCCGGGGGATTTCCTCTCGCCAACGCGGACAGGGATAATGGTGTTCTCACTCGTCGGTCCGCTGTGGTTCCGGACCCACGAGGCCGGACAGCGCTGATCCCACGAAAGGGGAACCATGGCGGCGATGAAGCCCAGGACGGGTGACGGACCTCTCGAGGTGACGAAGGAGGGTCGCGGGATCGTCCTGCGCATGCCCCTCGAAGGCGGTGGCCGGCTGGTCGTCGAGATGACCCCCGGCGAGGCCGCCAGTCTTCGCGACGCGATCCAGGGCTGCGACGGCGTCGCCTGACCTCGCATCCATCCGCGCGACCCAGCAGCGCCCCTCCACCGGGAAACGGTGCGGGGGCGTTTCTGCGTCAAGACCCCGGGGTGACCTCAGCGCTTGACCGCGACCATGAGGCCGTCACCAGCGGCCAGCAGGGTGGTGTGGAAGCGGTCGTCGTCACGGATCGCCTTGCCCAGGTCGCGCAGCACCCGGGTCTGCTCGTCGCGGGCGGCGGGGTCGGCGACCGTGTCGTGCCACAGCATGTTGTCCAGCACCATGACCCCGCCGGCCCGCAGCAGCCGCTGGGCCTCGCGGACGTAGTCGGGGTAGGACTGCTTGTCGGCGTCGATGAGGACGATGTCGTAGGCGCCGTCGGTCATCCGACCCAGCACCTCGACGGCCCGGCCGGCGATGACTCGGGTGCGTTGGTGGGCGATGCCCGCCGCCGCGTAGGCGTCGCGCGCCGCCCGTTGGTGCTCCGCCTCGATGTCGATGGTCGTCAGGATGCCGTCCGACGGCATACCGGCCAGCAGCCACAGCCCTGAGACCCCGGCGCCGGTGCCGATCTCGACCACGGCCTTGGCGGCCATGGCGGCCGCGAGCATCCGCAGCGCCGCGCCGGCGCCCGGCCCGACCGGGGTGCACCCCAGCTCCTCGCCGCGGTGTCGGGCCGTCTCGATGAGGTCGCTCTCGGGGGTGAACTCCTCGGCGTACGCCCAGCTGGCCGCCTTCTGTGCGCTCATGGTTCGACCCTACTGCGGACGACGGGCCGGGCCGTCCGGCCGTCCTGTGGCCCGGTGACTCAGGGTCAGGCGAACCCGGTTCAGGGGTTGGTCAGGGTCGCCCCCGATGGTTACCGCCGTGCTAGGCGGGGCACAGTAAACTCATCAGCTCCACGGGAACTATGGGGTTGACCGGTTCGTCACACGAGTCGGCGACCTCTCGAAAGGCGAACCACGTGACCGACACCCTGACCGCATCTGCGGGCCTCGAGGATGCGGCCTCCACCCACCCGGACAGCACCGAGTCCGCCGTCTGGACGCCTCCCACCTGGGAGGAGATCGTCACGCAGCACTCGGCACGCGTCTACCGGCTCGCCTACCGCCTGACCGGCAACCCCCACGACGCCGAGGACCTCACGCACGACGTCTTCATCCGGGTCTTCCGGTCGCTGAGCTCCTACACGCCGGGCACCTTCGAGGGCTGGCTGCACCGCATCACGACGAACGTGTTCCTCGACAAGATGCGCCGCAAGCAGCGGATCCGCTTCGACGCCCTCCCTGAGGATGCCGCCGGCCGGATGGCCAGCCGCGAGCCGGGGCCGGCCCAGACCTACGACGACACCCACTTCGACGACGACGTCCAGCGCGCGCTCGATGCGCTGCCGCCGGACTTCCGGGCGGCAGTCGTCCTCTGCGACATCGAGGGACTGTCGTACGAGGAGATCGCCACCACGCTCGGGGTGAAGCTGGGCACGGTCCGCTCGCGCATCCACCGCGGCCGTGCCCAGCTCCGTGAGTCGCTCGCCCACCGCGCCCCCGAGCGGACCGTGGTGGAGGTCTCCACCCGCAGCCGGTCCGGCCTCGGCCGGGCCCCCGCGGCCCTCTCTGGACTCCCCGGAGTGCCGTGACGCGACACCTCGGCCTGCAGGTCAGCGCTTACGTGGACCGTCGCCTCGATGCGACGGCCCTGCGGGCGTTCGACCAGCACCTGGTGGTCTGTCTCGTCTGCCGCCATGCGGCCGACGAGGAGCGTCGGCTGCTGGCGTCCTTGCGTTCCGGGCCGACGCCCGGCTTCTCCGCCGACCTCCACTCGATGCTGCTCGCCCTAGCGGTGCCGAGCCCGGGGGTCGCCCCCGGATCCCCCGGTTCCCCCTCACAGCCGGGTGTGGGGCCGATCCCGATCGCCCCGTCCCCAGGCCCGGTGGACCCGTCCTTCCTGCCCCGCCGGGCCACGGCCACTCCGCCCATCCCGAGCGCTCCTGCGTCGGTCCGCCAGCTGCGGGTGCCCACCGTCGCCCCGGCCGCGCCTCCACTGCACCGCTCGCCCCGGCGGGCCGCCGTGGTCGCCGGTCTGGCGGCGGGTGCGTCGGCCGCCGCGGCGATCGGCCTGGCCGTCGTCGGTCCCGGTGCGTCGGTGGCGTCGGCGACGGTGCGCGCGCCCGAGACCAGGGTGCCTGGCGTATCGGCGGTGTCGGCGGTCCCAGCTCTGTTCAGCGGCTCCGGGCTCGGCTCCTCCCCGTTGCGGCAGGCCCTCGGACGTTCAGGACGGTAGCGACCGTGAGTGACCCGCATCACTCGTCCGACTCCCGAGAGCCGGCCGACTCGAACGACCCGGGGCCAGGGTCCCCCGAGGCGCACCCGGCGACCCAGCAGCCGCCGGCCCAGCCGGCCTGGCACAGCTTCGGTGTCCCGCACGGGGGCGCTCCCGAGCCGCCCGCCTACACACCGGCGATGCGCGAGCGTTCCCGCGCCGACCTCACCCAGCCCATCGACACGACGACGACTCAGGCGGTGCCACCGGCGGGCGAGACCGATCCGCCGGCCCCGGCCGAGACCTCACGTGGCTGGTGGTCCACTCCCGGGACCCTGGGCGGTTCATCGGGCAATGACGGGACTGACGGGACCGAAGGGAACAACGGCACCGATGAGACCGGCGAGCCACGCCCCGCACCCGTGAGCCCGCCCGCCGTGGTCGCCCGCGAACCCTGGGGCCTGACCCCGGTGGGGGATGGCGCGACGCCCCCGTATGCCCCGCAGCAGGGGCCGCCTTACAGTGCGCCGAGCTGGGCCCCGGGGACGCCATCGGGTGGGCCGGCTGGACCGCACGGGCCCTACGGACCGTACGCACCTGCACTCGGCGGCGCCACCACCGTGATCCCCGTCCAGCCTGGCCCTGGTGGCCCGTCGCGCCCCCGCTCCGTCGGTCGACGCCGATGGGCGGGCCTGGCCGCCCTCGCCGTCGTCGCCGCCCTGCTCGGCGGTGGGGTCGCTCTTGCCGGCCAGCAGCTGCTCACCCGGGGCACCACCCTGGGCAGCGCCGTCCCCGCCCCGGGGCCGGGGTCGACCGCGCGGCCGGACGGCAGCATCGCCAAGATCGCCGCCGACGCCCTGCCCAGCGTCGTGACCATCCGCATCAAGAGCAGCCAGGGCAGCGGCACCGGCTCCGGCTTCGTCATCGACAAGCAGGGCCACATCCTCACCAACAACCACGTAGTGGCCGCCGCCGGGAGTGGCGGTGACATCCAGGCCGAGCTGAACAACGGCACGATGCTGCCGGCCAAGGTCGTCGGCGCCGACACGTCCTACGACCTCGCCGTCATCAAGGTCGAGGCGACCGACCTGGCGCCGCTCCAGTTCGGCGCCAGCAAGGACGTCGTGGTCGGCGACGGGGTCATCGCCGTGGGCGCGCCACTCGGGCTCGACGCCACGGTCACGAGCGGCATCGTCTCGGCGCTCAACCGGCCCGTCACGCCGGGCGGCGGCAACGACCAGTCCTTCATCAACGCCATCCAGACCGACGCCGCGATCAACCCGGGCAACTCCGGGGGCCCGTTGCTCGACATGAACGGCCGGGTCATCGGCATCAACTCGGCGATCGCCCGCATACCGGGCTCGTCGACCGACTCCAGTGGCGGCAACATCGGCGTCGGGTTCGCCATCCCCAGCGACCAGGCGTCCAAGACCGCGCAGCAGCTCATCACGACCGGCAAGGCCGACCACCCGGCCCTGGGGGTCAGTGTCGACCGCAGCTACACCGGCGACGGCGCCAAGATCGCCGCCGGTGGGGTCAAGGCCGGCAGCGCCGCCGAGCAGGCCGGGCTGAAGGAGGGCGACATCGTCACCGAGTTCGAGGGCAAGAAGGTCACCGACGCCGACGCCCTCATCGTGGCGATCCGGGCGAGGAGCGTCGGCGATACGGTGTCCATGAAGATCCAGCGGGGCAACCAGACCGTCACGGTCTCGGTGCCCCTCCAATCAGCCTCGAGCTGACCGAGCGACAGCGACGGGGAGGGCAGATGCTCGACATCAACGGCTGGGAGGTCATCATCCTCGTCGTCGTCGGCATCCTCGTCCTCGGCCCCGAGCGGCTGCCCGAGTACGCCGGCAAGCTCGCCAACGTCGTGCGCCAGGCCCGGGGCTTCGCCCAGAACGCCAAGACGCAGCTCAAGGAGCAGATGGGTCCGGAGTTCGACGACGTCGACTGGCGTCAGTACGACCCGCGCCAGTACGACCCGCGCCGCATCGTGCGGGAGGCCCTGATGGACGACCCGGCGCCGGAGCCGGAGAAGCCCCAGTCCGGGGTGATGGAGCCGGTCCTGCAGCCTTTCCACGACCCCAGCAAGCCCACCCCCTGGGACGCCGACGCCACCTGAGCGGCCATGCCGTGGGGCGTCATCCGCAACGCCGAGCTCGGCTCACGCTGGTCGAGCTTGGCTCACGCTGGCCGAGGTCGACCCGCCTCCCACGGCGAGCCGACCGCGTCTGGGGTGGGCCGAGCTCTTCCCTCAACTGGTCAGCGGCCGGTGGGGGTCAGGCCCAGAGAGCGGCCGGCCAGGCCTCGGGCCCGCGTCGACAGACCCCGGGCGATGCCGCGCAGAGCTACCGCCGCCGGTGAGTCGGGCTCGCCGAGGACGACGGGCATCCCGTGGTCGCCGCCCTCCCGGAGCCGGGTGTCGAGGGGGATCTGGCCGAGCAGCGGCACAGTGGCCCCGATCGACCGCGTCAGCGACTCCGCGACCGCCTGGCCACCACCGGAGCCGAAGATCTCCTGACGGCTGCCGTCGGGCAGCTCGAGCCACGACATGTTCTCCACGACGCCGACCACCCGCTGGTGGGTCTGCAGAGCGATCGCGCCGGCACGCTCCGCGACCTCCGCCGCCGCCTGCTGCGGCGTGGTCACGACGAGGATCTCCGCGTTGGGGATCAGCTGTGCGGTCGAGATCGCGATGTCCCCGGTGCCCGGGGGAAGGTCCAGCAGGAGCACGTCGAGGTCGCCCCAGAAGACGTCGCCGAGGAACTGCTGGAGGGCCCGGTGCAGCATCGGCCCGCGCCACACGACGGGCTGGTTGTTGGGCACGAACATGCCGATCGAGATGACCTTCACGTCGTGCGCGAGCGGCGGCAGGATCATGTCGTCGACCTGCGTCGGACGCTGCTCGACGCCGAGCATCCGGGGCACGGAGAATCCGTAGACGTCGGCGTCGACGACCCCCACCCGGAGTCCCTGCTGGGCCATGACCGCGGCAAGGTTGACGGTGACCGACGACTTGCCGACCCCCCCCTTGCCGGACGCGACGGCATACACCCGGGTCAGCGAACCCGGTCGGGCGAACGGGATCTCGCGCTCGGCCTGCCCCCCGCGCAGCTGGGTGCGCAGCGTCGCGCGCTGCTCGTCGCTCATGACGTCGAGCGTCACCACGACGTCTCGGATGCCCTCGACGCCGAGCAGGGCCGCGGTGGTGTCCTTGGTGAGGGTGTCCTTCATCGGGCAGCCGGCGACGGTCAGGAAGATCGCCACCGATGCCCGGCCGTCGTCGTCGACCTCGACGCTCTTGACCATCCCCAGCTCGGTGATGGGCTTGCGGATCTCGGGGTCGTTGACGCGGGACAACGCAGACAGCATCGCGTCGTGGGTGGGCAGCACGCTGGTCGGCACGATCCCCATGCTATGTCGGCGCCGGAGAGCGGCCGGACGCCCCCAGCCGCCCGCGAAGACCACTCAAGGATCGGTCAGGACCCGTCAGGGACCGGTCAGATCATCAGCTCGTCCATGTCCTCGAGCTCCTTGCCCTTGGTCTCCTTGACCCACCGGTAGACGAAGATCAGGGACAGCAGGGCCATGACGGCGTAGAAGCCGTAGGACATGGCGAGCGAGATGTCCTTCATCTTCGGGAAGCTCACGGTGATCGCCCAGTTGGCCACCCACTGTGCGCCAGCGGCGAGCGACAGGGCGGCGGCGCGGATGCGGTTGGGGAACGACTCGCCGAGCAGGACCCAGACGACCGGCCCCCACGACATGCCGAACGCGACGACGAAGATGTTGGCGGCGACCAGCGCGATCGGTCCCTGCGCTCCCTCGAGCACCGGGGTGACCGCCCCCGACGCGTCGGTGGTCGTCTTGGCGACGCCGAAGATGATAGCCATGACGCCGAGGGCCACCGTCATGCCGACCGAACCGATGAGCAGCAGCGGTTTACGCCCGACCCGGTCGACGGTGGCGATGGCGACCAGGGTGGTGACGATGTTGACGACCGCGGTGATGACGGTGATCTTGAAGGAGTCGGCCTCGCTGAACCCGACCGCCTCCCAGAGAATGTTGGAGTAGTAGAAGATCACGTTGATGCCGACGAACTGCTGGAAGACCGAGAGCAGGATGCCGATCCACACGATGGGGAGCAGCCCGCCCTTGGGGGCTCGCAGGTCGGACCACGAGGGCTTGGTGTCGGACTCCAGGGAGGACTGGATCCGCTGGATCCGCCCCTCGATGCCCTTGGACCCCAGCATGAGCGTCAGCACCCGCCGCGCCTCCGGGATGCGGAAGTTGGCCACCAGGTAGCGCGGCGACTCGGGGATGGTGAGCGACAGGATGCCGTAGAGCAGGGCGGGGATCGTCATGGCGAGGAACATCCAGCGCCAAGCGTCCAGGCCGAGCCAGAACGGGCTCGTCGAGCTGCCGGCGACGGTGGCGAAGATGTAGTCGACGAGCAGGGACAGGAAGATGCCGGTGACGATCGCGAGTTGCTGGAGGGAGCCGAGCCGACCGCGGAGGCGGGCGGGCGCGATCTCGGCGATGTAGGCCGGGGCGATCACGGAGGCGATACCGACTCCCAGACCACCGATGATGCGGAACACGATGAGGATCCACAGGCTTGGGGCGAAGCCGGACCCGAGTGCGCTCACGAGGAAGAGCAGCGCGGCGATCTGCATGACGCGCAGCCGCCCGAGGCGGTCGGCGAGCCGTCCGGCGTAGATGGCGCCCACGGCGGCACCGAGCAGGGCAGAAGCCACGGCGAAGCCGAGGATGCCCGAGTCGACGTCGAACACCTTGCCGATCGCGCTGACGGCACCGTTGATGACCGCGCTGTCGTAGCCGAAGAGGAACCCGCCGAGGGCGGCCACGCTGGCCACCTTGATCGAGGCGGAGACGTTGAACTCTTCCTCGGGACCCTCGGAGGAGTCCGTGCTCGGGACCGAACTTGTGTCAGCCATGACCCACCTCTCGACTCGAGACAATTGGCCCCATTGTGCTCCCCGCCGCACCGCTTGTCGTCGATGCAGACGCGCGTCTCATGGAACGGCTCAACGCCGGCTGTCGTCCTCGGGGGCCGAAGTAGTGGCCGGAGTCATCCCACGATCCTCCATCTCCTCAAGGAGCTGACGCAGCTCGGAGCGGATGAAGTCGCGAGTGGCGTTGTCACGAAAGGCGATTCGAAGAGCTGCGACCTCGCGGGTGAGGAACTCCGTGTCGGCGAGGTTGCGCTCGTCGCGGGCCCGGTCCTGCTCGAGGGCCACTCGGTCACGGTCGGCCTGGCGGTTCTGCGCGAGCAGGATCAGCGGCGCGGCGTACGAGGCCTGAAGCGAGAGGATCAGCGTGAGCAGCGTGTAGTTCGTTGCCCGGGGGTCGAACTGGACCGACTCCGGCAGAAAGGTGTTGAGCGCCAGCCACAGTCCGACGAAGACCGTCATGCCGAAGAGGAACTGCGCCGTGCCCATCCACCGGGCGAACGTCTCGCTGACCCGGCCGAAGGTCTCGTTGGAGAACGACGTCGCGGGGATGAACCGGCGGCGGAACTCCTGGGGCTGGTCGAGACGCGGCACGTCGCTCCCCGACCGCCGGACCACCCCGATGCGGTTGGACCGGTCAGCCACGGGTCACCTCACGGCGGTCCACGTGCCGGTCCTCTCGCCAGTCCTCGGGGAGGATGTGGTCGAGGACGTCATCCACGGTGACGGCTCCGAGGAACCGACCCTCGCGGTCGACGACGGGCACGGCCACGAGGTTGTAGGTGGCCAGCATGCGGGTGACCTGCTCGAGCGGGGCGTCCACCGGCATCGGCTCGATGCCGCGGTCGACGACGGAACCGACCGAGGAGTGCGGAGGCTCGCGCAACAGCCGCTGGATGTGCACGACCCCGATGAAACGGCCGGTGGGCGTCTCCAGCGGCGGCCGGCAGACGAAGACCGTCGACGCGAGGGCGGGCGCCAGCTCCTCACGGCGCACGACGGCCAGCGCCTCGGCGATGGTGGCCTCGGGCCCGAGGATCACCGGCTCGGTGGTCATCAGACCGCCGGCGGTCTTCTCGTCGTAGGCGAGCAGCCGCCGCAGGGGGGCAGCCTCGTCGGGCTCCATCAGCCGGAGGAGCTGCTCCTGCCGGTCGGTCGACAGCTCGGCCAGGAGGTCGGCCGCGTCGTCGGGCTGCATGGCCTCGAGGACGTCAGCCGCCCGCTCGGTGTCGAGGCCACCGAGGATCTCGACCTGGTCGTCCTCGGGCAGCTCCTCGAGGATGTCGGCCAGCCGGTCGTCGTCCAGCGCGGCCGCCACCTCGGCCCGACGTCGGGGCGAGAGGTCGTGGATGACCTCGGCGAGGTCGGCGACCCGGAGGTCCTCGTAGTTCTCCAGCAGCTTGGCGGCGCTCTGGTCACCGGACTGCACCTGCAGGCCGGTGACGTCCTCGATGTCGACGAGCACCGTCTCGCCGCGGCGGCGCAGGTGCAGCCCGCGACTGGAGGCCGGGGAGGCTTTGCGGCAGAAGACCTTGTTGACGCTCCAGCTGCGACCGCGCGACTCCATGGCCATGTCCTCGACGGTGGCCGGGAACGAGCCGTCCGGGACGTGCACCGTGACGCCGCGTTCGAGCAGCTCGCCGAGGACGAGCGTCTCGTTGGTGCGCTGCTCGAAGCGGCGCATGTTGACCAGCCCGGTCGTGATCACCTGGCCGGCGTCGAGCGACGTCACACGGGTCATCGGGACGAAGACCCGGCGCCGTCCGGGCACCTCGACGACGAGCCCGATGACTCGGGGGCGGGTCACGGTGGTGCTGAAGGTGATGACGACGTCGCGCACCCGACCCACGGGGTCGCCGAGAGGGTCGAAGACACGCATCCCGGCGAGGCGCGCGACGAAGACTCGGGACATCGGGCTCACGGGGCCAGGCTAGCCGTCGCCGGGTTTGCCCTCGGGCTGACCGCGTGGTGCCTCAGCGGGTGCCGCGGCGCCGCTTGGGCCGCCCACCGAGGTGCCACGGCCGCCACCGCGCGGTCGTGGCGCGGGACGGGGCGGGCGCCGCCGCACCGGATCCGTCGAGGTAGTGCCCCGGGCCCTCGACCGGGTTCCCGAACGGGGTGAGGGCCGTGACCGCGCACTGGGTGCGCCAGCGCTCCACGACGTCGTCCACTGCGTTGAGCCGCCCGGCCTGCAGGGCGGTGACCGCGGTGACCCAGCCGGAGCTGTCGGGGTCGGTCGCGGTCAGCACCCGGGTGCGCGCCTTGACCCGCAGCAGGCGCCCACCGGAGTCCTGGCTCCGCAGGACGACGACGACCTCTTCGGGCAGCCACGGCAGGTGCTGTTCACCCGGTCCGTTGACGACGTATGCCGTGGGGGCGACCCAGGCGTGCCAGACCGGCCACGCGCGGTCGCCGGGGATCTCGACCCAGATCACCCCGGACTTGGTCATCGCCTCACCCACCAGGGCCGTGACGTTGGTCAGGGTCGCCGGCGGGTCGACGGGCGGGTCAGCGGGCTGGGGCGCGGTCGGCGGGGGCGTCGCCTCGGTCACCCGCCGAGCCTAGGCGACGACGCGGCATACCGGCAGGACCGGTCCTTGGGGATGGCCCGGTATGCCGCCGCGCGACGCAGGGCAGGCTCACCAGCGGGACGTGGCCGCCGCCATGAGGTCGCCGAACAGCTCGCCCTCGTCGACGGGGAGCCCGCGACGCACGAACCAGTCACACATGTTGTGCGCGTCGCGCTCGAGGAACTCCGGCCCGTGCGGGTTGCCGATGATGTCGACGATCTGCGGCCAGTCGATGAAGACCAGCCGTTCCTCGTCGAGCAGGACGTTGTAGGGGGAGAGGTCGCCGTGCGCCCACCCGTGCAGCGCGAGCCGCGTCATCGTCTCGCGTACCTGGTCGAAGAGCTGGGGCAGCAGGTCGCGCCCGGGGCGGGTCTGAGCGAGACGGGGCGCGGCCTGCCCGTCGGCGCCGATGAGCTCCATAAGCAGCTCGAGCCCGTCGAGCTGCACGGGGTAGGGGACTGGCAACCCCATCGACCACAGCTTGCTGAGGACGTCGAACTCCGCCATCGACCACTGGGCCGAGATGACCTCCTTGCCGAAGTCGGTGCGGCGGGCCATCGCCCGCGTCTCCCGGCTGCGCCGGACCCGACGGCCCTCGAGGTAGCCGGCGTCCCGGTGGAACATCCGGTGCTGCGACGCGCGGAACCGCTTGGCGGCCATGACGACGTCACGGCTGGGGTCGTCCGGCATCCAGCGCCGCACGATGTGGACGTCGGCTTCCTTGCCGGTCTTGAGGACGCCCAGGTCGGCGTCGACGGCGCCGAGGGCCGTGATGACCCAGTCGGGTCGCGGTCGGGGGCCGTGCATGGCCCCGTCCCAGGACGACCACCGGTCGCCGGCGGGGGGGTCGTCAGGGTCGTTAGGGCGGGTGTCAACGCTGAAGGAAGAGAGTTCCCCGGCGTCGGGTTCGTGCTGTGTCACTGCGGTTCTCCAGAGGTGGGAGGGGTGGGGTGCGAAGGGCACCGAGGACCGTCGTTGACATGTCGGGGCCTCCTCCTCTGGTGATGACGGGTTGGGGGTGAACCGGCCGGAGCCGGGCGACACCCGCCGCACCAGGGTGGCCGCGGTGAGGTCGCGCCGCAACCGGTTTTCGGGCTCGTCGACCGTGACGTATCGCCGGCGTGCTTCCGGTCTCCTCGTGGTCAGAGGCCGACCCCGTCGGAAGCTCAGCCGGTTCGCCGGCTCGAGACGCACCGGAGGTGCAGGCTGGTCCTGAAGTCCCACGCATGCGCTCGCACGGCACTGACGGCGAAGGAGGCACGGTGACGACGACGACGTCGTTCGTCCGGGGGCGTCTGAGGGTGACTCACCCCGAGACGTACCGGGCGACCAGCGTCCGCACCCGTCCGCGGTCGCCGGACCGCATCACGTCCGTCGACGTCGACGAGATGATGCGAGCGACGTTGCGGCAGAGCGGTTTCACTGCGCTCCAGCAGGTACGCGTCGCCCCCGCGCGCGGGGCGGACCGGCCGCCGGAGCCGCCTAGGCCCACGCCCGTCACGCTGACGCTCGACCTCGCCGGCACCGAGGACGCGGTCGTGCTGACCGAGTCCGCTGGGGTCTATCGCTGGCTACGCCCGCGGCCCGGCGGGACGCGGGACGCCGTGCGCTCCGCGGTCTTCGACCTCACGGTGCCGGACCGTCCGCCGGGGATGCGGGGTCTGGGCCGCCGACCGCCCGACGAGCTGCGAGCCACGGTGCTCTCGTATGCCGTGCCGGACCTGGCGCGGGCGGCGATCCGGGTGCTCGAGGGCATCGTCCACCCCGGGCTCGTTCGGATCATCGGGGACGACGTCGGCCGGTGGCAGCGGCTCGACCGCCTCGACCAGCTCGGACTCGACCCGTCCCGCACCAGCCGCCTGCTCCTGTTCGTGCACGGGACCTTCGACTCGACCGCCGGCGCCTTCGGCGGGCTGACCGTCACCCCCGAGGGCCGGGCGTTCCTCCTCGGCGCACTCGAGGCATACGACGCCGTGGTGGGTTTCGACCACAGGACCCTCAGCGAGGACCCGTTGGCGAACGCCCGTGACCTGGCGGCGCGGCTCGCGTCGTTCCCCGCGCAGCAGCCGGTCTCCATCGACGTGGTGTGCCACAGCCGAGGCGGGATCACCGCGCGCAGCCTCGTCGAGTCGGTGCTGCCGGGCCTCCCCTGGAGAGGCTCGGTCGACCGGGCCGTGTTCGTGGCGGCCACGAACGCCGGCACCCACTTCGCCGATGCCGCGCGCTGGGCCGACCTCGTCGACGTCCAGACCAACCTCGTGGCCGCCAACGCCCGCGCGCTGGCCGACCGGCTGGGCGGTGGGTCGGCCGCCGCCGCCGCCGTCGATGCCCTGCGGGCGATCGGGGCGCTCGTGAAGTGGCTGGCGTCGTTCGCCACCGACCCCGACAGCGTGCCGGGGATCGCGGCGATGGTGCCCGACGGGCCATTCGTCACAGCCCTCAACGCCGACCAGCCGGGGCAACCGCGGCCCGGCACACCGTGGTTCGTCGTCTCGTCGGACTTCGTCGCGACGCTCACCGACCATCCCCCGGAGCTCCCGGACGCGGTGGTGGTCGAGATCGTCGACGGCATCGTCGACCGGGTCATCCAGGGCCCCAACGACCTCGTGGTCGACGTCGCGTCGATGGGCGCCATCGACCTGCCCCACGGCGGCGGCTACGTCCGCGGACAGTATGCGTATCCGCCGAACTCGACCGTCTACCACACCAACTACATGATGCAGCCCGAGGTGTGCCGCGCCCTCGACGCCTGGCTCCTGCAGCGGGTCGACGACCCGGGGGGCGGGCCGGTTTCGCTCGGGCCCACGTCCGGACCGGGTCCGGCGCCGGGGGAGCGCAGGACCGAACGGCGCCGATCGACCAGCCGCGGGCGAGACGTCGGGGCCGAGGCCGAGCCGCCGGAGGCGGACGATGCGGAGCCGCCGGAGACGGCGGAGTCTTCGCCGCGAGCGGCGGACGACTCGGAACATGGAGCGGCCGCCACCGCGGCCACGGTCCGGGCCACCGTCGGGGCCGAGATGCCTCAGCACCCGCCCGTCGCGTTGCCGGTATCGGTGCGGGTGCGGGTCTCCCGGGCCGCGCTGGAGGCCACCGTCGACACCGCCTCGGCCAGCACGGTCCTGGCGGTGCGGCCCGACGACCCGCTCGATGTGCAGGTCATCCCGGCGACGAACGTCACCCTCGACGGCACCGACCTCGACCGGCTCCTTCTGCCGCTGGGCGGGGGCTGGGCCGAGCTGTCGTTCACCGTGCGACCGGTCGCACCCGGGCCGGTGCGGGTCACGGTGCTCGTGCGGCAGGGCCGTGACCTGCTCGGCCGCCTCTCCCTCGAGGCCACGGCCGTCGACCCGGCCGACGTGTCCGGGGGGCAGCAGGCGCTGACGCGCGCGCAGGTGGACGTGGCGTCGGCCACCTCACCGGCGCTGGCCGACGTGGCGTGGCTGGAGATCGCGCAGCTCGAGCGGGAGGGACAGACCCGGTTCCAGTACGAGCTGCGCCTTCCCGGTGTGCCGCAACGGATCACGGGCACTTCGGCTCCCATCCAGGACGCAGAGGCGTTCGTCTCCAACCTGTTCCGTGAGGTGCAGCAGCTCTGGTTCGACCGGTCGGACCAGCCCGACGCATACCTGGCCGCCCTTCAGGACTTCGGCGCCCACCTGTTCGAGACACTCTTTCCCCAAGAGCTGCAGGCCCTGCTGTGGGACCACCGTGCCGACCTCGACAACCTCCTCCTCCTCGCCGACGAGCCGTTCATCCCGTGGGAGCTCGTCCATCTCAAGCCGCCGCGCGGTCCGCGACAAAGGGCGCCGCGCTTCCTCGGCCAGCGCGGCCTGGTGCGCTGGCCGTTCACGCCGTTCCCCGCGCAGCCGTCGCTGCGCGCCAGGGCGGGAAGGGTCTTCGCGGTCTGCCCCGACTACGCCGACCACACCCTCGACCTCTCCGAGGTGCAGGCCGAGGCGCAGTTCCTCACCACGACGCTCGGTGCGACGCCGGTCGCCGGGACGACGGACGGGGTTCGCCGGCTGCTGCGCCGCCGCGGTGGCTTCGACCTCCTGCACTTCAGCGGCCACGGGACCGCCGACCCCGGCAACATCGCCGAGGCCAAGATCCTCCTGGCCGGCCGCGAGGTGGGCGGCGCGCTCGTCTCGGACTACCTGTCGTCCACGACTGTGGCCGAGAACGTCCGCCTGGCCGGGCGCGACGGTGGCGGTCCGCTCGTCGTGCTCAACGCCTGCCAGGTCGGCCGCCAGGGGGAGGACCTCACGAGCCTGGGTGGGTTCGCCCGGGCCTTCCTCGAAGCGGGCGCGTCGGCGTTCGTCTCCTGCTTGTGGTCGGTGAACCAGAAGCCGGCGCGGATCTTCGTCGAGACGTTCTACGCGCGTCTGCTGAGAGGGGACACCGTCGCCTCGGCCGCGCTGGCCGGCCGCACGGCCGCCCGCGCCGAAGGGGACGGCACCTGGCTGGCCTACGTCGTCTACGCCCGTCCCGACGCCGTGCTCGTCCGCGCCTGAACAACGACCCGGCACCACCGCCATCACCCATCGAAGAGAGGACGTGAACCCCATGGCAGCCAAAGCCCTGTGCGTGGGCATCAACCAGATCGCCCACCTGCCGAGCTCCAGCTGGCTCAACGGCTGCGTCAACGACGCCAACGACATGGCCGCGATGCTGAAGGCCATGCCCGGCTTCTCGCGAGGGTCGGTCAGGGTGCTCACCGACGCCGACGCGACGAAGGCCGACGTCATGGCCCGGCTCACCGACCTGGTGGGGCAGGCCAAGGACGGCCGGCTCGACCACGTGGTGTTCTCCTTCTCCAGCCACGGCACCCAGGTGCCCGACACGAACGGCGACGAGACGGTCGACCACGTCGACGAGGCGTTCGCGTGCTACGACATCGCCCAGAAGGGCAGCGACTGGGACCGCGACACCGTCATCGTCGACGACGAGCTCAACGCCCTGCTGTCCGACATCCCCACGGGGGTGCTCGTAGAGGTGGTCCTCGACACCTGCCACAGCGGCACCGGTCTCAAGGGCGACGACCTTCTGCCCGGGCGAAAGCCGCGGTTCCTCCCGCCACCGACGGCTCTGGGCATCCGCCGCCTCGCTCCGAAGTCCGATCCCCAGGGCTACCAGGAGCTCGTCAGGACCACGCCCGCCGCCACCCGCGCCGTGCTGTTCGCCGCCTGCAAGGCCGACCAGACCTCGGCCGACGCCTACTTCGACGGCCGCTACAACGGCGCGTTCACCTACTACTTCCTCAAGGCCCTCGAGGACGCCGCCAACGGGAGCACGCCGGTGCCGCGGTCGACGGTGCTGACGACCGTGAGCGCCAGCCTGCGCGGCGGGGACTTCTCGCAGCGGGCGCAGCTCGAGGCGCCGCCGAAGGCCAAGCGGGCACCGTTCGGCCAGCTCGGCTGACGCGTCCGGTCGTGGCCGTCCACGACCGTCACGTCGCAGGTGTCATGTCGCCCGGTCATGTCGCGGTCGCGGCCCTGATCGGGGCACCGGGCGCGACATGACCCGCGACATGACCACCCCACCAGGGGCTCAGCGCCGTTGCGCGATCGGTATGCCATCTGCCCCCTGCCCTGAGGGGGTCCGGGCGTCAGGTTTGCGATACTGGGGCGCATGAGCACACAGCCCACCGGCCTGAGCAGGGTCCGTGCACGCCTCAACCTCGAGTACCCGATGTCCCTGGGTACGTTCGACAAGTACGAGGAGGCCCAGAAGACCGTCGACACCTTGTCCGACAAGGAGTTTCCGGTCGAGAACTGCCTCATCGTCGGCACCGAGCTCAAGCAGCTCGAGCGCATCACGGGGCGGCTGACGTGGGGCCGGGTGCTCCTCGGTGGAGCGCTGTCCGGCGTGTGGCTGGGTCTGTTCGTCGGCCTGATCTTTGCGCTGTTCGCCGCGCAGGGCGGCGTCATCCAGATCGTCCTGTCGACGGTGCTCTTCGGAGCCCTGTTCGGAATCGCCTGGGCCGCAGCGGGATACGCGATCACCGGAGGTCAGCGCGACTTCAGCTCGGTGAGCCTCATCGTCCCGAGCAAGTACGAGGTCCTCGTCGAGCACAAGTTCGCCCAGCAGGCTCGCGACATTCTCGGCGCTTCGGGCCTCGGCGCCGGCGCCACCGGTCCGGGCTTCAGCACCCCGGGGTATGCCGGTTCGCCCGCCGACGGGGCCGCGCCCCCGCCCGCCAACCAGATCTGAGTGCCCGGCGGCCCCCCGACCGTCGGTCGCGGGGCGGCCCCAACAGGAGGAGCGCAGCGCACGGAAACCCGTGCACTGCGCTCCTCCTGTTCGTCGGACGTGCGCTGCGCTCCCAATAGGGAAAGCACCCGGGCGCTGCGCTCCTATTGGGGGTGAAACAGGGGGAAAGCCATGGGCGTCCGGCTCAGCGGCGGCAGCGGGCGATCCACGCCTCGACGTCGTCGGCGGTGCGCGGCATGGCCGCCGAGAGGTTCTCGTAGCCGTCCTCGGTGACGAGCACATCGTCCTCGATCCGGACGCCGGTGCCCCTGAACTCTTGGGGCACCAGCTCGTCGTCGGCCTTGAAGTAGAGACCCGGCTCCACGGTGAGCACCATCCCCGCCTGGAGCTTGGCCTCCTTGTAGTCGGCCCGCCTCGCCAGGGCGCAGTCGTGGACGTCGATGCCGAGGTGGTGGCTCGTGCCGTGGACCATCCACCGGCGGTGGTACTGACCGTGCTCGGTGTCGAGGGTGTCCTCGACGCTGACGCCCTCCGGCAGCAGCCCCCACTCGTGGAGGTGCTCGGCGATGACGCGGATCGCGGTGTCGTGGATGTCGCTGAACGTGACGCCCGGCTTGATCACGTCCATCGCGGCCTGCTGCGCGGCATACACCGCGTCGTAGATCTTGCGCTGGGTCTCGGTGAAGGTGCCGTCGACGGGCAGGGTGCGGGTGATGTCGGCGGTGAAGAGTGACTCGACCTCGACGCCGGCGTCGAGCAGCAGCAACTCGCCCTCGTTGACCTCGCCGGTGTTGCGGGTCCAGTGCAGGGTCGTCGCGTGGTTGCCGCTCGCGCAGATCGAGTCGTAGCCGGCGCCGTTGCCCTGGTGCCGCGCCTGCAGCCCGAAGACTCCCTCCACCCAACGCTCACCCCGCCCGTTGGCGACGGCGTCACGCAGCTGGGCCAGCACCGCCTCGAAGCCCTCCTTGGTGGCGGCGACGGCCAGGCGCATCTGGCCGACCTCCCACTCGTCCTTGACCAGCCGCAGCGTGGAGAGGAACCGGGCGAGCTCCTCGTCGGCCTCCTGCTGGGCCTGGGCCCGCTCCTCCGCCTGTGCGGCCTCGGCCTCGGTGGCTGACGCCCGGGCCTCGTCGACCTGCTGCGCGACGTCGCGGTCGGCGTCGCGGACCACGCGAATCCCGAGCTCACCGGCGTCCTTGCCGACGGCATCGCCGAACTCGTCGATGTGACGGGCCGTGACCCCGAGCTCGGCCTCGATGTCCTCGAGCGTCGGACGGCCGCCCACCCAGAACTCTCCGTAGCGGGTGTCGCTGAAGAACTCGTCGGACTCGCGGCCGGCCCACGGCTTGAAGAACACGACCGCGTCGTGACCGCCCTCGGCCCGCGGTTCGAGGACGAGCACCGCGTCGGGCTCCTGGTCGCTGCCGAACCCGGTGAGGTGGGCGAACGCGGAGTGCGGCCGGAAGGCATAGTCGGTGTCGTTGCTGCGCACCTTGAGACCACCGGCGGGCACGACGATCCGCTCGCCCGGGTAGTGCGCGCTGACCTTCTCGCGCCGCGCCGCCGCATACTGCGCCACCTCGGCGCGAGCCGGTGCATCGCCGGAACGGGGGGACCAGCCGGACTTGACGAACGTCCGGAACTCGTCGGTGGTCGGGTTGGCGCGGTTCTCGCCCTGCTTCTGCTCCTCGCTCATCCCGACATCGTGCCACTCACGCCCGGGCTCGGAGCACGACGGCCTGGCGCACCGTCCGCCCTCCGGCGTCCTCGCCGGCCAGCAGCACGGCCCGGCCCGAGGCGAGGTCGTACGCCACCAGCCGGCTCCCGTCCGCCGGGCACCGGGTACCACCCAGGTAGAGGACGGTGCCGACCACGGCGTTGGGCACCAGTCCGGCCGCCACCGCCGGCGGGGTGAGCGGGGTCGGGGCGACCGCATCGTCCAACGTGCCGATACGGGTGGAGCACGGGTCGTCACGCTGCACGACCGCGGCCTGCGAGGGCATCTGCCACGCGTCGGCGAGGCCGCCTCCGCCGAGCGGGCGCGAGGAAGACCCGTCGAGCGACGCCAGCAGCAGCTGCCCACCACCGGACGAGCAGGCCAGGACGACCTGCCCCGCCGACCAGAACCCCCGCGGCGCGCAACCGGTCACCCCGTCGGGCACCGAGAGCGACCCCACGGCGTCGAGGTCGAGGTCGATGGAGCGGACGGGCCCCTCGCGGGTCGCGACGACCGCCTGTCGACCGGTGGGGTCGACGACGACGCCCGGCGTCCCCGGGCTCCCGGCGGTGGGCGGCAGGGTCAGGGGGTACTCGGTGACGAGCCGACCCTCGGCGCTCCAGTGGTCCATGCGGACCGCCGAGCCCGAGTCGACCCAGATGACGAGGTAGCCCCGGTCGGCTGCACCGGCGTACCGCATCCTCTTCCAGCCGTAGGAGACCCCCAGGGGCCGCGACGTGCCGGCGACGAGGTCCCACTCGGACGCTTGCGACCCCACCGCGAGCAGCAGCCGCCGACCGTCGGGGCTGACGTCCTGCACGACGATCGAGTCGGGCGCGGTCCCGAGCGCGTAACGGGTGCCGGTCGGGCTGACGAGCAGGAGGGTCGTCGTCACCGCCGTGGGCGGGGCGGCTGCCGCGATGACCGTCCAGCCGGCGGTGACCTCACCCCACGGCACCGCAGAGCGGGGCTGCTCACCGGGGGCGAGCGCGGGCGAGGACAGCGCCTCGGTCACGGGGGAGCTGGTGGTGGCGGTCGTCGGGGCCGGCTCGGGCGCGACATCACCGATACCGGTGCCGACCAGGGCGGCGACAGCGACGACCACGGCGCTCGCCGCCACCACGGCACCCGCCGCCCGCCGGCCGCGGCGGGTGCGCGCAGTACGCCGCGCGTCGGCGGCGAGCACGTCCGCCCACGACCCACGCAGACCGGATGCGGTCACGCCCGCCACGCGATGGTGCAGGGCCTCGGCGAGGTGAGCTGGGTCCGTTCCCAACAGCTCGACACCCTTCGCGAGCGCGGAGGCGAACGCCGGCTCGCTCGTCCCGAGGACGGCCGCCGCGGGCCGGGCGCCGAGTCCTGCCCACACCGAGAGCACGACGGCCTCTCGCTGCGGGGTGGACAGTGGGGCGAGCGGATCCGTCCGGTCGACCGGGTCGGCCTGGTCGACCGGGTCGACTGTCCCGCGGTGGCCGCCCGTACGGCAGAAGCGGACGACCAGGGCGCGTAGGGCGCTCAGACCGGCCCCGGGGTCGCGCTCCCGTTCGCTCCGGCGGAGAAACACCAGGAAGGCGTCCTGGACCACCGCGGTGGCGGCGGCATCGGTGCTGGGGCGGAGCAGGACCGCCAGCCGCACCAGCTCCACGCGGTGGGCGGCGTAGTACTGGCCGACCTCGTCGCGCCCGGTCCGTGCGGCCCGCATACGGACCTCCCCGGATCGGCGATGGCGGCAGCCCCATCGTGCCGGATTCGTCACGGACGGCCCGCGCGGATGCGACGGATGCCGAACCGGGTCGCCTGCGGCCTCGCCGGGCGCGCTCGCGCCCGGCCGCATACCGTCACGTCATGGCGATCAGAAAAGGCACTCCCGTGTCGTGGAACACCCCTCAGGGCCGGACCCAGGGCACGGCGGTCGAGCGGCGGACGAAGCACTTCGAGTTCGACGGCCAGCCGTTCAACGCGAGCGACGACGACCCCTACTGGATCGTCGAGTCCGACAAGAGCGGGGCACGGGCGGCGCACAAGGAGTCGAGCCTGCAGTCGGAGTCCTAGGCATTCCAGGCGTCCCAGGCGTGCAGGCGTCCAGGCGTGCAGGTCAGCGCAGGTGGCTGGCCCCGTTGAAGTCGACGACGGCTCCCGACACCCACTCGGCGCCGGGATCGGCCAGCGCCACGATGGCGCGCGCGACCTCCGACGGCTCGGCGACCCGCTGGAACGGGCTCTGCGCCCGGATCGCGTCGCCCTCCGGGCGGTCGAGCAGCCGGGCGGCCATGTCGGTGGCGATGAACCCGGGCGCGATGCTCACGACCGAGATGCCCTCGGGCGCCAGGGCGACGGCCATCGACTGCCCGAACGCGTGCAGCCCGGCCTTGCTGGCGCCGTAGGCGGGCACGTCCGGTTCGCCGCGGTAGGCGCCGCGCGACCCGACGTTGACGATCCGGCCGCGGGGGAGGCCGTCGGCGGGGGCGACGGCGACCATGTGCCTCGCCACGCACCACGTGAGGTTGGCGGGGCCCATGAGGTTGGTCGCCAGGGTCGCCTGCCAGGCCCGGGTCCAGGCCTCGTAGTCGACCTCGATGACGCGGTGGTCGCCGCGCCGGCTGCCCTCGGCCGACGGGTCAGCAGGGTCGAGGTAGCGGGCGGCGTTGTTGACCAGGACGTCCACCCGGCCCAGCGCGCGGACGGCGGCCGCCGCGAGGTCGGCCACCGCTGCCGGGTCGGCGAGGTCGGCGCGGACCAGGGCGTGACCCGACCCCGCCAGGGACGCGACCACGTCGCGGGCGGGTCCTTCCCCTTCCCGGTAGTGGACGACGACCCGGTCGCCGAGCGCGGCGAAGGCTCGAGCGGTGGCCGCGCCGACGCCGCGGGAGGACCCGGTGACGAGGACGCCGCGGGAGGGGAGGCTCATGGCTGGGAGCGTATGCGGCCGCCGAGCCGAGGAGTTCACCGAACCGGACCCGGTGGAGCGGGGGACCAGCCATGCTTTCGTTCATGAGCCCGGACTGCGTCGTTGTCGGGGCCGGCGCCGCCGGGGTCACCACCAGCCGGATGCTGGCCGACCACGGGGTCGACCACGTGGTCCTCGAGGCGGCCGACGTCGGTCACACCTGGGCCACGCAGCGCTGGGACTCGTTCCGGCTCAACACCCCGGGGTTCATGAACCGGGTGCTCGGCGACGTGCGGGCCGACGACTACTCGACCAGGGACGAGACCGTCACGCTCCTGGCCCAGCAGGCCGCCGGCCTGCCCGTGCGGACGCATACCCCGGTCGGCGCCGTGACCCAGAACGGCGACCGGCTGGTCGTCCACACGCGGGACGAGGAGCTCGTCGCCCGCACCGTGGTCGTGGCCAGCGGGTCGAAGACGCGGCCGCTCGTGCCGGCGCAGGCCGAGAACCTCGATCATGACGTGGCCCCCCACGTGGCTGACTACCGTTGCCCCGCAACGCTTCCGGAGGGCGGGGTGCTCGTCGTCGGCGGCGGACAGTCGGGTGCGCAGGTCGCCGAGGACCTCGCGCTCGCCGGTCGGCGGGTGTGGTTCTCCACCAGCCGCGTCGGCCGTTACCGGGCGCACTACCGGGGCCGCGAGCTGCTCGGCTGGCACGTCGACGCGGGGTACTGGGCGATGCGCGCCGATGAGCTCGCGGACCCCGCGGCGAGGTGGCTGCCCACGCCCCTGCTGGCCTCCAACGGCCGCGACATCGGCCTGCCCGCGCTGGACCGGCTCGGCGTCACGCTGCTCGGACGGCTGACAGCGGTGGAGGGCGGCCGGCTGCACGTCACGGGCGAGGTGTCCGACTACGTCGCGTACGCCGACGAGGTCGCCGTCGGGCTCGAGAGGGTCGCGGACGACTACATTGCGGCTGCGGGGATCGACGCCCCGCCCGCGGAGCCGGACGGCGGCCGCGGTCCGCTCACCGTGCCGCCACAGCCCACCCTCGACCTCGACGCGGCGGGGATCGGGACGGTGGTGTGGTGCACCGGGTTCGGGCCCCACCTGTCATGGCTCGAGGTGCCCGGACTCGACGGGCGCGGCCTGCCCGTCCTCGAGGACGGCGGGCTGTCCGGCCTGCCGTCGGTCCGGTTCGTCGCGATGCCGTGGCAGTCGACCCGGGCCTCGACGATCCTGCACGGTATGCCGCTCGACGCCCAGCGGGCCGTCGCCGGCGTGGTCGCCCAGCTGGGTTGACGCCGGATGCGCCACACGACGCTGCGTCAAGCCGCTTGACGCGGTCTGCAGCGGGCGTCAAGCGACTGGCCGCAGCGTCGAGTGGGCGCCGGACGTCAACGCGCTGTCCCGCGTGGCGTCGGCGTACGCCTCAGCCGTTGATGTCGGGGGCGCGCAGCCGGGCCTCGTCGGCCGACGCGTCGTCGGGCATGGTCTGCGACACCCGCTCGGCCTCGACCCGCTGCGCCCAGTGCTCGACCTCGTTGTCCACGGTGGCGTCGTCCCACTTGAGGATCGGGGCGACCAGCTCGGCGGCCGGCCGGGACGCCCCGACCCCTCGGTCGAACGTCTCGATGGAGAGCCGGGTGCGCCGGGCCAGGATGTCGTCGAGGTGAAGGGCGCCCTCGTGCGAGGCCGCATACACGATCTCGGCGCGCAGGTAGTCCTCACCGCCGGGCAGCGGCTCGCCCAGCGAGGCGTCGTCGGCGATGAGCTCGAGGATCTCGCTCGTGAGGATGCCGTGCCGCATGAGCATCTTCTCGATGCGCTCGACGTGCAGGCCGGACTCCTTGCCCAGGGCCTCACGCCGGTTCCACATCGCGTGGTAGCCGACCGCGCCGACCATGGGGATGTCGGCGGTCGTCGACTCGGGGATGGAGCCGCCCAGCGTGCGAGCCGCCTCGTCGATGGCGTCGCGGGCCATGATCCGGTAGGTCGTGTACTTCCCGCCGGCGACGACCACCAGTCCCGGCGCCGGGTGGGCGACGACGTGCTCGCGGGAGAGCTGGGACGTCTGCTCGGTGTCGCCGGCCAGCAGTGGCCGCAGCCCGGCGTAGACGCCCTCGACGTCCTCCTGGGTGAGCCGGGTCGTGAGGAACGCGTTGACGTGGTCGAGGATGTAGGCGATGTCGGCGGCGGTCGCGGCGGGGTGCGCCTTGTCGAGGTTCCACTCGGTGTCGGTCGTACCGATGATCCAGTGCCGGCCCCAGGGGATGACGAAGAGCACCGACTTCTCGGTGCGCAGGATGATGCCCGAGGTCGAGTGGATGCGGTCGCGGGGGACGACGAGGTGGATGCCCTTGCTCGCCCGGACGTGGAACTGGCCGCGCTCGCCGATCAGGGCCTGCGTCTCGTCGGTCCACACCCCGGTGGCGTTGACGACCTGGCGGGCGTGCACGTCGAACTCCTGGCCGCTCAGCCGGTCCCGCGCCCGGATGCCCGTGACCCGCTCGCCCTGACGCAGGAACCCGACGGCCGCGACGCGGGACGCCACGTGGGCGCCGTAGGTCGAGGCCGTGCGGGCCAGCTCCATGGTGTGCCGCGCGTCGTCGACCTTGGCGTCGTAGTACTGCACCGCACCGGTGAGCGCGGACCGCTTGAGGGCCGGGGCGATGCGCAGTGTCGCCCGCCGGGTCAGGTGCTTGTGCCAGGGGAGGCCGCCCGAGTTGCCCGAGCCGCGGGCCAAGGAGTCGTAGAGGGTGAGCCCGGCCTCGACGTAGCCGCGCTCCCAGCCGAGGTGGGTGAGCGGGTAGAGGAACGGCACGGGGCGCACGAGGTGGGGAGCGAGCCGGGTCAGCAACAGCCCACGTTCCTGCAACGCCTCGTGGACCAGCGCGAAGTCGAGCATCTCGAGGTAGCGCAGCCCGCCGTGCACGAGCTTGCTCGACCGGCTCGACGTGCCCGACGCGAAGTCTCGAGCCTCGACCAGTCCCGTCGTCAGACCGCGGGTGACGGCGTCGAGTGCGCAGCCGGTGCCGACCACACCGCCGCCGACGACGAGGACGTCGAGCTCGGCACCGGACGCCAGCCGCTCGATGGCGGCCGCCCGGCTGTCGGGGGACAGGGCCAACGGGTTCATCGGTGCATCACGGGATCTCCACCCAGTCGAGGGTGCGCTCCACGGCCTTGCGCCATGCGGCATACCCGGTCTCTCGTCGGTCGTCGCTCCACTGGGGCGACCACCGACGGTCTTCCTTCCAGTTCGCGCGCAGCTCGTCGGTGCTGCTCCAGAAGCCTGTTGCGAGCCCTGCGCAGTACGCCGCCCCGAGGGCCGTCGTCTCGGCGACCACCGGGCGGCTCACCTCCACACCGAGCACGTCGGCCTGGATCTGCATGCAGAGGTCGTTGGCGGTGACCCCGCCGTCGACCTTGAGGACGCTGATCGCTTCAGGACGCCCCGCGGACCTGTTCATCGATCTGCTGTCCTCGACCATCGCGTCGGCGACGTCGCGGCTCTGGTAGCAGATCGCCTCCAGCGCGGCCCGCTCGAGATGCGCGGAGGTGTTGAACCGCGAGAGCCCCACGATCGCGCCCCGGGCGTCGGAGCGCCAGTAGGGGGCGAACAGCCCGGAGAACGCGGGCACGAAGTAGACGCCGCCGTTGTCGTCGACGGTGCGGGCCAGGCTTTCGACCTCCTCGGCGGAGCGCAGGACGCCGAGCTGGTCGCGCAGCCACTGCACCGCGGAGCCGGTGACCGCGATGGAGCCCTCGAGGGCATACACCGGCTGGGCGTCGCCGAGCTGGTAGGCGACCGTCGTCAGCAGGCCGTGCTGCGAGCGGACGAGGTCCTCGCCGACGTTGAGGAGCATGAAGTTGCCGGTGCCGTAGGTGTTCTTGGCGTCACCGGGCGCGAAGCAGACCTGGCCCACCGTGGCTGCGTGCTGGTCGCCGAGCGCCCCGCCGATGGCGATCTCGCCCTTCCAGGGGCCGTCCGCGCCGGTATGCCCGTAGAGCCGCGGGTCGCTCGACGGCCGGATCTCCGGGAGCATCCCGCGCGGCACCCCGAAGAAGCCGAGCAGCTCGTCGTCCCAGTCGAGGGTCTCGAGGTCCATGAGCATGGTGCGGCTTGCGTTGGTCACGTCCGTCACGTGCCGGCCGCCGTGCGTGCCGCCGGTCAGCTGCCAGACGAGCCACGAGTCGATGGTGCCGAACAGCGCGTCGCCGCGGTCGGCGGCGTCCCGCAGTCCGTCGACGTTCTCCAGCAGCCACTGCAGCTTGCCGCCGGCGAAGTAGGGCGCCGGCACGAGTCCGGCCTTGCGGCGGATGACCTGCCCGCGCTCGTCGGCGTCGAGCGCCTTGGCGATGCGGTCGGTGCGGGTGTCCTGCCAGACGATCGCGTTGTGGAAGGGCCGGCCCGTATGCCGGTCCCAGACCACCGTGGTCTCGCGTTGGTTGGTGATGCCGATGCAGTCGAGGTCGGCCGCGCGCAGGTGCAGCGTGGTCAGGCACGATTCGATGGCCGTCTGCGTGCGCTCCCAGATCTCCAAGGGGTCGTGCTCGACCCAGCCGGCGCGCGGCATGATCTGGTCGTGCTCGAGCTGGTGGCGTCCCACCTCGGTGCCGTCGTGGTCGAAGACCATGAACCGGGTGCTCGTGGTCCCCTGGTCGACCGCTCCGACGAAGTCCGCCATGAACGTCAGGTTTTCACACCGCGGGCCGTCGGTGCGACAACGGGGCCTGGGCCGGGGCGCGGCGGGGTGGCCACCACGTGCGCTCTGGTTCAGTAGTGCCGTGCCCGAACCGGTCCCGCCCTCCGTCCGCCGCGTCCGCCGCGGCCGGGTGGTCGGCTCCCTCCTCGGCCGCAGCACCCGCGCCGTGGTGCGGGCCACCGACCCGCCGACGGACCCGATCCCGGTCTGGACGCAGCCGGACGGCGTCGACGTCACGACGGGTCGGGCCGTGGTCGACCTCGCGGTGCGGGCCGGGGTCGCCTTCATGGCGACCGGGGCGGCGGCGGGTGACATCGTCGCCAGCGTGCTGCGGCTCACGCAGGCGTACGGGCTGCGATCGGTGCACGTCGACGTGACCTTCAGCGCGATCACCGTGTCCTACAACCGAGGCCCGCACGCCGACCCCCTGACGGTGACCCGGGTGGTGCGCACCCGCAACCAGGACTTCACCCGGTTGGAACGGCTGCACGACCTCGTCGACCGGGTGGCCGTTGAACCCATGCCCGTGAACGACGCCCGGGAACGGTTCGACGCGGTCATCCATGCGCCGCACCCCTACCGGCGATGGGTCACGACGACGGCGGTCGCCTTCATGGGTGCGGGCACCTCGCTGCTCGCCGGCGGCGGCTGGGTCATCGTCCTCATCAGCGTGCTGAGCGCAGGCATCATCTCGCGGGTGCTGGCGACGGTGAACCGCCGCGGCGTGCCGGGGTTCTTCGCCCAGGCGCTCGGGGCGGCGGTGCCCACGACCTTCGCGGCGCTCCTGGCTGTGGTGCAGCAGTCCGGCGACCTGCTCGCCGGGGTCCTGCCGTCGCTCGTCGTGGCCTCGGGCATCGTCGTCCTGCTCGCCGGGCTCTCGCTCGTCGGTGCGGCTCAGGACGCCATCGAGGGCTTCTACGTCACGGCCGGGGCGCGCATGTTCCAGGTCCTCGTCCTCAGCCTGGGCATCGTCGTCGGCATCATCGTCGTGCTCGGTGTCGCCGGCCGGCTCGGCGTCGTGCTCGCCATCACGCCCCAGCCCCTGGGCACGGCGGCCGTGACGGCGCAGGTCGTGGCGGCGGCGATCATCGCCGGCGGGTTCGCAGTCTCGACCTTCACCGGCCTGCGCAGCACCCTTGTTGCTGCAGTAGCCGGGGGGGTCGGCTGGTACGTGAACCTCCTGCTTACCGGCAGCGGTGGCGCGCCGCCGTTCTCCGCGGCGATCGCCGCCTCCGTCATCGGCTTCGGCATCCAGCTGTGCGGACCGCACTACCGGCTGTCGGCGCTCACCATCACGACCTCGGCCATCGTGCCGTTGCTGCCGGGTCGGGCGGTCTACCAGGGCCTGTTCGAGATCGCTTCAGGGTCAGAGGGATCGGGGATCTACCAGGGGCTCGGCACCCTGCTGGGCGCCGTCGGCGTCGGCATCGGTCTGGCGGCCGGCGTGTCCCTCGGCACCTACCTCGCCCGGCTCGTCGTGCGGATGGGCGACATCCTGACCCGGTCTCCGTAGCCCGCGGCAGCGCGGACCCAGGCCGTGCGCCGTCGGTACGCTTCGGGCCATGGGCAGGGACGGGGCGGCCGGCTGGATGCGGATCGACCTGCATACCCACTCGACGGCCAGCGACGGCACGCAGGCACCGGCCGAGGTCGTCGCGTCGGCGCGTGAGGCCGGCGTCGACGTCCTCGCCCTCACCGACCACGACACGACGCAGGGCTGGGCGCCCGCCGCCGACGCCGCGACCCGGCTCGGGGTGGCCCTGGTGCGGGGCATCGAGGTGTCCTGTTCCGACCACGGCCGGTCGGTCCATCTCCTCGGCTACCTGCCCGACCCCGACCACCCCGCACTGGCCGCCGAGCTGCGCCGGGCCCGGGAGTCCCGAGTCGGGCGGCTGCGCCGGATCGTCGAGCTGATGGCGGCCGACGGCTTGCCCGTCACGTATGCGCAGGTGCAGGCCCAGGTGCCTCCGGGCGCCACCGAGGGCCGCCCCCACATCGCCGATGCCCTGGTCGCCTCGGGCACGGTCGCCACCCGCGACGAGGCCTTCCGACGCTGGCTCGGCAACGACAGCCCTTACTACGTGCGGCACTACGCCCCCGACCCGGTGCACGCGGTCGAGCTGGTGCTCGAGGCCGGCGGCGTCCCCGTCTACGCCCACCCCTTCGGCCGCGACCTGAGCACCACGGCGACGGACCGCCGGATCGAGGCGATGGCGGCCGCGGGCCTGGCCGGCCTGGAGGTGCACCACCGCGACCATGACGCCGACGCGGTGGCGCGGGGCCTGGCCCTGGCCGAGCGGCTAAGCCTGCTCGTCACCGGGTCCAGCGACTACCACGGCGCGGGCAAGGAGAACCGGCTCGGCGAGCACACCACGGATCCCGCCGTGCTGGCCGAGATCGAGGCCCGGTCGAGCGGCGTCGTCCCGGTGCTGCGGTGACCGAGGGTCTCGCCGCCGCGGTCGCCGTCTTTGTGCCGACGCTCATCACCCTCATCGTCATCATGGACCCGCCCGGCGCGGTGCCGATCTTCCTCGCGCTGACCGCCCGGATGTCGGCGGCTGAGCGGTCCGCGGCGGCGCTTCGCGCCTCCCTCGTCGCTCTCGGGGTCATCGCCACGTTCGCCGTCTTCGGGCAGCGGATCCTCGACTACCTGCACGTGTCCCTCGCCGCGCTGCAGGGTGCCGGCGGACTGCTGCTGCTCCTCGTCGCTCTCCAGCTGCTCACCGGCCAGGAGTCGGAGGCGATGGCTGATGCGGGCGTCAACGTGGCGATGGTGCCGCTCGGCACGCCGCTGCTCGCCGGGCCGGGCGCGATCGTGGCGACGATGCTCGCCGTGCAGCAGGCCGGTGGGTCGGCGGGCTTCGCCGGCTACGTGGCCGTCGGCTTCGCGCTGCTGGGCACGATGCTCGTCGTCTACGTCTTCCTCCGCTTCGCCAGCGTCGTCCGCCGGGTGCTGGGGGAGTCGGGCACGATGCTGGCCACCCGGATCGCCGGCCTGCTGCTCTCGGCCATCGCCGTGCAGATGGTGGCCAGCGCGGTGCGCGCCTTCGTGACGACCGGCGTCTAATGAGAATGCGGCGCGACGACGGATAGCCGTGCGCGATCCGCGAAAGCGTGCGCGGCGGGCAGAACCGTTGGGTGCGCACCTCCGCCCTGTGGAGGAGCGACGGGGGTGTCGGCGGGGTCTCGCTACGGTGCCGGAGTGACGGTTCGGCAGTCGGTGCGAGGGGTGCGGGTGAGCTCGGGACAGGGTGTGTTCGAGGGGATGCCCACCCCGCTGTACGCCGCGTCGCCATCCCGGCTGCTGGCCTACCTCGACTGCCCGCGCCGCTACCGGCTCCACTACCTCGACCGGCCGCGCCCCGCGCCGCGTCCGCAACGGGCGCACACCTCCGTCGGCATTGCGACCCACAACGCCCTGCGCGACTGGTGAGACCTGCCGTCCGAGCGACGCACGGCATCGGCGGCGGGCGAGCTGGTGCGCACCGCCTGGATCGCGACCGGCTTCCGCGACCCCGACCAGAGCGGGCGGTGGCGACGGACGGTGACCGGCGAGGTCACGGCCTACCTTCAAGGGGTCGACCCCACGCAACAACCGCGGGGCGTCGAGCGCACCCTCTCGATCCGCACCGCTGCACTCACCCTCAGCGGCCGGGTCGACCGTCTCGACGAGCGGGGGGCCGAGCTCGTCATCGTCGACTACAAGACCGGGCGCCGCCCGTGCACCCAGGAGGAGGCGCGCACCTCGCTGCCCCTGGCCTTGTATGCCGCCGCCGCGTGGATGATGTTTCGCCGCCGGTGTGTCACCGTCGAGCTGCACCACGTGCCGACCGGCACCGTCGCGAGCCACACGCATACCGGCGACTCGCTGCGGCGCAAGCTCGAGGAGGCCGACTCCATCGCCCATGACGTGCGGGCGGCCGACGCGTCGTTCCGTGAGGTGGGTGTCGAGTCGCCGTCGTTCCCACCGCTGCCGTCGGCGCTGTGCCCGTGGTGCGACTACCGTGCTGCTTGTCCGGAGGGGCAGCGGATGGGGCCGGAGAAGTCCTCCTGGGCCGCCCTCGAGCCGGACCTCCAGCCGGATCCTGCCCCCGCCGGGGCGGACCACGACGAGAGGCGCAGGGATGCCGCGCACCGCACCCAGGACCAAGGCCCGCCAGCCGGCCCGGACGCCGGCCCGAGCGTGGGTCCTCGCGGTCGCGAACCAGAAGGGCGGGGTCGCCAAGACGACCTCGGTGGCCAGCCTGGGGGCGGCCTTCGCTGAGGCGGGGAAGCGGGTGCTGCTCGTCGACCTCGACGCTCAGGCCTGCCTGACCTTCTCGCTCGGGGTCGATCCCGACTCGGTCGAGACGTCGGTCAACGAGGTGCTGCTCGGACGCGCAGACCTCGCCGACACAGTGGTGCACGGCGCCGACGGCGTCGACCTCGTGCCGTCGGTCATCGAGCTGGCGGCGGCCGAGGCCCAGCTGCTCGGGCGGCCGGCGCGGGAGTACGTGCTGCGCAGCGCCCTGGAGCCGGTGCTCGGCGACTACGACGTGGTCGTCCTCGACTGCTCGCCGAGCCTCGGCGTCCTCACCCTCAATGCGCTGACCGCGGCGGACGGCCTGGTCATCCCCATGCCGTGCGAGATGCTCAGCCATCGCGGCGTGGGCCAGCTGCTCGACACCGTCGCCGACGTCCGGAAGATCCTCAACCAGGGTCTCGAGATCGTCGGCATCCTCCCGACGATGTTCGACGGGCGGAGCAACCACGCGCAGGAGGTGCTGGCCGACGTCGGGGAGCGTTACGGCCTGCCCGTGCTCTCGCCGCCGATCCCCAAGACGGTGCGGTTCGCCGAGGCACCGGCGGTGGGCCGGTCGATCCTCACGACGTCACGCACGTCCAAGGGGGCGCAGGCCTACCGGGAGGTCGCGGCCGCTCTGCTCGCCGCCCGCTGACCGGACCACAAGTCGGCAATCGGGGTCAGCTGGGGGTATGCCGGTCAGCCCTGGATGGCGTCGGCGGCCGAGCCGCCCTCACCACCACCCTGACCACCACCGCGACGTCGGCGACGTCGGGGGCGCGAGCCGGAGCCGTCGCCACTCGCGATGTCGACCGCGGTGCGGGGCTCGAGCGTCGGGCCGGAGTCAGCCGGGGCGGTGCCGCCGTCCGACACCGTGGAGACCCGGCGGCGCTGGCGATCCCGGTGCGGCCGAGCCGACTCCGCGGACGGTCGGGACTCGCCGGCGTCGGACGACCCGCCACCGCGCCGGTCGTCACGGCCGCGGCCGCTGTCGCGTGCCCCGCCGCGGGTGCCCTCATGGGGCCGGGTCTCACCCGTCGCCCGTCGCCCAGACGACTTGCCGGTCTCGCCGAGGTCCTCGAGCCGCTCGGCACCCAGCCCCTCGCGGGTCTGATGGGCCCGGTCCAGCCGGCCGGTGACGCCCTCGGGGATGTTCAGCTGCGCATACAGGTGCTCGGACGATGAGTAGGTCTCCTCGGGGTCCGGGATGCCGAGGTCGAGCTGGCGGTTGATCAGGCCCCAGCGCGGCATGTCGTCCCAGTCGACGAACGTCACGGCGATCCCGGTGTTGCCGGCGCGCGCGGTGCGTCCGACGCGGTGGACGTAGGTCTTCTCATCCTCCGGGCACTGGTAGTTCACGACGTGGGTGACGTGCTCGACGTCGATGCCGCGAGCGGCGACGTCGGTGGCGACGAGGACGTCGACCTTGCCGTTACGGAAGGCCCGCAGAGCCTGTTCGCGGGCTCCCTGGCCGAGGTCACCGTGGATCGCCGCGGCGGCGAACCCGCGCTCGGCGAGGTCCTCGGCCACCTTGGCGGCGGTGCGCTTCGTGCGGCTGAAGACGAGAGTGAGCCCGCGGTCGCGCGCCTGGAGGATGCGGGCCAGCATCTCGACCTTGTCCATCGCGTGGGCGCGGTAGACCAGCTGCTCGATGGCCTTGACCGTGTGGGCGTTCTCGGTCTCGTCGCCCATCGCGCGGATGTGGGTGGGCTGGCGCATGTAACGACGGGCCAGCGCGACGATGGCACCCGGCATGGTCGCCGAGAAGAGCATCGTCTGACGGGTCGCCGGGGTCTGGGCCATCAGGGTCTCGACGTCAGGCAGGAACCCGAGGTCGAGCATCTCGTCGGCCTCGTCGAGGACGACGGTCCGGGCCTGCGACAGGTCGAGGTGACCCTGCTTGGCCAGGTCGATGAGCCGGCCGGGGGTCCCTACCACGATGTCGACGCCCGTGCGCAGGGCCTCGATCTGCGGCTCGTAGGCCCGTCCGCCGTAGACCGTCAGCACCCGCACGCCGCGCTGGGCACCGGCCCGCGTGAGGTCGGCGGCCACCTGGACGGCGAGCTCACGGGTCGGGGTGACGGCGAGGGCCTGCGGCTTGCCGGGGCGGGCCAGCGACGCATACCCGTCGTCGGTGGGAGACACGACCCGCTGCAGGATCGGGATGCCGAAGCCCAGCGTCTTGCCGGTGCCGGTCTTGGCCTGGCCGATGATGTCCTGGCCCGAGAGCGCGACGGGCAACGTCATCGCCTGGATCGGGAACGGGTGGACGATGTCGATGGCGGCCAGGGCGGCGACGATCGCCGGATGGACGTCGAAGTCGGCGAACGTGGGCTCAGGCGCAGCCTCGGCGGTCGGATCGGTGGGGGTGTCGGTATGCCGGTCGGCGGGGGTGGTGGGCTCGGTCGGCTCACCGGGGCCGGGCATACCGACCTCGAGGTTGGTGTCGGTCATCGCGTTCTCTCGATCGTGTCACCGCCTTGAGCAGGCGGCGGCGGCGTGACGGGCCGATCGGAGGTTGTCTTCCGTCACCGTGGAGGTGAGGGGCTGAGCGGGCTCCCGGGTCTTAAGGGAACGTGCTCAGGCAGTGCGCGATTCGGGCCGACCGGGCACCGGATGTGGCTCCAGCCTACCGTGGCCCGCCGATACGGTGGGCCCATGAGCGACGTGGCCCCCGGTGCGGCATGGTCCGAGGACTTCCGGGCCGCGGTCGTCGACCTCTTGGGAGCGCTCGCCTACGGCGAGCTGATGGCCTTCAGCCAGCTGGCGGCCGATGCGGAGGCCGCCCCGAGCCCGAGGGACCGGGCCGAGGTGGCCCGGCTCGCGGTCGCCGAGTTCCACCACTACGAGGCCCTGGCTGCTCGGCTCAGCGAGCTGGGCGCCGACCCGCAGGACGCGATCACGCCGTTCGTCAAGGCGGTCGACGGGTTCCACGAGCGCACTGCGCCCAACGACTGGCTCGAGGGGCTGGTCAAGGCCTACGTGGGCGAGGGGATCGCCCAGGACTTCTACCGGGAGATCGCGGCCTACGTCGACGCCGACACCCGGGCGCTGGTCACCGAGGTCATGCAGGGCTTCGGACGCGACGAGTACGTCGTGGCGGCGGTGCGTGGGGCCATCGCCCGCGACCCCCGGATCGCCGGGCGGCTCGCCTTGTGGGGACGCCGGCTGGTGGGGGAGGCCCTGACACAGGCGCAGCGGGTCGGGGTCGAGCGCGACGCGCTCGCCTCCTTGCTCGTGGGCGCACCGGGCCGCCCGGGAGCCGACCTGGCCGAGCTCGGCCGGATGTTCGCCCGGCTCACCGACGAGCACACGAGACGGATGGCCCGCCTGGGGCTTTCGGCCTGAGGCGCTCTTCAGTCTCGAGCGGTCTCGGTGGTTTTCGTGGCTGCCCCCGCCCCGCCCCGGCTCCCCCTTCTCCGCCAAAGGTCACCTTTGGCGCCCCGGCCCCCTTCTCCGCCAAAGGTCACCTTTGGCGCCCCGGCGTAGGCGAGAGGTCAGGATGTGCCGCCCAGAGGACCCCGTGGCGACCAGACTTGGCCTCTCGAGCTTCGGTATGCGCCAAAGGTGACCTTTGGCGGGACCAACCTGGGCCGGGGGGACAGCGCGAAGGGCCCGACCGCCGCGCGGTCGAGCCCTCCGTGATGTGCGGACGTCGGTGAGGTCAGACGGCCTTGTTGGTGACGCGACCGTAGATGAGGATGCCGACCGCGGCCAGGATGGCGCCGACGATGATCGACAGCCACGGAATGCCGCCGTTGTTGTTGTTGTAGGCCAGCGCGCCGAGGATGAGGCCGCCGATGAGCGAGGCGACGATCCCGATAAGGACGGTCATCAGCAGCGAGATGTTCTGGCGACCCGGCAGGATCAGCCGCCCGAGCAGTCCGATCACCAGGCCCACGATGATGGTCCAGATAATGGAGGAAATCATGGGTGACGCTCCTTCTGGTCGCCGTGGCGACCGGGTGGCCCGACTTCTGACGTGCGGGCGTTCTGTTGTTGACGCACCACCAAACGTCTCACCTCGAGAAGCGCTGGTGGCTGATAAAACGCGAAGGAATGGCTACGACTTGGCTACGATCCGCCCGTTGAGGAGCAGAACCGGCAAGGTCGCGGCGGAAACATGCCCTGGTTACACGGTTCCGAAACCGACCCGGCTCTTCTCCGTCTCGCCGATGTGCACGTAGCCGAGCGCCGAGACCGGCACGACGTAGCGCCGGCCCTTGTCGTCGCTGAGTGAGAGGGCCCCGCCCTTCTGCAGGGCCTCGTCGACCGCGGCGTTGACCTCATTGACGCTCTGGCTCGACTCGAAGCCGAGCTCACGGGCGACGTTCTGGACGCCGATCCTGACCTCCACGATGGTGCCTTTCGTTGTGGGGCAAGCACCCGCATACCGGGTGCGTGCACGGGTGGTGACGGGTCTGCTGCCCCCCGCCTGCTCTGGGTCAACTCCGGCTCAGCGCCGGCTGTTCCTCAGCGACAACGTTGAGTGTCCCGCTCTTGGGGAAACCGCCGATGCCGCGCCAGGCCAGCTGACCTACGATGCGCGCCGCCTCGTCGCGAGGGATGAGGGCCCCCTGCGAGAGCCAGTAGCGGGCGGACACCTGCGCCATGCCCGTGAGGGCCATACCGAGCATGTGCGCGTCGGCGTCCGGCAGGTCGGTGTCGGCGGCGATGACCTCCGCCAGCGCCTCACCGCAGGTCACGGCCACCCCGTCGATCCGCTCGCTGACGGCGGGGTCGTTGGTGAGGTCGGACTCGAACAGCAGCCGGAACGGGGCGCCCTGGCGCGACACGAACTCGAAGTAGGCGGCGACGCACGCCAGGACTCGCTGCTTGTTGTCGTGGGTGCTGGCCAATGCCGTGCGGACCGCGTCCTCCAAGAGGCCGCGTTGATGGTCAAGGAGCGCTAGGTAGAGGTCGAGCTTGCCCGGGAAGTGCTGGTAGAGAACGGGTTTGCTCACGCCCGCCCGCTCGGCGATCTCATCCATGGCCGCCGCGTGGTAGCCCGACTCGACGAAGGCGGCCTGGGCGGCTTCGAGCAGCTGCGCCCGCCGAGCCGAACGCGGGAGGCGCTGCCCCCGAGCGGGGCTCCCCGGCTCAGCCGTCATCGTCGTCTCCTTGGTCGGTATGCCGCCCGCGTTCCTGGCATGGGTCGGCAAGGTGGGCGGTGCGGCAGCACCGGTCATCCTACGCACGAGTAGGAGGCCCGGCCGGTGCTCGCTGGGTCGTCGCTGCTGGGCCACTCTGAGGGTGACGAGGTCACCGGCGGGGGTAGCGTCAGAACCGTGTCTCTGCCGCCCCTTGCGTCCGCCGGCGCCTCTCTCGACCGCGTCGAGGTCGAGCGGTATGCGCGGCACGTGCTCCTGCCGCAGGTGGGTAGGGCCGGTCAGGAACGGCTCGCGGCGGCCAAGGTGCTCGTGGTCGGGGCCGGTGGGCTCGGTTCCCCGGCGCTGCTCTACCTCGCCGCGGCTGGCGTCGGGACGATCGGCGTCGTCGACGCGGACGTCGTCGAGACGAGCAACCTGCAGCGGCAGGTGATCCACCGGGACGCGGACGTGGGACGGTCGAAGACGGAGTCGGCTGCCGAGGCCGTCGCTCGGGTCAACCCCCTCGTCACAGTCGTCCGCCACGACGTCCGCCTGGACTCCACCAACGCGATGGAGATCCTGCGCGGCTACGACGTCGTGCTCGACGGCACCGACAACTTCCCGACCCGCTACCTTGTCAACGACGCCTGCGTGCTCCTCGGCAAGCCGCACGTCTGGGGCTCGATCTACCGGTTCGACGGCCAGGTGTCGGTGTGGTGGGCCGAGCACGGCCCCTGCTACCGCTGCGTGTTCCCCGACCCGCCGCCCCCAGGTGCGGTGCCCTCGTGCGCGGAGGGTGGGGTGCTGGGCGTGCTCTGCGCCGCGATCGGTTCGGTGCAGGTGACCGAGACGATCAAGCTGCTGCTGGGCGTCGGTGAACCGCTCGTGGGCCGCCTTCTCGTCCATGACGCTCTGGCGATGACCTGGGACACCCTCACCGTGCGCAAGGATCCCGACTGCCCGGTATGCGGCGAGCACCCGAGCGTGACCGCGCTCGTGGACTACGACGAGCTCTGTGGCCTGCCCGGCGCCGCCCACGGAGACGGGTCCGGCCGCAGCGTCCAGGGGACGGACGGGTCGGAGGAGGCCGAGGTGGCCCTGGTCACCGCGCCCGCCCTGGCGGCCGACCTCGCCACCGACGCGCCGCCCTTGGTCGTCGACGTCCGTGGGCCCGACGAGCGGTCCATCGCCGCGATCCCCGGCTCGGTCGCCATCCACCTCGACGCCTTCCGCGACGGCACGGCGTTCACCGACTACGACGAGCTCGCATCCCGGGACCGCCGCGTCGTCGTGCACTGCAAGGTCGGCGGGCGGTCGGCTGAGGCGGTGCGCCTCGCCCAGGCGGCGGGCTACACCGATTTCGCCAGCCTCGACGGTGGGGTCCTGGCCTGGGTGCGGGAGGTCGACCCGACCCAGCCGCGGTACTGACCGGATCGGCCCGGCCCGTCCGCGCCCGTGGGGCCTCCGTCCTCGACGTCCTGCGACGATGGGGGTATGCCGCGTGTGGGAGGCCCGTCCGACAAGGCTGATCCGGAGGCATACCCCGGAACCGACCGTGACCCGCTGGCGCTGCCGGAGAAGGTCGAGAACGTCCTCGACGTCATCGACCAGATCCCCGAGGGCCAGGTCCTGACCTACGGCGACGTCGCCGAGCTGGTGGGGGGCCGTGGCGCGCGGTTCGTCGGCAACGTCCTCAGCCGCTACGGCTCGGATGTGCCCTGGTGGCGGGTGGTCCGCGCCGGCGGCTGGCCACCGCGCGGCCTCGAGGACCGGGCCCGCGAGCACTACCGCGCGGAGGGCACGCCCATGGTCCGCGGCACCCTCGAGGGCCTGCGGGTCGACCTGGACCGGGCCCGGTGGGACGGCCCGTCGGACGGCGCCCCGCCGACGACCTGACCCGGCCCGGCCTGCCACCGACCGGCGGTGGGTGCCTTCCGGGGGCTGTCGGCGAGCCGTGGTGGGATGACCCGCATGGTCCTCCTGCGACGAGCCCCGGCCCTCGTCGTCGACGCGCCCAGCCTCGACGACGAGCAGCAGGCCGTGCTCGACTCGCGAGGCCCTCTCGTGAGGGTCCTCGGCGCCCCGGGCACCGGCAAGACGACGACGGCCGTCGAGCTGGTCGTCGACCGGGTGGTCCACGGCGGACTGGCTCCCGACGAATGCCTCCTCCTCACCTCGACCCGGGTCTCGGCCGCCCGGCTGCGCGAGCAGGTGACCGCTCGCCTGGCGCGCACCTCGACCGAGGCGTTGGCCCGGACCCACCAGGCCTTCGGCTTCGGGATCCTGCGCCAGGCGGCGGCGCTGCGCGGTGACGAGGCCCCGCGACTCATCAGTGGCCCGGAGCAGGACGTCGTGCTGCGCGAGCTGCTCGCCGGGCACGAGCGTGGCGACGCGCCCCGCCCGCCGTGGCCGGCCCACGTCGAGCCCGCGCTCGACAAGCGCGGGTTCCGGTCCGAGCTCCGAGACCTGCTCATGCGGGCCGTCGAGCACGGCATCGAGGCGTCGACCCTCGCCGACCTCGGCCGCGAGCACGGCCGGGCCGAGTGGGTCGCCGCCGCACAGGTGCTCACCGAGTACGACGAGGTCACCGCCTTCTCCAGGCCGGGTGCCTACGACCCGGCCTGGATCCTCACCGCGGCCGCCGACCTTCTCGAGGACGACCCGCAGGCGGCGGCCCGCGTGGCCGCCCAGGTGCGCCTCGTCGTCGTCGACGACGCCCAGGAGCTGACGTCGGCGGCGGCCCGTCTCCTGCGGGTGGTCACGCGCACCGGCGCCGACCTCGTGCTCGTCGGCGACCCCGACTGCGCCGTGCAGACCTTCCGGGGAGCCGACCCACGGCTGCTCGCGGTGCAGTGGACCCAGCTGAGCCGGCCCGACCCCGACGGCATCGACCCACCCACGGTCGTCCTGCGCACGGCATACCGGCAGCCCGAGGGTCTCGAGGCGGTGACCCGCGCCGTCACCACCCGCATCGGCGCGCTGGGGGGAGGTCGGCAGCGCGTGGTGACGCCGGCCCGCACCGGTGGTGAGGTCGAGGTCGCCCTGCTGCGCTCGCCCGCGCAGGAGGCGGCCCACCTGGCCGCCCGACTGCGCCGCGCGCATCTGCTCGACGGGGTCGGCTGGGACGAGATGGCCGTCATCGTCCGCAGCGAACGACGCGACAGCACCCTCCGCCGCGTGCTGCAGGCGCACGGCGTGCCCGTCCTCGCGTCGCCGAGCGAGAGCCCGGTGCGCGACGAGATCGCCGTGCGACCGCTGCTCCACCTCCTCGAGACCGTGCTCGAGCAGGCGCTGCACCCGGACCGCCTGGTGGCGCCGGAACGCGCGGTCGACCTCGTGCTGTCGCCGCTGGGCGAGTGTGACGCGGTGGCCCTGCGCCGGCTCCGACGGCTGCTACGGCGGGAGGAGCTCGAAGCGGGTGGGGAGCGGTCGAGCGACGAGCTCGTCGCCGCGGTGATCCTCGCCCCCGGTCACGCGGCCGCACTCGGGCACGACGCGGCACCCTTGCGGCGGTTGTCAACCGCTGTCGCCGCCGGCCTGGCCGCGGCCCGGGTGGTCGAGACCGACGCCGGTCGCAGCTGGGCGCCCGGGGTCACCGCCGAGACCGTCCTGTGGGCCATCTGGGACGCGCTGGCGGTGGCCGACCGGTGGCGGCGGCTGGCCCTGCGCGGGGGCCGACGTGGGATGCGCGCCGACCGCGACCTCGACGCCGTCGTCGGGCTGTTCGACGCCGCCGCCCGGTTCGTCGACCGGTTGCCGGCGGCGGGTCCGGACGCCTTCCTGGACCACCTGCTCGGCCAGGACGTGCCCGGCGACACCCTCGTCGCCCAGGCGCAGCCCGGCGCGTCGGTGACCCTGCTGACCCCCGCGGCCGCCGCCGGGCGGCAGTGGCGCTACGTGGCCGTCGCCGGCGTCCAGGAGGGGGTGTGGCCCGACCTGCGCCTGCGCGGGTCGCTCCTCGGGTCCGAGGAGCTGGTCGCCGTGGCCACAGGCCGTGACCGGTCGTTCCGCGCAGCCCAGACCGCGGTGCGCTACGACGAGACCCGGCTGTTCCTGGTCGCCGTCTCGCGCGCGACGGAGCGGCTCCTGGTCACCGCGGTGCGCAGCGAGGACGAGCAGCCGTCGGTCTACCTCGACCTCGTCGACCCGTTCCTCGGGGGGGCGGATGACAGCGCCACCAGCGCCGACGGCGGCGCGGCACCCGAGCTGCGCGACTTCACCGAGCTGACCCGCTCGCTGTCGCTGCCCTCGCTCGTCGCCGAGCTGCGCCGTCGGCTCGTCCTCGCCGACGGGGGGTCGGCCGGTGCCGCGGCCGCGGCGCTCGCCCGCCTCGCGGCGCAGGACGTTCCGGGTGCCGACCCGAGCCAGTGGTGGGTGCAGCGGGTCCTCACTGATGACCGGCCACTCCGCGCACCCGACCAGCAGGTACGCCTGTCGCCGAGCAAGGTGGAGAGCTTCCGTGACTGTTCGCTGCGGTGGGCCCTCACGAGTGCGGGCGGTGACTCGCCGAGCCAGGGGTCGGCCAACCTGGGCACGCTCATCCACGACATCGCCCACGAGCTGGGCGACGACGTCGACGCCGCGACCCTCGTGGCCGAGGTGGAGCGACGGTGGGGCCGACTCGGCCTGCCGCCCGGATGGGGCACCGAGCGACAGCGTGCGCTGGCCCATCTCATGGCCACCCGGCTGGCGGCCTACTTCGCCGACCCGGCCCGCCCCGAGAGGGTCGACTCCGAGGCGGTCCTTCGCGTCGACGTCGGGCGGGCGTCCATCAGCGGGCGGGTCGACCGTCTGGAGCGCACCGTCGACGGCGGGCTGCGGGTCCTCGACTACAAGACCGGCAGCAGCAAGCCGACGACCGCCCAGGTGCCGGCTCATCCCCAGCTCGGCACCTACCAGCTCGCCGTCGAGCGGGGTGCCTTCGCGGCCGAGGGCACGACCTCGGCCGGGGCCGTGCTCCTCCATCTCGGCAAGGCGGCCGGTCCCGTCAAGCCCGCGCCCGCTGCCCAGGTGCAGCCCCCGCTGGCCGAGCAGGACGACCCCGACTGGGCCGAACGCCTCATCGCCCAGACCGCCGACGGCATGGGCGGGGCACGGTTCCCGGCCACCCCCGGCACGTGGTGCACGTTCTGCCCGGTCCGCACCTCCTGCCCCGCCCAGCCCGAGGGGGACTCGCTGCGATGACCCTGTCCACCCTTCCGAGCCCGTTGCTCACCCCTCGCGTCCACTCCGCGACCTCCCTCGCCGACGCCCTCGGGCTGCCGCCGCCCACCTCGGAGCAGCGCGCCGTCGTCGAGGCCCCGCCCGACCGGCCGCTGCTCGTCGTGGCCGGCGCCGGGTCGGGGAAGACGGAGACGATGGCCTCCCGGGTCGTGTGGCTGGTCGCCAACGGGCACATCGAGCCCGACCAGGTGCTCGGCCTCACCTTCACCCGCAAAGCGGCCACCGAGCTCGCCGAGCGCATCGGACGTCGGCTCCGTCGGCTCGCCCGCGCCGGGATCTGGACCCCGCGCGAGCTCGACGAGGCGGGCGCCGAGCCGCTCGGCGGCATACCGGTCGTCTCCACCTACCACGCGTATGCCGGTCGGCTCGTCCGCGAGCACGCCCTGAGGCTGGGCTACGAACCCGAGTCGCGGTTGCTGTCCGAGGCTGCGGCCTGGCAGTACGCCAACGAGGTGGTGAGCCGCTACGACGGCGACGTCGACGACATCACCTCGGCCGAGTCGAGCGTCACGCAGGCCGTCGTCTCCCTGGCCGGCGAGCTGGCCGAGCACCTGCGCCAGCCCGAGGAGATCGCCGCGTTCGTCGACGCCTTCGAGGTGGGGATGGCCGCCGTCCCCGTCGGCACGACCCGCAAGAAGCTGCATCCCCTGCGTGACGTCACCGCCGTGCTGCGCAACCGGCGGGCGGTCCTGCCCATGGTCCGCGCCTACCTCGACCTCAAGCGGGCCCGCGACGCCCTGGACTTCGGCGACCAGATGGCGCTGGCGGCCCGGCTGTCGCGTGACGTGCCGCAGATCGGTGTCGTCGAGCGCACCCGGTTCCGCGCGGTGCTGCTCGACGAGTTCCAGGACACGTCAGAGGCCCAGCTGGTCATGCTCCGCTCGCTCTTCGGCGCCACGGGTGCGTCCGGAGGTCCTCGTGACGACGCGTCACTCGGGGTCACCGCCGTCGGCGACCCCAACCAATCCATCTACGGCTGGCGCGGGGCGAGCGCCACGACGTTGGCCCGGTTCCCGGTCGAGTTCGCCGTCGAGGGTGAGCCGGCGCCGGTGCTGCCGCTCAGCACGAGCTGGCGCAACGACCACGCGATCCTGGCCGCGGCCAACGTCACCTCGGCCCCGCTCCGGTCTGGTCGACAGCGGCTGGTCGAGCCGCTGCGAGCCCGACCCGATGCCGGCCCCGGGCGCGTCGAGGCCGCCCGGTTGCCGAGCGCGCAGGAGGAGGCCGCCTACGTCGCCGACTGGGTGGCCGCCCGGTGGGCCAGCCCGAGCGGGCGGCGCACCGGAGCCTCGGCTGCCGTGCTGTGCCGGAAGCGGTCTCAGTTCCCGCTCGTCGTCGATGCGCTCAAGGGGCGCGGACTGCCCGTCGAGGTCGTCGGCCTCGGGGGGCTGCTCATCACCCCTGAGGTCAACGACCTCGTCAGCCTCATGTGGGTCGTGCAGGACCCCTCCCGCGGCGACCGGCTGATGCGACTGCTCACGGGTCCGTTCTGCCGGCTCGGGCCGGCCGACCTCGACGGCCTCGCGACGTGGGCGCGCGAGCAGCAGCGACAGACCGCCGCCGCTCCGGGCATGCCCCAGACCCCGGCCTTACCCGGTCTCGAGCCCGATGTGGCGGAGGCGTTCGAGGAGCCGGGCACGGTCGACACCGCCTCCCGATTCTCCGACGAGTCCGGCCTGCTGCTCCACAACGAGCCCGGCCGGCCGCGCGACCAGTCACCCGAGAGCTCGGAGCGGGCCAGCATCGTCGAGGCCCTCGACGACCTTCCGAGCCCCGCCTGGCGTGGCCGCGAAGGCCAGCGCATCTCTCCGGCGGGGCTGGCCCGGCTCCGGGCCCTGCACCTCGTCGTCCACGACCTGCGACGGCTGACCGGTATGCCGCTGGCCGAGCTCGTGGGCGAGGGCGAGCGGGCGCTCGGCCTCGACATCGAGGTGCTGGCCCGGCCCGAGCACACGGTGTCGACGGCGCGCGCCCACCTCGATGCGTTCGCCGAGGTGGCGGCCACGTTCTCCGGCTCGGCCGACCGGCCCACCCTGGGCGGGTTCCTCAGCTGGCTCGACGCCGCGCTCGAGCAGGAGCGGGGGCTCGACACCCCCACCATCGAGACCTCGCTCGACGCGGTGCAGGTGCTCACGGTGCACGCGGCCAAGGGGCTGGAGTGGGACTGCGTCGCTGTGCCCGGTCTGGTGGACGCCTCGTTCCCGGCCCGGGAGGGTGGGGCGTCCAGCACGTTCAAGGACGGCGAGTGGTCCGTTCCGGAGGCCAAGGACAAGGGCTGGTGCAGCGGCGCCGACGGCGTGCCCTACGAGCTGCGGGGCGACGCCGGCGGACTGCCGTTCTTCGACTGGCGGGGGGCGGTCGACTGGGAGGGGCTGCTGAAGGACTACGAGGGCTTTGTCCTCGACGGAGGGCGCCACGCCGTCGCCGAGGAGCGGCGGCTGGCCTATGTCGCGGTCACCCGGGCACGGTCCCGGCTGTTGCTCACCGCCCCGGTGTGGGGCGATGCGGCCACCCCGAAGGTGACCTCGCCGTTCCTTGACGAATTGCTCCAGGCGTCGCTGTCGGCGGGTGGCGGCCCCGACGGGGACCTGGGTGCGGGGGCGGTCGCGCTGGCGGACGGGACCCTCGTCGAGCGGGGGCCGTGGGCCGACATGCCCGTCCCCGGCCCGGACGGGAAGGCCGAGAACCCGCGGCTGGCGCAACCGGCCGCCTACGAGTGGCCCTTCGACCCGATGGCCGGGCGCCGCGCCGCCCTCGAGACGGCGGTCGCCCGCGTACGAGCCGCCCAGGGCCGTTCCCGTCCGTCGGATCCTAGCCCCGAGTCGGGGCTCGAGACGGGGCTCGAGACGGGGCTCGAGACGGGGCTCGAGACGGGGCTTCTAGCTGGGCTCGAGACGGGGCTCGAAACTGGGCTTGACCCGGGGGTCGACCCCGGGCTCGACTCGGGGCTCGACAGCGAGCTCGACCTGGAGACCGACGAGGAGCTGCGGCTGCTGCTCGCCGAACGGGACGCCTCCCGGACCCGTCGTGAGGTCGTCGTCGAAGTGCCCCGGCACCTGTCGGCCTCCGCCGTCGTCCAGCTGGCCACCGACAGCGAACTGTTCGCCGTGGCGCTGCGCCGCCCCATGCCTACGGAACCTGCCCTCGCCGCGCGACGGGGCACCGCCTTCCACGCCTGGGTAGAGCAGCACTACCGCCGGGCGGCGATCGTCGACATCCTCGACCTGCCGGGCAGCGCCGACGAGACCGCGCCCGACTCCGTGAGCGGCGCCGACCTGGCCCGGATGAAGGAGCTCTTCCTGGCTAGTGAGTGGGCGACGCGCACCCCGGAGGCCGTCGAGATCGCGGTCGAGACCGTGCTCGACGGGTTCGCCATCCGCGGGCGGATCGACGCGGTGTTCCCCCGCGCCGACGGAGGGTTCACCATCGTCGACTGGAAGACCGGCCCGGTGCCGTCGGGGGCCGCCGGCCGCCACCGCACGCTGCAGCTGGCGGCCTACACACTGGCGTATGCCCGGCTGCGCGGCCTGCCCGCCCGGGCGGTCGACGGGGCGTTCTACTACGCCCCCACCGGTGAGACCGTCCGACCGCGCATTCCGGGCGAGCGGGCGCTCCGGGCCCTTCTCGAGACCGTGCCCGCCGAGGCCGGCCCGTGACGGCGCCCCCGCGCACCCACCCGGTCGGGCTCTCGGCCGTGGAAGCGCGCGTGCTCGAGGCGCTCGACGAACGCGCCCTTGTCGCGACCCTCGTGCGGCTGGTGCGTGTTCCCAGCGTCACCGGCAGCCCTGAGGAGTCCGAGCTGCAGCACGACCTCGCCCGGCTTCTCGGCGCCGAGGGACTCGACGTCGACGCGTGGTCAGTCGACCTCGTGGCCACCCGGGCAGACCCCGACTTCCCCGGGCTGGAGGCCGCCCGCACCGAGGCGCAGGGTCTTGTCGGCGTACTCCCCGGTGGCTCGGGTCACGCCCTCCCAGCGCTCGTCCTTCAGGGCCACGTCGACGTCGTGCCCGTGGGCGACCGGGCGGCGTGGGCGCACGACCCCTACGAGGCGCACCTCGACGGCCCCGTCCTGCACGGACGGGGCGCCTGCGACATGAAGGCTGGGGTCACCGCCAACCTCGCTGTCGTGCAGGCGATCCGGCGTAGTGGGGTGGTCCTCGACCGACCGCTCGCCCTGCACAGCGTGGTGAGCGAGGAAGACGGTGGCCTCGGGGCGTTCGCCACGCTCCGGCGGGGTCACTCCGGGGAGGTCGCGGTCATCAGCGAGCCGACGTCCGGGCAGCTCGTCACCGCGACGGCCGGCGCCCTGACGTTCGAGATATCGGTGCCCGGGTTGGCCGCTCACGGCAGCAGCCGGCTGTCGGGCCACTCGGCGGTGGACGCCTACCTGCCGGTCCACATTGCGCTCGCCGCCCTCGAACGCCGTCGCAACGCCGACGGGTCCCGGGACCCTCGGTTCGGTGACAACCCGCTGCCCTACCCCCTGTCCGTCGGCATCCTTCGCGCCGGCGACTGGGCCAGCACCGTCCCGGAGCGACTGGTGGCCCAAGGCCGGTTCGGGGTGCGGCTGGGCGAGGAGGTGGGCCACGCCCGGGCCGAGCTCGAGGAGGCCGTGGCCACGGCCGCCACGGCGGACCCGTGGCTGCAGGACCACCCGCCCGTGGTCACCTGGCCGGGTGGCCAGTTCGCCAGCGGCGAGCTGGCGGCCGGCCACCCGCTGGTCGACGAGATCCAGCGCGCCTGCCTCGACACGGGCGGACGGTCCCCCGCACCGGCCGCGGCGCCCTATGGGAGCGACCTGAGGCTGTATGCCGGTATGGGCGGCATCCCGACGCTGCACTTCGGGCCGGGCGACGTGCGCGACGCCCACTCACCGCACGAGCAGGTCGACCTCGACGAGGTCCTCGCCGTGGCCCGCGCGCTGACGGTGCTCGCGGTGCGCCGGTGCGGAGCCCATCTCTGAGCGCCGCCGAGGGTCGGGAGGGAACACACCGTCCGTGCCGTCGATGGCTGCCCGCGGGGGTGACCGGTCGGCATCCCGTGGACGATCGTCGCCCCCAGGGGGTGCGCGATGAACCACGATCTCGGACCCGCCGCAGCGCTGGCCGGCGCTGGGCGGCGACTAAGGCCGGGTGGCGCGGCGGTGGCGGCGGCGACCCGACTGCGCCGCCGACGAGGTTGCCGGCTCGTCCGCGGCGTCTGGGTCAACCGTCGAGTCCGCGTCGGGGTCCGGGGCGGCGTGGGCGCCAGTGCGGGAGTCCGCGTCGGGGTCGGGGGCGGCATGGGCGCCAGCGGGGGAGTCCGCATCGGGGGGCGAGGCGGCGTGGGCGCCAGCGGGGGAGTCCGCATCGGGGGGCGAGGCGGCGTGGGCGCCAGCGGGGGAGTCCGCATCGGGCGACGAGGCGGCCTCGACGAGGACGACGGTCGGCTGCGCGTCTCCCACCGGCACCGGTCCGTCCGGGTCGCTCGGGCCATGAGGGGCGCCCGGGACGATCGGCTCGATGACCTGGTACCAGCTCTCGTCGGTCGCCATGGTGCGCTCGACCGCGACCTCGATGACCGTGGTCTCGGCGGCCACACCGTCGGGTGCCTCAGCCCCGCCCGCAATGGACCTTTCGTCCCCCGACCCGCCGTCATCGGCCGCCCCGCCGTCTTTGGCGCCCCTCGTATCAGCCGGATTGTCCTCCACCCGGTCTGCGCGGAGGCGGGCGAGCTCATCCGCGGGGATGACGGTCGTGGCCTCGGCCGCGTCTCCGAACAGCAGCGGCTGGGTGTCCTCGCTCGTGTCGCGCTCGTCCGGTCCAGCGGCGGCGCCGGCCGGCTCGTCCGCCGGCTGCTCGTGCGCGCTGGCCTCGGCCTTGAGCGGGTCGCCGTCGCTGTCGTCGTCACGCGTGATGTCGCTGTCGGGCTCTGTCCCCGGCGACGGGCTCGTGACGACCGACGTGCGCGGCACCGGCTCGACCGGCGGCGGCGGGACGAGGTCGGGCATGTCGGCCGTGCGCTCGTCGAGGGCCCGGAGCTCGGCTGCTCGCCGGGTGATAAGCAACGGCTCGGCTGTGGTGACGGCGTCGAGCAGCCGGCGCAGGGACCGCAGCTCGGCGGCGAGGCGGGCCCGCAGCCGCAGGTGCCGGTCAGGGCGTTCGATGCGGGCGACGGCATACGCCTCGAGCACACTGTCGAGCGCCTCGGCCGAGCACTCCTCGGCCACTGCGGCGAAGTCGTCCGCGGGGTCGGCGACCTGGGCGTGCTCCCAGCCGGTGATCCCTCGGACGGCCGCCGTGCCCGGGTCCTGCTCGTCCGTGAACGACACGAGCACCCGCCCACCGGTGAGGTCGCCGTGCACCGGGGTAGGGGCGAAGCGCCAGGCCGACACGTCCTCGAGGGCCCGCTCCCACCGGGACAGCAACGCCGTCGGCACATGGCCGGTGGCCGCGGCCCGGTCCAGGTCGGCGAGGTGGCGGCGGCGGTAGGTCTCCGAGTCGTAGACGGCAAGGCCGGCCTCCTCGAAGACGGCGCGGTCGACGTTGTGCAGGGCCGCCAGCGCGCGGCCGAGCTCGGCCGCGACGCCCGGTCCGGGCGGGGTCTCCTCGAGGACGACCGACCGGCCGTGCAGGAAGGGGTAGACCATGGCTCGGCCGTCGGGGACGCCCACGAACCCGCGCGGCGACGGCACCTGGAACGGCAGCCGTCGCGAGATGAGGCTCAGCAGGGGCACCGAGGCGTCGAGCTGGGCGCCGACCGCCGACGTCGTCGGCACCCGCACCACCCACGCCCGCCGCTGGGTGTCAGTGACGAACGCGACGTCGCACCGGTTGCCCGGCAGCCCCCGAGCGGCACGGACCGCGACCGGGTCGAGTCCGGGCACCGCCGAACCGGCCAGGGCAGCCAGGTAGCCGGGCTTCCGCTTCACGCGCACCACCGTATGCCGTCGGTCCGCTTCCGCCGTGCACCTTGGACGCCGGGGACTTCAGGCGTCACGGCGGCCCCCTTGCCCACTCGTGTGAGTCACCGGGGTCGCCTGGCCCGGCCGGTCGGGCCGGCGTGCCCCGCGTAGGGTGGCGAGCGTGCCTGCCGCCCATCCCCTCGGCGAGCTGCCCCTCTGCCGGGGCACCCTCGACCGGGCCGCTCACCGGCGTGCGGAGCCCGAGCTGGTCGAGAAGCTGCTCGCCGACCCGGGCACCCGAGTCGCGGTCATCGTGGGCGAGAGCATGGACGTCGTCCGCCCTGCGGGGGACGCCGGCCCGACCGAGCTCGTGCTGAGGTCACCGGTGCCCGACGACCGGCACCGGCTCGCGTTCTTCCTCGGCGAGGCGCCCACCGCGGCCGAGGACGACGGCGCCGGGCCCAACGCATACCTCGCGGTCGTGGGTGACCCGACCGAGTCGGGCCACGACTCGTGGGCGACCCTACGGGCCACCGGTGAGGCGCTCAGTGACCGGGACGCCGGCATCTTCACGACCACCCAGGCGCTCGCGAACTGGCATGCGTCCCACCCGTTCTGCCCCCGCTGCGGTTCGCCCACGGCGCCGATGCATGCCGGCTGGGTGCGCCGGTGTGAGCGGGACGGCAGCGAGCACTACCCGCGCACCGACCCCGCCGTCATCATGGCCGTCGTCGACGACGACGACCGGCTGCTCCTCGGCCGGGGCGCACAGTGGCCGGAGGGCCGGTTCTCCGTGCTAGCCGGGTTCGTCGAGCCGGGCGAGTCCTTCGAGGCCGCCGTGGCCCGGGAGGTCGGCGAGGAGGTGGGCGTCAAGGTCACCGAGGTGACCTACCTCGGCAACCAGCCATGGCCGTTCCCGTCGTCCGACATGATCGGGTTCACGGCGCGGGCCACGTCGACCGACCTGGATCCCGACCAGGTCGAGATGGCTGAGGCGCGGTGGTTCTCGCGCGACGAGTACGTCAAGGCCTTGCGCGACAACGAGATCCGCACCCCCAGCGGCATCTCCATCGCGCAGCGTCTCATCGAGCACTGGTTGGGTCAGCGGGTTGCCGATGTCGTTGGTCCAGAAGCCCGTCGAGGACACGTCTGACGTGAGTCTCTGACACACTTCGCGCCATGGCGAAGAAGACGGCGTCCGGTCTGAAGCGGCTCCCCAAGGATCGCTACGAGGACGAGCTGGCGCGGCTCCAGACCGAGCTGGTCGTCATGCAGGAGTGGGTGCGGGGCACCGGTGCGCGCGTCGTCGTCCTCTTCGAGGGTCGCGACGCCGCGGGCAAGGGGTCGGCCATCAAGCGGATCACCGAGGTCCTCAACCCTCGCATGGTCAAGATCGCCGCGCTGCCCTCGCCGAGCGCGAGAGAGATGACGCAGTGGTACTTCCAGAAGTACATCTCGCACCTGCCGGCGGCCGGCGAGATCGTCCTCTTCGACCGCAGCTGGTACAACCGTGCGGGCGTCGAGCACGTGATGGGGTTCTGCACCGACGAGCAGTACGAGCGGTTCCTCCACCAGGCACCGCTCTTCGAGCAGATGCTCATCGAGGACGGCATCATCCTGCGCAAGTACTGGTTCTCGGTGTCCGACATGGAGCAGGAGGCCCGGTTCCGGTCGCGGGCCAAGGACCCCATGCGGCGATGGAAGCTCTCGCCCATGGACCCGGAGTCACTGCTGCGCTGGGAGGACTACTCCCGGGCCAAGGACGACATGATGGCGCACACCGACATCGAGATGTCGCCTTGGTGGGTGGTGGAGTCAGACGACAAGCGGACCGCTCGCATCAACGTCATCGCCCACCTGCTCAGCTCCATCCCCTACCACGACGTCAAGGCACCGACGGTGACCATCCCCAAGCGGCCGAAGCGCACCGAGGCCGAGCGGCCGCCCAAGGAGACCCAGCGGTTCGTCCCGGACGTCGCGAACGCCGGCTAGCCGGCATACGCCGACCCGGCTCGAGCGGTCAGGCGCTGAGGCGTTGCTTGACCTCGATGACGCTGGGGTTGGTGGCCGCACTCCCGTCGGGGAAGAGCACCGTGGGCACGGTCTGGTTGCCGCGGTTGACCTGCTCGACGAACGTCGCACTCGCCGGGTCGCTCTCGATATCGACCTCGGTGTAGGCGATGCCCTCGCGGTCCAGCTGGGTCTTGAGGCGTCGGCAGTAACCGCACCAGCTCGTGCTGAACATCGTTACGGTGCCGGCGTCGGGCGTCTGTACGGTCATGGAACGGTCAACGGCGAGACCCGGGGAATCCTTCCCCCCCGACGCGTGTTCGAGCCCACATGACGACAGTGCCCGATGACCTTTCCGCCCTGCTCGCCAGTCCGGGCAACGCCACCCTGGCGACCATCCGCCGCAGCGGCCTGCCCCAGCTGTCGGTCGTCACCTTCGCGTGGTACCCCGACGAGAACGGTCGCGCCCTCGTGCGGATCTCGACGACCGACGGCCGGGCCAAGGTCGCCAACCTCCGTCGCGACCCGCGGGCATCGCTCCTCGTGCAGCAGGGCTGGGCGTATGCCGCGGTCGAGGGGTCCGTGGAGCTCTCACCGGTCAGCGCTGACGGGCACGACGACACCGTCGAGGAGCTCGTGCAGTTCTATCGGGACGCCAATGGAGAGCACCCCGACTGGGACGACTACCGCCGCGCCATGGTCGAGGACCGGCGGCTCGTCGTGCGGCTCGTCGTGGGCCGGGCCTACGGGATAGTGCGCTGACCCCGGCTGTCCCCAAGCGCGTACGCCCGGCGTCCGACGTCAGGGGCCGGACCTAGACTCGACGACGTCATGACCGAGGCCCCCGCATCCCCGCTCGGCCACCTGGGTGCAGCGATCAGCCCCGACGACGTCCTCGCGGCGCTCGACCCCGAGCAGCGCGAGGTCGCCGCCTCCCCGCTGGGCCCGATGTGCGTCCTGGCCGGCGCGGGCACGGGCAAGACCCGGGCGATCACCCACCGCATCGCCTACGGCGTGCACTCGGGCGCCTACCAGCCTCAGCGGGTGCTCGCGGTCACCTTCACGGCGCGGGCGGCCGGTGAAATGCGCACCCGGCTCCGCGACCTCGGGGCCGCCGGCGTCCAGGCCCGCACGTTCCACGCCGCGGCCCTGCGTCAGCTGCACTTCTTCTGGCCGCAGGCGGTCGGCGGCGCCGCCCCCGAGGTGCTGCCCTACAAGGCGCCCGTGGTCGCCGAGGCCGTCTCACGGCTGCGGATGCAGTTCGACCGCACCGCCATCCGCGACCTGGCGGCGGAGGTCGAGTGGGCCAAGGTCAACCTGCTCACCCCCGAGACGTATGCCGCCAAGGCCCGGGGCGCGGGGCGCGACCCCGCCGGCATCGACCTGCGCGAGATGAGCCGGGTCTGGGAGACCTATGAGCAGTGCAAGTCACAGCGCGGCGTCATGGACTTCGAGGACGTGCTCCTGCTCACCGCCGGGATCCTGGCCGACCGCGACGAGATCGCCCGCACCGTGCGAGGTCAGTACCGCCACTTCGTCGTCGACGAGTACCAGGACGTCAACGCCCTGCAGCAGCGGCTGCTCGACCTCTGGGTGGGCGAGCGCGACGACGTGTGTGTCGTCGGCGACCCCGCTCAGACGATCTACTCGTTCACCGGCGCGTCGCCCCACCACCTCCTGCAGTTCCCGAGGCGCTACCCCCAGGCGCAGGTCGTCCGGCTGGTCCGCAACTACCGCTCCACACCCCAGATCGTGGGGCTGGCCAACCTCGTCTCCCGGGCCCAGGCGTCGACGGCGTCCACCAGCCCGGGTTACGTCGAGCTCGTCGCCGGCCGGCCGGCCGGCCCCGCTCCGTCCTTGACCCCACACCTCGACGACCCGGCCGAGGCGGCCGCCGTGGCCTCGGACATCGCTCGGCTCGTGGCCGGTGGTTATCCCGCGTCGGAGATCGCCGTGCTGATGCGCACCAACGCCCAGTCGGAGGCGCTGGAGTCGGCGCTGGCGGGCGCCGACGTGCCCTACCTCGTCCGCGGCGGTGAGCGCTTCTTCTCCCGGGCCGAGGTCCGCCGAGGGGTCCTGCTGCTGCGTGGCGCCGCCCGGAGCGACGACGGCTCCGTGGCGCTGCCCGACCTCGTGCGCGATGTGCTCGCGGGGGCCGGCTGGACCCCGACCGCCCCGAGCAGCGGCGGCGCCGTCCGCGAGCGGTGGGAGTCCCTCACGGCGCTCGCCACCCTGGCCGACGACCTCGTCACGGTCTCGCCCCAGGCCCGGGTCGCCGACCTCGTCCGCGACCTCAACGAGCGGATCGCCGCGCAGCACGCGCCGGCCGTGCAGGGCGTGACCCTCGCGACGCTGCACGCAGCCAAGGGCCTGGAGTGGGACACGGTCTTCCTCGTCGGCTGCAGCGACGGGTTCATCCCCATCACCATGGCCGAGGGCGCGGCCGCCATCGAGGAGGAGCGACGCCTGCTCTACGTCGGGGTGACCCGGGCGTGCCGCGACCTGCGGCTCAGCTGGTCGGCCGCCCGCAACCCCGGCGGTCGGGCGTCCCGCCGCCCGTCACGCTTCCTCGACGTGGCCGCGTCGGTGCTGGGCGACGGAGCACGGTCCGGCGCCAAGGGCCCCGGCGGCGGCACGGGCGGGAGTCGCGGGGGTCGCGCGACGACCCCTAAGCGCAGCGCCCCCGCGACCTGCCGGGTCTGCCGGACGGAGCTCACCACCGCCGCCCAGCGCAAGGTGGGCCGCTGCGACGACTGCCCGCCCACCTACGACGAGAAGACGTTCGAGGCCCTGCGCACCTGGCGGCTGGCTGTCGCCCGGGCGACGTCCGTGCCGGCCTACGTCGTCTTCACCGATGCCACGCTGACGGCGATCGCCGAACGACGCCCCGAGTCCCTCCCCTCACTGGCCCAGATCTCGGGCGTCGGCGCCCGGAAGCTCGATGCCCATGGTGGTGCCGTGCTCGAGGTCCTCGGTGGGGCTGACCCGGAGACAGTCGCTGAAAAGGCAATGCGCACAACGGAATCGACGGCGGCAGCCGGTCTCGGCCAAAATTAGTGGCGGGAGTTCCGTAAAAGAGGTTGGTGCCCGTCGGGGCTGAGGTCTAACCTCGTCCTACGTGCACGCGCGGGTCCAGGCGACCCGCCGTGGCCCTAGAGCAGACGGAGAGGAGGGGTGGCCCTGATGGAGAACACCATGACGATGACTGGCGCGGTCGAGAGGACCGGCGCCTTTCCGCGCGTCTGGAGCGAGTCCCCGCAGCCGCTGACCCGCCGTCTCGCGGGCGTCCAGGCTCCGGTCGCGGGGATGACTCTGCCCATCTCCGGTCTCGGCCACGTCAACCAGGCCGCCCAGGGCATCGCCACCCCGGCCACCAAGGCTCGCATCGCCGGCACTACCGACAACTGCATGGATGTCACCCCGTTCCGCACTCGGAGACCACCCGTCTGACCCTCAGACACCGGTCTCATCTCCAGGCCGCGGAACCCGACATCCGGGATCCGCGGCCTTTCTGTTTGTCCGGCCGCTCCCACCACCAGCAGCGACCACCACCACGAGACGACAGAAGGCCCGAGATGACCACCACCGCGAGGCGCACCCACCCGCATCACCAGCAGCGGGGACCGGCGCACCGAGACCGGACCGCACCACCCCGACGGGACCACACCCAGGAGCACCCGCCGGGACGAAGGAGAGAGGGGGCTGACGAGGTGACCACGACAACCACGACAACCACGACAACCACGACAACCACGACGACCATGCTGAGCGCGCTGCACGACATCAAGGCCGACGCCGAGGCGGAGGGTCTGACGATCCCGTGCCGCGAGTACGACGCCGAGCTCTGGTTCGCCGAGCGGCCGGATGACGTCGAGTTCGCCAAGGCCCTCTGTGTCACCTGCCCGGCACTCACCCAGTGCCTCGCCGGGGCACTCGAGCGGCGCGAGCCGTGGGGCGTCTGGGGCGGACAGCTCTTCGTCCAGGGCGCCGTCGTCGCTCGCAAGCGTCCCCGAGGACGGCCCCGCAAGAACCCCGTAGCCGCATAGCGCGGCCTCCGCACAAGAGAAGGCAGCCCGGCGCATCAGATGCCCGGGCCGCCCATCCTGTGCCCACGAAGGACACCCACCCACGAGCACGAAGGACCCGCGAGATGTATCCCACCCAGGACTTCACGTCCAGCAAGGCCGACCAGCAGGAGCGGATGCGCTCCAGGCCCGTCATCGGCATCCGTCGGAGCGCCCGGTTGATCGCAATCGAGATCCGTCGGTCGCGAGGCGCGGACCACCGTCGGTGACCCGGTCCGCCGCCGTGCGGACCACCGGCACCGTCCCGAGGGCGGGGAGATCAGCTGATCTCCCCGCCCTCCTTCCGTCTTGCGTCAACGCGACCGACCCGCCCGCGTTGGATCCCGCCCGGTAGCGTCCGGGCCATGCCCCGCCTCGACCTGCGCCGCGCCGTCGCCGCGCTCACCACCGCTGAGCTGGCCCCCGTCGTCGACCTCGTCGTCTGGGCCGAGGACACCGAGGACACCGACGGCGAGCGGGTCGCCTGGGTCGCCAGCCATCTGGGTGAGGCCACGCTCCGGCCGGGCGGCTCGGCCGACGTCGTACGCGGCGTCAACCCGGTCGCGTCGCAGGACCCGATGGCCTTCTTGCCGTACGCCGCGGAGGTCGAGAGCCCCAGCCCGGCCCGCAGCCTCGACAACGCCTACCCGTATGCCGCCGAACGGATCCTCTCGCTCTTCGCCGACCCGGCCCGCAGCCCCGACCTGGCCGTCGTCCACACTCCCCGACACTTCTTCCCCGACGAGGGCGGCCACGTCGGCGAGCACGGCTCGCTGGACGTCATCCAGTCGCGCGCCCCGCTGCTGCTGGCCGGCATGGGGGTGCGGCGCCTCGGCCCCGTGGACGAGCACGCCCGGCTCGTGGACGTCGGTCCGACCATGGCCTACCTGGCGGGCGTCCCGGAGGCGCAGATCGCCGATGCGGCGGGCGAGCCGCTCGACGGCCGGGTGCTGCACGCATACCTCGATCCCGAGCGCCGACCCCGCGCGGTGGTGGGGATCCTGTGGGACGGCGCACCCAGCGGTGACCTGCTGCACCTCGCCGAGACCGGTGAGCTGCCGAACGTGGCCCGGCTGCTCGAGTGGGGGACGGCGCTGCGGGGCGGGGCCGTGGCCGAGTTCCCGAGCGTCACGCTGACCAACCACACGTCGATCCTCACGGGGCTGGGACCCGGCCGGCACGGGGTGCTCGGCAACGTGTTCTACGACCGAGAGACCGGTGAGCGCGTCGTACCCAACGACGAGACGACGTGGCACCGGTCGGCGGAATGGCTCCGCCCGGCCGTGCGCACGGTCTTCGAGATGGTCAACGAAAACACTGCAGCACAAGGGTTTCCGCGCACCGCGTCGGTCGACGAGGCCATCGACCGTGGCGCCGACTACTCGACGATGGCCCTGGTCCGGGGGAGCGGCAGCGGCACCGGAGCGGGCGGTCTCGGTGACCGGCTGCCCCCGGCCGCCGACTCGCCGTTCCTGGGTGACCCGTCCTTCCTCGACGACGGGTACTTCCGCTGGGGCGTGAGCGTCGACGACCTGGGGCTCGGGCAGGTCCGGCAGCTGTTCGCCGACCCGGCGACCATGCCGCGGCTGACCTGGTGGGCCAACGTCGTCACCGACGCGGGTCACCACGGCGCCGGCCCCCGCTCGCCGATGGCCCGCGACGCGCTGCGGCAGGCCGACGCCCGGCTCGGGGCCTTCCTCGACCAGCTGACCGCGTCGGGCGTCATCGACGACGTGGCCTTCCTGCTCACGGCCGACCACGGCTTCGAGGGCTCCGACCCGTCGGTGACCGGGTCGTGGCAGCCCGCGCTGGAGGCGCTCGGGGTTCCGTTCCGCGACGAGGGGCCAGGCTTCGTCTACCTGCTGTGAGGGTTCGCTGCGGCGCGCGTGTTGAACCGTAAGGTGGCGGACATGCAGGCCTCTCTCCACATCGCCCAGGACCCGGCGGCCGACGAGGTGCTGAGCACCGACCCGTTCGCCCTGCTGACCGGCATGCTCCTCGACCAGCAGTTCCCGATGGAGCGCGCGTTCGCCGGGCCGGCCAAGGTGCTGGAGCGGTTCGGCACCCTCGACCCGGCGGCCATCGCCGCGGCCGACCCCGAGGCGTTCGCGACGATGTGTGCGACCCCGCCGGCGGTCCACCGCTACGGCCGCTCGATGGGCGGGCGGATCCAGGAGCTCGCCCGCATCGTCGTCGACGAGTACGACGGGGACACGGAGCGGGTCTGGTCGGAGGCCCACAGCGGCGCCGACCTCCTGGCACGGCTGAAGCGGCTCCCCGGGTTCGGCGACCAGAAGGCCCGCATCTTCACCGCCCTCGTCGGCAAGCAGCTGGGGGTGCGCCCCGACGGGTGGGAGCAGGCCGCTGGGGCCTACGCCGAGAGCGGGTCGTTCCGCTCGGTGGCCGACGTCGTCGACCAGGACTCCCTTGAGAAGGTCCGAGCGTTCAAGAAGGAGCAGAAGGTGGCGTCCCGCCCGTAAGCGCCGACGGGCCTCGGGCACACCAACGGGCGTTGGTCCACCCGAGACCCGGTCTCGGGCCGGTCCCCAGCGACCAACGCCCGCTCCCGTGCACACGAGGAGGACGAGAGAGGCAGGCTCACCCCACGGGATCGCCGACCGGGGGCAGGTCGACGCCCGGCAGGTACGCCGCGACCGTCTCGCGCCCGTGGACCTCACCGTTGATCTGGCAGAGCACGCCGATCCCGCCCAGCCAGACCCGGTGGATGAGGAGGTACTCGGCGGGCAGGTTGAGCCGCATCCCCACGGTGTAGTTGGGGCGCCTCGGGTCGTTGATCTGCTGGAACACGTCACGGATCCACGGCCGGGAGAACCGGAAGGTGTCGCTGCGCAGCGGGTCGATGAACGGCTCGAGGTACTCCAAGAGCCGGTCGGCGTCGACGTCCATGCCGGGCCGCACGAACCCGGTCTCGCGCAACCCTTCCAGGGTCCCGGCCGCGTCGCCGTCGACGGCCAGGGTGAGGAACCGGCCCATCTCCTCCGGAAGCCCGTGGGGGAGGCGCTTGACGGCGCCGAAGTCCATGATACCCAGGCGCCCGTCGGGCATGAGCCGGTAGTTGCCCGGGTGCGGGTCGGCGTGGAGCAGCCCGACCCGGTCGGGGCCGGTGAGGAGGAACTCCATGTAGCGCTGGGCGGCGGCGTCGCGCTGGGCCGGGGTGCCGGACGAGATGACCTGGGACAGCGGCATGCCGTCGATCCACTCGCTGACGATCACCCGCTCGCCGAACTTGACGACGTGTGGGATGAGCACGTGCTCGTCGCCGTCGAAACCGGTGGCGAACTTCTCCTGCGCCTTGGCCTCGAGCCGGTAGTCCAGCTCCTCCGCCATCCGGCCGCGCAGCTCGTCGAGGATCGGCTTGATGTCGAGGCCGGGCACCCAGAGGGTGGCCATCCGGGCGACCCGCGACACCTGAGCCAGGTCGCTCAGCAGGGCCGGGCCGGCACCGGGGTACTGCACCTTGACCGCGACCGGACGACCGTCGCGCCACACGCCGCGGTGCACCTGCCCGATCGACGCCGCAGCGACCGGCACGTCGTCGAACTCGAGGAAGCTGCGTCGCCACCGCGGCCCCAGCTGTTCCGCCAGCACCTTGTGCACCGTCTCTGCGGGGAGCGGCGGAGCGCTGTCCTGCAGCTTGGTCAGCATCGCACGGTAGGGCGCGGCCAGCTCCTCGGGGAACGCGGACTCGAAGATCGACAGGGCCTGTCCGAACTTCATCGCCCCGCCCTTGAGCTGCCCCAGCACGCTGAACAGCTGTTCGGCGGTGCGGGCCTGGAGCTCCGCCGCCACGAGCTCGGCCGGCTTGCCGCCGACGCGCTTGCCCAGACCCCAGGCCGCGCGCCCGGCGAACCCCACGGGCAGGCTGGCCAGCTTGGCCGCCCGGGTCACGGCGTTGCGGGGAAGGTCGGTCACCTGGTCATTGTCACCCGAGACCAGCCGCGCCTCGACGCAACCCCTCGAACCCCCCGGCCGGATCCCCGTCCGGCTCTTTGTCAGGACGACGTCCTGGGCGTGGCCCGTGCGCCGGGCACGCCGGATGGCGGGACCAGCGGCGGTGGTCCAACCGCGGCCAAGGCGCGGCTACCGCCGACCCGGCCTCCGATCTCATCTCCGACCCCACCTGCACCGATGCCGCCACCGACACCTCCACGGAGACCCCGGCCGGCACCGGCTCGCCGCTCAGGGCCGCGTGCGCGACCATCGCCGCCACCCCCGCGCGACCGAGGCGACGTCGGCGCGCAGCCCCGGAGGCTCGATGCTCCCCGCCGCGTCGTCCGAGCCGCCCGGCCCCAGCCGCGGCGCCTGGGCCGCCTGGGCCGCCTGGGCCGCCCGGGCCAGGACGTGGAGCCAGGCGGCGTCACGGTCGATGCGGCTGAGCTGCAGGCAGCGCAGGCACGGCATGGCCGGGTCGGTGCCGACAACCGGACCGATGACGACGCGCCCGCCGTCGACGACGACGGGCAGCACCGGTATGCCGCGGCGTCGCCATGGGTCTCCGGCCCGCGGGTCGAGCCCGCTGTGGCCCACGAGGACGAGAAGCGCCGGGCGCGGGCCGATGTCCTCGTCGACGTGCGCCGCCTCGGGGGTGCTGGGCCTCGGCCACCGCCTCGCGTCCCGCAGCTCGGCGTCGGCCACGTCGGCGGCCCAGGGTCCGGCGTCGACCCGGTCGACCCCGCCGGCCCGCAGCAGCGCGGCCACAGCGGCGGGCAGCGGTCCGGCCCCGTCGACGACCACCCGCGGGGCACCCGAGTCGCCGCCGTCCTCGGTGTCGGTGAGCAGCACCCGGTGGGTCCGCAGCAGCCCGAGCAGCTGACCCGCGCGGGACCGGTCCACGCCGGCGCTCGCGGCCGCGGCATACAGGTCCTCCTCCGGGAGCGACCCGTCGAGCCGGTCGAGGAGGGCGATCTCGGCGGGGGCCAGGCCGGCGAGGATGATGCCGCCGGCCGCGGCGCTGGACCCCAGCTGCACGGCTCCCCGGCCCCGCCGCAGCGGCCGGAAGTCGGGCTTGAGCCGAGGGCGCGATCCCATCGTGGCCTTCCGGGCGGCGGTCCGGCCGGGCGACTGGCCGGCTGATCGGAAATCTGGCACAGCACGGCCGATGTCACTCCTGTTCGTCCACAGCCTCGCGCTCGGGGGCCGCTCCCGGCGCCCCGCGGCGGCTCTCACGAACACGTGGAAAGGGGCGAGGCCGCGTCGGTCTCGCCCCTTTCCGGAACGTTGGTGCGCCCTCAGGGCGCGGCAGGCTCAGGCCTTGCCGAGAATGCGGTTGAGATTGGTGCCGCACACCGGGCAGACGGCCTTAGCCATCCGGCGCCCGTTCTCGCTGACGACGACCTTGCCCTCGGCCTCGCGCTTCGCCTTGCACTTGACGCAGTAGAACTCGCCCGCGTAGGTCTCGTCCGTCGCTGCCGCGTTACTTGCCATAGACGTGTCTCCTTGTCTGTCGCGCCACGGATGGCGGCGCTGGAACCAAGGGCCACCCTAGCCCTAGTCCCGCACGCAACACCCAATCCTGAGCACGGGGACGGGGGTATGCCGCCCCCCGTGGGGGCCTGCCGCTCCCCTTCCCCGACCACCCGGAGACGGCTGGATCCGGCCCCCACCAGACCTGGGTCGGCGGTGCGCGCGCGCCGTTTCGGCATACCCTCGGACCATGGCTCGCGACCGCTCCCCGAGCCGGGTCGAGCCCCTTCGGGACGTCCCCGGCGGCCCGGCCGAGACCTCGCCGGACGCGTTATTGGTCGAGGTCCGGCGCAGCGGACGCCGGCGGCGCACGGTGAGCGCCTACCGCGAGGGCGGGCGCACCATCGTCCTCATCCCCGCCCGGTTCACCCGGGCCGAGGAGCGGCACTGGGTCGAGGCCATGCTCGTACGCCTGGCCGCCGGTGACCAGCGTCGACGCCCCAGTGACGACCAGCTGCGCCGCCGGGCCACCGAGCTGTCCGACCGCTACCTCGCCGGCGCCGCCGTGCCCTCCTCCGTGCGGTGGGCCGACAACCAGCTGAGCCGGTGGGGGTCGTGCACGCCCGCCGAGGCCACCATCCGGGTCTCGACCCGGCTGCGGGGCATGCCCGCCTACGTCCTCGACTACGTCCTGCTCCACGAGCTGGCCCACCTGCTGCGACCGGCTCATGACCGTGAGTTCTGGCGGCTGCTGGAGCGCTACCCCCGGTTGGAACGCGCTCGGGGATACCTCGAGGGGTATGCCGCGGCCGGCGGGCACGAGGGTGGCGACACCGACCGGTCCGACGACGCAGACGCGCGTAAGGACGACCAAGGCGACACCCCTGAGCCAGGGGTCCAGCCGGTGGGGATCACCGCCGACCAGCGCGGGCCGACGACGCCGTTCTGAGCGTCACCCCAGGGTGTGCAGCACCCGCGTCGCGGCCCTGACGAGACCCTCGAGCTCCTCGCCCCGCCCGTCAGGGAGGGCATCGACCGGCCACCAGCGGACGTCGAGTGACTCGGCGCTGACCCGTGGCGTCTCGTCGGCGGAGACCGTCGCGGCATACCGGATGTCGAGGTGCTCGGCGCACCGTCCGAAGTCGCCGACGAGGCGGTGCCGGTCGAGGTCCACCGGCACCGGCGTGACCCGCAGCCGGCTGAGCCCGGACTCCTCGTGGGCCTCGCGCTCCGCTGCCGCCCGGACGTCTCGGTCGGCCGGCTCGAGGTGGCCCCCGAACTGGAACCACCGCCGCGCCCGTCGGTGGTGGGTCAGGAGCACCCGACCGAGGCCGTCGTCGAGCACGAGGCACGACGCGGTGAGGTGGGAGGGCGGCCCCGACTTCCATACGGCATCCGGGTGTGGGGCGAGGTGGCTGAGGATGTCCAGCCGCGTCACCTCCTGCTGCCGGTCGACCGGCTGGTATGCCGTCAGCACCCGGACCGCGTCGGCGTGCAGCAGCCCCCCGGTTGGCCGAGGTGGCGTTGCCGACCGGGCCGACGGGTTGGTCACCGAGTGGCGTTCCCGGCGTCTCCGGCGTCTCCGTTGTCCCCGTCCTCGGCGTCACCCCTCAGCAGCGCGTCGAGCGCCGAGTCGACGTCGTCGTCCGACCCGGCCGCCTTGCGCTTCTCGACATAGCCGAGCGGGTCGTCGAGGTCGGCGCCGGTGGGGGCGATGTCGGGGTGCTCCCAGGGGGCGTCGCGGAACTCGGTGCCCCCCGCGTTCTCCAGAGCCGCCCAGAGGTTGGCGGCGTCCTTGAGCCGGCGGGGCCGCAGCTCCAGCCCGACCAGGCCGCTGAACGTCTTCTGAGCCGGCCCGCTGACCCGGCGGCGTCGGACGGCCTCGCCGAGCGCGTCGGCGTGGGGGAGCTTCCCCGTGGTCGCCTGTTCGGTGACCCGGTCGACCCAGCCTTCGACGAGGGCGAGAGAGGCCTCCAGCCGGCCGAGCGCTGTCTGTTGCGCCGGGGTGGGCGTCGGGGAGAACAGCTTGTTCTGGAGGGCCTCCTGGATGGCCGCGGGGTTCTGCAGGTCCATCGAGCGCACCTGCTCCTCGATGGCGTCGGTGTCGATGGTGATGTTGCGGGCGTAGTCGCGCACCGCCGCCTCGAGCTGCGGCCCGAGCCACGGCACCTGGGCGAACAGCCGGGCGCGGGCCGCCTCGCGGACCGCGAGGTAGAGCCGCACCTCTCCCGCGTCGATGCCGAGGCCCTCCGTGAACGCCGTGACGTTGGCGGGCAGCAGGGCGACATCCTCGGTGGTGAGCAGCGGGAGCCCCACCTCGGTCGCGCTGAGCAGGTCGGCCGCGAGCGCTCCGACCCCTCGGCCCAGCTGCGCCGAGAACATGCTGCCGGCCACCTGACGCAGCGCCGGCTGCAGCTGCCCCAGCAGGCTGCCGAAGTCGAGGTTCTCGAGCCCGGGGATCTTCGGCATCCCGCCTTCGCCGCCGAGCCCACCCAGGCCCTCCAGACCCTCGGACGTCAGCTGCTCGAGCTGACGGTCGAGCGCGGCGGTCATCGCCGCCGAGACGCCGTCGGCCACCGGCTCGACGAGGCGGTGCCAGGTCGGCATCGTCGCCTCGACCCACTCGGCACGGCTCCAGGCGACCCCCGAGCCCGACGGCGGGCTGAGCGAGGTCACGGGGTCGATCCACAGCTGGGCCACCCGCACGGCCTCGTCGACCTCGCGCTGCTGGGCGGCGGTCACCGTGGGGTCGCTGTCACCGGCGACCGTCTTGCGGGCGACGTCGGTGGACATCGTCATCCGTGCCTCGGGCGTCTGGGCGCTGAACAGCTGCTGCATCTGGCCCTGCAGCAGGCCCATCGTCGCGGGGTCGTTGGGGTTGATGCCCATCTGCTTCCAGAGCTGCTCGATCGCCTCGCCGGCTCCGGCCATCCCGCGGTCGCCGCCCAGCTGGCGCATCAGCCCCTCGAGGTCGGGCATCCCCCCCGACCCGCCGAGCTGACGCATGAGGCCTTCGAGGTCGGGCATCCCGCCGGACCCACCGGTGCCACCCGGCCCACCGAACCCGCCCAACCCGCCCAACCCGCCGCCCATCAGCTGTTGAAGCATCGCGCCCAGCTCGCCGAAGTCACCGTCGTCCTCGTCGTCGTCCTCGTCGTTCCCCTTGGGCTGCCGACCAGGTCCCGCAGCCTCCGAGCCAGCGCCGGAGAAGCCCATCTGTCGTCGGTCGGAGGGTCGGTCGGAGGGCCGGTCCTTCGGTCGCTCCGTGGGCCGGTCGACGGCATTCGACCAGGGGTCGCCGCCGCCGGTGTCGGGGGTGCCGGCCTGCTCGGCATCTCCCGGGGTGCCGGTGCGCTGGTCGGGCTGGTCGGGCTGGTCGGGCTGGTCGGGCTGATCGGGCTCGTTCGGCTCGTCGGCCTCGTCACCGTGATCGGGTCGCTCGGCCATGGGGTGCTCCTTCGTTGACCCGTCCGGGTCGTCCTGCTGGGAGGATGGACCTCTAGACAACCACGAGGAGCACCCCCTGAGTTCCCCCGCACCCGAGCATCCCGACGGCACGGATCCCGAGCCCGTCCGGGCCGGTGTCGTCGTCGCGGTCGCCGGGCCGGGAACGACCCCCGGGGTGCCCGCTCTGCGGATCGCCCGTCGCCTCGCCGGCGAGCGACGCCGCCCCTCGGCACCGGCCCGGACCCAGGTGGCCGAGGCGCGGGTCCTGGCCGGCGGCCGCGGCCAGCTGGACGGCGCGAGCTGGCGCGTCACCGACACCGCCAAGCCAGGCGTCCTCGACGAGCTCGCCGGCGTCGACGCGCTCGTCTGGGTCGCCGCGGCCACCGACCTGGCCGCGACCTTGGCCCTGCGCCCCAGCGACCGTCGGGCCGCGCTCCTCCAGACGGCGCGGGCCCTGCTGGTGTCCGCGGTGGCCGCGGGCGTGCGTCAGGTGGTCGTGGTCACGTCCGCTGAGGTCTACGGCGCCCGCGCCGACAACCCGGTGCCGCTGCCGGACGACGCGCCGCTGGCGGCCGTGCGCGACGACGGCCTGGTGGGCGACCTGCTGGCGGTCGAGGACCTCGTCGCCCAGAGCCGCGTGAACCACCCCGGGGTGCGCTTCACCGTCGTACGCCCGGCGGTGCTCGTCGGCGCGGGGATCGACACGACCCTGACGCGCTACTTCGAGGCCCCCAGGCTGCTCGCGGTCAAGGGCACGACGCCCCTCTGGCAGTTCTGTCACGTGGACGACCTCGCGTCCGCCGTCCTCGACCTGGTGCTGCCGCCTGTCGGCGGCATCGGCGGCACCGGCGGCATCGGCGGCATCAGCGGCATCAGCGGCGCTGGCGGAGAGGCACCCCCGGACGCCGTGACCGTCGGCTGTGATGACGCCCTCACCCTGCGGGAGGTCGAACGTCTCGCCGCCATGCGGCGCATCGAGCTCGGGGAGGCCACGGCCACGGCGACCGCGGCGCAGCTGCACCGCGTCGGGGTGCTCCCGAGCCCGGCCAGCGACCTGGCCTTCGTCATGCACCCGTGGACCGTGGGGTCGGTCACCCTTCGGGCGCGAGGATGGCACCCGGCATACGACAATGGCACGTGCCTCGGCGTCCTGCTCGAGGCGATCGCGGGCCGGCACGCCGTGGCGGGCCGGCGCATCGAACGCCGGGACGCCGCCCTCGGAGCAGCCAGCGCCGCGGTGGCGCTCGCCGCGACGGCTGCGGTGCTGCGCCGGGCTCGACGGCACTGACGCTCACCAGGAGACAAGGACGCGCATGACCGGTTCGACCCAGGTCGTCCTCGCGGAGGTGCGGTCGACGCCGCTGTCTGTCGACGAGCTCGTCGAGGCTGTCCGTGACCGCCGTGCAGGGGCGGTCGTCACCTTCATCGGCTACGTGCGTGAGCATGACCACGGCACCGCCGTCGAGGTGCTCGACTACTCGTGCCACCCCAGCGCCGAGCAGGTCGCCCGCGACCTCGCGGCCCGCCTCGCGGCCGACGGCCGGGCCGTGCGGCTCGGCGTCGTCCACCGCATCGGCCACCTCACGGTGGGTGACATCGCCGTGGTGGCGGCGGTCAGCGCAGAGCACCGGCGCGAGGCGTTCGAGGTCTGCCACGCCCTCATCGACGAGTTCAAGGGGTCCGTTCCGATCTGGAAGCACCAGGTCTTCACCGACGGGTCCGACGAGTGGGTGGGGCTGCCGTGAGCAGCGGCTGGCACGACTCGGGCGGCGGTCCTGGCCTGCTCGAACCGAAGGCGCCCGAGCCGCGGCCGGACCGGCTGTCGCGGGGGCCGGCCACAAGCCTCGTCGTGACGTTCCTCGGCCTGCTGCTAGGGGTCATCGGCACACTGGTCCACCTGCCCTACGCGGTGATGATGCCCGGCCCGATCTCCAACGTGCTCGGGCAGGCCGGCCGCGGCGACGGCAGCCCGGGTGACCTCATCGTCGTCAGTGGCCACGAGACCTACCCCACGACCGGGTCGCTCAACTTCACGACGGTGCGGATCAACGGCGGCCCGGGATATCCCGTCAACGCCTGGACCGTCCTCGGCGCCTGGCTGAACCCCAACGAGGACGTCTACCCCGTCGACACCATCTTCCCGCCGCAGCAGACCGCTGAGGCAGTGCAGCAGGAGAACCAGGCCGAGATGGTCGACTCCCAGCAGGAGGCGACCGCCGTCGCCCTGCGCAAGGCGGGGTTCACGGTGGGGGAGAAGGTGAGCCTCGCCGCCGTCTCGCCCGACGCGCCGTCGGGAACCACGTTCGCCAAGGGCGACGTGCTGGTGTCGGTGGGCGGGCAGCCCGTGACCAGCGCCGACTCCGCGCGAGCCGCGATCCAGAAGGCCGCCCCGGGCAGCACCATCGACGTCCTGGTCGACCGGGGCGGCACCCAGACGCCCCTCAAGGCCAAGACCGGCTCGTCCAACGGCCGGACCATCCTCGGCGTGGTGCTCAAGGTCGACTTCACCTTCCCCTTCACGGTCACCATCGACGCCGGGCAGGTCGGCGGCCCCTCCGCGGGGCTGATGTTCTCGCTCGGCGTCTACGACAAGGTGACCGACGGCGCGCTCACCGGTGGCAAGGACATCGCGGGCACCGGCACGATCGACTCCAGCGGCGCGGTCGGCCCCATCGGCGGCATCCACCAGAAGCTCGTGGGAGCGCGGCAGGGCGGCGCCGCCTACTTCCTGGCCCCGGCCGACAACTGTCCCGAGGTGCGTGACCACGTCCCCGACGGGCTCCAGGTGGTCAAGGTCGCCACCTTCGACGAGGCCGAGTCGGCCGTCGCCAAGATCGGCACGGGCAACACCGCGGGCCTACCCGCCTGCTGACCACCCTGGTGCCGGCTCCTCCGCACGTGCGAACTCCCCGGTGGGGGCCTTACCGCGGCTGGGGGTCGGCGGGGGTATGCCGGGTGACGAGCTCAGTCCTCGAACGTCGCCCTCAGCGCGCCGACGAGCCCTGGGGCCAGGTCGGGACCGGTCGCGACGGCATCGTCGGAGTCGTGCGCGCGCTGCCGGAGCAGGCAGATCGCCGTCCCGTCGCGCAGCACCGCGACCAGGAGGCGGACGTCCCGGCGGTCGGGGTGGGCGGCCAGGGCGTCGACGGCCGCGTCGGGGTCGGTCGGGAGGTCGCGCTCCGCCTCCGGCGGGACGACCACGCGTTCGACCGCGAAGGCACACCCGTCGACATCGGGTGGCCACGCGATCCGGCCGAGCACCGACTCCAGGTTCGACGAGCGGTGCAGCCCCTCCTGCTCCACGGCCGTGAGCGCCCCCGGCGCCAGGTCGGTGGGGGACAGCCTGGCCCCCAGCGCAGGCTCCCGCTCGAGCAGGGCGGCGGTGCGGACCAGGGCGAACAGGCGCGGCGACTGGTCCCAGCCGGCAGCGGCGACGTGCCGCTCGGTCTCGAGCGCTGCGATCGACAACGGGTCGAGCACGGAGCGAACGGAGGAGGTCACGTCCGACATTGTGCCCGGCGTCGGCCGCGTCGCCGGGCCGAGCGCGCAGCTGCGCCTGTGAGTCGGGTCTCGAAGACGTCACGAGCGGCTGTGAGTGGGCACCTGGCATACCGGTCGCTCGTTGGCGGGTACGTATATTGGCTGCACCCGGTCACGCCGGTGCGGGGAGGTTCGCGGCCCGCCGCGACACGACTGTCGACAGATCGGGCTCAACAGGTGAGTGAACGGGACTGGTTCGGAGAAAACGGTGCTGACGGCGCCGGGGGCCAGGGTGGGGGAGAGCGGACCCAGCCGCGCGACCGCCGCCGCAGCCCGCTCGTCACGACCTTGCTGGTGCTTGTCGTCGCCGGGGTGGCCATCTCGCTCATCGCGCAGTTCTGGACCGAGGTGCTGTGGTACGACTCGGTCAACCTGCGCTCGGTGTTCCTCACCGCGTTGGGGGCCAAGGTGCTGCTGGGGGTGCTCGGCGGCCTCGTCACGGCGGGCATCGTCGGCTCCAGCCTCGTCATCGCCTACCGCACCCGGCCCATCTACGCGCCGACGTCGACCAACCAGGACGCGCTCGAGCGCTACCGGGCCGCTGTGGAGCCGCTGCGCCGGCTCGCCATGATCGGCATCCCCCTCGTCATCGGCCTGCTCTCGGGTCTCGGCGCGGCCGGGCAGTGGAAGACGTTCCTGCTGTGGCGCAACGCGGTGCCCTTCGGCAAGACCGACCCGCAGTTCAACCTCGACGTCGGTTTCTACGTCTTCACGCTCCCGTGGCTGACGTTCGTCACCGGGTTCCTCAGCATGGCCCTGATCATCGGCTTCCTCGCGGCGGCCTTCACGCACTACATCTTCGGCGGCCTGCAGTTCCAAGCCGGCAGCCGGCGGACAACCACGGCCGCCCGGCTCCACCTGTCCATCCTGCTGGCGGCGATCGTCCTCGTGCGTGGGGTGAGCTACCTGCTCGACCGCTACTCGCTGACCACCAAGACCGACCTCATCACCGGCATCCAGTACACCGACGCGACGGTGGTCCTGCCCACCAAGACCATCCTCGCCGTCGCCTCGTTCCTCTGTGCCCTGGCCTTCTTGACGGTCATCTGGACCAAGTCGTGGCGGATCCCGATCATCAGCGTCGTCTCGCTGCTCGTCGTGTCCGTCGTCGTGGGCGGGATCTTCCCGGCGCTCATCCAGTCGCTGAAGGTCAAGCCGAGCGAGAAGTCGCTCGAGGCGCCCTACATCCAGAACAACATCAACGCCACCCGCGACGCGTTCGGGCTGACGGGCATCCAGACCGCCGCCTACAACGCCGCGACCACCGCCTCCGCCGGCCAGCTGAGGAACGACACCGCCACGGTGCCGGGCATCCGCATCCTCGACCCCAACGTCGTCGCCCCGACGTTCAAGCAGTTCCAGGCGGCCGGCAAGAGCTACTACCAGTTCCCCGACACCCTCGACGTCGACCGCTACGTCGTCGACGGCCAGCTGAGCGACACCGTCATCGCCGCGCGCGAGCTCGACCTCGGCGGCATCCCCGACGGCCAGCGCAACTGGCTCAACGACCACACCGTCTACACCCACGGCTACGGCGTCGTCGCGGCCTACGGCAACCGCAAGGACTCCGACGGCAAGCCGGTCTTCTACGAGCAGTTCCCCTCCAGCGGCAAGCTCGGCGACCTCGAGCCCCGGATCTACTTCGGCGAGCAGTCACCGGCCTACTCGATCGTCGGCGCCCCCGCCGGGGCCTCCCCCCGCGAGTTCGACTTCCCCGACGGGTCGCCCGCCGGACAGGCGAACACGACGTATGCCGGCAGCGGCGGGGTCGAGATCGGCTCGCTCGCGCGCAAGCTCGCCTACGCCATCAAGTACCGGGAGGCCAACTTCCTGCTGTCGGACGCGGTCAACTCCTCGTCCCGCCTGCTCGACCACCGCACGCCCCGCGACCGGGTCCAGCGAGCGGCTCCCTGGCTGACCCTCGATGGCAACGCCTACCCCGCGGTCGTCGACGGCCGGGTGCTGTGGATCATCGACGGCTACACGACGACCGCCGACTACCCCAACTCACACCTCACCTCGATCGACGCCGCGACCTCCGACTCCGTCACGGCGACACGGACGTCGGTGCAGTCGATCAACGCGGGCCAGGTCAACTACATCCGCAACTCCGTCAAGGCGACGGTCGACGCGTTCGACGGCAGCGTGAACCTCTACGCGTGGGACGAGACCGACCCCATGCTCAAGGCCTACTCGGCCGCCTTCCCCGGCACCGTGAAGCCGAGCTCGGAGATCAGCGGTGCCCTGATGTCGCACCTGCGCTACCCCGAGGACCTGTTCAAGGTGCAGCGCGAGATCCTCGCCCGTTATCACGTCACCGACCCCGGCACCTTCTACGGCAGCAACGACCTCTGGAAGGTCCCGACCGACCCGACCAAGGACCAGCGCAACGTCGACCAGCCGCCCTACTACCTGTCCATCGCCATGCCCGGACAGAGTGAGCCGCAGTTCTCGCTGACGACGACCTTCATGCCGTTCGGTACGCGTGAGGTGCTGTCCGGGTTCCTCGCCGTCGACTCCAACGCGGGGACGACGCCCGGGCAGAGACGCCCGGGCTACGGGCAGCTCAGGCTGCTCGAGCTGCCGAAGGACAGCAACGTCAGAGGTCCTGGTCAGGTGCAGAACGACATCTCGAGCTCCAGCGTCGTCTCGGCCGAAGGTGGACTACCGCTCTCGCAGTTCATCAACCTGCAGAAGCAGCAGGGCTCGACGGTCGCACTCGGCAACCTGTTGACCCTGCCCGTCGGCGGCGGCCTCCTCTACGTCGAGCCCATCTACGTCCAGGCCAAGACCGACTCGGCCTATCCACTGAACCGGGCCGTCATCGTCGCCTTCGGCGACAAGCTCGCCTGGTCCTCGACCTTGAGCGGGGCGCTCGACCAGCTGTTTGGAGGCAGCTCCGGGGCGCAGTCCGGCGATACGACCGGGCCGAGTCCCACCAGCGGGACCACGGGAGCTACGGGTGGAACGGCGGCGCCGACACCCGGCCAGAACAACCAGGCGCTCACCAAGGCCCTCGCCGACGCCCAGGCGGCGGTCAACGACGCCGACGCGGCGTTGAAGGCCGGCGACTTCACCAAGTACGGCGACGCGCAGAACCGGCTCAAGGCGGCCATCTCCGCGGCGGCCGCGGCGGCTCCGAGCGGTACCGCCACTCTGACGCCCAGCGGCACCGCGACCACCACGGCGGCGCCGACGCCCACCCCCACCGGCTGAGCCCTGGAGGCGCAGGCGGCACGGATTTGGTTCTGCCGCCCCCGCATCCCTAAACTAGGGCCATACCGACGCGGGGTGGAGCAGCTCGGTAGCTCGCCGGGCTCATAACCCGGAGGTCGCAGGTTCAAATCCTGCCCCCGCTACCACGTAGCACCGAGAAGGCCCGGACCATATGGTCCGGGCCTTCTCGCCGTTCGAGCGGCCCCCGCCCCCCGGTTCGCGCGACGGATGCCACGGCGGCAACAAACGGCAACTCGTTGTCCCCGAGGGAAGCCAGAGGCCACGATCAGGCATCGCCCAGGGTTGATGACGGTGTCACCCCGAGACATGGGCCTGCCTCGAAGGAGAGACACACCATGGGTCACAGATCGACGCGCTCGGCGCTCGCTGCCGCGGGGGCCAGCATCCTGGCCGTTGCCCTGGCCGCCTGCAGCAGCGGTGGCGGCACCAGCTCCGGCACCGACACCAACTCCGGTGCGGGGAAGACGCTCAGCGTCTTCATCAACACCAACGCGCAGTACCCGAACGAGCAGAAGGCCTGGTTCGACTCCACGGCTGCGAAGTTCAAGGCCCAGACCGGCGCCACCATCGCGTGGGAGACGTTCGCGTCCGCCAACGACGAGCTGACCAAGATCCAGACGTCGGTGGTGTCCGGGCAGGGACCCGACGTCTACAGCCTCGGCACGACCTTCACCCCCACCGCCTACGGCACAGGGGCGTTCGTCAAGCTCGGCGACAAGGAGTGGTCCGCCCTCGGAGGCAAGGACAAGTTCGTCCCCGCGACGCTCGGCATCTCCGGTCCCGACGCCAGCAACCAGGTCGGCATCCCGTTCGCCAGCCGCCCGTTCGTCATGGCCTACAACAAGGACCTGCTGAAGGCGGCCGGCATCGACAAGCCGGCGACGACGTGGGACGAGCTGACCGCGCAGGCCAAGAAGCTCACCACCGGCGGCACCTACGGTCTGGCCATCGCCTACAAGGACGGCTTCGACCCGTGGAAGTTCGCCTGGGGCATGTCGATCCAGGCCGGCAACCCGCTCATCGACGGCAAGACGGCCAAGCTCGACGACCCCACCACGAAGAAGGCGTACGACACCTACTTCGGCTGGCTGACCAAGGACAAGGTCGTCGACCCGGCGTCCATCGGCTGGGCCAACGCGCAGGCGCTCGCCGCGTTCTCGCAGGGCAAGGCCGCGTACTTCCCCATGACGACCTACACGTCGGCTCCGACGCTCGACAAGAGCGACGTCAAGGACAAGTACGCGTACGCGCTGATGCCGACCGTGCCGCCGGGCGCGACCTCGCTCCCCTCGGGCGGCAAGGAGGCCGCCAGCATCCTCTCCGGGGACAACGTCGTCGTGGCGGACTACAGCCAGAACAAGGACCTGGCCTTCTCGTTCGTCAAGCTCATCACCGACCAGCCGGCCCAGGACGAGTACTTCAAGATCTTCGGCCAGCTACCGGTCAACGCTCAGTCGGCCGCGGCGCTGAAGTCCGACCCCAAGCTGAGCATCTTCGCCGACGCCTCGAGCAAGTCGGTGGCCACGCCGTTCACCGGGGCCTGGGGCGACACCCAGCTGGCCCTGACCAACGTCGTCGTCCAGTCGATCCCCGACCTGTCCAAGGGCTCGGTGTCCGACAGTGACCTCACCGCCCGTCTCGCCACCGCCCAGAAGGCGGCCCAGTCGGCCGTCGACCGCGCGAAGTAGGACGTCGCCCACCATGAGCAGCGCGAAGGCGCCCGTCGCGGCGCAGGGGGTGTCGGCCGGCCGGGCCGGCGCCCCCGGGCCGGCCGGCCCCAAGGGCACCTCGGGGGCCAAGCGGGTCCGGCCCCTCTCCCGCCGGCAGCGCCCCCTGTGGATGCTGACGCCGGGCGGGATCCTGATGACCGTCGTCATCGTCATCCCGTTCCTCCTCGGCATCTGGATCTCACTGACGGACCTCGACCAGTACTCCCTGCGCCGGTGGCTGAGCGCGCCGTTCATCGGCCTGAAGAACTACGTCGAGTCGCTGAGCAGCGGTCTGCCGTCGGCGATCTGGATCAGCCTCTCGTTCGCCCTGATCAGCTCGGTCGTCACCCTCCCCATCGGCGTGGCCGCGGCGATCGTCACGCAGAACAAGTACCGGGGCCGGGCCCTGGTGCGGGCGATCTTCCTCATCCCCTACGTGCTGCCGTCCTTCGTCGTCGCCACGGTCTGGCGCACCATGCTTCAGCCCGACGGGATCGTCAACGGCATCCTCAACAAGGTCGGCATCTCGGACCAGCTCTGGCTGGCCGGTCCCACCTCCTACTGGACGCTCATCCTCGTCGAGATCTGGGCGGCCTGGCCGTTCATCTACCTGCTGGCCCTCTCCGGTCTGCAGTCGGTCGACGGGGAGGTGCACGAGGCCTCCGCCCTGGACGGCGCGCCCTGGTGGCCGAAGCTGCGCTACATCGTGCTGCCCTACCTCAAGGGCCCACTCACGCTGGCTTTCCTGCTCGCGACGCTCAACCACATCAACAACTTCACGCTGCCGTTCGTCCTCTTCGGGGCGCCCGCCCCCGAGGCCGTCAACGTCATGCCCATGCTCGTCTACGTCACGAGCTTCCAGAGCCTGCGGTTCGGACTCTCGGCCGCGATGGCCATCGTCTCGCTGATCATCATCGCGATCCCCCTGTTCGTCTACCTGCGGGCGGTCCGGCTCGACGTCCACGAAGAGGGAGGAAAGTGATGGCCATCGTCACCGCTCCGACCGCGGCGCCCGCCGGGCGTCCCGCCAAGGGCCGCGCCGGCTCGGAGGAGGCCCACCGGCTGCTGCCGACGCCGCTCCTCGCCGTCATCACCACGATCCTGTGCCTGCTCGTCCTGGTCCCGGTCGCCTACATCGTGCTGGCCTCGCTCAACTCCGACACCGGGGTGGCCGCGGGGGAGTTCTGGCCGAGCAGCTTCTCGGCCGACAGCTACACCAAGATCTGGACGACGGTCGGGCTCGGCAAGGCGCTCGTCAACAGCCTCGTCGTCGCGGGTGCGGTCGCGGTGGCCTCGGCATTGCTGGCCGTCCCCACCGCCTACGTGCTGGTGCGGTATGCGTTCTGGGGCCGGGTCGGCATCCTGCGGGGCCTGCTGGGGTTCCAGAGCATCCCAGGCACCCTGATGCTGCTGCCGGTCTTCGTGCTCTTCTCGTCCGCGGGCAACTACCTCGGCGTGACCGTCATCGGCACGCTGTGGGGGCTGTTCATCGCCTACCTCACCTTCGCCATGCCCTTCTCCACGTGGGTCATGGTCACCTACCTGCGCGGGCTGCCCAAGGAGCTCGAGGAGGCGGCCCGCATCGACGGCGCCTCCAATGTGCAGATCCTCGTGCGGGTCATCTTCCCGCTGAGTGGTCCGGCGGTCGTCGTGTCCGGCATCTTCGCCTTCCTCCTGGGCTGGAACGACGTGCTGTTCGCGTCCGTGATGACCCGGCCCGACACGCATACGGCGGCTGTCGCCCTGCAGGTGTTCGGGGCCAGCCAGGAGGGCGGGGCCATCCCCGTCTACTCGCAGCTGATGGCCGCCGCCCTGGTCTGTGCGGCACCCGTCGTCATCCTCTACTTCGTCTTCCAGCGCTACCTGGTCGGCGGACTCACCGCAGGGAGCGTGAAGTAGGCCGTGTGGACCCTTTCCGGATTCGTCGACGAGATCTCCGACGACGTCGAGGAGCAGTGTCAGGTCGCCTCCGACCTGGGTCTGCGCTACGCCGAGGTCCGCAGCGGGTGGGGGACCAACATCCTCGACCTCGACGACGGGCAGCTCGACCGCCTGGAGGCGGTGCTGGCCCGGCACGCGATGCAGGTGTCGAGCATCGGCTCGCCCATCGGCAAGGTCTTCGTCGACGAGGACTTCGAGGCGCACCTGGTGCGGATGAAACGGGCCGCCGACGTGGCGCACCGGCTCGACGCGCCCTACATCCGGCTCTTCTCGTTCTTCATCCGGCCCGGTGACAACCCGGACGACCACCGCGACGAGGTGCTGCGCCGCATGCGCGCGCTGGCCGATGTCGCTGAGTCGGCTGACGTGATCCTGTTGCACGAGAACGAGAAAGCGATCTACGGCGACATTCCTCGGCGTTGCGTCGACATCATCGAGTCGGTGGCGTCGACCCACCTGCGGGCCGCCTGGGATGCCGCGAACTTCGTGCAGGTCGGCGTTCAGCGCCCCTTCGACGAGGGGTATGCGTCGCTGCGGCCCCACCTCGAGTACATGCAGATCAAGGACGCCCGCGCCGCCGACGGCACCGTCACGGTGGCCGGCGACGGTGACGGCCAGCTCCGGGAGACCATCCGGGCGCTGCGTCAGGACGGGTTCGACGGCTTCTTCTCCATGGAGCCGCACCTGGCCGCCACCAACGCGTTTGGCGGGCACTCGGGCCCCGAGCTCTTCGCCCGGGCGACCACCGCCTTCACCGACCTCCTCACCAGCGAAGGAATCACCTACGCATGAGCACCACCTCGACATCCACCCGTCCACGCTTCGCCATCGTCGGTGCCGGCGTCATCGGCAAGGAGCACGGCAAGGTCATGAGCCAGCTCGACGACCGCCTCGAGCTGGTCGCCGTCGTCGACGTGGAGCTCGACCGTGCGGAGGCTCTTGCCGCCGAGCGGGGAGGCAAGGCGTTCGCGTCGCTGACCGAGGCGCTCGAGGCCACCGACATCGATGTCGTCTCGGTCTGCACGCCGACCGGGCTGCACGGGGTGGTGGCCATCGAGGCGCTCGAAGCCGGGAAGCACGTCGTCATCGAGAAACCCGCCGAGGTCACCACCGACAAGACCGACGCCATCATCGCGGCGCAGAAGCAGGCGGGGACGCTGGTGACCGTGATCTCCCAGCACCGGTTCGACCCCGCCACCGAGGTCGTCCTCCAGGCCATCCAGGACGGTCGGCTGGGCCGGGTCACGTCCGGCATCGCCGCCGTCGACTGGTGGCGCTCGCAGAGCTACTACGACTCCGGCGACTGGCGCGGCACGTGGGAGCTGGACGGGGGCGGCGCCATGATGAACCAGGGAGTTCACACCGTGGACCTGCTCGTCGCCGCGCTCGGCCGACCGGTGGAGGTCTTCGCCTACACCGGCACGCTGGCCCACGACCGGGTCGAGACCGAGGACGTGGCGACGGCTGTCGTGAAGTTCGAGAGCGGTGCTCTCGGCATGGTGCACGCGTCGACGTCGGTCTATCCGGGGCTGAGCGCGCGGCTGCAGGTGCACGGCGACCACGGCTCGGCCGTCATCGACAACGACCAGCTGGCCTACATCCACCTCGCACCCGAGGACGCGCCCGAGGGAGCCGGCATCCCGCCCGACGCCGACAACCAGGTGGGAGACCGCGGAACGGTGACGGAGGCGGCCGCCGCCGGTCGCAACCCGGGCCAGCTGTCCGACGCGCACCGGCTCCAGTATCTCAACGTGCTGGGCGCGCTAGCCGGCACCGAGCAGCTGCGGGTCGACCTCGCGACGAACCGGCAGGCCATCGCCGTGATCACCGGCGCCTACGAGTCCGCACGCACCGGACGGCCGGTGAGCCTCACGTGACCGCCCCCCAGATCGCGGCCAACCCGATCCCCTACTGGAGCCGGGACGGGAAGGTCGACAAGTCGCCCGAGGTGTTCGCCCAGGCGTTCGCCGACTTCGCCGAGATCGGCTTCACCGCGGTCAAGGCCGACGTGCCCGAGGGGATGAGTGCGGCGGCATACGCCGAGTGGATCGCCGGGTACGGCCTCGCGCCGGCCCTGAGCCTGTTCAGCTCGCCCTTCGACCAGACCGTCACGGCGCCGGGCGAGGTCGAGCGGGCGAAACGGTTCGCGGCCGACCAGGTCGCGCTGGGACTCGACCGGACCATGGTCTCGTCGATGTCGGTGCCGGCGCGGATGGCCGACCCCGCAGTGGGTGCGGACTTCGACGCGCGCCGGCTCGCCCGTGCGATCGAGATGTGCGGAGAGGTATGCCGGGTCCTCGCGGCCGAGGGGCTGCGGCCACTGCACCACTCCCACGTCGGCGGCATCTTCGAGACCGAGGACGAGATCGTCGCGCTGCTCGACGGGCTGGGGGCCGACGTCATCGGCATCGGCCCCGACACCGGCCACCTGCGCTGGGCCGGCATCGAGCCCGGGCCGTTCATCGCCCGGTATGCCGACCGGCTGGGGGGCATGCACCTCAAGGACTGCTTCCCGGACTTCCTCGACGGCGCTGCCGAGGGCCAGGGGCGTTCCTACCACGAGCTGTCCGCGACCAAGCGTCTCTGGGCCGAGCCGGGCCAGGGGGTCGTCGACTTCGACGCAGTGCTCGCCGCCGTCCCCGCCGGGTACGACGGCGGCTACATGATGGAGATCGACGTGCCCAGCGTGGCGACGCCCTTGGAGTCGCACCGGATCGCCTACGAATGGGCGCAACGCACCCTCGTGAACCGCTGACGCCGGCCTGCGACAACGCCACCGGGTCGTCGGCGCGGACGGGACGCTGACGGGGCGCTGACGGGCTGTGGCGGCGGGCTGCCGCGGAAGTCGGCCCTGCTGCGCCTCGAAGGGGTGCCGAACGAACGCGACCAGCTGGTGTTGTTCGACTGAGCGTCGTCGGTCTTCGACGCCTCGCGGCCACGTCGCTGACCACCGCTGCACACTGCGGACGGCAGCGTTGCGCCAGACATGAGGAGCGCAGCGCACGGAATCCCGTGCGCTGCGCTCCTCATGTTCGATGCGGGCGTGCGCTGCGCTCCTCATGTTCGGTGCGGGCGTGCGCTGCGCTCCTATTGGGTGAGAACGCCGGGGTTGGGGTGAGAACGCCGAGGTTGGAGTTGGGGGCTGAGGCGGCAGAGCGCGTTCCTCGCGTCGCCGATGAGTTGGTGCCGGTCCGACGGTCAGTACATGCAGGGGAAACATCGGAAGGAGATCGCAGAGGCCAAGGTCGACGGCGGCCAGCCAGTAGCGTCTCCCCATGGTCGATGCGATCGGGGTCTGGAAGGACTTCAACGTCGCCATGGTCGGTGCCCTGGCGGCGCTCGGGGGTCTGGTCATTGTCGCGGCCAGCGTCAACATCGCCGACATCGTCAAGGAGGCGTCTCTCGTCGCCCGGCTGGCGGCCGGCGTCGCGACCCTCGTGCTCGGCCTGATCGTCGCGGCGGTGGGGCTCATGCCTGGGCTCCCCCTCAGCGTCTACGGCATCGTGGTCATCGCGGCGACGGTGGTGGTCGGTACCTTCCAGGTCGTCGCGGCCCGCCACATCTTTCGGGACCGGCACCCACAGAACCGGATGCGTCCCCTCAAGGCGGTCATCGGTTTCCTGCCCCTCGCGGCATACCTGGTCGGCGGGCTCATGCTGGTCGTCGGCGGCGCGGGTGGACTGCCCCTGCTGGCCCTCGGATCGATGCTCGCCATCCAGCGGTCTCCTGGTGTCGTGGATCGTCCTCGTCGAGGTCCTGCGCTAGCGGGGAACCACTCTGGGCCAGGCGAACTCGGTGTGCACGCCCCGAGAGAAGTGAACCGAGTCTGGGGGGCGGTGGCTCACGCCCGGGACCCCCGCGGCCGCCACGAGGGTGTCGTCCAGGTCGAGGAGCTCAGCCTGCTGCAGCGGCCAGCGCTCGTGCTCGTTGGGGACGAAGCTGAGCCGGCCCGACACCCGTGTGTGCAGACCCCACCGCGCGGTGAGCCAGTCCGCCAGCGGGTCGTGGGCCACGAGAGGTGCACCGGGACGCACCCGCAGCCGGGTGCCGGCCGTACGCGGACCCGGCCAGCGCCGGCGGGACGTGTAGGTGAGGACGCCGCCCGTCTCCGTGACCCGCATCCGCGCCCACGTGTAAGGCAGCGCGAACGCGGCCCGGGCGCCGACGACGACGGCAAGCCGGGACGCCTCGAGGGTGCGAAACACCACGCCCCGGCGGCCCTGCGCGTCGACCGAGTAGAGCCGGACGTTGGTCTCGGCGAACGTCCCCAGCCATGGGACCGCAGGGCCTGTGCCGATGCCGGCGCCGACCATGCGGAAGGGGATAAGGCCCACCCAGCTCGACCCGTCGTGCATGTCCGGGCGTGTCCCTTTGGGGAGCAGCGGCTGCACGGCGCTCGCGTCGACCCGCCAGTGCAGGAAGGTCAGGTCGCGCCAGTCCTGGGTCATGATGCGCGCACCGACGAGGGCCGGGGCGGTCGGCGAGACGGGGTCGACGGCGATGGATGGAGTTGTCACGGCTCCACTCTCTCGCCCCGCCTCACGGCGGTGGTGATGACCCCCTCCGAGGGGTCATAACCACGCCAGTCCTGGGTATGCCTGAGCGTCCCCAGCGAGGTCAGGCGGCGTAGGCTGCCCCCGGTCGATGGCCTGTGGTCTGGTGCCGGCCAAGACCCGACCATCCGATCGTCCGAACCGGTGATGGACGATCGCTCTGACGAGAGATCAGACGCCGCTGAGGGCGTAGACCTCGGCCAGGATGCGCTGGGCGGCGAGTGCCTCGGCCGGGCCGATCCAGAACCGCCCACCGTTAGCTCCCGTCCGGTAGGCGTCGGCGATGAGCAGCTCGTGCGAGACCCCCCAGTAGTCGCGGCCCACGGTGGTCGCGCGCCGCTCGGAAACGACCTCCACGCGCCCGTCCTCCCACGTGATCGTGAGGTCGCCCCGGATCGACAGCCGCGCTCGTTCAGTGACGAGGTCGAGCGTCACCGGGGCGTCGGCGACGTGCGTAACCGTCGCGAACAACACGCTGCGCGCACCGGATGCGTGGTCGAGCACGACCGACGCAGTGTCCTCGACGTCGACGACCCCAGCCAACGCGTAGGTACCGCAACGCCCTTCGACCTTAGACACGTCTCCGACCAGCCACTGCAGCAGGTCCAGCGTGTGGATCGCCTGGTTGATGAGCACCCCACCGCCACTGCGCTGCCGTTGACCACGCCAGGGCTTGGCGGCGTAATACTCGGGGGTGCGATGCCAGATGACGGTGGCCGCCCCGCCCAGGACCGCGCCGAGCTCACCAGAGTCCAGGAGGCCTCGCACGTGCTGCGCTGTCGCGTTGTAGCGGCTCTGCAGGCACACGGCCACGACGCGTTCGGGGTGGGCGGCGGCCGCCGCAGCCACCCGCTCCGCCTCCGCGACCGTGTGTGCAACCGGCTTCTCCATGACCACGTCGACCCCGGCGGCGAGGGCATCCACGACAGGGTCGGCGTGCTGGTCGTGCGGCGTGCAGACGTGCACGACATCGGGCCGGATCGCGTCCAGCAAGGCCCGGTGATCCGGAAAGCTCGGGACGTGCCAACGGTCCTCGGCCGCAGACCGAGCCTCGGTCTCGGTGTCGGCCACCGCCACCAGTTCCACGTCGGCCATCGCGTCGATGGCCGCCAGGTGGATGGCGGAGATGTCACCGCACCCGATGACGGCCGCTCGGACCGTCACGAGGCACGCGACTCGAGGTCGCTGACCTGTTGCTCGACCTGAGCAGCGACCTCGGCGTCGTCGAGTTCCAGCCAGCCCAGCACCCGGCCCGCGGCTTCAGACGCGCTGCCATCGACCAGCCGCTTGACCTCGTCGGCCCGCACGTCGTCCACGGGCGCACCGTGCCCGCGCAGGTGCACCACCCAGGCCGCGATGACCCGACACGCTCCCGCGGGCAGCCGACCATCGGCCCGCGCCGCCGTCAGGGCGGGGACGACCCGGATCGGCACCTTCTGGGAGCCGTCGGAGGCGATCTGGGCCAACAGGTGGCGCATCCGAGGGTTCTCGAAGCGCCCGACCAGGGCTTGGCGGTAGGCGGCGACCTCGTCGGCGGGCAACGGAAGGTAGCGGCCGGCGTCGGACCACCACTCCTCCACCCAGCCACGGACCTCGTCGTCGCCCATGGCGTCAGCGACGGTCACGTAGCCCAGGGCCGACCCGGCGTACGCGAGCAGTGAGTGAGCACCGTTGAGCATCCACAGCTTCCGGGTCTCGAACGGGTGGATGTCGTCCACGAAGCGTGCGCCCGCGCCCTCCCACCTGGGCCGGCCGGCCGGGAAGTCGCCGCTGAGCACCCACTCGCTGAACGGCTCCGTGACCACCACCGATCGGTCGTCCACGCCCGTCAGGCGCCGCACCTCCTCGACGTCGGCCTTGGTGGTGCGTGGGGTGATGCGGTCGACCATCGTCGTGACGAACGAGACGTTGTCACCGACCCAGGCGGCCAGGTCGGGGTCGACCCGCTCGGCCAGGTCGCGCACGACCCGGGAGGCCATGGTGCCGTTGTCGGGGACGTTGTCGCAGGGGACGATCGCGAGCGGGCCGGCGCCGGCGGCGCGTCGGGCTCGGAGCCCGTCGACCAGCCGACCCGGGGTCGTCGAGGGCTCGCCCGGCTGCTCACCCGTCAGGACGGCGATGTCCTGGCGCACCGGCTCGGCGTCGACGTCGAGGCCGCCGGACCCGTTCCGTCGGTACCCCGCCTCGGTCACAGTGGTCGTCACGACGGCCACGTCAGGCGAGGCGAGGTAGCCACGGAGTGCGTCGACGTCGTCTCCCGGATGCACGGCACTGAGGACGCTGACCACCTCGGGCACACTGGCGTCGGGCTCGCGCACGAGCAGCGTGTAGAGACCGTCCTGCTCGCCCAGGACGTCGGCGACCGTGGCCGAGCGGCCCGTGAACGCGGCATACCCCCAGTCGGATACGTCGGGTGCGTGCTCGGTGTACCAGGCCTGGTGGGCCCGGAAGAAGCTGCCGACACCGAGGTGGACCAGCCGCACCGGCGCCACCGGCCGCCCTTGGTGATCGCGCGAGATCCGCTGCGCCAGGCCGTTTCCCCGGGAGGTCGTCACAGCTTGAAGACCTTACGGGGAATGGTCGTGACGAGGTCGACCGCCGTCTCCAGCGCCTCGTCCTCGTCGAGCCGGTGCTCGGTGACGAGCCGGGCGAGGAAGGCGCTGTCCAGGCGGCGGGACATGTCGTGCCGGGCCGGGATCGAGCAGAACGCCCGGGTGTCGTCGATGAACCCGGACGTGCGGTAGAACCCGGTGGTCTCGGTCACGGCCGCCCGATAGCGGGTGATCGCCTCCGGCGCGTCGAGGAACCACCACGGCACACCGGCATACACCGCGGGGTAGAAGCCGGCGAGGGGGGCGATCTCCCGCGAGAAGGTCGTCTCGTCGACCGTGAACAGGACGAGATGGAACCCCTCGGCGTCGCCGAAACGCTCGAGCAGCGGCTGCAGCCCACGGGTGAACTCCGTCGCCACCGGAATGTCGTTGCCGCTGTCGGGCCCGTATGCCGCGTGGGTGGGGCCGTGATGGTTGCGGAAGACACCCGGGTGCAGGGTCATGACCAAGCCGTCGTCCACGGACATCCGCGCCATCTCGACAAGCATGTGCCGCCGCAGGGCTGTCGCCTCCTCGGGCGTCGCCGCCCCCCGGAGGGTGGCTGCGTAGATCCGAGCGGCCTCCGCCGTCGGGAGCTCGAGCGTCACCACATCGGTGTGGCTGTGGTCGGCCGAGACCGCTCCGTGGGCCTTGAAGTGGGCCCGCCGTTGGGCCAGGGCCCGGAGGTACCCGGCGAAGTCGCCGGTGTCCTCGCCCGACGTCTCGGCCAACCTGACCATGAGCTGGGGGAAGTCCACGCCGCTCGGCTCGAGGTAGCGGTCGGGTCGGAAGGTCGGCACGACTCGGCCGTCGAAGCCCTGGTCCTCCGCGATGGCCCGGTGGTGGCGCAGGTCGTCGCACGGGTCGTCGGTGGTCGCCAGCACGTCGATCCCGAAGCTCTTGAAGAGCGCCCTCGGGCGGAACGCCTCCGACGTCAGGCAGCTGGCGATGTGGTCGTACAGGGCGTCGGCGGTCGCGGCGGACGGGCGGTCGGACGTGCCGAACACGTCGATGAGGACGCTCTCCATCCAGTACCGGCTCGGGGTGCCCCGGAAGAGCGGCCAGCGCTCGCAGAACAACCGCCAGGCGCGTCGGGAGCCGGCCTCGTCGAGGGTCGAGGTCCCGACCCCCAGCGCGTCGAGCGGCACGCCGTCAGCGTGGAGGAGCCGGAAGACGTAGTGGTCCGGAGAGATGAGCAGGGACGTCGGGTCGGTGAACGGCACGTCGTGCGCCAGCCACTGCGCAGGCACGTGACCGTGCGGCGACACGATCGGCAGGTCCGCCACCCCCGCGTAGAGGCGCCGCGCGACGGCTCGCACGGCCGGGTCGGTGGGAAACAGGCGGTCGCCGTATGCGTCGGCGTCGGTGGCGCGCGTCATGGACCCATGCTCGTGACCGCCGGGTGGGACCACCACGAGTTGCCACCAGTTGCCCTGCGAGTGACCCGCGTGTTGCCCAGGGCGGGGGACAGCGGCCAGAGTGTTCGGATGACGGCCACGCTCGAACCCTCGCGCGCCTCGGTGGCGGCCCGAGTGGGTGGACCGGATGTCGTGCTCACGGACGACGAGGTCTCCCGCTTCGTGGGGGACCAGCTGGGGGCGCAGGACATCGACGGCAGGAGCGTCTGCATCCTGGTGCCTGACGGCACCCGCACCTGCCCGCTTCCGTTGCTTCTCAGGGCGGTTCACGGGGGGCTGGCCGGGCGGGCGTCGAAGATGACGGTGGTCGTCGCGCTCGGGACGCACGCCGCGATGTCGGAGGAGGCGCTGGCCCGGCACCTCGGCTATCCGCCGGGTGACCTCCAGGCGACCTATCCCGGGTTGACCGTCATGAACCACGAGTGGTGGGACCCGGCGACGTTCGCCGACCTCGGGACGATCCCGGCGGCACGGATGCGGGAGCTGTCCCAGGGGCGCCTCGACGTCGACGTGGCGGTCCGGCTCAACAAGGCGGTCGTCGAGCACGACATCGCGCTCGTCGTCGGCCCGGTGCTCCCCCACGAGGTGGTGGGCATCTCGGGCGGCAACAAGTACTTTTTCCCCGGTGTCGCCGGCCAGGAGATCATCGACATCTCCCACTGGCTAGGGGCGCTGATCACCTCGGCCGAGATCATCGGCACGACGGCGCAGACCCCGGTGCGGGCGCTCATCGACGAGGGCTCGTCGCTCATCCCGGCCGAACGGCTCGCCTTCTGCGTCGTCGGCGCTAAGAGCAGTGACCAGGGCGGCCTCGACCTGCACTCTGTCTCCTTCGGCGACACGATCTCGTCCTGGGCCTCGGCCGCCGAGGTGTGCGCGGCCACTCACGTCACCTATCTCGACGCCCCGGTGAACCGCGTCCTCAGCCTGGTCCCGCCCATGTACGAGGACATCTGGACCGGGGCCAAGGGCTTCTACAAGCTCGAGCCGGTCGTCGCCGACGGCGGGGAGGTCATTCTCTACGCGCCCCACATCACGACGATCTCGGCCATGCACCCCGAGATCGCCGAGATCGGCTACCACTGCCGCGACTACTTCGTGAGGCAGTGGGACCGGTTCAAGGACGTCCACTGGGGCGTCCTGGCCCACTCCACCCACCTGCGCGGGGCGGGCACGTACGACGCGGAGACCGGCGAGGAGCGACTCCGGGTGCGGGTGACCCTGGCCACGGGCATACCAGAGGAGGCGTGCCGAGCGGCCAACCTCGGCTACCTCGACCCCGCGAGCGTCGACGTCTCGACCTACGAGGCCGATTCGGAGACCTTGGTCGTCCCGCGGGCCGGCGAGGTGCTCTTCCGCCTGCGCTGACCGGTCGATCCCCGCACGACGAGCGTCACCGGCATGACGATCGGCTGGCGGCTCGGCACCGCCCCCCCGATCACGGCGATGAGGTTGGTGGCGCACGTCATGCCCATGGCCCGCAACGGCGCCGCCACGGTCGTCAGCTCGGGGTCGACGATCTCGCTGAGGATGACGTTGTCGAACCCCACGACGCTGACGTCGCCCGGCACACTGACCCGCGCGCGCCGCAGCCCCTTGATGACCCCGATGGCCACGACGTCGTTGTAGGCAATGACGGCGGTGGGGGAGTGGGCCAGCACCTCGGGAGTGATGTCGAACCCGGCGTGCACGGTCGGGGTCTGGCACGGCCCGACCCGACGGACCCGCAGCTCCAGCTCGTATGCCGCCTCACGCAGCGCCTGCCAGCGCACCCCGTCGGCCCAGCTCGTCTCCGGGCCGGCGACGTAGGTGATCGTGTCGTGGCCGAGCTCGGCGAGGTGTTCCACCGCCCGGCGGGCCCCGCGCGGGTTGTCGGTGATGACGCACGGCACTTCGGGGATGCGCCGGTTGAGGACGATCATCGGCTTCTGCTTGGCGATCATGCGGATCGCGCTGTCGGACATTCGCGAGCTCGCCAGGAGCACGCCGTCCACGGCGCCCAGCTCGCGCTCCGTCCAGTCCCGCTCAAGCTGGGCGTCCTCCTGGGTGTGCGACAGCAGGATGGTGTAGCCCGCCGCCCCGGCCGCGTCGTGGGCCCCGCGAATCAGCTCGGAGTAGAACGGGTTGGTGATGTCGGTGACGACGAGGGCCAGGCTGCGGGTGCGGGTGCCGACGAGCCCCGGCAACGCGGACGAGCGGTAGCCGACCTCTTGAGCGGCCGCGAAGACCCGTTGCGCCGTCTCGGCGCTGACCCGGCCCGGCCGGGCGAAGGCCCGGGACACCGTGGACGCCGCGACCCCCGCCACGCGCGCGACGTCGTAGATCGTCGCCCTCGACTCCATGCCCGTCACGCTAGGTCGGTCGAGCCCCCCGTGGCAATCGTGGCCCTGTTCCGTGCTTGCGCGCCGCCCGGCCTAAGGTCGCTATGTGCAGACCACGGAGAAGTCCACGGCGGCGACGGCACTGGTGCGCGACTTCGGTGACGAGGGCGACCTCGCCGCGGCCCAGCAGCTCGACGACGTCGTGGCGTCGCTGCATAAGCCGCGCCGGATCGTCAGCATGGTCAAGGCTGGTGCCTCCACCGTCGGCATGGGCATCTCGGGTGGTGTGCCGGTGCCCGGCTTCTCGTCGGCGCCGGCCTACGACGACACGGTGCGCGCCGGGCGTCTGCCGGCCGCGCTGGTGCAGGAGCTGCGGGAGAACGTCGGTGCGCACAGCGACCGGTGCACGGACCGCGACGGGACGTTCCACACGCGGTGGTCCGACGATGGGTCCGAGATCGAAGCAGGCCCGCAGCAGCCCCGGGCGCGGGAACAAGGAGCGTGACCGTGTCGGTGGGCCGAGAGACCCCTGTCGGTGCCGTCGTCGAGGTTCCGACCGTCGTGGCCGACCTCGTGCACCGGTTGCACGGGGTGAACCGGTTGGGCGTGGCCTACTCCGGCGGTGTCGACTCGGCGTTGCTCGCCGCTCTGGCCGTCCGCGCGCTGGGAGCCGGCCAGGTCGTCGCCGTTCTAGGGGTCTCGCCCAGCCTGGCCGAGGACGAGCGGCGGCAGGCCCACGAGGTCGCTCGGGTGATCGGCGTCCCGGTCGTCGAGGTCGTGACCCACGAGGGGGAGTCGGCGGCATACCGCGCCAACGGCCCGGACCGTTGCTACCACTGCAAGGACGAGCTGTGCACCCGCATCTCTGACGAGGTGGTCGAGCGGCTCGGGCTCGACGCGGTCGCCTACGGAGAGAATGCCGACGACGCGCTGCGACCCGACCGCCCTGGCAGCCGGGCGGCGACCGAGCATGCGGTGTTGCGGCCGCTCGCTGACCTCGGGCTGACCAAAGCCGACGTGCGGACGCTCGCTCGCGACCTCGAGCTGCCCTGCGCCGACAAGCCCGCCGCGCCCTGCCTGGCCTCACGCATACCCCACTTCACCGAGGTCGACCCGGCCAAGCTCGCGCAGGTGGAGCGGGCCGAGCACGCTGTGCGCACACTGGGTTTCACCGACTGCCGGGTGCGGCACCACGGTGACGTCGCCCGGGTCGAGCTGCTCGCGTCCGAGCTCGCGCGCGCAGTGGACCCCGACGTGCGCGAACGGCTGCTGGCGGCCGTGCGCGCGGCGGGGTTCTCGTTCGTCGCGCTCGACCTCGCCGGCATCCAGTCGGGCGCGTTCACGCTGCCGCTCGTCTCCGTCACCCATGGCTGACCCCACTGACCCGTTCGATCCGGCTGACCCCCCTGTCCCTGGGCACGTCGAGGGCGTGGCCGAGCTCGACCTGGGGCGGCAGGCCCGGCGCGGGTATCCCGAGGCGGTGTACTGCGAGGGCAAGTCGGTCGAGCAGGTGCGCGCCATCGCGGAGAGGATCCGTTCTCGTGGGGGCGCCGACGGGGTGACGCTCTTCACCCGTTGCACCGCAGACCATCTCGTGGTGCTCACCGAGGTGCTGCCCGACGCCGCGGTCGACGTGGTGGCCCGCCTCGTCGTCTGGCCCGCGGAGCCGCCGGACCCCACCGGTGGGGACGTGCTCGTCGTCTGTGCCGGCACGTCAGACCTTCCGGTCGCTCGGGAGGCGCTGCTCACCGCCAGGCACCTCGGCCGGTCGACCGAGCTCGTCGTCGACGTCGGCGTGGCCGGGCTGCATCGGGTGCTCGGGCATCTCGACCGGCTGCGCTCGGCCCGGGTGGTCGTCGTCGTCGCCGGGATGGACGGCGCGCTGGCCAGCGTGGTCGCCGGACTCGTGTCGGCGCCGGTCGTCGCCGTGCCGACGTCTGTCGGCTACGGCGCCGCCTTCGGGGGCATCGCTCCTTTGCTGTCCATGCTCAACGCCTGCGCCCCCGGGGTGGCCGTGGTGAACATCGACAACGGCTACGGCGCCGGCCACCTCGCCGCGCAGATCGCCGCCCCGTTCTAGGACGGTCGACGCGACCTAACGTGAAGGGCTCGATCGGAGGTTCGTCGGCACCGGGCCACCGCGCAGCAGCCCCGCCTCGGTGGCCGCGGCGACCGCCGCGGCCAGCACGTCACGCACCGGTCGCCCCAGGCGGGCGGCCGCCGCCTCGACGTCGGCGAACTCGGGGGTGGCGTGCACGAGCCGCCCGTCGCGGTGGGTCATCTTGACGGCTACCGCCGTTCCGTCGACGTCCACGTCCACCCATCCGCGGGGGAGGGCCCACCGCTGCACTGTGGTCTGCCGCACGCCGAGGCTGGTCGTCAGATCCAGGACGAGGTCGCGCAGCGCCGCCGCTGCGTCGATGGAGCAGAGCACGGCGAGGGTATGCGCGGGGCGCCCCTTCTTCATGACGATGGGTATGAGCCAAGCGTCCGCGGCTCCGCCGTCGAGGAGCGCCGACAGCACGGTCGGCCAGACCCGGGGGTCGAGGTCGTCGACGTTGGCCTCGAGAACGGCCATCTGTGTGGGATTTTCGAGGGCGGTACCGTGCGGTCCGGTAGGCGCGGTCGACGGTCCGGCGGGGGCGCCGAGGACGAGACGGACGACGTTGGGCCGGCCTGGAACGTCTCTCGACCCCGCGCCGACGCCGGCGCGGCCGGGCCGCATGGGCGGCATACCGGCCTCCTCCCGGGCCAGACTGGTGACCAGGGCGACGCCGGTCGGGGTCGCCAGCTCCCCCTCGCCGTCAGCCGCGGCGGTCCAGCCGTCGAGCAGCCCCAGCACGGCAGGGACCGGGACGGGCAGCCGGCCATGGGCGGTGCGGACCGAGCCCGACCCGACGGCCAGTGGCCCGGCGATGAGGTCGGTGACGCCGAGCAGGTGAAGGCCGGCGCAGACGCCAACAATGTCGGCGATGGAGTCCCAGGAACCGACCTCGTGGAGCTCAACGTCGTCCGGCGCGACCCCGTGGACCGCCGCCTCGACCACCGCCAGCCGTTCGAAGACCCGCAACGCGCCACCGCGCACGGGGGCAGGCAGCTCGGGCGGCGCCGCGACGATGAGGTCGCGGATCACAGCCCACGATCGGTGGGGGTGGTCGTCGACGAGGGGGACGACGTCGACCTTCGTGGCCCGCAGCCCCGCCCGCATCACCTCGGCGACGTCGAGACGCACGACACCGGGTAGGACGAGGTCGACCAGCCGCTGCAGATCGGCGACGCCGGCTCCGGCACCGACGAGCGCCCCCAGCAGCATGTCGCCGGCGACCCCCGCGGAGACATCCAGCCAGCCCACGAGACCCACCGGTGGCTCATCGGACGGTCCGGGTGTCGGCATGTCCGAACGCTAGCCGCTGAGGCTCGGGGGGCCGTCGTGACCGATCGTGCACCCGCAGCCGGAATCATGAGTCTGACGGCGGGGTTATCGGGTATGTGAGCGTTGTGCAGCCGGTACAGGACCCCCACCCCACCGAAGCCTCAGCCCGCCATCGGGTGGTGGTCATCGGGTCCGGGTTCGGCGGGCTGTTCGCGACCCGCGCCCTCAAGCGGGCCGATGTGGACGTCACCCTGATCGCCCGGACGACCAGCCACCTCTTCCAGCCCCTGCTCTACCAGGTGGCGACGGGCATCCTCTCCGAGGGTGAGATCGCCCCCGCCACCCGCGAGCTCCTGCGCAGGCAACGGAACGCGACGACGGTGCTCGGTGACGTCACCGACATCGACCTGAAGGCGCGGACCGTGACCTCCGACAGCCTGGGCCGGACGGCGGTGACGAGCTACGACACCCTCATCGTCTCGGCCGGCGCCGGCCAGTCATACTTCGGCAACGACCAGTTCGCCCGGTATGCGCCGGGGATGAAGGACATCGACGACGCCCTCGAGCTGCGCGGCCTCATCCTCGGCAGCTTCGAGCAGGCTGAGCTCGCGGCCCTGCGGGGCGACCGCCAGGGGGCCGCGCGGCTCATGTCGTTCGTCGTCGTGGGCGCCGGGCCCACGGGCGTGGAGATGGCCGGCCAGATCGCCGAGCTGTCGCGCCGTACGCTGAAGGCCGACTTCCGGCGCATCGACCCGACGATGAGCCAGATCACCCTGCTCGACGCCGCCCCGCAGGTGCTGCCGGCGTTCGGTGAGCGGCTCGGCGAGATCGCCCAACGGCGACTGCGCAAGATGGGTGTGCAGGTGCAGCTCGGCGCCAAGGTCGTCGACATCGACGCGACCGGCATCGAGGTCGAGGACGTGGCCGGTGAGCAGAAGGGCTACCGGCGTCGTATCGAGGCGGTCGCCAAGGTGTGGGCCGCGGGCGTCCAGGCCAGCCCCCTCGGCGGCATCCTGGCCCGGCAGAGCGGGGCCGAGGTCGACCGCTCGGGACGGATCAAGGTCAACCCGGACCTGACGCTGCCCGGTCACCCTGAGGTGTTCGTCCTCGGCGACATGATCGCGCTCGACAACCTCCCCGGTGTCGCCCAGGTGGCCATCCAGGGCGGCAAGTTCGCCGCGAAGCAGATCAAGCACCGGCTCGCCGGCCGGCCCACCGACCCGGCGTTCCACTACTTCGACAAGGGCTCGATGGCCACGGTGTCGCGCTTCTCCGCGGTGGCCAGCGTCGGCCGGCTGCGGTTCGGCGGGTTCATCGCCTGGCTGCTTTGGCTGGTGATCCACCTCTTCTACCTCATCGGGTTCAAGTCGCGGATCACCACGCTGCTGCACTGGCTGATCTCCTTCCTCGGTCGGGGCCGGGCCGAACGGGTGATCACCGAGCAGCAGGTCTTCGCCCGCGAGGCGATCGAGCGGCTCGGCGCGGCGCACCAGCCGCACCTGCCGTAGCCCGCCGCAGCCCCACGCATACTGGCCGGGAGGCTCGAACGTCGGGCTGGCTGTCGTGAGGGTCGCGTAGGGTCGGCGCGTGTCCGACATCGCGTATCCCATTGCCGAACGCACCCTGCCCAACGGGCTGCGGGTCGTCGTCTCCGAGGACCACACGGTCCCCACCGTCACCGTCAACCTCTGGGTCAACGTGGGGTCTCGTCACGAGAAGGCGGGGCGCACCGGTTTCGCGCACCTGTTCGAGCACCTCATGTTCCAGGGCTCGAAGAACGTCGCCTCCGGCGAGCACTTCTCCGCCCTGATGGCCGAGGGCGGGCGGCTCAACGCGACCACCTGGTTCGACCGCACCAACTACTTCGAGACGATCCCGAAGGGCGCGCTCGAGCTGGCCCTGTGGCTCGAGGCCGACCGGCACGGGCACCTGCTCGAGGCGCTGAGCCAGGAGAACCTCGACAACCAGCGCGACGTGGTCAAGGAGGAGAAGCGCCAGCGCTACGACAACGTGCCCTACGGCAACGCCCTGATCGACGTCTACGCCACCGTGTTCCCCGAGGGGCATCCCTACCACCATCCGACGATCGGGTCGATGGAGGACCTCGACGCCGCCAGCCTCGAGGATGTGCACGCGTTCTTCAGGCGTTACTACGGACCGAACAACACGGTGCTCACCGTCGTCGGTGACGTCGAGCCTGAGGCGGCCTTCGCGGCCGTCGAGCGCTACTTCGGCCCATTGCCGGCCTCGGCCGAGCCCCCGGCGACGCGCGCCGACACCCTGCCGCCCCTCTCCGAGCCGGTCCGCCTCGAACGGGCCCGAGAGGTGCCCAACGACCGGCTGCACCTGGCCTGGCGCCTGCCGGTCGACACCACCGACGAGTTCCTGGCCGTCTCCCTCGCCTTCGACGTGCTCGGGGGCCTCAGCACCTCCCGCTTGGTGCAGCGGCTCGTCCGCGACGAACAGTCGGCGACCGCCGTGCACGCCCACGCCATGGGCTTCGTCGACGGTGTCTCGCTCGGCCTGGTGATCATCGACGTCGCGGCCGGGGTCGACCCGGCTGTCGTCGAGGCCGCCGTCGTCCAAGAGCTAAACCGCCTCATCGCCGACGGTCCGCTCGACATCGAGGTTGAGTCGTCGCTCGCCGAGACCGAGCGCGCCTGGTTGAGCTCGCTGGCCAGCCAGGAGGAGCGCGCCGACCTCATCTGCCACTACGCCCTGCTGGCCGACGACCCGCACTACGTCAACACCCTGCTCGACCGCTACCTCGCCATCGGCACCGCCCAGATCCAGTCCGCCACCGCGGCGTACCTCAAGCCGGAGGCCCGAGCCGTCGTGACCTACCGGGTCCTCGAGCAGGAGGCGGCGGCGTGAGCATCGACACCATCACGAGCCCGGCCGGCGCCGCGGGGGCCGTCCCGCGTCCTGCGGTCGTCCCCGCCGGGCCCTACACGTTCCCGACCCCGGAGCGCCGCACCCTCGGCAACGGTCTGCAGGTCGTGGTCTACGACGTGCCGGGGCAGTACGTGCACTCGGTACGCCTGTCGGTCCCCCTGCCGCTGTCGCGCGAGCCGCGCGAGGTGGAGGGCGTCTTCAGCATCATGGCGCGCACGCTCGACGAGGGCACCGCGCTGCACGGCTCGGCGGAGTTCGCGCGGCTCCTCGAACGCCGCGGCGTCGCCCTCGGTGCTGGTGCGTCCGACTCGGGGCTGAGCGTCGACGTCGATGTCGCCAAGCGGCACCTCGACTATGCGCTCGACCTCCTACGGCAGGCGCTTACCGAGCCGGCCTTCCCCGCCCACGAGGTGGAGCGGCACGTCAAACAACGCCTGGCCGAGATCGAGCAGGAGCGCTCGGTGCCGGCCCAGCGCGCGGCCATGGAGCTCATCGCGCGGATCTTCGACCCCGGCGAACGGGCCAGCCGTCCGACGGCGGGCACCCGCGAGACCGTGGCCGCGATCACCCGCGACGATGTCGCCCGGTTCCACGCCACGCAGGTCGCGCCCACGGGCGCGACGCTCGTCCTGGCTGGTGACCTCGACGGGGTCGACGCCTTTGGGGCCGTGGAGACCGCGCTCGGCGCCTGGGCCGCCCCCGACGGCTGGCAGCCGCCGGCGGATCCGGTGGCGGCGCGCCCGGCGGACGACCGAGCCGGCATCGTTGTCGTCGACCGGCCGGGTTCCGTGCAGTCCGAGCTGTCCGTGGCCTGCCCGGGTCCGGACCGCCGGGTCGACGGCGGCTGGGCCCCCTACCCGGTGCTCGGGTTCGTCATGGGGGGCTCGCCCAACGCTCGGGTCGACGCCGTGCTGCGCGAGGAGAAGGGCTTCACCTACGGCATCCGGTCGGTCTTCCGGCCGCGCCGTCGCGGGGGGCTGTTCGTCACCAGCGGCAGCGTGCGCGGCGACGCCACCGTCGAGGCGCTCGAGATCCTGCTCGCACTGCTCGACGGCGCCCGGGACGGCTTCACCGCTGAGGAGACCCAGCAGGGCGTCGACTACATCGCCATGACCGCCGCCGCCCGCTACGCCACGGCGGACGCGATCGCCGACGAGGCCGCCACCCTGGCCTTCGAAGATCTCACGACCCAGTTCACCACCGATACCCTGCGCGACCTCTCTCACGTCGACCCCGCCCGGCTCGACGCGGCATACCGCAAGGTCGTCGACGGCGGCTGGACGGTCATCGTGGTCGGCGACGCGGCGACCCACGTCGAGGGCATCCGGGCCCTGGGGCGCGGCGGCGTGACGGTGGTCAGCGGGTAGCCCGGCCGTGGTCACCGAGGACCACCGGGCCTCCGGCCGGTCGGCGCAGGTCGTCGTCGACTCGCCGGTCGGTGCGCTCCTTCTTGTCGCCTCAGGCGGGGCCCTGACCCATGTGTGGTTTGACGGGCTGCGTCGCGCCCGCACCGATGAGGCCCAGGTCGCGCACGAGGACGCCGAGGTGCTCGCGGCCACGACGGTGCAGCTCAGCGAGTACTTCGCCGGCGATCGGCGGGAGTTCGACCTGCCGCTGCAGGCCACCGGCACGGATTTCCAGCATGCGGTGTGGGGGCAGCTCGCCCTGATCCCGTGGGGGACGACGCGCACCTACGGCGCCATCGCTGCAGCCCTCGGTATGCCCCTCAGCGCCTCGCGGGCGGTCGGCTCGGCGAACGGGGCCAACCCCCTGTCGATCATCGTCCCGTGCCACCGGGTCGTCGGCGCGGACGGGACGCTGACAGGCTATGGCGGCGGGCTGCCCCGGAAGTCGGCCCTGCTGCGCCTCGAAGGGGTGCCGAACGAACGCGACCAGCTGGTGTTGTTCGACTGAGCGTCGTCGGTCTTCGACGCCTCGCGGCCACGTCGCTGACCACCGCTGCACACTGCGGACGGCAGCGTGGCGCCAGACATGAGGAGCGCAGCGCACGGAATCCCGTGCGCTGCGCTCCTCATGTTCGGTGCGGGCGAGTGCTGCGCTCCTCATGTTCGGTGCGGGGCGTGCGCTGCGCTCCTATTGGGGTGAGAACGCCGGGGTTGGGGTGAGAACGTTGGGTTGCGGTTGCGGTTGGGGTTGGGGTTGGGGGCTGGGGCGGCAGAGCGCGTTCCTCGCGTCGCCGATGAGTTGGTGCCGGTCCGACGGTCAGTACACGCGGGGGCACATCGGAAGGAGATCGCAGATGCCAGAGCTGGTCATTGATTTCATCACCTCGCTCGATGGGTACGGCGCCGCCGAGGGGTGGCCCGGCTGGTGGGGGCTCGAGGGGCCCGAGTACCTCGCGTGGCTGGACGACCAGCCGGAGGCGGCCTCCACCATCCTCATGGGCGCGGCCACCTACCGCCTGATGCAGGGGTTCGCCAGCAGCGGGGAGCCCGGCACGGATGAGCTGTCCAACCGGCCCAAGGTCGTCTTCTCGAGCACCTTGACGGACCCGCTCGAGTGGCCGAACGCCACGCTGGTACGAGGCGATCCCATCGAGTGGGTCCGTCGGCACAAGGCGACGGGCAGCACCGACCTGCGCACCCTGGGGAGCCTCACGCTGTGCCGCTCCCTGTTGGCCGCCGGCCTGGCGGACCGGTTCCGCGTCGTCGTCTTTCCCGTCATCACCGGCCGCACCGGCCAGGACCGGATCTACGACGACTACCCCGACGTCATGCTCGAGCTGGTGGAGAGCCGCACCTTCGACGGTCGGCTACAGCTGCTGGACTACCGGCCCACCGTGCTCGACGGACCACCCGGCACCTGAGGTCAGGTCGAGGGACCGGTGCCGATCCGGGCCAGCACCTCGTCGTGCAGCAACCCGTTGGTCGCCACCGCGTTGCCGCCCCAGCACCCGTCCGTCCCGTCGAGCGAGGTGAACCGGCCGCCGGCCTCGGTGACGATCGGCACGAGCGCGGCCATGTCGTAGACCTCGAGCTCGGGCTCGGCCGCGATGTCGACCGCGCCCTCGGCAACGAGCATATAGGACCAGAAGTCACCGTAGGCGCGCGAGCGCCAGCAGTCGTCAGCCAGCCCGAGGAGCTGCTCGTAGCGCTCGACCTTCCGCCACGACGCAACCGACGCGTAGGAGAGAGAGGCGTCCTCGATGGCCCCCACCTGCGACACATGGACCGCCTTCGCGGCGGAGAGCGACCGTCCTGACCATGCTCCGGACCCCTGCGCGGCCCACCAGCGACGACCGAGGGCCGGAGCGGAGACGAGCCCGACTACGGGCATACCGTCGTCGACGAGGGCGATGAGCGTCGCCCAGACCGGCACCCCACGCACGAAGTTCTTCGTGCCGTCGATGGGGTCGATGACCCACCGGCGCGGGCCGTGGCCGGTCGTCTCGAACTCCTCCCCCTCCACCGCGTCCCGCGGACGGGTGCGCTTGAGCTGAGCGCGGATGTGCTCCTCGGCGTCGCGGTCGGCGTCGGTGACGGGCGTGAGGTCGGGCTTGGCCTCCACCACCAGGTCCTCCGCTCGGAACCGGGTCATGGTGACCCGCTCGACGGCGTCGGCGAGCACATGGGCGAGGCGGAGGTCATCGTCGTAGCTGGGCACCGGCCAACGCTAGCCGGGGGAGTGCTGTTCCTGTCGCGGCCGCTCACGACCGCCCTGCGTCCACCGGCGATCGGTCGTCAGGACTGCCCGCCCCACACCGCGCGGGCGCCCGCGTCGCCGGTGCGCACGGTCCAGACCACCGCAGCGATGGCGGCGATGACCGAGACCACGGCGGCAATGGGGCGTAGCGCCTTGTTCTGGGCCGTCACGGCGCTGGCGGCCGAGGCGAGGGCCAGGAACAGCGCGAACCAGGGGAGCACGCTGCCGAGCTCGGCGTGTTCCTGCGCGACCTGACCACCGAGCCGCTTCTGAAGGGCCTCACCGCTCTCCTTGGTCACCAGCGTCACGACGAACATCAGGCCGTTGGCACCCACGACCCACCACATGAAGCGCTCGCGTAGGTCTCGGCGCACCGCGACGACGATGGTGACGATGGCCAGGAGCGGGAGGAGGACGACGACCGCGTGGTTGATCAGCGCGTGCAGGGGCAGTCCGGCGATGGTGTCGAACATGGAGCTCCTTGGGTCGCGACCTGATGGGTGAGTCCTCACTCAGGTGACGTCAGCCTAGGGTGCCGGGTTCACGACGCCTCGGAGGCGGAGGCGCCGCCGTCGGTCGCCTCGGGAGTGTCCGGAGTGCCGAACCGGGCCCGCAGCAGCCGGCGCATCGAGTCGAGCCGGGAGGCGCCGGCCGGCCCGGCCGCGCCCGAGGCGACGTAGGCGTCCAGCGCGCACTCCTCTTCGTCGTGGGTGCAACCGCGGGGGCACCCCTCCGTGCCGGGTTCGAGGTCGGGGAAGAACGTGATGATCCGCGCGGGTTCGACATGGGCCAGCCCGAACGAGCGGATACCAGCGGTGTCGATGACCCAGCCGTCGTCATCTGGCAGCGGCAGGGCGACGGTCGAGGTCGAGGTATGCCGCCCCCGCCCGGTCACGTCGTTGACCACCCCGACCGCCCGCTCGGCGTCGGGGACGAGCCGGTTGACGATCGTCGACTTGCCGACACCGGAGTGACCGATGAGCACCGAGACCCGGCCGGCGAGGTGGTCGCGGACCTCGTCGATGCCCACGACGGCCGCGGGGTCGGTGAGGTCGCGGCGGGTGACGACGTAGCGGACGGCGAGCGGCGCGTAGGCGGCGAGGAACGCGTCGGGCTCGACGAGATCGGCCTTGGTGAGCACGAGCAGCGGCTCCAGCCCGGCGTCGTAGGCGGCGACGAGGCAGCGGTCGATCAGCCGGGGCCGCGGCTCCGGGTTGGCCAGCGCCGAGACGACGACGAGCTGGTCGGCGTTGGCGACGATGACCCGCTCGACGGTGTCGGTGTCGTCGGCGCTGCGGCGCAGGACCGACCGTCGAGGCTCGACCCGGACGATGCGGGCCAGCGCGTCGGGCCCACCGGCGGTGTCGCCGACGAGGGCCACGTCGTCGCCGACGACGACGCTCTTGCGCCCGAGCTCACGGGCTCGCATCGCGGTGATGGTGCGCGCAGCGGCCTTCCGGCCGCCGACCCCGGCCGCGACCAGGACGGCATACCGGCCCCGGTCGACCCCCGTCACGAAACCGGGGACGGCGTCCGCGTGCGCGGGCCGCTCCTTGGTGCGCCGGCGCGACCCCCGAGGGTTCGGTCGGACTCGGACGTCGGACTCGTCGAGGTCGCGCCAGCTCATCGGCGCCCGGCGGCCTTGGCGTCTGCGGGTCCGAGCATGTCCCGCCACAGGCCGGGGAAGTCAGGCAGGGTCTTGGCCGTCGTGCCGATGTCCTCGACGACGACGCCGGGTATGCGAAGTCCTAGCACCGCGCCGGCGGTCGCCATCCGGTGGTCGAGATAGCTGTGGAACCGACCGCCTCGCAACGGTTTCGGTGTGATGCGCAGCCCGTCCTCGGTCTCTGCGACCGTGCCCCCGAGCCGGTTGAGCTCGGAGGCCAAGGCGGCGATCCGGTCGGTCTCGTGGAACCGGATGTGCGCGACGCCACGAATCCACGAGGGGGAGTCGGCCAGGGCAGCGAGCGCCGCGACGAGCGGGGTCAGCTCGCTCGCGTCGTGGAGGTCGACGTCGATGCCCTCGATGCCTCCGGTGCCGGCCGCCGTCAGGCCGGTGCGGTCGAGGGAGACGTCGGCCCCCATCGCGTCGAGGATGTCGCGCAGCGCGTCACCGGCTTGGGTGGTGTGCTGCGGCCAGTCAGGCACCCGGACCCGGCCCCCGGTGACCAGGGCGGCGGCGAGGAACGGGCCGGCGTTGGAGAGGTCCGGCTCGACGAGGACGTCGAGCGGGCTGATCTCGCTGGGCTCGACCCGCCACGTGTTGGCCTCGGTGTCGTCGACGACGACACCGGCGTCGCGCAGCGTCTCGACGGTCATGGCGATATGGGGCTCGCTGGGCACCGGCTTCCCCTCGTGGTGGACCGTGACGCCGCTGTCGTAGCGGGCACCGGCGAGCAACAGCGCGGAGATGAACTGCGAGGACTGGGAGGCGTCGAGGCGCACCGCGCCGCCCGGCACCGAGCCGCGCCCGTCGACGACGAAGGGCAGGGTGCCCGTCCCGTGGTCGTCGAGCCGCGCCCCGAGGGTGCGTAGTGCGTCGAGCATCGGGCCCATCGGCCTGACCCGCGCCTGCGGGTCGCCGTCGAACTCCACCGGGCCGTCGGCCAGCGCGGCCACGGGGGGCAGGAAGCGCATCACCGTGCCGGCGAGGCCGACATCGACCCGGCCACCCCCGCGGAGGGGGGTTGGGTGCACGACCCAGTCCACCGCGGCCACCGCCGCAAGGTCGCCAGGGCCGGGTCGGCCTTCCGACGGCACCTCCTCGATCTCGACGCCGAGAGCCCGCAGTCCGGCGGCCATCAGCAGGGTGTCGCGGGACCGGAGCGGCTGCCGGAGCCGCGACCAGTCGCCGGCGAGGGCGGCGAGCACGAGGAAGCGGTTGGTCAGCGACTTGCTCCCCGGCAGGACGACCGTCGCGTCGACCGGCCGGCGCGGGGTGGGCGCGGGCCAGTCGCCTGGGTCGCTGGGCTCCTGGGGTTCGGCGGGGTCAGTGGATCGGGCGGCGCGGGGCATGACGGCCGCTCAGCCGAGGGCGTCCTTGACCTTCAGCTGCGCGCTCTGCCGGGCGAGACGTACCTCGCGACCCGTGGTGTGCACAGCGTGCCGGGCCCCGCGCGAGGTGACCCGCGCGATGTTCTGGGCCCGCCAGGACAGGCCGGGCTTGCCCGCCGTGTCGACGACGGCGAGCAGGACGCCGCCGAGGATGCCGGCGTTCTTGAGGAACTGGATCCGCTGCGCCTTGCGCTTGGTGGGGTCCTCCTCCTTCCAGAACGCGTGACCGGCCAGCGTGGTCGGCACGAGCGACGTGGCGATGAGTCCGGCACCGACGCGCGGCAGGAACCCGGCGGCCAGCATCGCTCCTCCGGCCATCTGGGCCACGGCGTTGGCGCGCACGAGCATGACCTTGTCGTCGGGCAGGCCGAGCATCGGCACGAGCTTGTCGAGGAGCGGGGCGGAACGGTCGGCCAGCGGAGCGGGGTGCCTCAACGCGTCGAGCCCCTGCACGATGAAGAGACCGGCGAGCAGGGGACGGGCGACGCGACGAACAAGGCTCATGGAATGCGGGTCCTTCTGGGTTCGGATGGTGGGTCCACCGTAGTTGCTCGGGCGGTGTCCCGCCGGTTCGCGTGGTCGCCGGTTCCACTCGCCCTACAGTGACGCCGATGTGTGGTCGGTATGCCGCGACGAAGCACCAGGCGGACCTCGTCGAGGAGCTCGACGTGGAGCTCGACGCGACGGGGGAGCCCACCCGGGCTGTCATGGCCCGGGCGCAGACACCGGCGGCCGGTGAGCCGGACTGGAACATGGCTCCCACCAAGAAGGCGCCGGTCATCCTCACCCGCGCGCCCCGGGGCACCGATGACCCTCCGCTGCGCCAGCTGCGGCTCGTCAACTGGGGTCTGGTGCCCAGCTGGGCCAAGGACCCCAAGGTCGGCAACAGGATGATCAACGCCCGGGCCGAGTCGGTGCTCGAGAAGCCGGGGTTCGCTCGGGCGGCCAAGAGCCGGCGCTGCCTCGTCCCGGCTGAGGGCTGGTACGAGTGGCAGGTCTCGCCGACGGCGGTGGACGCCAAGGGTAAGCCCCGCAAGCAGCCGTTCTTCACCCACCGCGTCGACGGCGACGTCATCGCCTTCGCGGGTCTCTACGAGTTCTGGCGCGACAAGGGCGTCGAGGACGCGGACGACCCGGAGGCGTGGCTGACGACGTTCACCATCATCACCACCGAGGCGGAGCCCGGGCTCGACCGCATCCACGACCGGCAGCCGCTGGTCCTCGAGCGCGCGGACTGGGCCACGTGGCTCGACCCGGAGATGCATGACCCCGCGACCATCGGCCGGTTGCTCGCGTTCGCCGAGCGCGGGCGGTTCGACGCATACCCCGTGGCGACCGAGGTCAACAACACCCGCAACAACGGGGCCGACCTCTTGCTGCCGCTCGCGGCTGCGGAGCTGCGCGGCGTCGTCGACCTCGTGACCGGCGAGGTCGTCGGCGCGTGAGCCCGCCCGCCGCCGGTCTGCCGGGCGGGCCCGACGTCCTCGAGGTGCCGACCCCGGCTGGACCGGCGCGGGTTCACGTACGGCGCCCACGCGGAGCCCGCGGGGTGGTGGTCCTCGGTCACGGTGCGGGCGGGGGGCTGCGGTCGGTCGACCTCACCGCCGCCGTCGACACCCTCGTCGCGGCCGGCTGGGCGACCGCGCTGGTCGAGCAGCCCTGGCTCGTCGCCGGCCGACGGGTGGCCGGACCGCCCCCCACGCTCGACGCGGCCTGGGTGCCGGTCGTCCAGGCGCTGCGGGCGCGCGGCGGCCGGCTCGCCCGCGTCCCCGGTCCGCTCGTGCTCGGTGGCCGCAGCGCCGGCGCCCGGGTGGCCTGCCGCACGGCCGTCACGCTGCGGGCCGACGCGGTCCTCTGCCTGTCCTTCCCCCTGCACCTCCCGGGGTATGCCGACCGGCCGGAGAAGTCCCGCGGGCCGGAGCTGCGGCTGGTGACCGACGCCGGACTCCCCGTGGCCGCCGTGCAGGGCGAGAGCGACCCGTTCGGGGGCGCGGGGGAGCTGGCGCCCCACCTGCCGGCCGGGTCGGTCTACCCGGTCGTCGGGACGCACTCCATCCCCCGCCGCAGCGCGGCGGCCGTCGGCGCCGCGGTCCTGGACTTCACTGCGCCGCTGCGGGAATGGGGCCTCGGGCCCTCGCGTTGACGCCATCGTGCTCATGCTCTCCGTGCCCGCCGTCGGCGGCCCCATCAGTCCCGGGGTCGGTGGGGGAACGGCCGTGTCGGACCCGCGACTACGCTGGGCGCCGATGACGAACGAGAGCAGGGTGGACAAGACGAACGTTCCCACGACGGACACACGCCCCGACGAGACGTTGGCCGGTGCAGCCGAGGCCCCTCAGCACGACGACGCCAACGTCGATGTGGCCACCGAGTCGGTGACCGACCGGCGGGCCCGGTTCGAGCGCGAAGCCATGCCGCTGCTGGACCAGATGTACTCCGCGGCCTTGCGCACCACGCGCAACCCCACCGACGCCGAGGACCTCGTCCAGGAGACCTACGCCAAGGCGTACGGCGCGTTCCACCAGTACCGCCCGGGGACCAACCTCAAGGCGTGGATGTACCGCATCCTCACGAACACGTACATCAACAGCTACCGCAAGAAGCAGCGCGAGCCACTGCAGTCCGACGCCGCTGAGGTGGAGGACTACCAGCTGCACCGCGCCGAGTCGCACAGCTCGGCCGGCCTGCGCTCGGCGGAGGACATGGCGCTCGAGCACCTCCCCGACAGCGACGTGAAACGTGCCCTGCTCGAGATCCCTGAGGAGTTCCGACTGGCGGTCTACTTCGCGGATGTCGAGGGCTACGCCTACAAGGAGATCGCCGAGATCATGGGCACCCCGATCGGCACGGTCATGTCGCGGCTGCACCGCGGCCGGCGCCAGCTGCGTGAGCTGCTCAGCGCGTATGCCGCCGACCGAGGGTTCGCGCGGGCGGCCGGCACCCCCCAGGAAGGAACGGGCTCATGAACGGTCAGTCCGAGGTGGAGGGGTCTCGGGGTCGCCCCGGCCGTCATGCGTCCGCCGCGACGCCGACGGTGACCGACTGCACCGAGACCGTGCTGCGCATCTTCGAGTTCCTCGACGGTGAGATGGGTCCCGACGACTGCGCCCGCATCCAGTCCCACCTCGACGAGTGCGGACCGTGCCTGCGCGAGTACCAGCTCGACCAGGCGCTGAAGATGGTGGTCAAGCGGTCCTGCGGCTGCGAACCGGCTCCGGTGGCGCTGCGCACCACCATCCTGCACCGGCTGACCATGGTGCACCTGGAGATCAGCGAGTAACGACCCGACCCGGCAGCAGGACCCGGCCAACACACGGCGAAGGCCCGGACCCCTGTGGGGACCGGGCCTTGGCGGTGGGCTAAGGCCGCGCCCAGGCGCGTGACGCGTCGTCAGGCGTTGGGCTTGCGGCCGTGGTTGGCCGCATTGTTCTTGCGGCTCCGACGCTTACGGGATCGTTTGCTCATCTGACCTCTCCTCCTTGTGGCCCCCGAGGCGGGGGCCCGGCTCGGGCACCAGCGTAGCCGTCGCTCCTCGGACGTCCTGGTGGGCCGGGTGCGAGGTGCCTCAGGCCGATGATTGCGAGATATGAACTGGTATGTCCCAGGCTCTAGTCCAACTTAGGGGCGAAACTTTACCAAGCCTTGGCATAGAACGGGGCATTTCTTGGCAAAGATCGGCTGTTGCGCCCCTTGGGAGGCCCCAAGCAACACCTCGTTGTGTGACCCTGAGAGAGCACAAAACAGTGCAACGCCGCAGGTCAGCGGCGCCCCCAGGTAGGCCGCCTCTGTGTGCGGCCGAAAGGAAAATTCTGCCATGAAGACCATCACGAAGGTCCTTGAGAACATGCTTTCCAAGTCCGCCACCCCCACCTGGACCGCTTCCGGTCCGTCCGTCCCGCCGCAGATCGGCCCGATGCAGGGCTGGGGCTGGACCGGCTGACCGACTTCGGGGGGTAGGACTCGCCGCGGCATTACCGTAGGTGTATGAGCGCGGGGCAACCAGGAGGGACCAGGAAGTGGTCCCGTGCGGTGACGCTCTACACCGCGGTGGTCGCCACGACGGGCCTGATCGGCACGGTGACGACCTGGGTTGGACGCCCGCCCAGTAACGGCGTGGCACTGGTGACCCTCCTCGGCCTTGGTGTGCTCAGCGTCCTTTTACGCGAGGCGGACGTCGGGCCTCGGGTCTCGTTCTCGTTCCTGAGCATCATCGTCATCTCCAGCACGGTGCTCGTCGGCCCGGCTGGTAGCGCCGCGGTTGGGGCGCTGTCCATGGCGTTCGAGCGGGGCGACAGGCCGCCGATGGTGCGCGCCTTCAACTCGGGGATGTTCGCCCTTCAGGGTGTGATCGGCGGGTGGGTCTACCTGCTGCTGGGCGGTCAGACCTCACTGTCGTTCGTCCAGGGGCCCGGGCCTCTGCTGCTGCAAGTCGGTCTGCCGCTTATGGCGGCCGACGTGGCCCAGATGCTCGTCAACGCGGTGCTGCTCAGCGGCGTGGTCCGGTTCAGTTCAGGCGTGCCACCGCGACGGTTCATCGTCCAGATCCTCACGAACTCTGGGGTCGCCTACATCGGCTACGGGTTCATCGGATTCCTTTTCGTCATCCTCTGGGTACCCGCCGACGTGGGACCGTTCAGCGCCGTACTCATCCTGGCTCCTCTCATGGTGGCCCGGTGGGCGTTCGTGCAGTTCGGCGAGGAACAGCGGGCCCACGAGCGCGCACTGAACGCCTTGGTCACGGCGATGGAAACGAAGGACCCGTCGGCCACCGGCCACAGCGCCCGGATCGCCCAGCTGGCTGAATGGATGGCTGCGCCATTGGCCATGGGGGCGCAGGAGACGCAGGCGCTGCGTTTCTCGGCCATGCTCCACGACGTGGGCAAGGTCGGTGTGCCCACCCGCGTGCTCCGCGGGCGGCACCATCCCACCCGGGGGGACCTCGAGTCCCTGACCCGCCATCCCGAGCTGGGCGTCGAGCTGGTGAGCCAGATCAAGTTCCTCGACCAGTCGCTCGACGGCATGCGGCACCACCATGAACGCTGGGACGGCCGTGGCTATCCCGACGGCCTGCGCAGGGACGCCATCCCCTTGGCCTCGCGGGTCATCGCCGTGGCCGACGCGTTCGACGCCTTGACCACGCCTCGCCCGGGCCGCCCGGCCCTCACCTCGACACATGCGCTAGCCGAGATCGAGGCACGGCAGGGGCGGCAGTTCGACCCGTTGGTCGTCGGGGCGCTCGGCGCGGCGCTCGAGCGGCATACCTGGACTTCGGCTGGCAGGCCAGACTCCGGACTCGTCGGCTACATCGACCACGACGACCCGCAGGTGTGGGAGCAGGTCTGGACGTCACTCGGGGCCGACCCAGCTGTGCCGGCGGTTGCGGCCACGCAGGACCCGCCGGCTCAGTCCCGTGGGCCGGACCCCGACCCAGCCCCGGGCCCACCGTCAGGTCACAGCCCGGCGAGCCGCCTCCCCGTCACGTATGCGAGCCCCCCGTGATGCCCCTACGCGGGCTTCCGAACCGGGTCCACGCCGACACTCTGCTCCCCGCCGTCAGCATCGTCGTGGCCCTCACTTCCCTGGTGACCTACGCCACCGGACCGCACCTGCCGTCGGAGGACTGGTACATCCCCGTGGCCTTCGCCGTGGCCATCGCGATCGGTGAGGTGAACCGCATCGACCTCCCCGGCTCGCGCGAGACCGCCCCGATGTCGCTGGCCGCCGGTTTCGCCCTGGCCATGACGTCCGAGGTGGGCGTCGGGCACACGTTGACGTTCGGGGCGTCGACGGTGATCTCGGTGACCGCCGTGGGCATGCTCGCCGGCGCCGTCCCCGCCGCCCTGCGCCGGTCGCCCGTGCGGGCCGACGACCTCGCGGCTCGCTTCCTGTCCGTCTCTGTGGCGGCGTTGTTGTTCCGACACGTCGGCATCTGGGAGGGCCGGCCACTGCTGGACCTTCAGACCTTGTGGGGCTCCCACCGGTGGCTGGCGGCCATCTCGATGGTCGTGGTGTCGGCCGTCGCTCTGCTCGTCCAGAGCCTGGTGGTCGCCCTCACCACGGCGTCCCGCGACCACCGACCGGTGTGGCGTGCGTTGGCTGACGAGGTCCGCCAGGCTGCGGGCCTCAGCACGGCCCTCGCCACGTCAGGGGCGCTCATCGCCCTGGCCGAGCGACCGATGGACATCGCGGCTCTGCCGGTGTTCCTCGTGCCGCTGGTGCTGACCCAGTTCGCCGTGCGCCGATTCGCCGGCATCCGCGAGACCTATGGGCAGACCATCCGCACCCTCTCGAGGCTCACCGAGATCGGTGGCTACACGGCCCCCGACCACCCCTCGCGCGTCGCGTCGCTCAGCGTGGCCATGGGCCGCGACCTCGGCATGGCCGAGCGCGAGGTGCTCGAGCTGGAGTACGCCGCGTTGCTCCACGACATCGGGCAGGTCGCGCTAGGGGAACCCATTCCGGGCGGGGCCACGATGCTGGCCGCTCCCGCCGACCAGGACCGGATCGCGTTCGACGGCGCTCAGATCGTGCGGAAGACCGGGGTGCTCGACGAGGTCGCGGTGATCCTCCAGGCTCAGTCCAAGCCGTACCGGCACGTCCGCGAGCTCGGTGAAGACCTGCCGCTCGCCAGTCGCATCATCAAGGTCGCCAACGCCTACGACGACCTCGTCGGCGATTCGCGCTCACGGCGGGCCCGCAAAGAGGCGTCCGCGATCGAGCGTATCCATCTCGGGCTCGGCTACGAGTACGACCCACGCGTGGTCGAGGCACTGATCCGCGTGCTCGACCGCAGGGTCGCCGCGGTGTGACCGACACGAGCGGGCCGCCGGCGACGTTTGTCCCGGGGGCCCGCTCGGTATAGAGGTGCGGGTCAGGCGGGGACCTTCTTGGTGGCCCAGAAGATCTCCGCGATCTGGTCGATCTTGCCGAGGAGCTTGTCCGCGTCAGCGGGGTCCCACGACCCCTTCGTGCCGCCGGCGCCGGCGGCCTTGGTGGCCTCGTTGAACAGCTGGTTGAGGTTGGGGTACTTCTCGAAGTGCTCCGGCTTGAAGTAGTCGGTCCACAGCACCCACAGGTGGTGCTTGACGAGGTCGGAACGCTCCTCCTTGATCGCCAGGGCGCGGGCCTTGAAGGAGGCGTCATCGCTCGCGGCGGCCTTGGTCATGCACGCCTTTACTGACTCGGCCTCGAGGCGGGCCTGAGCCGGGTCGTAGACACCGCAGGGGAGGTCGCAGTGTGCGCTGACCTCGATGGTGGGGAGAGTGAAACGGGACATGTGCTGAATCCCTTCGTGAGGTGGTCGTACCGGGTCTTCTGTGCCGTCTGGAACGGGCTCGGCATGCGGTGGCTCCGAGGCCCGAGCGCGTCCGGCCAACCTACCGCCGACGGAGCCGACCGGCCACGGCGGCCAGGGTCCAGCGGTGCAGCCGGTGCAGCCGGTGCAGCGCGCGGGTCGGTATGCGGGTCAGCACGAGGGCGACGACATCGGCGTCGGGTATGCCGCCGACCAGCCACGAGTCGACCCCCTCGCGCGGGTTGTCCCGCTCCACCCACCAGCACCCCGGCTCGTCGGGGGCTCGTCCGGTGATCCGCTTGACCGCGACCGGGCGTCGGCCGGCGGCGGCGTCCGGAAGGCGGACGAGGGCCAGCCGCCCCGCCCGCGGGGGGGAGCCGTAGCTGACGAGCAGCCGGTCGCCCTCGTGCAGGGTGGGCTCCATCGACCGGCCGCGCACCACGGCGACGCCGACCCGACGTCGAGGTAGGGCAGTGAGCCACGTCAGCCGGGGCAGTCGGGGCAGCCGGGGCAGAGCGCCCATCAGCCGCGTGAGCGGCCTTCCACGAGGAGACCTCGCATGTAGGCCCCATACCCGCTCTTGACCAAGGGCTCCGCCAGGGCGTCGAACTGCTCGTCGGTGATCCAGCCGTTGCGCCAGGCGATCTCCTCGACGCAGCCGATCTTCTGGCCCTGGCGGGCCTCGATGACGTGGACGAACTGGCTGGCCTCGAGCAGGCCCTGGAAGGTGCCCGTGTCAAACCAGGCCGTCCCGCGGGGCAACACGCTCACCGTGAGGGCCCGGCGCTGCAGGTAGGCGTCGTTGACGCCGGTGATCTCGAGCTCGCCGCGAGCGCTGGGTGTGAGGGTGCGGGCGATCTCGACGACATCGTTGTCGTAGAAGTACAGGCCCGGCACGGCGTAGCTCGACTTCGGGCGTACCGGCTTCTCCTCGATGGAGATCACGGTGTCGTCGTCGTCGAACTCCACGACGCCGTACGCCGACGGCTCGGTCACGTGGTAGGCGAACACGTGACCGCCCGTGAGGTCGGTGATGCCCCGCAGCGCCGTGCCGAGGCCGCGACCGTAGAAGATGTTGTCGCCCAGCACCAGGGCGACGCGGTCGTCGCCGATGAAGTCGGCGCCGATGACGAACGCCTGTGCGAGCCCGTCGGGGGAGGGTTGTACGGCGTAGGCGATGTCGAGACCCCAAGCCTGCCCGTCGCCGAGCAGGCGCCGGAACTGGTCGACGTCCTGTGGGGTCGTGATGAGGAGGATCTCGCGGATCCCGGCCATCATCAGCGTGGCCAGCGGGTAGTAGACCATCGGCTTGTCGTACACCGGCATGAGCTGCTTGCTGATCCCGCGGGTGATCGGGTGCAGCCGGGTGCCCGACCCGCCGGCGAGGATGATTCCCTTCACGACGGGTCAGCGTAGGGCGTCAGGGGCGGCCGGTTCGACCACCCGGGCACCGGTGGTCGCCATTGCGAGCACCATGTGCTAACCACGAAACCGACGTCTCAGGCCCTCAGGCCCAACCTCCGCCATGGTTGAGAGCGAGTGCACGGGAAGCCCCATGGGGGCCGGCGCGGAGCGGAACGGTGAAGTGCTGTTGTCCCGCTGTGTCAGGTGGTCAACAGGACGGTTCCGTCCATTCGGTAGAGGGTGACCTTCCCGAGGTCGGTGAGGACGGTGAACGCCCCGGGGTTGTCGAACGTCGCGGAGCTCCACACCGGCCGGTTCTCCGGGGAGTAGACGACGAGGTTGCCGTCGCCCTGCTGCACGAGCCGTGACCCGGCGACGAAGGTGGCGGTGGCCCACAGCGCCGGACCGGTGGCGCCGTACTCCACGAGGTTGCCGTCGGGCTGCATCGCCAACCGGTAACCCTGGTTGGGGGAGGTGGCGACCTGTCCCGGGGCGAGCGCCATGACGAAGGTCTTGGTCGGATCGAACATGACGGTGGGGTGCCGCGCATACCCCTTGGTGTCCCACAGCACGGCGCCCGACCCGGCGTACAGGACGAGGTTGCCGTCGTTCTGCATCTCGAGGTGGCTTGACGTTCCGGACGTGTTGCTGGCCCACCGGGGGGACCCGTCGGTGCGGTCGTAGACGACCGCGTTGCCGTCGCCCTGGACGACGAAGTAGCTGGCGGGCATGGTGCTGCCCGCGGCCCAGACGGCACCCGAGGGGCCGTAGACCACGAGGTTACCGTCGACCTGCATCGCCAACCGGTACCGGCCGTCCGGGGAGTCGAGTGTCTGGCCGGCGGAGAGGGTCAGCGACGCCGGGCTGGACGTGGTCAGATACCGCGCGGCCTGCGTTCCCAGCGTGGTGAGCTGAGGGTAGAAGGCGTCTCCGGGGCAGTCGGTGGAGTCAACGTCTCGGTGACCGGAGGTCGTGCGCACCGTGACCGCTGTCCCGGCCGGGTAGGGGGTGTAGGGCCCTCCGCCCGAGATGAGCACGGTCTTGACCTGAGGGTCGACCCCGTGGAGGCTCAGCTTCCACCCGATGACAGCCGCGTAGGCTGCGAGCATCGCCGAGGCCGGTGTCGCGGTGGTGAAGTCTCCGATGCCGGACACGCCGAACGTGTTCGTGTTGAACCCCCCGGCCTGCGCCCCGACGACGGGACGGTCCACGCCTCCGGCCCGGCCCTCGAAGATCTGGCCGTAGCGGTCGACCAGGAAGTTGTATCCCATGTCGCACCAGCCGTTCCCGTTGACGTGGTAGGCGTAGATCGACCGGACGAGGGCGGCCGAGTCCGCCTTGGTGTAGGAGTTCGAGTTCACCGTGTGGTGCACCAAACCGGCCTTGATGGTGCTGGAGTAGCTGGCCGTGCACGTCCTCAGGCTCTCGTCGGCGCCCCACTGGGCGCGGGTGACGATGGCGGGACGCCCCGCGGTTCCTGCCTGCGCGGCGGCGTCGCCGGCCTGGGCGTCCGCAGTCGACGTGGCGCGGTCGACCGTCACGAGCTCCAGCCCGGTCGGCGCCGCACCCGAGGGCGAGTCGACTCGCACCTGGAGGCCGTCGGCCGAGGCCGACGTGATCGGTTCGGTCGCGATCCGGGACCCGGCGGCTCGGCTGTCGGCACTGCCGGGGTCTGCGCCGTCGGCGACCCCCAGGTCCTGCCACTCCGACCAGCCGCCGTGCTCCCTGATCCGGACTTGGACGACGAGGTCGGCGGCGCGCCCTGAGGTGTCGGACCACGACACCCCGGCTGCACCGAACGCGGGTAGGTCCAGAGGTGGCGTGAACACGGTGGGTCGCTGCTTGACCGAGGCGCGTCCCATCGGTGCCGTTGACGCCGGCGCCTGGCGGGAGACGGCCGACGGGTCGAAGGCCGGAGGTGTCGTGCTCAAGGCGGCGGCGTCGACGCCGGCCAGGGGGCGACGGTGGACACCGGGTGAGACCGAATGCGGCGCGGCGGTCGCGGCCGAGCCGGCCGAAGCGGGCGCTCCCCCGGCCGAGCCGGTGGTGGCCATCGCCCCGGCGGGAGCCGCGGCCCCGAGTGAAGTCGCCACGGCCAGGGCGACGGCCCCGGCCGCCACGACGGTGCGACGGATCGTCGACATGGGTCCCCCACATGGCTGAATACGATGAATCGGACAGTACGAGCAGCAGACACACTAACCTCAGAAGCACCGTGAGCCACAGGGGTTCGTCACCCGCTGTCGTTACCCGCTCTCATCACCCGTTCATCACCGGCTCTCATCACCCGCTATCGACGTTTCCCACCCCGGACCCAGGCGACCAGGGAGGGGACCACCGGGTGTGGGTAGCCTCCGCACATGCGGATCGTGGTGCTCGGGGGCGCGGGGATGCTGGGCCAGGCGCTGGCGCCGGTCCTCTCCGGCCGAGGGCACGACGTCGTCGGGGCCACCCGGTCGGACGTCGACGTGCGCGACCCGGGCGGCTGCGCCGCCGCCGCCCGAGCCGCCGATGTCGTCGTCAACCTGGCGGCCTGGACCAAGGTCGACGACGCCGAGGCCCAGGAGCGGGAGGCGTTCGACGTCAACGCGACCGGTGCGGCCCACGTCGCCCGGGCGTGCGCGACCGCCGGTGCCCGCCTCGTGCACCTCAGCACCGACTACGTCTTCGACGGCACCGCCACCGCGCCGTACGGCGAGGACGACCCTCTCCGCCCGCGGACGGCATACGGCCGCACCAAGGCGGCGGGGGAGTGGGCGGTCCGGGCCGCCCTCCCCGACGCCGTCATCGTGCGCACGGCCTGGCTCTACGGGCCGGGGGGACCGAACTTCGTCCGGACCATGGCGCGGCTGGCGGGCGAGCGGGAGACCCTCTCCGTGGTCGACGACCAGCTCGGGCAGCCAACGGCGACACCGGACGTGGCCCGGTTTCTTGCCGACCTCGTCGCCCACCGTTCGGCCACCGGCACCTTCCACGCGACGAGCGACGGCGAGACGACGTGGTTCGGGCTCGCCCGGGCGGTCTTCGAGGAGCTCGGCCTCAACCCCGACCGGGTGCAGCCGACGACGAGCGACGCGTACGCCGCAGCCGCACCCCGTCCGCCGTACTCGGTGCTGGGTCACGAGCGTACGGCCGCCCTGGGGCTGGCCGGGCTCCCACACTGGCGGGACGCCCTGGCCGGATGCGTCCACGAGGTCGTCGCCGGCGTCCCGACCGGAGGGCGGTGAGGTGACGGCCATGGAACCCGGCCCGCAAACGATCCCCGGGCTGGTGTCCGTGGTCGTCGTCAACTACCGGGGTGCCCGCGACACCGTCGCCTGCCTCGAGGCGCTCGCCGCCCTGCCGTGGCCCGCCGACCGCATCGAGGTCATCTGCGTCGACAACGGCTCGGGTGACGGGTCGCTCGAGGCGATTCGCGCCGCGGGCACCGGCGCCCAGGTCGTCGACTCGGGCGGCAACCTCGGGTTCGCGGGCGGCTGCAACGTCGGGGCGGCCCTGGCCCGGGGCGAGTACCTCGCGTTGATCAATAACGACGCCCGCCCCGACGCCGCGTGGGTCGCGGCGGCGGTCGAGGTCCTCGAGACCGACCCTGAGGTGGCCGGGGTCGCGAGCCAGGTCCTCGACTGGGACGGCACGGTCGTCGACTTCGTCGACGGCGCCATGACCTGGTTCGGGTTCGGCTACAAGCCCGGCGTGGGCGAGGTCCCCGCACCGGACGCCGCCGAGCCCCGCGACGTCCTGTTTGGCACCGGTTCCGGGGTGTTCTTCCGCACGCAGGTCTTCCGGGCGGTGGGTGGGTTCGACGAGCGGTTCTTCATGTTCTTCGAGGACGTCGACCTCGGGTGGCGGCTCAACGTGCTCGGCCACCGGGTGCGTTACGTGCCTGGTTCGGTGGTCTTCCACCGGCACCACGCGTCCATGCGGCACTACGGCCGGTTCCGCGAGTCCTACCTGTTGGAGCGCAACGCCCTGCTGGCGATGTACAAGAACTACGACGACCGCAGCCTGGCCGTATGCTTGCCGGCCGCCCTCGCGCTGGCCGTCCGCCGCTCCGTGGCCGACAGCGGCATCGACGCCCGGATGCTCGACCTGCAGGTGCGTCCCGGTGGGGACGACGACGCCATGGTGACGCTGCCCAAGGACGCGCTCGCCGGCCCGCTCGCCATCGACTACCTCGTCGAGCAGCTGCCGACCATGGCCGCCGACCGGGAGTGGATCCAGTCCCGTCGGCAGCGCGACGACCGTGACCTCTTCCCGCTGTTCCGGCAGCCCCTCGAGCCGGCGTTCGCCCTGCCCTCTTACCTCGACGCGTACCCGGAGGTGACCCGCGTGCTCGGTGTCGACCAGCACTTCGCCGGCCGTCGTGACGTGCTCATCGTCACGGAGGAGCCGCTCGGCCCGGTCATGGCCGGTCCCGGCATCCGGGCCACCGAGATCGGCCGGCTGCTGGCGGCCGAGCACGACGTCACGCTGGCGACCCTGCGTGACTGCGCGCTCGACGAGCCCGGGTTCCGGGCGGTCGCGACGACCGGCCGCGCCCTGCGCCGGCTCGTCGACCGCAGCGATGTCGTCGTCCTGCAGGGCTCGGTGCTGACCAAGCACCCGTGGATCGCTGAGGGCGACGCCGTCATCGTGGCCGACGTCTATGACCCGTTCCACCTCGAGACCCTGGAACAGGAACGCGGCCGCAGCCTCGACCAACGATCAATCGTGTCCGAGGCGACGGTCAACGCCCTCAACCTCCAGCTCTCGCGGGCCGACTTCCTGCTGTGCGCGTCGGAGAAGCAGCGCGACTTCTGGCTCGGCCAGCTCGCTGGCCAGGGGCGGGTGAACCCCTACACCTACGACGACGACGAGTCGCTGCGGACGCTCATCGACGTGGCCCCGTTCGGGCTGCCCGACCACCCGCCCCTCAAGCGGCGGCACGGCATCCGGGGGACGGTGCCCGGCATCGGCCCCGACGACAAGGTCGTGCTCTGGGGTGGGGGGGTCTACAACTGGTTCGACCCGCTGACCCTCGTCTCGGCCGTCGACGTGGTCCGGCAGACGGTGCCCGACGTGCGACTGGTGTTCATGGGGATGAAGCACCCCAACCCCGACGTGCCCACGATGTCCATGGCGCTGCGGACCCGGGAGCTGGCCCGGGAGCTCGGGCTCGAGGGGACGCACGTGTTCTTCAACGAGACCTGGGTGCCGTACGCCGACCGGGCCGACGTGCTGCTCGACGCCGACGTGGGGGTGAGCTGTCACTTCGACCACGTCGAGACCGAGTTCAGCTTCCGCACCCGGATCCTCGACTACATCTGGGCCGGCCTGCCGATCGTCTGCACCCAGGGCGATGCGTTCGGCGACCTTGTCGCGCGTGAGGGCCTGGGGGCGGCCGTGCCGCCCGAGGACGTGGCGGCGCTGGCCGCCGCCCTCGTACACCTCCTCGACGACCCCGAGGCCAACGCCGACGCTCGGGCGCGGGTCCGCCGCCAGGCGGCGCGCTTCACGTGGACCCGCACCCTGGAACCGCTCGCCCGGTTCGTCCGTCGGCCGCGCCGGGCCGCTGACCAGCGCACGGCCGCAGTGACTGCGGTGGTCGGGGGCCACAACCGTCCGCGACGACCGTCGTTCGGCGTCGGCGATCTCGGGCTGGCTCGCGAGTACCTCGCGGCCGGCGGCGTGTCCGAGCTGGTGCGGCGGGCGCGTGGGCGGGTCGACCGGGTCGTGCGCGAGCGGTCCTGAGGTCAGCCGGCCAGGGCGTGCTCGTAGGCGCCGAGGGTCGCCCGCGCGAAGGCGCTCCAGGTGAAGGTCGACGCGTGCCGTCTGCGGGTCTCGCGGCTGCCGGCCGGCCGGTCGAGGCTCGCCACCACCGTCTCGAGGAACGACTCCGCGGAGGCGGGGTCGGCGAAGGCGGCCTGCGACCCGAGTACCTCACGGGTGACGTCCAGGTCGGAGCACACGACCGCCGTGCCGCAGGCGAGAGCCTCCAGCGGCGGCAGGCCGAACCCCTCATCAACCGAGGGGAAGAGCAGGGCGGTGGCCCCGGCCATCACCCGCTGCAGCTGCGCGAACGGCAGGTGGCCCAACAGCCGTACGGCTCCCTCCGGCAGGCTCCCGAGGTCTAGCTCGGCCCCCCACCCCTGCCCACCGACCAGGACCAGGGGCGGCAGGTCGACGGCCCGGGCGTACGCCAGCCGGTACATCGCCACGAGCAGGGCGAGGTTCTTGCGCGGCTCGAGGGTGCCGACGGCGAGCAGGTACGCCGGCGGCAGGCCCACATCCTCGGGCGGCCCGGGCGGGACCTCGAACCACGACAGGTCGACCCCGAGGTGGGTCGGGTGGATGCGGGCGGGGGAGATGGCGTATGCGTCGGCGACCTGCGCGGCCACCGCCCGGCTGGGCGTGCAGACGAGCGCCCCACGGCGCAACGCTAGGGGGACGAGGTCGCAGTAGGCGAGGGACGCCGGGGCCACGGTGTCCGGGTGTCGCAGGTAGCCCAGGTCGTGGATGGTGATGACGCCGCGCGCCCGGTGGAGCGGCGGCACGACGAAGTTCGTCCCGTGGAACACGTCGACCGGGCCGACCAGGAGCTCGGCCGTCGGCTGTGAGCCCCGCAGCCACGCCGCCCTCAGGAATCGGGCCGGCACCGGTCGGGCCCGGACCGGCACCCCTGCCGGGAGCTGGGCGGCGAGACCGCCTGCCCCGCGCGCCGTGAAGGCGGTGGCCACCACCTCGACCCGCTCCCGGCCCAGAGCCGCGAGCTCACGCACGAGGTGGTCCGTGTAGGTCCCGACACCGGTGCGCGGACCGAGCAGCGGGGTCGTGTCGAGGGCCACCCTCACGACGGTTCCAGCACCGGGTCGAGGGGCCGGCTGGGCACGCCACGCCACTCCCGAAGGACAGCGACCCGCTGACCTCGGGTCGCGCTCCGACGCACGCCAAGCAAACCAGGTGCGAGGCGGGTGGCGGACGCGAGGGCCCTCAGGCGGACCTGAGGGGAGAACACCGCGTTCGGGGGGATCGGCCGACCCAGCAGGTGCGAGACGGCGAGCGACGCAGTCGTCAGTGCGTAGCGAGCGGTCGCACCGGCCGCCGTCGGCAGCGGCGCGCAGCGGGCCAGGGTCAGCAGCCGGTTGCGCTCGGTGTGGAAGGCAAACGTGGCCGAGCCCGGCCGCGACGACGCTGCGTGCCGGTGTCGGACCACGGCCCCGGGGCAGTACTCGACCGACCAACCCGCCAGCCTCAGGCGCCAGGAGAGGTCGGTGTCCTCGTAGTACATGAAGAACTGCGCCTCGACCCCACCGACGGCCTTGACCGCCAGGGTGCGGTAGACGCTCGCGCCACCGGACGCGGCGAACACCGCCACGGGAGAGTCGAACCGGGGGTCGTCGGCCTCGCCGAGGCCGCGGTCGGCGCCGTAGCCGGAGTCCAGAAGAACCACCCCCGCGTTGTTCACGGTGTCGGCGCGGCCGGCCAGCAGCATGCGCGAGCTCACCGCCGCGACCCCGGGGGCTGCGACCAGCCGGGCCACCCCCGTCGCCAGCCAGGCGGGGTCGGCCTCCGCATCGTTGTTGAGCAGGGCGAGGAAACGGGTGTCGACGCGGCCGAGCGCCGCCGCGACCCCGCCGGCGAACCCGGTGTTGCGCGGGAGTGCGAGGACGTCCACCTCGGGGAACTCGGAGGCCAGCAGCTCGAGCGTCCCGTCGGTCGACCCGTTGTCGACGACGAGGACCTGGTGGGGGAGGGTCTGCGCGCGCAGCGACCGCAGACACGGTGCGACCAGGTGCCGGCCCTGCCAGGTGACGACGACGACGGTGACAAGAGGTGGGCCGGTCGGGGTGCTCGCCCGCGAGGTGGCGCCGGCGGGGTCCTCCTGAAGCACCAGGTCCCCCCGTCGTCCGTCCCGTTCGCGGGCCGCCCTGCCGGGCCGCTGTGGCAGAGTCACCCTACCGACGCGGCTGCCACCCCTCCGTGCTTCCAGCGGGCCCCGCCCGCGTCTCGAGCCGATCCCGACGCGAGGTGCTTGCCCGATGACGCCGCCCCCCGGGTCGCCACGACGACCACAGGTACGCCTGCTGGCGACCCAGCTCGCGGCCCCGGTCCCGGGGGGCACGGGTCGGTACACCGAGCAGCTCTGGGCCGCGCTCGTCGCCGGCCGCCCAGCGGACGCGGAGCTGACCGCCTGGTGGCCGACCCGCCGGCCTCCCCCGTCGCTGACGGACCCATCGGGCGGAGCGACGGGCCTCGTCGTCACCCCGCGCGTGCCGGTGCCCTACCGGGCCTTGGCCCGGCTCTGGGAGATCGGCTCCCCGCCGTATCCCGCGGCTGACGGGGTCGTGCATGCCCCCACCGTGCTCGTGCCGCCGCGCCGCCGCTCCCGCTGCGTCGTCACCGTGCACGACGTGGTTCCGTGGACCCACCCGGAGACCCTCACGCCGCGCGGGGTCCGCTTCCACCATCGGATGGGCGCGCGCATCGCCGCCGCCGCCGACCTCGTGGTCACCCCGACCGAGGCGGTCGCCGAACAGGTCCGTCGCCTGCTCACCCCGCGGGCTCCGGTCGTCTCGGTCCACTCGGGGGTCACCCCTCTCGTCCCGCCGGCCGACGCGGCCGCCCGCCGCCTTCGGCTCGGGGTCACTGGGGACTACGTGCTCTTCGTCGGCACCGCCGAGCCCCGTAAAGGCCTCGACGTACTCGTCGAGGCGATGGCCGCCCCCGACCTGCTCAGCCTCAGCCTCGTCGTCGCCGGCGCGGCCGGATGGGGCGACGTCGATGTCGCCGACCTCGCGGCCCGGGCCGGGGTCAGGTCGCGCGCCGTCGTGACGGGGCGCCTCTCCGACGCCGACCTCGCCGCCGTCTACGCCGGCGCCACGGTCCTGGCCATGCCGAGCCGCGCGGAGGGCTTCGGCTTCCCCGTGCTCGAAGCCATGGGTCATGCCGTGCCGGTCGTGACCAGCGACGATCCCGCCCTGGTCGAGGTGGGCGGGGGAGCGGCGGCGATCGTCCCCGTCGGAGATGCCCGGGCGCTCGCCGAGGGGCTGGCCGCCGCCGCCCTCGACCCCCGACGCCGGGCTGAGCTGTCCAACGCCGGCCCGGCCCGCGCGGCGCAGTTCTCGTGGGCGAAGACCGCCGCGGCGATGTGGTCGCTGTACGCCGAGGTGGCCGACCGCGGGTAGCCGCTGGGCCAGGGGGCTCCCCGCCCGGCGGTTGGGCCGAGGTCACGGTCTGGTCACGCCTCTGTCACCAGGGGCGAGCGGCCGCCAGGCTGTCCACCGTGGAAGCACTGGGACCCGTGTGGCGGGTGGGCTGGACGTCCAGAATGTCGGCTCGGCTCCTCGTGGCGGCGCTGCTCGCGGTTGCCGCGCTGACCGCCTCCGGTCCGGCGGCCCACGCCGAGGAGGTCTACGCCCGGCCGGACTCCGGCTCCTGGACGCTGCAGGGTCACGGGTACGGCCACGGCCATGGCATGTCGGCTTGGGGGGCCTACGGTGCGGCATACCAGGGCGTGGCATACCGGGAGATCCTGTCGACCTACTACCCCGGCACCGCCGTGACGCCGGTCGCCAACGAGACCGTGCGCGTCAGGCTGACGGCCGACCCCGGGTCGCTGCGGGTCAGCCCCACCGACGGGCTGTCGGTCGTCGAGAGCAGCGGCGCCCGCACCGTGCTCCCGGGTAGGGTCGACCAGTGGCGGCTCGCGCCGAACGGCGCGGGACTGCAGCTGCAGTCGCTCCAGAACGGCGCGTGGACGACCGTGCCCCTGAGCGGGTCCACCGGCCTCGCGTCGCCGGCCCGGTTCGAGGCGACCAGCGGGTCGATCCGGGTCTGGCGCGCCGACGGTACCTCCACCGGCTACCCGGGCGCGGTGACCGCGCTCACCGCCGGCGCGACCGCGGTCACGTCCGTGCTGTCGCTGCCCATCGAGACCTACGTGCGGGGCGTGCTCACCCAGGAGGTCGTCCCGTCCTGGCCGGCCGAGGCCCTGCGCGCCTTCGCCGTCGCCATCCGGACGTTCGCCATCAGCTACGTGCGCCGAGGTGGCACGCAGTACGACATCTGTGACACGACCAGCTGTCAGGTCTACGGCGGCACGACGTCCTACTCGGCCTCGGGCACGGCGACGAGCCTCGAATACCCCGGCAACGCCGCCGCGACGACGGCCACGGCTGGGCAGATCCTCACCTATCAAGGGGCCATCGCGACGACGCAGTTCTCCGCGTCGAACGGCGGCTGGTCGACCGACGGCGGCGTTCCTTACCTGCCGGCCCGGGCCGACCCCTGGGACGGCACGGCGCCCAGCGACCCGGTGCACTCCTGGACGGCGACCCTCCCGGTCGCCGCGCTGGAGGCCGCGTTCCCTGCGGTCGGGACCCTCCAACGGCTCGTCGTGACCGGCCGGGACGGGCACGGGGAGTGGGGCGGCCGGGTCACCGGCGTCCGGCTCGAGGGCACCGGCGGCACCGTGACGACGACCGGCGCCGCGATCGTCGCCGCGAGGCCCTACACCGGTGGGTCGGCCGGCGGGCTGCTCTCGACGTGGTTCAGCTTCGGCGACCGCCCCCCGACCGGCACCCTCGAGGCGGTGAGCTCTCCTGTCGGGGGCGCCGTCCGGGTCGTCGGCTGGGCCCTCGACCCCGACTCGACCGGGCCCACGACCGTCTCGGTCACCGTGGACGGAGCCTCGGCCGGCACCGCGGTCGCGGACGCGTCGCGCCCCGACGTGGGGTCCGCGAACCCCGGCGCGGGCGACCGCCATGGCTTCGACGCCACGCTCGGTGCCCCGGCCGGCACCCACACGGTCTGTGTCGACGTCCTCAACATCGGCTCGGGCGGGCCGACTCCCGTGCGTCTCGGGTGCCGGTCGCTGGTCATCGGCAACCCCATCCCGCCGGTGACCTACCCCAGCGACGGGCCACCGCTGCGGTCCCCGGGCGGTGGCTTCTGGCTCGCGGTGCAGAGCGACGGCAACCTCGTGGTCTACAGCGCCTCCGGCCAGGTGCGCTGGACCACGGCGACCTCGGTGCCGGGGTCGTTCCTGGCCGTCCAGAGCGACGGCAACCTCGTCCTCTACGACCCGTGGAGTGCGCCGGTGTGGACGGCCGGGGTCAACAGCCCGGGCGGCGCCCACCTCGTCATGCAGGACGACGGCAACCTCGTCCTCTACAGCGCGTCGGGCGTGGCCCGATGGGACAGCGGCGGCTATGCCCGCCAGACTGCGGTCTACTTCCCCGCCAAGCGGGTCGTCACCCTGCTGCCCTCCGGCGCGTCGACCCTGTCGCCGGCCGGCACGCAACGCCTCACGATGCAGCCGGGCGGCGCAGCCGTCGTCACCGCGGTGAGCGGGGGAGCTGTGCGCTGGTCGAGCGGGTCCGCGGTGCCCGGCTCCTACCTTGCGGCGCAGACCGACGGCAACGTCGTGATCTACAGCGCCGCCAACCGGCCGGTCTGGACGGCGGCCGTCGACTCGCCGGGCGCTCGGCTGGTGTTCCAGGACGACGGGAACCTCGTCGTCTACGACCGCTCCGGACGGGCCGTGTGGGACGCGTTGGGGTATGCCGGGAGGCCGGGCGTCCTGCTCGGCTGACGCGCGCGGCGTCCCGGCCAGCCGGGTGCCATGGCCTAGTCTGTTGTCGCCTCACCGGCCGGTCGGGGCGTCGTCGGGGCGCCACCGTGGCGTGCTCGTCCGACCAGCAGGATGAGGAGCATGGCGAACAGTTCGGTCGGGAGCAGGCTCCGGTCCACGCCGCCCGGTCGGTCGCCGAGTCAGCCGCTGCGTTCGTCCTCGGGCCGGCCGTCGGGTCGACCCATCGACCGCCGCGCCGTCATGACGTACGCCGGGTGGGCCCTGGTCGTGCTCGCCCTCTCCGTCGTGACCGTGCTGCGCTACACGGTCGACTACCTGCAGGCCGACGGTGTGCAGCAGTCGACGATGTCGGTGCAGGACGTCGACCTCTTCTTCTGGGGCCAGAACCGGTTCGCCGCCTTCGTCTCTGCGCTGGCCAGCCCGATCTCCAACCCCGAGGCCAACCTCTTCGCGTGCCTGCTCATCAACGCGGTCTCGTTCCACGTCTTCCTGCTCATCCTCGCCCGCATGGGCACCCGCGTCGTCAGCGGATCACGCCGCCCCGTCGCCACGCTCATCGCGTTCCTCGCCCTGGCGGCGTCCGCGCACCTGCTGATCGCCCCGGCGGCCCTGCACATCCTCTCGCTGGAGAGCCAGCCCTACTCGATGTCGTGGGCGTTGACGTTGGGCGGGTTCCTGCTGTGGAAGCGCGACCGCTGGTGGCAATGGGTGCTCGCCGGCGCGATGGTCTTCGCCGCGGCGGGGCTCAACCAGTCGACGATCGTCGTCGCCGCGTTCCTGGCCGTCCTGGAACTACTCCGCCGCCGGCAGTGGCTGCGGTGGGTCGCCTTCGGGGTGGTCTGGGTGGTGAGTCTCGGCGTCTGGACGGTGCTCTCGTCGCGCTTCGGGGGCAACGCCGGACCGATCCCCGACGCCAACACCGAATATTTCAGCTTCAGCGTCGCCACGGTGACCGCGGATGCCGGCAAGTCCCTGACCTCGATCCTCAGCGCGTTCCGGATCCTGCGGCTCCTCATTGCCGTGGTGGTGGCCGCGCTGGGCCTGCTCCTGCTGAACGCCGAGCGTCGGGCCACCCTGCTGCAGCGGTTCGCGCTCATCCTCGTCTTCGCCACCGGCTACTGGGCCCTGTTCACCGGCAACCCCTGGGTGTCGGCCAACGGGTTCGCGCTGCGCTACTTCTTCCCGGTCATCCTCTTCGTCGCCGTGTGCGTCGGCGCGTCCCTCGGCACCGTCCTGGCCGGCGTGGTGGAGCCTCAGGCCGTGCTGCACCCACGGGTGCTCGAGCTCGTCGGGCGGGCCCGGTCGAGTGCCGGCCGGCCGCGGGCCGGACTGGCCCGGCCGGCGGTCGCGGTGGCCCTGCCGGCTCTCCTGCTCGTGGCTGCCCTGGTCGGGCCCATGCACCTGCCGTGGAACGCCACGGTGCTCCAGCAGACCCGGGCCACGGCCGAGTTCGCCCGGGCCAACGACACGCGGTTCATCAGCGGCTATTACTGGGACATGTGGCCGACCCTGTGGGGTGCGCTCGAGGACGGGCGGCACGCCTCCTTCGTCACCGGCTTCAAGAGCGGTGGCGACCCCGCCGCATACAAGGGGGCGTTCGAGAGCCAGCTGTCCGAGGGCCACCGGCCGGCTGCCCTCTGCGTCAACCAGAGCGTGTCGTTCTGCCAGACCTACCTCGACTACTGGACCCGTGCGGGGTGGCGCGACACCAGCCGGACCTGTCCGGTGCCGGGGGACTCCCCGCTCCTCGGCAGCCCGCCGCAACGGTCCTGTCTCGTGCTCGAGTACGCCGGCTGACGCGAGCTCCTAGGTTTCTCGGGGCCGGTCAGCGGCTCAGCGGCGGGTGAGCACGCTGTCGTCGACCCGGCCGAGCGTCGGGCTCAGGTTGACGAACCCGATCTCCGCACCCTGCGCCGTGACGATGAGCCCGGCGGCCTCGCGCAGCCGGTGGATCTCGGCGCCGGCGCGGTCGGCCAGGGCCCCGTGGATCGTGTAGGACCCCTCACCGAGGGCGATCCTCGGGATGTCGAACTCGAACCGGCCGGCGCCGGACAACGGCGGCAGGCTTGTGCGCATGAGCTTGCTGTTGGTGCCCCAGATGCTCTGGCCGCTGGCCGACTCAAACCCGATGCCGAGGATCCACCGGTCGAGCGGCTGGCGGGTCTCGACGGTGACCCGGACTTTGAGCGGGTCACCGGAGGCGATGGTGTCGACGGCTCGGCCGTCGGAGACCGCCTCCACGGCCACGACGCGGGCGACCGGCTCGCGCTCCTCGCCATGGTCGACGTTGGCGCGGCCCAGCTCCTCGGCCCGGGTGTGGTCGAAGTCCGACCGCAGCACCCTGAGGGCCTCCGACGGGACGGCGTCGGCCTTGACCACGCCGTGCTCGAGGACGATGGCCCGGTCGCAGACGTCGGCGACCTGGTCGAGCCCGTGGGTGACGAGCACGATCGTGCGGCCCTCGTCCTGGAAGGTGCGGATGCGGTCCATGCACTTGCGCTGGAACGGCTCGTCACCGACCGCGAGCACCTCGTCGACGAGCAGCACGTCGGGGTCGACGTGCACCGCCACCGCGAAGGCGAGGCGGACGTACATGCCCGACGAGTAGAACTTCACCTGGGTGTCGATGAACTGCTCGACGCCGGAGAAGTCGACGATCGCGTCGAAGTAGTGGTCGGTCTGGGCCCGCGACAGGCCGAGGATCGAGGCGTTGAGGTAGACGTTCTCGCGCCCGGTCAGGTCGGGGTGGAACCCCGCCCCCAGCTCGAGCAGGGCGGCCATCCGGCCGCGGGTGTGCACGGTGCCGGAGGTCGGCTGCATGATCCCGCCGATCATCTTCAGCAGGGTGCTCTTGCCCGACCCGTTGGGGCCGATCAGCCCCACGGTGCTCCCCGACTGGATGTCGATGGAGACGTCGCGCAGCGCCCAGAAATCCTCCTTGTGGCGCTGGCTGCGGCCGAAGTTGACCACCCGCTCCTTGAGCGACTTCTCCTTGCGGATGACGAACCGCTTGGACAGGTCGCGGACCTCGACGACGACCGGGTTGCCCATCACAGCTCCTGGGCGAAGTTGCCCTGCAGGCGCGCGAACACGCGCTGCGCGGCGAAGACGGCGACCAGCCCGACCGCGAACGCGACGAGCAGGTGAATCCCCAGCCCCGCCGGCAGGGGCTGGTTGTCGCCCTTGACCCAGAACGTGCGCTGAAACCCCATGATCGCCAGCGTCATCGGGTTCGCGAGGTAGAGCCGCTCAACAAACCCGTTGCTGACCGCGTTGTTGACGAGCTGCCACGAATAGACGATCGGGCACAGCCAGAAGGCGATCATGAGCCCGATCTCGACGAGGTACTGGATGTCGCGTAGGTAGACGTTGAGCGCGGACAGCAGCAGCGACCAGGCGAGCCCCCAGACGACGACGACGCCGAGCGACAGCGGCAGGTAGAGCCACCGGACCCCGGTCGGGATGTCACCGGAGATCACCGTGGCGGCGGTGAGGACGACGGTCTGGATGACGAACCCGAAGAGCGACGACCCGAGGCTGCTCAGGGGGAAGATCTCGCGCGGGACGTAGACCTTCTTGATCAGGCCGGCGTTGCCGACGATCGAGCCGGTGCCGTTGGTCACCGTCTCGCCGAAAAGGTTCCAGGCGGTCAGGCCGGTGTAGATGAAGATGGCGAAGTCGGGGATGGAGCGAGCTGCACCGAGGAACTGCCCCAGGGCGATGTAGTAGATAAGCAGGAGGGCGAGGGGCCGCAGGAGACTCCACACGAAGCCGAGGGTGCTGTCCTTGTAGCGCGCCTTGAGCTCGCGCCGGGTGAGCATGCCCAGCAGCTCGCGGTGCGCCCAGATGTCCTTCACCTGGCCGAGCCACCCGTCGGTGAGCCCCGAGCGAGGGCCCGTCGTCCGGAGGGGGACGAGCGCCAGCTTGGCCGCCCGCTCCTCGCTCAGTTGTGTCGTCACAGCTTCGTACCTTCCGCGCCCGGACCCGGTCGGCCCGCACGCTGTCTCGGCGGGTGAATCTACCGGGCCTGGCTGACTGTGCCGTCGCCGCGGTGCGCGAGGACCCACAGCGCGTCGGCGTAGTCGTCCCAGCCGTCGGGCGTGCGGGCGGCGCACTCCTGCTTGAGTCGCTCGAGCAGGGTGTCGTCGGTCAGCAGCGTCCGGAGGGCCTCGGTGAGGGCCACGTCGTCCCGGGGGTCGACGAGCAGCGCCCCGCCCTCCTGCCCGATCTCGCGCATACTCCCGAAGTCGGAGGTGACCGCCGGGGTGCCGGCGGCGATGGACTCGGCTACCGGTAGCCCGAAGCCCTCGTTGAGCGAGGGGAAGACACTGAAGCGCGCCAGCCGGTATGCCGCCCACAACAGGTTGTCGCCCAGCCGGCTGACCGCCTCGACCGGCCGGCCCGCGCGCTCCAGCTGATGGCGCCGCTCGGTGAACTCCTCGCTGCCCCAGGAGTTTCCACCGACGAAGGTCAGCGAGAACTGCTCCCCGGACCGCCACAGCTGTTCCGCCGCGTGCAGCACCGCCAGGTGGTTCTTGCGCGGCTCGTGGGAGCCGACGCAGAGCACAAGCGGCAGGTCGCCGACGAGGAAGCGCTCCTCGGCCGCCGCCAGCGACTCGGGGGTGGTGTCGGGCACCTGCACCGGGAGCGACAGCGCGACGATCTCCGGCCCGGGCAGGCCCGCCCCACCGAGCATCCGCCGCCAGCCACCGTACTCGGTGGCCGCCGCTTGCGAGATGGTGACGACGAGGTCGAAGTGGGCGACGGCGGCAAGGTTGAGGGCGAAGACCGCGGGGAACCCGCCGGCCGTCGTCTCGGGCGAGGTGAGGGGCACGCAGTCGAACCCGATCACCGCACACCGGTTCCGGCTGAACCGGGCCATCGCGTTGAGCGAGAGGCACCGGCGGGGCTGGATGGCCAGCTCAGGGAGGACGTAGGTGCAGTCCCAGGGCACCACGACGGTCTCGGGGTGGTCGTCCCCCGCACTGCGGACGTGGTCGGAGGCGGTCGGCAGCCCGAGGGCGATGTCGCGGGCGTGGTCGTCGAGCCGGTACATCGCGTCCATGTCGGGGGTCCACCCCACCGCGGAGTAGGCCTGGGTGGACTGCCAGGCCCGGCCGACCATCCTGGCCACCCGCTGGATGCCCGTGCCGAGGGGGAAGAGGACGAGGTCACCCATGTCGACGACCGTGACGCCAGTGACCACCTCGACCTGACGGGTGACGCTTTCGCGGGTAGCCGCCTTGCGAGCGGCGCGGAACACCGCCTGCGCCCCGTGCAGTACGAGGTCGCGATGGGCGTCGACGACGTCGTCGGGCGACGGCAGCCGGGCTGACAGGACGGCGAGGACCAGCCAGACCATCTGGGTGTCGGCGTCCCGCAGCCGCCGGCGAACCCGGCGCACGTTGTAGGCGTGGTCGGCCGAGGGGGCGGCGGGGGCCCGGTCCAGGGTCGCGGCCAGGGTGGACATCCGGGCCGCCCAGGCCTCCTTGGGCACGTGGGGGCGCCGGGGAAGCATCCGTCGGGCAGGCGTGCGCTTGATCCCGGCCTTGACCAGCTCGCGGGCCGCCGGGCTCATCGCGGCCTGCCCGGGACGAGCTGGGACCAGACGTCATCGGCGTACTGCTTCCACGTCTGCACGGGATACTCCTTGGCCTCGGCTCGCAGCCGTTCCACGAGGAAACGGTCGGTGAGCATCGCGCGCAGGCCCGCCAGCACCGACGCGTCGTCACGGGGGTCGACGGTCAGGGCGCCGCCGCCCTGGGCGATCTCGGCCTGGCTGCCGTAGTTGGTCGTGAGCACCGGGGTGCCGCACGCGAGGGACTCCGCCACCGGCAGCCCGAACCCCTCGTGCAACGAGATGAACACGGTGAACGACGCGTCGCGCAGCAGTTGCCACAGCTCGTCGTCACCCACCCCGCGCATCCACTCGACAGACGCGTCGAGCTCGCGTAGCTGCTCGAGCTGGCGTTCGACGCGCTCGGTGTGCCAGCCGTGCGTGCCGATGATCTTGAGGTCGAACCGCAGCCCCTCACGCCAAAGCCGCTCGGTCGCGGCCAGGAGCGCGGTGTGGTTCTTGTGGGGTTCGAGCCGACCGACGATGACGACCAGGGGGCGCTCCGGCTCGTGCCGGACGTAGCCGTCCGGCGCGGGCGGGACGGTCGCCGGCTGGACCACCAGGCTGACGTCGGGACCTCGGAGCCCCTGCGCGGCCAGCGCGTCGACGTAGCCACCGAACTCGGCCTGAGACGAGCTGCTGATCGATGCGATCCGCTTGGCGTACTTGACGACCGTGAGGTAGGACGCGAAGGCGTTGGGCTCGCCGAACGGTCGCAGGTCGGCGCTCACGAACGGGATCGCGTCGTAGCCGATCCCGACGACCTCGCTGCCGGACATCTCCGCCAGCCCGGCCAGCCGCGGGCACCGGTCGGACAGCGGCACCTCCGCCAGCACGACGGTGGCGTGCCAGGGCACAAGCAGCTCGGTGATGGCGTCCGCGCGTGCGGCGGTGTCGGGATAGGTGGGGTGCCGAGGCGTCCGCCCCCACCTCACCGCCCGGTCCTCCTCGTCCGACGTGAGGGTGCGCAGCGAGCCCGCCGGGCTCGTCCACGCTGCGAGGGTGAGGTCGTGGCCGGCCCACCAGACGTTGACGATCTCGCGCACCACGCGCTGGATCCCGTTGTGCAGGTCCACCCGCGCCGACATGTCGACGTCGACGACGACGCCCGTGACGACTCGGGCTGGGCGCTGGACGCCGTGGACCAGGGCAACGTGTCGAGCTCGGTCGAGGATGGCCAGGGTGAGGTCAGGCACGTCCTCCAGGTCGCGGACCCGCAGCAGGTGCCGTAAGTCCTGCGCGGTCGGGTAGGCGCCGGCGAGCAGGGTCACGATCAGCCACGCCAGCGACGGGTCGCGCGTGAGCGCGAGCTGCTCGACCAGCGCGGTCAGGCAGGCATCGGCGTCCGCGTCCGCGTCGTCCAGGGGCTCGGGCGGCGACTCGAGAGCGGCCTCCGCGCCAGCCCGCAGGCGCTGGGCGACCAGCGCGATGGCCAGCCGCTCCTCGAGGTCTGGCGTCACCGTCACGGGCGCGTCAGCCTGCGGGCCGCCCGCAGCGGCGCGGTGACCCGCCACGACACCGTGCGCTTGGTGGCCATGAGCTCCTTCTGGAGCGCGTCGATCCGGCCCAGGTCGGCGCTGTGGTCGTGGTTGACGACGGAGGCGTCGGCCCACCGGCTGAGCGCGGCCGTCCGCCAGCGGACCGTCAGCGCAGTGAGCTCCGCGGACCGGTCGTCCCGCTCCTGGGTCAGCGACTGCACGCTCTCGTCCAGCCCGGCGATCCGGGCCTCGAGGCCCTGGATCTGCTCGTGGTCGCGCACCGTGCTCAGCAGGATGTAGTCGTCGTGGGGGCAGGCCGGGTAGGACAGGCTGGCCGACAGCTCGGGATGCTCCGGAGAGGCGTAGAAGCGTGACAGTCCGTCGAAGAGACAGAACCGGTAGCCCGCGTCGGTGAGCAGCTGTTCCCACTCGCCGTGGGTCTGCCGGGTCTCGCGCGGTGACGTGGACTCCACGACGACGACCCACGGCTTCCACGTGGAGAGGTCCAGGCTGCGAAGCACCGCCGCCTCAGCGCCCTCGACGTCCACGACGAGGAAATGAATGTCGACGTCGTCCCACCCGGCCATGTCGAGGACGGCGTCAAGTCGCTTGGCGGGCACCTGCACCTCCTCCACCGGGAGGCCGCTGGCGCGGTGCCGGTCACCCACCTCGTCGGAGATCGAGGACAGCCCGGTCTCCGCGATGGCGTGCAGCGTGACCGTCTCGACGTCGGCGTCGGTAATGGCGGCCTGCACGACGACGTCGCGCGGGCGTTCGGCTGCGAAGGCCTCGGCCAGAGCGGGCACCGGCTCGACGGCGATGCCGCGCCAGCCCCGGTCGTAGAACGCGCGGCTCACCGAGTCGGACCCCGGCTGGTTCGCGCCGACGTCGACATAGCGTCCGTTGGGTACGGCCATCAGGGCCCTCCACAGGACGACGTCCTCCCGGTTCTGCGCGAAGGAGACGAGTGTGGAGGTGTTCGACACGCGTTGCATGATGCCAGACGCTGCGGGCCGGCCGCCAAGCCGACCGGGGTACCCTCGGAGCGCCCTGTCGTCGCCCAGATCGAGAATCCATGCCCCGCGCGCTTATCACCGGAATCACCGGCCAGGACGGCCTCTACCTCTCCGAGCTGTTGCTGGAGAAGGGTTACGACGTCTACGGGCTGATCCGAGGGCAAAACAACCCCAAGCGTGAGCTGGTGCAGAGCACGGTGCCCGACGTCACCCTGCTCACCGGTGACCTGACCGACCTGTCGTCGCTGATGCGGGCCATGCAGAGCGCGTCGCCCGACGAGGTCTACAACCTGGGCGCGATCTCCTTCGTCGCGTACTCGTGGGAGAACGCCATGCTGACGACCGACGTCACCGGCAAGGGCGTCCTCAACATGCTCGAGGCCGTGCGCCTCTACAGCCACGACGACCCCAGCCGCGTGAAGTTCTACCAGGCGTCGAGCTCGGAGATGTTTGGCAAGGTGCAGGAGGTGCCGCAGCGCGAGTCGACGCTGCTGTGGCCGCGATCGCCCTACGGCGTGGCCAAGGTCTTCGGCCACTACATGACGATCAACTACCGCGAGTCCTACGGTATGCACGCGTCCTCGGGAATCCTGTTCAACCACGAGTCGCCGCGCCGCGGGCCGGAGTTCGTCACGCGGAAGATCTCCAGCGCGGTGGCCCGGATCTCGCTCGGCCTGCAGGAGAACATGTCTCTCGGCAACCTCGACGCCCAGCGCGACTGGGGTTTCGCCGGTGACTACGTCGACGCCATGTGGCGCATGCTCCAGCAGCCGGAGGCCGACGACTACGTGGTGGCCACGGGTGAGACGCACTCGATCCGCGAGTTCCTCGACCTGGCCTTCGCCCACGTCGGCATCGACGACTGGGAGAAGTACGTCCTGCAGGACCCGCGCTTCTTCCGCCCCGCCGAGGTCGAGCTCCTCATCGGCGACCCGACCAAGGCGCGGGAGGTCCTCGGGTGGACGCCGAGCGTCGACTTCCCGGGGCTGGTGTCGATGATGGTCGAGAGCGACCTGCGCCTGCAGCGCGAGTCCCCGGCGGACCACTCTTGACCCGAGTCCTCGTCACGGGGGTCACCGGGCAAGACGGCACGCTGCTCGCCCGGCGGCTCCGCGCGGCCGGGGACGAGGTCCACGGGGTCAGCCTGACCGGTGACGCACCGCCCACCTGGACGGACGCCGACACGGCGGGCGTGACCGTGCACATCGGCGATGTCGCCGACGGCGCCCGGGTGGCCGAGGTCATCGCCCAGGTCGAGCCCGACGAGATCTACCACCTCGCGGGGCAGACCTCGGTGGCGGCGTCGTGGGACGACCCGGTCGGCACACTACGGTCCACCGGGCTCGGTGCCGTGTTTGTGTTCGAGGCAGCACACCGGCTGCAGGACCGCACGGGTCGGCCGGTGCGTGTCGTGCAGGCGTCGAGCGCCGAGATGTTCGGCCAGGCGGAGCAGACGCCGCAGGACGAGGACACCCCCATCCGCCCGGTCTCCCCCTACGGCGTGGCCAAGGCGATGGCGCACCAGATGGCGGGCATCTACCGCAGCCGCGGCCTGTTCGTGGCCACGTGCATCCTCTACAACCACGAGTCGCCGCTGCGCCCCCCGACGTTCGTCACCCGCAAGATCACGGCGGCGGCGGCGCGCATCGCCGTTGACGGCGGCGGCACCCTCGCCATGGGCAACCTTGACGCCTCACGCGACTGGGGCTGGGCGCCGGACTATGTCGACGCCATGGTCCGCGCCGCCCGACACGACGCGCCGGAGGACTTCATCGTCGCCACCGGGCGCACGCACACCGTCGAGGACTTCGTACGGATCGCTTTCGCCAGCGCGGGGATCAACGACTGGCGGCCGCATATCAAGGTAGACCCCCGGTTCGTCCGGCCAGTTGATGCGGCCGTGCAGATCGGCAACGCCGGCAAGGCCGAGGCCGTGCTGGGCTGGCGGGCGGCGACCACGTTCGAGGAGATCGTCCGACGGATGGTCGAGCACGACCTCGAGCTGACGCGCAACGGGACGCCTGAGGCGTCCTAGCCGAGCCGGTCGCGGGCCTCCGACCGCAGCCGGCGGGCCAGGCGGCGCGCCTCGGCCCGGGCCTCCTGCCCCCACCGGTGGGGAGCCGTCCACCGGGTGGCGTCGAGGTGCGTCCGCATGCGAGCGCCGGCGATCTCGGGAGCATGCTGCCGACGGAGGACTTCGGCGGCGCGGCGGCCGACCTGCGCGGCGGCGGTGGGTTCGGCGATGATTCGGCGCAGCGCGTCGGCGGCCGCGTCGAGGTCGGGCTCGGCCCAGGGCGTACCGGTGGGGTAGGGCTCGCAGCCCGGCGGAATGGGCACCGGGCTCCACGGCACGACGTATGCCGTGTCGTCACCCATGAACTCCATGTTGCCGCCGTAGCCGGTGGCCACGACGGGCCGGCCAGCCGACATCGCGTCGGCGATGGTGAGGCCCAGTCCCTCGGACCGGTGCAGCGAGAGGTAGGCGTCGCAGCCGGCGACGAGGCCCTGCAGCTGGGCGGCGGGCAGGTGCTGCTCGAGGAGCACGATGTCGGGGTCGCCGGCGGCCATCAGCCGCAGCCGCTCGGCGTCCTGAGGCCGCTGCGCGGCGTTCATCGACTTGAGGACGAGCACCGGCCGGTCGGTCCCCGACCCACCCGGGGGGAAGGCGCGCTGGTAGGCGGTGACCGCCCCCCAGGGGTTCTTGCGCTCGACAGTGCTGAGGTAGTCGAAGACGAAGAGCACGACGGGTCGGCCCGGCGGCAGGCCCAGCTGGGACCTCAGGTGAGCCATCGTCGGCGTGGTCGGGTCGGCGGGGCGGAACAGCGGAGGGGTCAGGGTGACCACCGGCACCGGCGCGTGCGGCGCGACGGCCCGGCGGACGAACTCGGTGGCCACCCACACCTCGTCGACGGAGCGAAAACCCACGTGTTGGCTCTCCGGGAACGCCTCGACCTCCCAATACCAGTAGCCGATCCGTCGCGTGCCCGCCCACGTGTCGCCGGCCTCCGCCGCGACGGAGGGCAGCTGGGCGGCGTTGACGCACAGCAGCGTCGTGTCGAAGCGCAGTGGGACCGCCGACACCGACGAGCCGTCACCCGGGCCCTGCGGTCCCTGGCCGATGGAACGGCTGCGCAGATCCGTCGCGACCGAGCGGACCGCCACCGGGACCTGGGCCGTCTCCAGCGCGGTGCGTACGAGCCGGGCCGACTCGCCGATGCCGAGCTCGCCGCCGAGGTAGCCGACCAGGTTGACCCCGGCCTGCCGCCGCCGCGGGCGTGGGCCGGCGGCCTCGGGCCGCGTCGAGGCTCCGGAGGCACCCGTCGCCCCGGCCGCGGCCACCGCGGCGGCGAGCAGCGCGGGCTCTTCGCCGGCGTCCCCCCAGCCGTGCCGGGCCGCCCAGGCGACGAGTCGCGCGGCGTCGCGCCCCGGCACGGCGGGGAACGCCGATCGCAGGTCGGGTCGGGCGGCATACACGCCGGCCAGGTAACGCGGGACGCCGAACGGGTCGCCGGCCGGCACGCTCGCCCCCAGCCACGCTCGCAGCTGCTCGGACTGCTCGGGATCGAACGGGTCGGGGGGCACGGAGCCGTGCTCCTCGAAGGCCCGGCGACCGCCCGCCTGCACCAGGGTGCGCAGCACTCCGTCGTACGCGGTGCCGAGCGTCGTGACGGCGAACGGCCCGGGATGGTCGGTGTCACCGGGGGCGGTGTCGGCGGACTGCGCCTCGAGGAGGCGGGCCACCAGGTCGGCGAGCCGGGGGTGGTCGGAGAGCCGAACCGTCGGGGGTGCCGCGTTCGCGTCGATGAGCCAGGGGGTCGCGGGGTCGGTCCGGCTGAGGTCGAGCAGCGTCGTGGGCCGCCCGTCGACGCGCACAACGGGGCCGGGGTCGACGTCGACCGCCGCGGCGTGCGGGAGCGTGTCGGGCCCCAGCACGAGCTCCGCCCCCCGGAAGGCCTGATGAGGGTGCAGGCCGGCGACGACGTCGACCGCCTCCGCGGTGCCGAACCCGCCGGCCGTGAGGCGGCACCAGTCCTCGGCCACGTCGACCACGTCGGCCACGTCGGCCACGTCGAGCGAGCCACCGCCCAGCACGACGAGGTCGGGGTCGTGCACGTGGCCCGGCTGCCCGAGCCGGTCGGCGAGGCCGACAAGCCCGTCGGCCCGGCTCGCGAGCCAGGCCGACCGCAGCTGCGCCCCCCACCTCTGACCGGTCCCCAGGGCGGCGGTGACGCCGTCGAGGTCGCCGAGCACCCGCATGCCGGGGCGCAGTCCCACCACGGGTCGACCCGCCTCCAGCAGACGCCGCACCGTGCGAGCGAGCACCCACGTGGCCAGCTCGCCCGGCTCGAGCATGGCTCCCAGCGACGATACGTCGGCCGCCGGCAGACCCACGTCGACAGCGGTCAGCACTGTCTCCCTGCCCACCGGTCGGTAGCAGGAGCAGAGCGCCGTCACGACGACCTGCGTGTGCGGGCCTTGGGTCATCAGGGCCGAGCGCACCGTGGCCCGGGCCGCGGGCACCTGGCCGTGCTGCACCACGAGCGCGAGCGTGACGCCGCTCGTGGTCATGCGCGCTGGGTCACGGGCGCGGGGTCACGGACGCCGCTCGGCCCCGGCAGGGTTCATCGAGAGGTAGACCAAGCGCATGTTCTCGTCCTTGAGCCGCTTGATCGAGCTCAGCTGCAGCCCGAGGAAGTAGACGAGGATGGCGATGAGCTCGATCACCGAGGCCAGCACGGCCGTGGGGAGCCGGGGCACCAGCCCGGTCCGCAGGAACTCGAGGACGATGGGCAGGCCGAGGAGTAGTCCCACCAGCCCGAGCACGCCCGCGACCACCGAGTGGAACAGCACAGGACGCTCGACCCGGGTCAGGTGGAGGATCAGCTTGAGGATCTTCCAGCCGTCGCGGTAGGTGCGCAGCTTGCTCTCGGCCCCCTCGGGGCGGTCCTGGAAGCCGACTTGCACCTCCGTCTGCGGCACCCGCAGGTTGGCCGCGTGGACGGTGAGCTCGGTCTCGGTCTCGAACTCGCGCGACACCGCGGGGAAGGACTTGACGAAGCGACGGCTGAACACCCGGTAGCCGCTCAGCATGTCGCTCACCGCGACGCCGAAGATGTTCTTGACGACGATGTTGAACATCTTGTTGCCGGCCGAGTGCCCGGGTCGGTAGGCGCTCTCGGTGACCTCCTGGCGTACCCCGAGCACGTGGTCGTAGGGCCCGTCGAGCAGCGTCTTGACCATCTCGGGCAGGGCCGCGGCGTCGTAGGTGTCGTCGCCGTCGATGGTCACGTAGATGTCGGCCTCGACGTCGGCGAAGGCCCGGCGGATGACGTTGCCCTTGCCCTTGGCGTGCTCGTAGCGCACGATCGCGCCGGCGTTGCGGGCGACCTCGTCGGTGCCATCGGTGCTGTTGTTGTCGTAGACGTAGATGACCATCTCGGGGACCGCAGAGCGCAGGTCCTCCACAACCTTGCCGATGGCGATCGCCTCGTTGTGACAAGGGACGATCGCAGCGATGGTGGGCGAAGACATGGAAACCTCTGGTCGGTGGACTGGCGCTCGGAAGTCTAGAGCCGAGCCCGGGCCGGGTCGTGCTGCCGCGCGGTCACTCCGGACGGTGCCCCCAGCGGGGCGTCACCCGGCCCACGGCCCGAAGTGACAAGATCGACCCCCGAAGCCCCCACGGCGACTCGTCCTGAGCGCCGCGCCGGTCGACGAGAGGAATGCGGATGCTGCGCGTCCTCGTCGACGCGACCGCGCTGCCCGAGAACCGGGGCGGCGTCGGGCGCTACGTCGACGAGATCGTCAGTCGTCTGCCGGGCCTCGGGGTCGAGGCCCACGTCGCCGCCCAGCCCCGTGACCGTGACGCGTATGCCGCGCAGCTCGGTGCCGACCACGTGCACGTGCCGCCCGGCTGGGCCGGGAGCCCCGCCCCGCGCCTGGCGTGGGAGCAGACGGGACTGCCACTGCTCGTGCGGCGGGTAGGGCCCGACGTGCTCCACTCGCCGCACTACACGATGCCGCTCGCCTCGAGCCTGGCGCCGACCCCGAAGCTCGTCGTCACTCTGCACGACGCGACCTTCTTCAGCGACCCCGACCTACACCTGGGGGTCAAGGCCCGCTTCTTCCGGCAGTGGACGGCGCTCAGCAGCCGCCGGGCCGACGCCCTCATCGCCCCGAGCGAGGCGACTCGCGCCGAGGTGGTGCGGCACACCGGCGCCGACCCTGACCACATCACCGTCATCCCGCACGGCGTGGACCACGGGCGCTTCCACCCGCCTACGGCGGCCGAGACGGGCGAGGTCCGCCAGTGGCTGGGACTCGACGCCCCTGTGGCATACGTCGCCTTCCTCGGCACGTTGGAGCCGCGCAAGAACGTGCCCGCCTTGGTGCGGGCCTACGCCGCGGTGTGCGCCGAGCGGCCCGACCCGCCCGTGCTCGTGCTCGCCGGGGGCAAGGGATGGGACGACGCCATCGACGCGGCGGTCGCCGAGGTGCCGGCCCACCTGCGGGTCATCCGGCCGGGGTTCGTCCCCGACGGCCTCGTGCCCGCGCTGCTCGGCGGGGCGACGGTGGTGGCCTACCCGGCGCTCGGCGAGGGGTTCGGGCTGCCCGTGCTGGAGGCGATGGCCTGCGGAGCGGCGGTGCTGACGACGCGACGCCTGTCGCTGGCCGAGGTGGGTGGCGACGCGGTCGCCTACGCCGAGTCGCCCGCCGTTGCCGACATCGCCGACGCCCTGGCGCGGCTGCTCGACGACCCCGACGAGCGGGCGCGCCTGGCGGCGGCCGGCCTCGAGCGGGCGGCGGGCTACACCTGGGACGCGGCCGCCCGGGCCCACGTGGACGTCTACGAGCGTGTGGTCGCCGAGGGGGTCCGGTGAGCGCGGCTGAGCCCGACGAGGGCGGGGCGGCCGATGTGGCCGGGGCGGGGCCGAGCCCGACGCCGCCCGTGCGCGTCGTGGTCGTGACCTACTTCCCGGGCGACTTCCTCGACGAGTTCCTCGCCTCGCTGCCGGCCGCATCGTCGGGTCCGGTGGCGGTGACAATGGTGGACAACGGGTCGACCGACGGCAGCCTCGAGCGGGCGCGGGACCACCCGCGCGTCGAGGTGCTCTCAACCGGGTCCAACGTGGGCTACGGGACGGCGGCCAACCTGGGTGTGGCGGCGGCCACCGAGGAGTGGGTGCTCGTCGTCAACCCCGACATCGCCTTCGAGCCGGGGTCGATCGACGCGCTGTTCGCGGTGGCGGCTCGCCGTCCCCGGGCGGGGGCGCTCGGCCCCCGCATCCATACCGGCGAGGGGATGCTCTACCCGTCGGCCCGCGAGCTGCCGTCCCTCGGGCGCGGCATCGGGCACGCGGCGTTCGGCTGGGTATGGCCGTCGAACCCGTGGACCGCGAGCTACCGCCGGGAGCGGGGGGTGCCCACCGAGGGGGTCGTCGGGTGGCTGTCGGGCGCCTGCCTGCTGCTGCGGCGCGAGGCGTTCGACGCGGTCGGCGGCTTCGACGAGGGCTACTTCATGTACTTCGAGGACACCGACCTGTGCGAACGGCTGGCCCGCGCCGACTGGGAGGTGGTCTACGCGCCGTCCTCGACGGTGACCCACCACGGTGGTCACGCGACCTCGCGCAACCTCGACGCGATGAGCAAGGCCCACCATGCGAGCGCCTACCGCTACCTCTCGCGCCGGTATGCCGGTCCGGCCTGGGCGCCGGTGCGGGCCGGGCTCCGGGCCGGGCTGTGGGGCCGCTACCAGCTGTCCCGCCGGGTCGGTCGGGTCGTGCACGGGGCACAGCCCACCCGAAAAGCCTGACACTGGCGCAAGATCGCCCGGCCAGCGGGTTGAGCGGCCCGTCAGTAGGGTGAGCGGATGCTTGCCGCCTACGCCGCCCGCATCGACGCGAACGACCCGCTCAGTGCCCTGGAGGTGGACCAGCGCCCCGACCCCGAGCCCGGCTCGGGCTGGACGACGGTGACGCTGAAGGCTGCCGGTCTCAACCACCACGACGTGTGGTCGCTGCGCGGCGTGGGTCTGCCGGCCGACCGGCTCCCGATGGTGCTCGGCTGCGACGGCGCCGGCCTCGACGAGGACGGCAACGAGGTCATCGTCCACGCGGTGATCGCCAGCCCCGGGTGGACCGGCGACGAGACCCTCGACCCCAAGCGCACCCTGCTGTCGGAGCTGCACGACGGCACCCTGGCCGAGAAGGTGGCCGTGCCCACGGGCAACCTTGTGCCGAAGCCGAAGGGTATGCCGTGGGAGACCGCGGCCTGTCTGTCCACGGCGTGGCTCACGGCGTACCGGATGCTCTTCGTCAACGCCGGGGTGCAGCCGGGGGGCACGGTGCTCGTGCAGGGCGCCGGGGGTGGGGTCGCGACCGCACTGGTGCAGCTGGGGTCGGCAGCGGGCCTCCGGATGTGGGTCACCTCGCGCGACGATGCCAAGGGGGCGAAGGCGGTGGAGATCGGCGCCGACCGGGCGTTCGGTTCGGGGGAGCGGCTGCCGGAGCGGGTCGACGCGGTCATGGAGACCGTTGGTGCGGCGACATGGTCGCACTCGGTCAACTCGCTGAACCCGGGCGGCACCATCGTCATCGCCGGCGCCACGTCGGGCGACGCGCCGACCAAGGCCGAGCTGACCAAGATCTTCTTCAAGCAGCTGCGGGTCGTCGGGTCGACGATGGGCACCCGCCCTGAGCTCGACCGGATGGCCCGGTTCATCGACGACAAGGGCATCACCCCGGTGATCGACTCGGTGCACCCGCTGGCCGACGCGCGCGACGGGTTTGCCCGGATGGTCGACGGCGAGGTCTTCGGCAAGATCGTCGTCACGATGCGGTGAGCCAGGTGGCCCATGCTTCAAGGGGGCGTAGAGCCCCACGTGCTCCGGCTCTTTGCCCGGCTCTGATCTGAACAGGTCTCGCGAATACCACCGTCCCGACGGTCGCGACTGCGTTCGCGTCGCTCGCGTTCTGTATGCGTGCTACGAGGGGCAAAGGAGTCCTAAACGATGCGTTGCATGACACTGGCCGGATCGGTGACACGTCGCCCTCGGTCGCGAGACTTCCCGCAGGCATACCTCCTGGCCGCGGTCGTCTCCCTGGTTCTCGCGCTGGCTATGGTGGTCGGCGGGGCCTTCCCGGCGCGGGCCCAAGAACCGGATGTGCTCACCGCCGGCCAGACGCTCTCCGCGGGTCAGTTCATCGAGTCGTCGAACCAGCAGTACCGCGCCGTGGTGCAGACAGACGGCAACGTTGTCGTGTACGGGCCGGGCAACTCGGTCGAGTTCGCGACGAACACCGGCGGCACCGCCAACCCCGAGCTCACGATGCAGACTGACGGCAACCTCGTCCTGTACGGGTCGTCGGGTCCGCGGTGGTGGACCGGCTCAAGTGGTGCCAACGCCAAGCTGGCCATGCAGAACGACGGCAACCTCGTCATGTACGCGGACGGGCGCGCGGCCTGGTCGATCCGCGGTGGGCTCATCCCGCGTCCGCCCATGGGACCGGTGACGCTGAACGCCGGGCAGACGTTGACTGCGGGTCAGATGCTGGTATCGGCCAACCGGCAGTACCAGGCTGTGCTGCAGACGGACGGCAACCTCGTCGTCTACGGGCCCAATAACCAGGTGCTGTTCGCCACGAATACCGGCGGCACCGCGAACCCGCGGCTGGCGATGCAGCCCGACGGCAACCTGGTGCTCTACGGCGCCTCTGGCCCGCAGTGGTGGACGGGCACCAGCGGTGCCAACGCGCAGCTGTCCATGCAGGACGACGGAAACCTGGTCCTTTACACGGATGGTCGGGCGGCGTGGGCCAGCCGCGGTGGGGTCATCCCGCGTCCGCCGATGGGTCCGGTGTCGTTGAACTCCGGGCAGTCCCTGACAGGGGGCCAGATGTTGATGTCCGCCAACCAGCAGTACCGCGCGGTGGTGCAGACCGATGGGAACGTCGTCGAGTATGGGCCGAGCGGCCAGGTCCTATGGGCCACCAACACCGGGGGCACGGCCAATCCTGAGTTGGCACTCCAGACCGACGGGAATCTCGTGCTCTACGGCTCGGGCGGGGCGCGGTGGTCGACGGCCACCGGCGGCGCGAAGGCGCAGCTGAGCATGCAGGACGACGGCAACCTCGTGCTGTACGCAGGTGGTCGGGCGGCCTGGGCCAGCCGAGGCGGGTTCATCCCCTATCCCTCGTTCAGCGGCAACGGTGGCTATGTGGTCGGCCAGCAGATCGCGGCGGGGACCTATCGCACCCGGACCGATTCGACCGGGTGCTACTGGGAGCGCCTGAGGGGCTTCTCCGGATCCTCGGACGAGATCATCGCCAACAACTTCTCTGACTTCCACGACGTGGTTACCATTTCACCGTCGGACGTCGGCTTCACGTCGTCCAAGTGTGCGACGTGGACCCAGGACCTGCGCTCGATCACGTCGTCGCCCACCGCGTCATTCGGGTCGGGGACATTCATTGTTGGCACTGACATCGCCGCTGGCACGTGGTCGCCGACCGGCGGGGCGGACTGCTATTGGGAGCGGGTGAAGGACTTCTCCGGAACGTTCGACGGCCTCATTGCGAACAACTACGGGTCATCTCTCCCCGTGACCATCTCAGCCTCCGACGCGGGCTTCTCGTCCACCAACTGTGGGGTGTGGACCAAGGTGGGTTAGCGCAACTGCTGCAAGGCGGACGCCGCTTCGGAACGCAGAAGGCCAGCGTTCCGGGGCGGCCGTTCGGATGCACCGCAGCAGCAGGCTTGACCGCCGAGTCGGTTGAGCATGTGGACGCATAGACCTCCACAGGCACCACGCAGCTGGCGAGCCGGGTCGCGGGCGGGGGTGGTGTCTTCGACAACCTGCTGTCACCTCACGGCGACCTGTATCCGTTGGGTGAGGGTGCGGCTGACAAGGACCCCTCGGCCTGCCGGGTCCGGCTGAGCCGGGGCTCGCAGCGGCACGACGATCCCTAGGTGGTGGCTGCCGGGGCGCGGCCAGAGCAGCAACCCCGCCCCCCCGCGCTCCAGGTCGCCGATGAGGGGAGACAGGCGCCCGTCGAGGACGACAGGGGTCGTGGCCGCGACCACCAGCCCGAGGTCGTCGTCCACCAGCCTGGCGACCTCCCGGAGAACGGACTCGAGGGCAGGTGGGCGCTCGATGTCGTCGACGAGGGCGCACAGGCTGGGATGCGCGCGACGAGCAGCGATGAGCCGGTCGGCGTCGTCGGCCGCGGTGCCTGAGATCGACAGCACCGAGCGCGCACCAGATGCCGCGAGTCGGGCGGTGAGGTCGGTCCCGACGACGGCGACCTGGTGGCCCTCGCTGACCAGCCCAGACACGAGCGTCACCAGCGTGGTCGTGCGACCGCTGCCTGGAGGTCCGGCGACGACGAACCTGCGGTGTCCACGGCCGAGCGAGAGGTGAACGGGTCGGAGGTCGCCCTCCCTGACCCCGAGCAGCACACCGTTCGGCGGGGCGGGTTCGACCTCGCTGACGCGGATGCGCGTGGGCAGTCGGCGTACCGGCTTCGGTAGGACCCCGCGCCCGTCCGCGCGAGGGACGGAGATCGAAGTCCGCCACCGGCCAGCGATCGCGACGAGTTCGGCGTCCTGCGCGACCTCGTCGGTCGAGCCCCCAAGCAGGGCGATCTGGACCTCCTGATGTGACCCGACCTCGACCGCACGGCCAGGGGGCTGGTGCACGGGGACCGCCTTCACCGGCACCCCGGCCAGGGCCAGCTCCACCGGGTCGGCGACACGCAGGACCAGGCGGGAGGAGAAGAGGCCGGCGAGCTGGCCGGACAGAAGCGCCCGTCCACCCGTCACGACGGCGACGACGCCGACCGAGCGGCCCGCCTCCAGCATGGCGCGCAGCTCGGTGCTGACCGACCCGCCAGCCAGGCCCGCCAGCTGCTCCCAACCGTCGACCAGCATCACCAGCCGCGCGCGTTGACCGGCCTCAGGGCTGGCGGTTCGTTCCCGGACGAGTGAGATGAGGCCTTCCACGACGAGCGCCGCGTGGTCGGCGTCGTGAAGGCCGGCCACCGCCGCCGTGTGGGGGAGCTCGGCCAGCGACCCCAGCGACGGCGGCCCGATGGCGTAGAGATGCACTGCGGTTGGCGGGCAGGCGGCGGCAATGGCGCCAGCGAGGGTGCGGAGCGCCGTCGTGCGGCCGCTGCCCGGTCCGCCCGCGATCGCGAGGTGACCGTCCATCGGCCAGCACCAGCACTCCTGCGCCTGTAGGTCGGGAAGGTCGACCATACCCACGGGGATCGATCCGGGCGCCGCCGCGAGGTCGGCCAGATCGAGTCTGCCGGGCAGCGGTGGCAGCCAGGGCGCGGGTGGGCGCCCGACCCCCAGGAGCTGAGCAGCCCGTCCGATCGCGGTCACTATGTCATGGAGGTCGAGGCGCCCGAGGTCGCCGTCCATCGCCGAGCCGCCGGTCGAGTCACCTGTCGGGTCAGTCGCCGGGTTGCTGGTCAGGTCACCCGCCGCGAGCGACCGGGCGGCGGGTCGAGCCGCCGTCGGCTGCGGACGCTCCCACCAGCGTGTGACGTCCGAGACGACCAGCGATGCCGCGGCCGGGGAGCCTCCGGTGACCTGCGCGGTCTGCAGCTCGGTCAGATCGGTGGCGCCCCCCTTGAGGAAAGCGCGCCCGGGGGTGTCAGCGGCGACTGCCGCGGCATCCGGTCGCTCGATGATGTCGATCGAGTCGCTCCGGTCACGAACGCGCAGAGCGATGCGCAGGCTGACGTTGGCCCGGATGTCTGCGGTGACGATGCCGCCGGGTCGCTGGGTGGCGAGCACGAGGTGAATGCCCAGCGACCGGCCGACCGCGGCCAGCCGCACCAGACCCGGCACGAAGTCCGGCAGCTCCTCCGCCAGCACCCGGAACTCGTCGATGACGATCACCAGCCGCGGCAGGGCGGGCCTGACAGCGATGCCACCAGGCCCGTCGCGACCACTCTGATAGGCGTCGAGGTCGGGCACTCCGGCCGAGGCCAGGATCCGCTCACGGCGGCGGACCTCCGCGCCCAGGCTCAGCAGGGCGCGGCGGGTCAGGTGGGCGTCGAGGTCGGTCACCCATCCGACGACGTGGGGGAGCTCGGCGCAGCCGCGGAACGCGGCCCCGCCCTTGTAGTCGACGAGGACGAAGGCCATCTCGTCCGGCCGGTTCACCAGGGCCAGCGAGGCGACCAGCGTCTGCAGCAGCTCCGACTTGCCCGAACCGGTGGTGCCCGCGACCAAGGCGTGCGGTCCGTCGGTCCGAAGGTCAAGCACGAACCGTCCCTGGGTGGTGACACCGAGGACCGCCTGGGTGCTGCGGGGCTGCGCCTTCCAGGAGCTGACCAGCTGTCCCGTGAACGCCGCGCCGGTCGACGGCGGGGGAGCCCCGTCGAGTGAGAGCAGGTCCAGCAGCCGCACTCGGCGAGGGATCCTGGGGGCAGCCGACCTCCCGTCGACCTCCCGAAGGGGCGCGAGGGCGCGGGCCAGCCGCCAGGCGTATGCCGCCCCGGGCAGGTCCGGCGCGAACCCCACCGGGTCCTCGTCGCCGATGGCCAGGATTCCGGCGCTGGCGTCGACGAGACTGACAACGGCAGTGCGGACGGCCGGGACCCTGGAGGGCGGGATCTCGCCGAGGGACACCAGGGTGATCCACGAGTCCGACGCGAGGCGCGCCAGCGTGCGGGCGGCCGGGCTGTGCAGCAGTGCCGGTCCACCGTCGAGGAACACGACGCGGTGGGTGGTGGACCCCGGCGGGTCGCGTTCGCCGGCGGGTCGACGAACACTGGCGTCAACCGGTGCGCCCTGGCCCGCGTCAGGGTGGGCGTGGGGGCGGGTGAGGCGGTCGAGCCACGGAACCCCGTCGCCCGCGCCGGCGTCGGCGCCGCCGCCGACCGTCGCCGACGCCGGACCGCCTGAGCTGGGCACCAGGGTCACGGCCAGGACGTGAGGGAGCAGCCGGGCGAACGACCAGTGAGCCGCCTCCTCGGCCCCGCCCACCACCACGTAGATCTCCACCCGATGTGGAGCGCGCTGTGCTCCCAGCCGACACACTAGGTTCGTGGCGGCTTTCACCACCAGCGACCGACTGCCCCGCAACGCAACGAGATTCATCCCGGCGACATCGACGGTCACGGGCGCTTCGGCCAGGAGCGGTGGAGTCGTCTCGCCGCTGACCTGGAGCCGCGACGGGGGCGAGCCGACACCCAGGCATACCTGGAGGGCTCCAGGTGCCGCACCGTCGCCCGGTTCGGCCCACAGGTCGCGGGACCGGGTCTCGGCGGCCGTGAGGAGCGCAGCGAGCGTCGGATGAGCCTGCCGCAGCCCCTGCCGCTCGGCCGCTCGGCCCCGATCGACCTCGACCTGTACCGCCAGGCGCGCGGCACGTGCGCGCGCCGCCTCGTCCCGGGTGCGACGACTCGACCCGCGGCGGGTGGTCACCCAGGTGCCGAACGAGAGCACCGGCCCGCCCAGCCCGAACAGGAGCATGGCCGGCGAGCGCATCACCGCGGCCAACACACCGGCCAGGACGAGCGGCACCAGCAGGGCGAGCCAGGGGAACCGGGAGTGTTCGCGATCCGGAGGCGGTCCGGGAAGGGTGATGGCCTCGAGTGGGGGCGAGGGTGGAGCCGTGGCCGGGTCGATGAGCAGATGCCCCTCTCCGTCGCCGGGAAGGTGACGCTCCCGACCGACGGGGTGGACGGACAACGAGGTCGACCCGATCTGGAGCCGGTCCCCGGGAGCCACGACAACGGGGCTCGAGCCGACTGCCCGACCGTCGACCGTCGTCCCGTTGGCCCCACCCAGGTCCCGCACCCTGACTCCGCCGACCGACGGCGTGACCTCGGCGTGCCGCCTGGAGACCCCGGGGTCACCGATACGCAGCCCCAGCCGGCGGTCCCGGCCGACGACCAGCGTGCCCGGCGGCAGCACCAGCCGTCGGCCCACGTCGGGACCCGACTCGACCCGTAGCTCCCATCGGTCAGTCGCGTTACCAGGACCCGACGGAGCCCGGTGTGCGGCCGCCTCGGAGACATCGACGACGGCCCCGTCGAGCAGGGGAGGCACACCGACCGTAGCGTGCGCCGGGAGGGGGTGACCGTCGACGATCACCCGCTTATAGCCGTTCGCGTCAACACCAAGAGAGGCGGCGAGGGCGGCCGCGAGGGCATCGACGCGGGTGCCCGGCCCGCACTCGACGACGACCTGACGGTCGCCGAGGTCGTCGTCGCCGCCCCAGACGGGGCCCCCGGCCCGAACCGTCAGCTGGATGCGCATGCGTCTGTCCCCCGTCTTGCTGCTCTCGCTGGTCTCGCTGGTCTCCCTGGTCTCGCTGAGTCCATGACACCGGCTGGGGCCGACAGGCGTCGAACGCTGCCCACAGCACATCCCGCCGGACCCGACGTCGCGCCCGTGACGACCTGTTCACGGCGTCGGCAGGGCGGAGGGCTGTGGATGACGCCGCCTGCGCCCTGACGCGTGCCCCTAGCATGGGCGGGCTGCGATGGGCCGGTAGACAAGGGGGAGTGGCGTGTCCGATGCCGTTCGCGTCGTGGAGAGCGAGGTCCGTGAGCTCATCCGCCGATCCGGCCTCGACCCCGCACGGCACCCGGTCGAGGTGGGCCGTCTCGTGCAGGACGTCATCTCCGACTACGACGAGCGATCCCTGCACGGTGTATGCCCGCGATCCTGGACCGCCAGGAGGCGGCCAAACAGGTCATGGACGTCGTGGCCGGTTTCGGACCGTTGCAGCGCTACTTCGACGACCCGACCGTCGAGGAGATCTGGATCAACGAGCCATCGAAGGTCTTCGTCGCCCGCCGGGGCATTGCGGAGCTGACGACGACCATTCTCACCCCGGACGAGGTCCGTGACCTCGTGGAACGCATGCTGCGCACCTCCGGTCGCCGGGTCGACCTGTCGTCACCCTTCGTCGACGCGACGTTGCCGGACGGATCCCGGCTGCACGTCGTCATCCCCGACATCACCCGCGACCACTGGCATGTCAACATCCGTAAGTTCGTCGTACGGGCCGACCATCTCGACGACCTCGTCCGGCTCGGCACGCTGACCGGGCAGGCGGCTCGCTTCCTCGAGGCGGCGGTCGTCGCCGGTCTCAACATCCTCGTTGCCGGTGGCACCCAGGCGGGCAAGACGACCCTGCTCAACTGCCTCGCCGCATCGATCCCGCCACGAGAGCGCATCGTCACCTGCGAGGAGGTCTTCGAGCTGAAGATCCCCCTGCGCGACGTGGCGAGCATGCAGTGTCGGCAGCCGAGCCTGGAGGGCACGGGCGAGGTGCCACTGCGCCGACTCGTCAAGGAGGCCCTCCGGATGCGTCCGTCGCGCATCATCGTGGGCGAGGTGCGACAGGCCGAGTCGCTCGACCTGCTCATCGCCCTCAACTCCGGTGTCCCTGGGGTGCGCGCAACTGTGGCCCTCTTCGCAGTTGGGGGTGTAGCGGGGGCGCGTCGGTCCGGCCGCCTGCTCTGCGGACACGCGTAATAATGTCTTGAGAATGGTCACCCTGTGTCCGACGGCGACCGCGCGCTGCGCGGTAGCGGCGCTGATGACCCCGGTGCCGCCGATGAACAAGACCTCAGGGCGGGGGGTCTGCAAGGGCGGCCGCGGCGCGGTCCACACTCGTCACCACGCGTAGTCCTCGGGCGCGCTTTGGTGGCCGGGGAAGATCTCATCCAGCCGTGTCAGCGCCTCGGCGTCCAGGTCGACGTCCAGGGCGCGCAGTGCACCGTCGAGCTGTTCCTGGGTTCGTGGACCGATGATGGGCGCCGTCACTGCGGGCTGCGCCAGCAGCCATGCGAGCCCGACTTCACCCGGCTGATGGCCCAGCTCGTCCGCCAGGTCTTCGTATTTCTGGATCTGGTCCCGATGCGTCTGCAGCGCTTCTTGTGCCCCGCCCTCGGCCCGACGGACGCCGGCGGCCTCCTTCTTCAGCACCCCGCCCAGAAGCCCCCCGTTCAGCGGAGACCACGGGATGATGCCCAGCCCGTACTCCTGCGCGGCTGGGATGACCTCCAGCTCGATGTCGCGGATGAGCAGGTTGTAGATGGACTGCTCGCTGACCAGGCCGGGGTAGTTGCGCCGGGCGGCGGCAGCCTGTGCCTGGGCGATGTGCCAGCCGGCGAAGTTGCTGCTGCCGGAGTAAAGGATCTTGCCCTGCTGGACGGCCACCTCGATGGCCTGCCAAATCTCATCCCACGGAGTGTCGCGGTCGACATGGTGGAACTGGTAGATGTCGATGTAGTCCGTCTGGAGACGCTTCAGGCTGGCGTCCAGCGCCCGGCGGATGTTCAGCGCCGAGAGCTTGCTCTCGTTGGGCCGGTCAGTCATGCCACCGTAGAGCTTGGTCGCCAGCACCGTCTTCTCGCGTCGCTGCCCACCCTTGGCGAACCACCGACCGAGGATCTCCTCGGTCCAACCACGATGCTCCGTGCCGCCATACACATTGGCCGTATCAAAGAAGTTGATCCCCGCCGACTGGGCGGAATCCATGATCGAGTGCGCCACGGACTCCTCGGTCTGCGGACCGAAGTTCATCGTGCCCAGGCACAGACGGGAAACGGACAGGCCGGAACGACCCAGGTGGGTGTACTTCATCTCAGAGGTCCTCTTCACTACTTGATTGATTACTGCTCAGGGTTGTTGTTTTTGCTGATTGTCGTGATGCTTAGACGTTCTGGTCCCCGGCCGGCCCGCTGCCAGTATCGTGCTCCCTGTGGGCCCAGCTGCTCAAGAACCGCACGGCATCGTGCGCGGCGGAGCCTGGTTTGGCCGAATAGATCCGCACGCCCTGGTCCCCAGGGTCAGGCAAGTCATGGGTGTCGAATTCAAGCTCAAGGTCGCCACGGTGGGGTGATGCAGACGCACCGCCCCGCAGGACCGCATCATCACACGATTATCCGCCCACCACTGCCGGAAGCGTTCGCTGGTGACGGCTAGCTCACCCACCAGCTGATTGGCTTGTGGATCGTTGGGATGCCGCCCGACATCCACCCGGAGCGCCCCTACGGTCTCAGCGGCGACGGTTTTCCAGTCCTGGGACAGCTCCCTCGCCGCAGGTTCCAGGATGATCCAACGGCTCAGGTTGCGCTCACCGACCGGCAGGTCAGAAAACGCGGTAAACAGCAGATTCGCCATCCGGTTGCTTAACCTGGCCCGTTCGTGCGCCCAGCAGACAGGAGGTCGCCGTGAGTGGGTGATCTGTTGTTGTCAGCTCGTCGTCGCCTGCCGGTGGAAGTCCGGTCCGGGTAGCTGCCAGGAGGCCCGGTAGCAGACTGGCG